>ERZ837910.43-NODE-43-length-174163-cov-72.218008_pt1 | contig 174163 bp, 139 predicted proteins | sample MGYA00519940_ERZ837910 | MGnify/ENA primary metagenome ERZ837910 (study PRJEB31850, sample SAMEA3708825) | human gut metagenome | biome: human gut; feature: human-associated habitat; material: faeces | place: China | collected 2014 ... | reverse complement strand
AAACAAAAACAGCGACTTGTGAGCAAGCTCCCAGATCGCTGTTTCCGTTTTGACTATGCATGGCTCGTAACTTTCAATTTATTTAAAATACTGCACGCCGGACTCGAAGATCTTCATATCCTGCTCACCATAGATATTCATGGCTACCGCAACATCTCTTCTCTCGGAATGTGCCATCTTACCGAAGCATCTGCCGTCGGGAGAGGTGATACCCTCGATCGCACAGTAAGATCCGTTGATGTTGTACTCCTCATCCATGGATACGTTGCCGTTCTGGTCAGCATACTGGGTAGCAACCTGTCCATTTGCAAAGAGCTTGTCGATCCATTCCTTCGGTGCTACGAAACGACCCTCTCCGTGGGATGCAGGGTTGCAGTAGGTGGCACCCAGCGTAGCGCCCTGTAACCAGGGAGACTTGTTGGATACGACCTTGGTGTATACCATCTTGGAGATGTGACGGTTGATGGTGTTGAAGGTCAGGGTAGGAGAATCCTCCTTCTGACCGGTGATCTCACCATAAGGAACCAGCCCCAGCTTGATCAGTGCCTGGAATCCGTTACAGATACCCAGTGCCAGACCGTCTCTCTCATTTAACAGCTTCATGACAGCTTCCTTCAGCTTCGCATTCTGGAATGCGGTTGCGAAGAACTTCGCACTTCCGTCAGGCTCATCACCTGCAGAGAAGCCACCGGGGAACATGATGATCTGCGCCTGTGCGATAGACTTCTCGAATTCCTCTACGGATTCGCGAATATCCTCTGCGGTCAGATTGCGGAATACTCTTGTCTCCACATGAGCTCCGGCACGCTCAAATGCCTTGGTGCTGTCGTATTCGCAGTTGGTTCCGGGGAATACCGGAATGAATACAGTGGGCTTTGCAACCTTGTGTTTACATACATAGATACTGTCTGCCTTGTAGACATCGCTTGCCACTGCCTCGGTACCCTTCACTGCCTTGGTGGGGAATACCTTCTCTAACTTGGAGGTCCAGGAAGCAAGTGCCTCATCCATGGTGATCTTCGCATCACCGTATACGAATGCAGGTTCCTCGGTCACGGTACCGATGACGGTGTAATCCAGTTCCTTCTCGTCCAATGCGGCAAATTTGTCTGCGGGAATCTCTGCCAGGATATCACCCAGTCCGTTGTCGAACAAGTCGTCTGTGGTGACCTCATCATCGATCTTCACACCCAGCTTGTTACCGAATGCCATCTTGGATACAGCTGCTGCCACACCCTTGGAATCCAGCGCATATGCGGATACGATGGTGCCATTCTCAGTCAGCTCGTGAATCCTGCCATATAATTCTGCCACATTCTCATACATGGGAATGTCGAAATCGTCTTTGTCAATGGAGAAGCGCACCAGCTTGTTGCCGGGTGTCTTCAGTTCCGGAGTAACGATGTCACCAGATTTCGCCACATCCACTGCAAAAGATACCAGTGTGGGCGGTACATCAATGTCATTGAAGGTACCGGACATACTGTCCTTACCGCCGATGGAGGGCAGACCGAAACCGATCTGTGCATCGTAAGCACCTAAGAGTGCTGCGAAAGGCTGGCTCCAACGCTCGGGATCACCGGTCATTCTGCGGAAGTACTCCTGGAAGGTGAAGCGGATCTTACTGAAATCACCGCCGGAAGCCACGATCTTCGCCATGGACTCTGTCACTGCATAGACAGCTCCGTGATAAGGGCTCCAGGAGGACAGGTAAGGATCGAAGCCGTAGCTCATCATGGTCACGGTATCGGTCTTGCCTTCCAGTACGGGCAGCTTGGCTACCATGGTCTGGGTCTCGGTCAGCTGATATTTTCCGCCGTAAGGCATCAGTACGCTGCCGGCACCGATGGAGGAGTCAAACATCTCCACCAGACCCTTCTGGGAACATACATTGAGGTCGTTTAACAGTGCCACCCAGGCACCCTTCACATCTCCCTCTTCCAGCTTCTCGCCTACTGCGGGAACGGCCCATTTATCGAAATAATTCTCTTCTTCAGAAGGAATATCTACTTTTACTCTGGTCTCCTGGTGCGCACCGTTGGTATCTAAGAAAGCTCTCTTCAGATCTACGATAGGCTTGCCTCTCCAGTTCAGTACCAGTCTCGGCTCCTCGGTAACTACCGCCACGGGAACAGCCTCTAAGTTCTCTTCCTTGGCATAGTCTAAGAAAGTATCCACATCCTTAGGGTCTACGACCACTGCCATACGCTCCTGGGACTCAGAAATTGCCAGTTCCGTGCCGTCCAGTCCGGCATACTTTTTAGGTACCTTGTCCAGATCTACGGTCAGACCGTCTGCCAGCTCACCGATGGCAACGGACACACCGCCGGCACCGAAGTCATTACATTTTTTGATCAGACGGCTGACTTCCTCACGGCGGAACAGTCTCTGGATCTTACGCTCGGTAGGTGCATTACCCTTTTGTACCTCGGCACCACAGGTCTCGATGGAGGTATCGGTATGTACCTTGGAGGATCCGGTAGCACCGCCGCAGCCGTCACGTCCGGTACGTCCGCCGAGGAGGATGATGATATCACCGGGATCGGAGGTCTCACGGATGACATTTTTGCGGGGAGCAGCGCCCATAACAGCACCGATCTCCATACGCTTTGCCACGTAAGAGGGATGATAGATCTCTTTTACAAATCCGGTAGCCAGACCGATCTGGTTACCGTAAGAGGAATAACCGCTGGCTGCGCCTCTTACCAGTTTCTTCTGGGACAGCTTGCCGTGAAGTGTCTCGTATACGGGAACGGTAGGATCTGCTGCACCGGTGACACGCATCGCCTGATATACATAGCCACGACCGGACAGAGGATCACGGATAGCACCGCCTAAGCAGGTGGCAGCGCCACCGAAAGGCTCGATCTCAGTAGGATGATTGTGGGTCTCGTTCTTGAAAAATACCAGCCACTCCTCGGTCTCTCTGTGGTCGCCGTAATCCATCTCCACGGGAACCACTACAGAGCAGGCATTGATCTCATCAGATTCTTCCATGTCGTCAAGTTTGCCGTCTTTTTTCAGTTTCCGCATTGCCATCAGCGCCAGATCCATCAGGCAGACGAACTTGTCCTCTCTGCCCTTAAAGATTTCTTCTCTGGTATCCAGATAGCTTTGGTAAGTGGTCTCTAAGGGAGAACGATAATAACCCTCACCGAATTCCACGTCGGTCAGCTCGGTGGAAAAAGTAGTGTGGCGGCAGTGATCGGACCAATAGGTATCCAGTACACGGATCTCCGTCATGGAAGGATCTCTCTTCTCATCATCGTGGAAATAATTCTGAATATGTTTAAAATCTTTGAATGTCATGGCAAGTCCCAGAGATTCGTACAGCGCTTTCAGGCTGCTTTCGTCCATATCTCTGAAACCATCAAAAATAGCAACATCAGCGGGATCATCATACACCGTGATCAGAGTATCCGGCTTCTCCATGCCGGTCTCTCTGGAATCTACAGGGTTGATACAGTAAGATTTGATCTTGGAAAATTCTTCGTCGGACACCTGTCCTTCGATCATATAAGTCACAGCGGTACGGATCACCGGTTCCTCGTCCTCTTTTAAGAACTTCACACACTGCACTGCGGAATCCGCTCTCTGATCGAACTGTCCGGGAAGGAACTCTACGGAAAATACTTTTGCATCCGCGGGAATCTCGATGGTCTCTTCATACAGATCATCTACGGGAGGCTCGGAAAATACAGTCTTGCAGGCTCTTGCAAACACCTCATCCGAAATATTCTCCACATCATAGCGGATAAACTCACGAACCTTTGCCACATCGATGCCCAGATAATTTTTCAGTTCATCATGCAGCTCTTTTGCCTTGACGGCATAAGGTTCCTTTTTCTCTACATAGATACGTCTTACGTTGCCCATGTCTCTCCTCCGATAAAAATTTTATACTATGCGATACTATTCAGACCTATAAATATAAGTCAGATGCCCTTACAAATGCGAGCCTTTGACGTACATCTGATTATATTTACATGGTTCTGAATAGTATCATACCATTATAGCTTTTTTCCCACAATAGCAGAAAACAACAAATTTAGACCGATTTTACCTGCCTTTTTGAGCGGTTCGTCATTCGTGCAGTCTGTGGATCAGCCGATAGGCAATATCCTTCTCGCTGATCAGTGCCTCCGTATGGGCAAAAAATACGATGCCGTCGGTGGGTGCCAGAATGGTCTCCCGCACCGATCCGTCGTAAGGATCTATGATCTCTGCCATCTCATTGCCGTAGCGTACATCGTCTCCCGCATGTACCTTCCCCCGGAAAATTCCCGCCCGGTTCGTATGTACATCGCTTAAGTCCTTTTCATATAATACATGACTGATATAGCCGGAATGGCTCTCGTACCGGATCAGTCCCATCCGCTTTAAGAATCGTAAGACCGCTGCCACAGCCTGCCTTGCGCTTGCCTCATCGATCTGGCTGTTCTGGTTCGTATAAACAGAAAAAGCTGCCGTCATCTCATCCTGCCAGTTATAATTCAGGGTCTTGGTATCAATGGGCACCGGTTTTCTCACCACCACATAGGGCAGTCCGAACAGATTTGCCAGAGAAGTATTCTGGTATCCCGTCTCCATCATACGCACATGCGGTACAAACTCTCCCGGCCGGTAGAAGGACGTAAACTGGATGCCGTATACGTAATCTTTGATCTCCGTAAGCAGTGCATTGGTCAGCCGGTCAGCCGGTTCCCCATAATCATTGCCCGGAAAACTCCGGTTAATGTCCGCTTCCTTAACGCCGAAAAAACGTCTGCTGATGTTCACGGAATAGGCATTAATGGTTGGGATCACCAGAATCTGTTTCCCGGCACTGATGCAGCCGTTATTCTCCAACTCCCGCAGTGTCTTCACCAGCTGGGAGCAGATATACATCTGCTGGATCTCATTACCTCTGGCTGCTCCCACGATGCATGCCGACTTTTCCCCCTTGCCGAACTGGAAGCCCTTTATATGCATATCTTCTCTGTAAGTCGAATGTATGGTATAAATATCTCTTTCAAACATAATTTTCTCACTCCGTCAGGATTCTCGCCAGCAGGTCTCCTTCATAGACCACCGGATATGCCCGCAGTGTAAACAGAAGTCCTCCCCGTTCGGTACGGATCTGCTGTTTTACCGTGCCCTCAAACGGGTCTACTACCTCCCCGATCAGATCTCCCTTTTTCACATAATGGTTGTGCTCGATCAACGGCAGGAACACACCGTCCACCGCGCTGCGGATAAATTCCACTTCGCCATCACTGGATACCGCAGGCTCCTGTACTACAGGTTCCGGTCCCTCCCAGATGTCCATTTCACTCATGATGTGAAAAATTCCGTCCACGATCTGGTTGCCGAAGGATCTGTGGATATCATGCCCCTGCCCCATTTCCAGTACCAGTGTAGGAACGCCCAGCAGATTCAGGGAATGCGCCAGGGTGGATTCGTGCACCGTGGCAGTAGCATTCATCCAGATCATATCGGCGTTGGTCATTTTCGCATAGGGAAGCAGGGCCTCGGCGAAATCCTCGCTGAGTCGTACCTGTGGGATCTCACGCACGAAAATATCACTGGCATGCAGATCCATGCAGATATCCGATCCAATAATGGAATCCACCACTGCTGCAGTGATCCGCTCCATCATATCCCCCGAAGCATCTCCCGGGAACATGCGGTTCATGTCCATCTCCAGTCTCGGCACCGTGCGGCTCGCCATATCGATCCCTAACGGATTCAATGCCGGATAGATGTCCACGATCCCCTTCAGATATTCCGGATGCTCCTTTACTCTTCTCGCCGTCTCATAACAGATATACTGCCCTTCCAGTTCATCTCCGTGGATACCGGAGACCAGGCTGATCCGGCGGCACTGCTTCGTCTCCTGCTTTGGACAGATCCGGTTCCTGCGGATTGCCAGATGCCCTCCTGCCGGAAGTTCCATACTGATGATCGATTCTATCATAACTTACCTCTCTGCTTACCTTCCTTTACAGCGAAAATGCTCCAGGAAATCTTCCCTGAAGCATCATCAAACGTTGTCTGCTTATTCTTCCACACCTAATCCACGCAACAGATACAGGATCTCCCGATCCACTGCCTCTGCTGTCACACCGATGGTCTGCGCCGAGATCTTCAGTCCTTCCAGGACAAACATGATATTTCTCGCGGTTCCTTCACAGTCCTCACACAAAAATTCACCGTTGTCCACTCCGGCTTCGATCAATTTCTCTATGATCTTCACTGCGGAATCAAACTGCTTCTTCAGAATGTTATCCCGCTTGGGCAGATCGTTTTCAAAATAAAATTCATAGGTTGCCTGTGTCAGCGTATTTTTTTTGCGGAGAAGCTCCTTTTTCTGCTCCTTTAAAAACAGAAGAAGAATATCTGCTGCGGTAGCATCCTCCGTAATGCTGTCGGAAAATACATCATCCGCCTCTTCACTCTCCATGCGCAGCACTTCCATAAAAATCTGACTTGTACTCTCAAAATACAGATAAAGACCTCCGCGGCTGATATCGCAGGCTTCCACAATATCCTTCATTGTTACTTTTTTAAAGCCCTTCTCCATAAAAACATCTCTGGCTTTTTCTACAATGTACCGCTTTTTCTGTACTGATTTTTCTCCCATGAACCTTGTCCTGCCTTTCCCCACTCAGATCTTACCGTTTGCCGGTGATTTATCCCAAAATTCTATAATTTCCTGCATCTGTCTGATGACCAGGTAGAAAATCTGCTCCGATACCGCTTCACTCCACAGATTCCCCTTGGTCCTGCCGCCTAAAACATACTTCGACAGAATGCCTCTTAAGATGTCCCATTCTTTCCAGCCGGCTTTCTGAATCATATTCCGTTCGTCCTGATGGGTACAGATCCGATGTCTGGTATATATATATGCATAATTGCGATCCATCAGAGGACTCTTCCCGGCTTCCCGCACGAAATTCAAAAGCGTTCCGTCATATACCGGGAATGACACAGAATGGACTCCGATATCCTGCCCGCTGTACAGCGAACTGGCTTTTTTGCCGGCGCTCTGTTCCAGCCACGGCAAATAGGGAAGTAACGGTCTCACCGCCTGCTTATATGATTCCAGCAATTGTTCTCTGTATTCACTGCTCTGTTCCATAACCCCAACATCCCTTTCCGTACACCGCTTTCTACTGAAAACATCACTTTTTCTTCGGTCAATATAAAAGTGACACATATGTATTTTTATTTTATCACATTTCTATCAAAAGTACAGTAGAAAATTGTTGGTATTATGGTGTATAATTGATTATCATAAAGTTTCCGAATGAAGAAGAGGTACTGGAATGGCTGGAATTATATTGGAGAAGGGTAAAACTATATATAGCTATGGGCAGCCAATGACGGCACTGCATCTGATCACAAACGGCAGGGTGGATGTCTCCTATCCGGGCGGTTCTTATCCGCTGGGCAAGGGAGATGTCATCGGCATCTGTGAGATCTGCTCCGAGATCCATCTGCTCAGTTACACCACTCTGGAGGATACCACGATCCTGACCTATCCTTTGACCAGTCTGGATTCCCTGAACGATATTCTGCAAAAGCATCCGGATGTAGCCAGGCTTTTTTTATTGTCCTGTTTTCGACAGATCAATATTCTGTTAAACCGCAGCTCGATCTCTGAGTTAAACTGCAGTGAGCTCTACCGCACCCTGAACGATGATATCTCCACCTATAAATCCCTGTGTGACCGCTATCGCATACCGGCACGTTCTCTGGAGCATTTCGATGAACTCAATGCTTTTCTGGGAGACGATTCACCGGATATCTGGCTGAATGGGTATTACATGGGTTTAAACCATATCCTGGCCTCCGACAATTACCGCATCATGGTTCAGGAAGTGGATCTTCCCATCGGCATGCTCCGCAAGGGAAGTCTGGATTTCCGGCGCACCTATCAGAGTCTGGAGGAGCAGTTCCATTATTTACAGCAGGTAGGCTCTTTTTATTTCCGGGAATCCGGCAACGATCTGTTTGATTTCTATACTTCACTTTATTATAAACTGGGACAGGGCAACGAAGACAGTAAGATCGTCTATGACCGGATCCACCGTATGCTCTCTAAGGCAGGAGATCTGTCGTATATCGATCAGGATCTGTTCGCCTCCCGATCCCAGAGCTTCCAAAGCAGCTTAGATCTCATGGGATCTGCGGATTCCTCTGAGGCTGCAGATGGCGGAGACTCCGAGATCTTAGGCAGGCTCGCCGGATCCCTGAACACGATCTTAGAATATGCCGGATCAGACTTAGATACCGTATCCAGCTTCCGCCAGCATGTGCATGCTTATAAGCTGCTCTCCGACCGCAGTTCCCAAGATCAGGAAGTTGCACTGCTTCGCAGGCAGCTGACCGAAGAATTCTACCTGCTGTATTCGCTCCTGTTCACCCAGACACTTAAACAGCCGGACATTCCCATGCCGGTGCGGATGTTTTTATATTTCGGCTATGTGGACGAGGAACTGGCTGGTCTGAAAAATGCAGTGATCCTGTATCGTCTGGCGGAAGCCATGACCGACCACAGTACTGCCGGAGTCTACACTTTTTATGACTGGCTGATGGCGATCTTCCGCGGACAGAAATCTCCCAGCCGGAACGAATTCGATCAGGATTATTCCGACTATATCCATAAGCAGAAAGTAGGCGGCAACATTACTGATGCTGAGCTGAGAGCCCTGGAGAACAATGCTATGGCAAAGGTCAATTACGAGCTTAAGAATATGTTCCCCCAGGTCAATAAGATCACTTTCGGACGGATCACCACATTCTGTCCGCTGTTCTGTGCGGATGATGTGCTGAAAGATCTGGAAAACTCCTATGTCACCGTATCCCGCGTGTCGCAGATCCTCGAAGAGATCCGCCTGGTGGATTACACCGCTTTCTACCGGGAAAGTCTGGATATGGCGCACTTAGATGTCATGGGCAAGGAAACAATACATTTAGAATATCTGCCGGATATCATCCTCATGCCGAATGTCGGCATCCGCGGTGTCATGTGGCAGGAGATCGAAGGTAAACGCCGGAACAGTCCGGGACGTATGGTATTCTCCATTTTCCACATGGAGGATCTGAAGACTACTTTCACCCACCTCACCGGAGAATTCCGCTGGGAGCTGTGCAAGAGAGTCCAGGGCAACCGTTGGAACGATGTCTCCGTAAGTTCCCTGACCAGCGAATATTTCGATTATATTCAGTTCTATCGCAAGAATCATGATCTGAGCACTGAAGCTAAGGAAAAAGTGAAATCCAGCTTACAGCGTGCCAAGAACAGCTTCAAAGAAATGTTCGTAAGAGATTATATGATCTGGGTATTGTTCGAAGGTGCCGGATCCCCGAGGCTGAACAAGGTGGCCCGTCAGATCATGTTCACCTATTGCCCGTTCCCGGAGGATATCTGCAATACACTTGCACAGAATCCGCTGTATAGCGAGCTTTTAGACCGTCGTAAGATCAAGGTGGCACAGGGACTGCATCATCTGGATGTGTTGACCCGTAAGCTGCAAAATGGCAACATCCCGGTTCCCGAGACCGTGGAGCAGGAGCGCTATTATATCAGCGGCAGTAAAAAATCTTAATTCCGACAGCAAAAAGGATCCGGCATCTCGCATGTCGAATCCTTTTTCTATGTGCTGTATTTTATGTTCTCACATTACCATTATGCATCAGCCAGCTGTCTGCCCAGTTCCCTGCATGCATTCAATCCGTCCTCATCCGGAGTTTCATGGCAGATCAGTCCTTCGCCGTTTAACACCGTTGCTCCCGCTGCTTCCATGCGGGTGGTCCAGTCTCTCATCCACTCACCGTCTCCCCATCCGTAAGAACCGAACAGTGCAATCTTTTTCCCGGAAGCAAAGCCTTCTACATCGCATACAAAGGGTTCCATCTCCGCTTCTTCCAGCACCTCCGCGCCCATGGCCGGACATCCCAGAGCAAATTTGGGTGCCGCCTTCAGTGCTTCTATATCCGCTCCTGTCACGAATACTACTTCCGCTTCTTTTCCAGCCTCCCGGATTCCCTCTCCGATGGCTTCCGCCATTGCCTGGGTATTGCCGCCCTGTGTCCAAAATACTACATAAATCTTATCCATTTCATTTTCCTCCGTTTTCCGCACTTTTTGTTCCTTTTATGCTGCTGTACTTCCGCAGATCTCTATGATCTCCGTCATTTTTAATCCATAATGCAGCAGCTGAATCAAATTTTCCTTTGCATATTCATATTTTTCAAAAAGCCGCAGTTTCCTCTCTTTATCCGCATATACCTTCCAGTACCCGGTACAGAGGCAATTTTTCCCACGGTGTCTGATGAATCCTTCCACATCCTCCGGTGGATACCCCAAAAGTAACCCCAGCTCATGGGGAAAATCATTTTTGGTTTCTGCATAAGCCTCATACTTTTCGCACAAGACCGGCAGAATATCTTCCAGCAGACAGGAAGGATACCCTTCCTCTGTCAGCAGCTTCTGTACCTGCATCATTCGCAGATATTTCTCCAGCCGTTCCTTTTGATACAGCAGTATGACTGTTTTTTCTTCCGTTTCCAATAACGGATACATGGAAATAAAACTTCCTGAGATGATCTTCTCTACCAGACAAAAGCCGTCCGATGAAATCGTCAGCAGATTGGATATTTTAAGTCCTGTAATAAGCGGTGCGCACTGCAATGCCAGCTGCAATTCCACATCGTCTGTTTTCATTCCGCACAGGATCTCCCATGTTTCCTGACTCAAAAATTGCTCACCTCCTGTATATTGTTTTGGTTAGTTGCTCCTAACTCATATAAATAATAAATAAAAAAGCAGCTCCTGTCAAGGAAACTGCCTGATAGAAATTCTCAAAAATTCTCTACGGTAACATCCACCCGGAAGCTTCCTTCACCGGGCTGTACATCGATCTGTCCGTGATTGCGTTCCACCAGATCATGCAGAATCTCCAGTCCATAGCCTTTTCTCCCCGGCCTTCCGGGAAGCTTTTTTGCTCTGCTGTTCTCCACGCAGATATGCAGATAGTCCCCTTTTACTGCCGCCTTTACGGACAGAAACGCTTCTTCTCTCTCCGTCATTTCCGCTGCTGCCACAGCATTTCTGGTCAGGTTTGACAGTATACTGCAGATTGCCACCGGATCCAACTTCAGCTTTTGAGGAATCTCCAGATCATACTGGAAGTCTATCTTGTGCTCTCGGCAGGCTCTCTCGGTCTCCCCCATGATGGCATTGAATACAGGGTCACCGCAATAGAGGTATTCCGTCGTAGCCGCCACCGTATCGGTCAATGTCTCCAGCATTTTTTCCGCCTTCTCATATTCCCCCTGATGCAACAGCTCCTGCAGCACCATCTGCTGGTTGCGCATGTCATGCCGGATCTTGGCGAATTCTTCCCGCCTGTTTTCAATCTCATGATAATGATTCTCGGCAATTTCCCAGGTACTCTGTACCTCGCTGAGACGAAGTTTCAACTCCTGCAGCTGTTGCTGGCGAAGCAGGGTATACAACAACACACCGTCTGCAACGGAGCCCAGTATGGCCGCTGCCAGTATCCACCCGGTATACAGCGTCATATTCCGGAATACCTGCTCATTGATCGCAGTGATCATAAGCAGCTGGCTGACAGGAAATACACTGAACACAATAATAATACTGACGTCAAAGGATTCTTTTTCGACAATTTTCTTCCATACGACCAGAAAAATCAGAAAAAATATGGCTGTCACTGTCAATACTACCGATAACAACAATACCATTGTCGGTGTATAGTAAGACAATTGTGGCTTTTGCTCCATATACTTGTTCAAAATACCGATACTGAGCATTTCCGCCAGCAAAGCTGTCAGATATTCGCATAGCATAAACAGCACTTTCTGGCCTATCGTTCCTTTCAGAAATACAGCTGCATATGCTACGGTGACGATACCGACCGCTATCATGGTGCCATAACGAACAAGCACATTATCGTTAAACAAAAATTTCAGTGCAGCTGCCGGCAGCTGTGCTGCCATCAGGCCCAGAATGATGCCTGCCTGTCTGACACTATCCCTGCGCGGTTCAAACGCATAAGCAACCACCATGCAGTCCAGCCACAGATACGCGATCCACAACAGGATACACATTATATAGCATATCATAGCATTGCCCTCATATAACGAAAATATTTATCTCTGGAAGCACTGTATCTGGTCTTGCTGACAGGAAGCACGGTCCCGTCCTGCAGTGTAACCTCCTTCATCTCAATCCTGCGGATATACTGCATATTCACCAAAAAGCTTTTATGTACCCGCAGAAAATCCTTGTGCAGCTTTTTCTCATAGACATCCAGCTTTTCATATAAAGAGACTTCTCCGGAAATTGTATGTATCAACAGCTGATGCGCATTGCTCTCTATATACCGGATCTGACTGTTGGCAATTTTCTCCGTGATTCCTCCATGCTGCAGGATCAGTGCCTCGCCGCTGAATATTTTTTCTCTGACTTTGTCCAAAAGCTTTTCCAGATGTTCCTTCCGGACCGGTTTTACCAGGAAACCGCACAGATTGACCTTCTCCCAGAAGATTTTCTCAGAAAATTTGTCATTATATGCCGTCACAAAAATAAATCTGGTCTGTGGACTGCGTGCGTTATATTGCGCCGCATACGCTATCCCATCCTGCTCATTGCCCTCCCATTCGATATCCATCAGCACGAGATCATAACCCATGCCGTTTTCCAATGCCTCAGAGAGCTGAGACAGATCCTGGTAGTATTCTGTTCTGCTGATTCCCGGATATCCTGCAAGCAACCGCTTCATACTATCCAGGCAGCCTTTGTCATCATCACATACCGCTATTTTCATCCGGTTCTCCTAACGATCATATGCGGGCTTACTGTCTTCTGCGGTTCAATCCGCTCTTCCTATAATATTCTGCCTTGTCCTGATACATACGCCGCTCCGGTTCTGTCAGGAGATGATCAAATCCAACTGATCCGAGCGTATTCACTGCGGCACCGACCGCCATGGTGACATGCTCCCGGTCCAATTCTGCCCGCAGTTCCTCTACTTCACGGTACAGTTCTCCCTCCTCCATGCCTCTGCACAGAGCTACGAATTCATCTCCGCCGATGCGGAACAGGTCGAATTCCTTCAAGGTTCCCCGCAGGCAGTCACAGGCTCTGAGGATCAATTGATCTCCTTTCGAATGTCCTTCTTCATCATTGACACGCTTCAGACCGGTAACATCGCAATACACCACACCAATCTTCGTCTGAGGCAGAATCCCCGACACATATTTTTCCATGGCATAACGGTTCCCAAATCCGGTCAACGGATCCGTATAGCTCATGATCTCCAGCCTTCTCACGAGATTACGGCGTCTTATGGAAGATACAATAAAATGTCCCATGATCTGCAGGATCTCCGATGCAAAATCGATATATTTTGCCGGAGGGTTATCCACTCCATAGAAACCGATCACTTTTTCATCATCATATAATGGTACGACTACTAATGAATGAATATTCTGTTTCGACAGTACTTCATACATCTCGGGATCTGTATCCTGGATCTCGCTCAGGTTCTCTGTCACAATATTCTGATACCCCGCGAACTTCTGATACCACTGGTCACAAACCTCCGGAGGCAGATCCTGCAGATTATCCTTTTCCGGTGTCACGCCTTTCGCTGCCCACTCATATGTATTATCATCATGACCATGATCATTTTTTTCAAAAATATAGGTACGGTCTGCCTCCATTGTTTTCCCAAGAAGCTCCAGCAATACCTCCAAAGTCTGATTCGGAGTTTCCTGTCTGAGTGCAACACGGATCGCCTGATTCATTGCTGCTTCCATTTTATGGTAATCCATAGAGGTTTCCCTGTCCCCGGAATGCCCACAGTCAATAGCGATCTCCATGCGCAGCATTCTGCCATCGTCTTCCACCAGGGTATCCTTGATACGGAAATCCGTTTTTACCACCGGATTGTAATATTCCCATTCCTTAAAATAGCCGGGTCTGAGCTGCTCATTATTGCAGATACTGCAGGGAGCGGAATTCCCCTGTAACACCTCATAGCACTTTAACCCGACAATCTCTTCCTTACTCTGAAAGCCATAGCTCTTCAAAGCTTTTTGATTCATATATACTAATTGATTCGTCTCCGGATCCGATACATACACATACTCATCCAGATGTTCAAAAAATTCCCATATTTTTCCCATGTCTAACCTCTTTCATCCCCTCATACCTAATAATTTAGTATACACTTTCAAACGCTTTGCGGCAAGCATTTTCTCTCAAAAATACCTGTAGCAGGCGCACATCGTCCGTGACAATTCCATCCGCTCCGCTATTCACGATCTGCCGCATGGCACCGGAGGTGTTGGCTGTCCAGCCATATACGGATTTTCCTTCGTAATGGATGGCTTCCACCATGTCTGTTGTAAGATTTTTCCCTTCGATGCTATAGCTGTCCGCATAATCCAGATCATAGTCATCCTCTCCCAGATCATGGGCAATATATACTGTGGAGATGTCCGGCTCCAGTTCCTTTACTCTCTGCAGGATTCCCCTATTCATGGATCCTATGATGCATTCGTCCACCATATCATACTTCTGAAGCAGCGCAAGAACATTCTCCTCCAGTTTCTGCTCCTGCCCGGTGTATTTTAATTCGATCATTAATGTGATCCGGTCCCCGGCACAGGCAAGCATCTCTTCCAGTGTCGGGATCTGCTCTCCTCTGTATGCTGCGGAAAATGAACTTCCCACTTCCAGTGTAGAAAGCACGTCTGCCTCTGTATCCCACACACAGACATCCTCGCCCGCAGTACGCTTGAAATTGCTGTCATGCATCACGATCAGTGTCCCGTCGGATAACTGCTGTACATCGATCTCGGCGATGGGGGCTCCGTCCCGGATGGCCTGCTTTAGTGCTGCAAGCGTATTCTCCGGTGCCACCTTTGCTCCTGCCCTGTGCGCCACCACGATCATGGGAGTGTCTTTACCGGCTGCCAACACCTGCGGCAGCACACCATAGGTCAGAAAATAAACGAACAGAAGCATTACAATTGCTGTTTTCCGGATTGTTTTCATCATTTTGCCCTCCCACGATAGTTTATGATCACTTTTATTGTAACAATTGAGCATAAACTCCATGCGAGGATTTTGTTAATTTTTTGTAAATATTACGACTATTCAGAGCCATGTAACTTCAGGTACGGTATTCGGCGGATGCTTGCATACGCAAGAATACCTGCCTGAAGTTATAGGGCGAAGTAACGATAATGAGCAAAAAGAAAGCTTCGCAGAAGCGCTTTTGCGAATTAGCGTTCTGAATAGTCGGTAAGCCCGGATAAGCATTTTTACTTCCGAAATACCACTATCACCTCATGCGCAAACAGTGGAAATGCTGCCAGTACACTTAACAGAAGCCACTCCTGTCCCGACAGATGCGACGTGCCGAAAGCCCGGATGAGAAATGGGATCTCCGTCACGGCAAACTGCAGGATGAAACCGATGATACATGCTGCCACCATCAGCAGATTATCCCGGGGGCTCATGGCAAATACGGACTTCTGTACATCACGCATGCCGATGGCATGATATAGCTGGCACATTCCCAGCACAGTAAATGCATAGGTCTGCGATTTCGCCAGTATCTGTTCCCTGGACATCAGTTCCCCGAGGCGTTCTACCCAGGTAAACGGATTGCCCACAAGCTCCCCTTCCGCCACCAGGATCCCGCAGGGAAGCACCAGAAATGCCGCCAGTCCGATCACGGTGATCAATGCTCCATAGAACAACGTACATGCTATTCCTCCTCTGGCAAACAGGCTCTCCGATGCTTTTCTGGGCGGGCAGCGCATCAGGCTTTTGCTGTCATTTTTATCCACTCCCAACGCCAGTGCCGGAAGGGAATCCGTGATCAGATTGATCCAAAGGATATGGCTGGATTTTAATGGAGATGCCAGCCCTATTGCCACCGCCACAAACATGGTCATCAATTCTCCCAGGTTGGACGATAGCAGAAAAATCACCGATTTCCGGATATTCTCATAGACACCTCTGCCTTCCTCGATGGCTTTTTCAATGGTGGCAAAATTATCATCCGCAAGGATCATATCCGCTGCCTGTTTGGCGACATCCACTCCGGTTCCCATAGCCACACCAATGTCCGCCGCTTTTAAGGAGGGGGCATCATTGACCCCGTCACCGGTCATCGCCACGATCTCCCCATTTAGCTGTAGCCCTTTCACGATCCGCACCTTCTGTGCAGGCGTGACTCTTGCATAGACTCTTAAGTCCTTAATTCTCTTTAAAAAAGAAGTGTCATCCAGCCGTTCCAGTTCTCTGCCCGTAATACACTGGCTGCGGTGTCCCGCGATCCCCAGCTGTCTGGCAATGGCATAGGCAGTATCCACATGATCTCCCGTGATCATCACCGTGGTCACCCCCGCATGACGGAAGATCTCCACGGCTTCCCCAGCCTCCGGTCTGGCGGGATCCCGCATTCCCACGATACCAAGGAACGTCATTCCCTCTTCCCCACCTCTGCAGTCTTCACTCTGTGCCGCTGCCAGTGTCCGAAGAGAGAGGGAATTCATCCGTTCCACAGCCTCACCTATCCGCTTCCGCTGTGTGGAGGTCATGGGAATGCTCCTTCCTTCCTGTAAAATATGGGTACAATGCTGCAGGATCACATCCGGAGCCCCTTTGGTATAGGCAATCCCTCTCCCGGATCTGCCACCGGGAAGCCTATGACAGGTCGTCATCATTTTCCGCTCGGAATCAAAGGGGATCTCATCAAAGCGGGGATACTGCCGCTCCAGCCGCTCTCTCTGCAGACCGTATTTCGCCCCAAAGTCTAAAAGGGCCAGCTCCGTGGGATCTCCGATGCGCTGCTCTCCCCGCAGCGAAGCATCATTGCACAAAAGCATCCCTCTCAACAGCTCCGGCAGAATGCGGTGTTCCCCTCTGCCACCTGTCCCCGTGACATCCTCCATCACGTCGTACCACCAACATTTCTCCACAGTGAGTCGATTCTGGGTAAGTGTTCCTGTCTTATCCGAACAGACCACACTGACCGCTCCCAGTGTCTCCACCGAAGGAAGTCTTCGAATGATGGTGTGCACTTTGACCATTCTGGTCACTGACAGAGCCAGGCAGATCGTGACTACTGCCGGCAACCCTTCCGGTACTGCGGCAACCGCAAGTGAGATCGCTACCAGAAGCATCTCCGGAATATTTCTATGTTGAAATACCGCCAGCAAAAACAGTCCGGCGCACAACCCCAGAGAGAGAATACTCAATAGCTTCCCCAGATCTCCCAGCCGCTTCTGTAATGGTGTCATCTCATCTTCCGTATCCGTGATCATGGAAGCGATCCTGCCGATCTCCGTATCCATGCCGGTGGCCACCACCAGCCCTTCCCCATGACCGTTCGTCACCACTGTGGACATATAGACCATATTGACCCGTTCGGTTAACGGGATCTCTTGCCTGCAGTCTGCCAAGAACAGGGCATCTTTCTCCACCGGGACGGATTCTCCGGTGAGCGCGGATTCTTCCACCTGGAGGTTCGCACTTCTGGTCAGTCTGATATCCGCCGGAACCCGCGCCCCTGCCTCCAGCTCCACCAGATCTCCCGTCACCAGTTCCGCCGCTGGGATCTCTCTTCGGATGCCGTCGCGGATCACGATCGTCCGGGGAGTGGTAAGTTTTTTTAACGCTTCCAGTGCTTTTCGAGCTTTTCCCTCCTGAAGCATTCCCACTAGCGCATTTACCAGGACCACCGTACCGATGATCAAGGCATCGCTGACTTCTCCCAGGAGAATGGATACCACTGCTGCAATCAATAATATGTAGATCAGCGGATCCTTCAACTGCTCCAGAAAAAGCTGTATCTTTGTCTTTTTCCGCGCAGCTCTCATCTCGTTCCTGCCATTTTGCCGTAAACGACGAAAGGCCTCACCTTCGGTAAGACCTTTCACTGTGTCACTATTTAGTTTACTTATGGTTTCCTGTATATTCTGCTTCTCGAACACGGCTGCTCTCCAATGCTTGTTTCTATGCATTGTATGCGGAAATGTCCGGCTTGATGATAACCGTCACCGATTATTTCTCGCTTCTTAACTGGAAAGCATCTGTCAGTTCGTTCATGTTGGTCGCCTGGGCAGACAGTTCTTCACTGGTAGCGGAAGTCTCCTCTGCGGTAGCGGAGTTGTTCTGTACCACCGTAGATATCTGCTCGATGCCCTGTTCGATCTGGGCCATGGCATCTGCCTGTGCATTGGATTCTTCCATGGCTTTCTTGGACTCGTTCGCCAGATCCTCAATACCTTCCACCACTTTCTGCAAAGCTTCCGCCGTTTTATCCGTGATCTGATTTCCTTTTTCGATCTCCTGCAACGAGGTTTCGATCAGTTCCCTGGTATGTACCGCGGACTGTGCACTGTCATCCGCAAGCTTTCGGATCTGTTCAGCCACCACGGCGAAACCTCTTCCGGCTTCCCCCGCTCTGGCAGCTTCAATTGCTGCATTCAGGGACAACAGGTTCGTCTGGGATGCGATATCCTCGATCTCACCGATAATATCGCTGATCTGCTTGGAAGTCTCATTGATCCGCTGCATAGCATCGGTCAGTCCCTTCATCTCTTCTCCACTGGTTCTGGCCTGTTGCTGATATTCCATTGCCTTCTCATAAGATGCTCCGAGAGCCTTGGCATTTTTCTCCACGATCTCAGTGACGTTCGTAATGGTCGCCTGCAGTTCCTCCACAGAACCGGCCTGGTCTGTAGCACCCTCTGCCAGTCCCTGTGCGGCATCCGCCATCTGACCCGCGCCGGCAGACACCTGGCTTACCGCATTTTTGATCTCACCCAGTGTCTCACTGAGCTTATGATTCAGCTTGCGGATAGACTCCAGTAATCCGCTGAAATCTCCTATGTAGGCTTCCCTGCAATTACTTACGATCGCAAAATTTCCCTCAGACATTTCTCCCAACAGATAGTCCGTATCACCGATTACCTGCTGCAAATTATCGGAAAGGCTGGCTGTAGCCTCCGCAAGTATCTGCAGCTCATCGCCGGTCTCTACCTTCGGTGTCGGAGTATGCAGATCACCCTGTGCTAACAGCTGTATTCTGTCTGTGCACTGTGCCACCGGCTCCCCGATACGCTGTCCGATCTGTTTTGCCTTGTAAATGCTGTATGCCACTGCGATCACACCGATCGCAGCACCTATGATAATGCCTGTTACAACGGAACCCAGGAAATCCGTAACCGGTGCATCTACAGCCACCATCCAGCCGTCAGTACCATCAATCGGGGCATACGCCTGTAATGTATAAGCACCTTTTCTGAAATAGGTTCCGTATCCTGTCTCACCCTTAAGCATCTGTTGCTCTATTTTAGCAATTCCCTTCAGTGAGCTGTCTGTCTGTGACAATTCAATATTATTTTTCTGCTCCTGGGCAATGGCGGAATCACTATGTGCGATCGTAATACCCGTAGACCCCAACAGGTAGCATCCGGAATGCTCACTGATAGAAATGGCTGCGCAAATATCATTTAAGAACTCCGGATCCGGTACTACAAATACCACGCCGATGATCTCACCGTCTTTATCTCCGCCTTCATAGACGGGTGCAGATATGATCACGCTGAGTTTTCCGTCTGTCTTGGCAATTACGGGATCCGATACCACCACTTCTCCCTGCATGGACCGTTTAAAATACTCACGATCATTATAATCCGTTCCGTCAGCGGCACAGATACCATTACTTCCGATCAGCTTCCCCCTGACCATTCCATAAGCTTCCACGCGCTGATTAATATACTCCTGCTTCTGTGCCGGTGTAAATACAGCCGCGGAAAGCTGATAGCTGCATCCCAGCTCAGATACGATCGTCTCCGATACCGTTAATTCCTGACGGATCCGATCCGCTGACAGCTTTGCGATCTCCTGCATATCAGCCTTCAGTCTGCTCAGGGTACCTGACAGATTCATGATCATAGACACAATGACCAATGATACGATCGATAGCAATACCAGCCGCCGGATTGCCTTCTGCAGCCGCTCGCGGATCGTGGTCTTACCATTGGTCTGACGCTTTTGTCCCTTCTGTGTAGTTTTTGCACTCATAATGTACCTCTTTTCTCCGGCGAGATGTCTCTCCACCTTCTCAAGCCGGCATTTTTCTGCAATGCTGCTAACACTACTGCTGTATCATCATTATAACATTTTCCGAACCTTTTTGCTACCTTATGAGTGCAAAGAAAGAGTTAATATTTCAAAAAATATCAACTCTTTCCCTGTTTTGTCTGTTTATTTATATTTTTCTGTCCCATTAGGCAGAAACTTTTTGGGATCAATAACCAAATTCTTGTGCAAAATACAGTTTTCCACCTGTCTCATAGACAGCAATGCTGCAGGTCGTAAAATCGCCTGCCAGGATATTCGCTGCATGGGTGGGAGAAGCCATCCAGGCATCTACCACGCTCTGTGCGGAATCATATCCCTTCGCCAGGTTCTCACCCCACATCAGTTCACTGTTCACGGTATACCAGTCTCTGCCGTTCGGTCTGGTATGAGAGAATTTGGAAGCAGCTTCCTGTGCTCTTACCATAGCGCAGGACTCCAGTCCGTTGCTCCAGGTAAGCTCCGCAAGTCCATTCTCTGCTCTCTTCGCATTCACCAGTGCCAGTGCATCGGTTGCCATGGTGCGAAGTTCATTGGCCCGAGCAATCTCTGCTTCGCTCATGCCGGCTCTCTGTACAGATCCTGCCAGTGCCACCGCCTCTTCATCGAACCATACGGTTCCGTCACTGTCCGCCGGATCACGACTGACAGAGGACAGATCTGCATTCCTGCCGCAGCCTGCCAGGCTAAGCATCATGATTACTGTCAGAATCAGACTCATCCATCTTTTTTTCATTTGTTTACCCTCTTTCATGAATTTTATGGTAAATATATGTCATTACTGTTCTTATTGCTTCTTCTTAAGGATAAGCCATGCTCCCAGGCCTGTCAAGGACAAGGCAAAACCAAGATTCCATGCATCGGAAGCGTCGCCGGTCTGCGGCCGTCTCGATGCTCCGAGGACTGCTCTGTCTGCCAAAGGTGTCGGATCATCCTCGATCGTCACCATTCTGTGGCGTCTCGCACCAAGTACCTGCGGTGCCTCGGGTGTTACAGGATCCGCAGGGGTACCGGGATCATCCGGGGTTGGCGTCGTATCCGGAGCGCCCGGAGTCGGAGTAGGTGTCGGGTTGTTGTCAGGAGTTGTCGACGGTGTTGCCGTAGGCGTTGCCGTTGGTGTTGCCGTAGGCGTTGCCGTTGGTGTTGCCGTAGGTGTTGCCGTTGGTGTTGCCGTAGGCGTTGCCGTAGGCGTTGCCGTAGGTGTTGCCGTAGGCGTTGCCGTTGGTGTTGCCGTTGGCGTTGCCGTTGGTGTTGCCGTTGGCGTTGCCGTAGGTGTTGCCGTAGGCGTTGCCGTTGGTGTTGCAGTTGGCGTTGCCGTTGGTGTTGCCGTAGGCGTTGCCGTAGGTGTTGCCGTAGGTGTTGCCGTTGGCGTTGCCGTAGGTGTTGCCGTTGGTGTTGCCGTTGGTGTTGCCGTCGGTGTCACGGTCGGCGTAGGCTCTTCACTGGGATGCCACTCATTTCCACTAAAGTGACACTCTGCTTGCGTTTGCAAATTTGCAGCTACAATTCTACCTGAATTATTTCCTGCTTCGAGAATCACCTTAGCACATGGTGCAAGAATCGTTCCTCTTGTAGTAGATAAAGTAATAGTTCCATCATATGTTCCAAAATTATACACTAACAAATTTGCATTATCTGCTTCCGGGTAATTATCAATGCCAGATGTGCTCTGTCCTACCAACTTAAAATTATTACCATCAGGTGTTATATTAAATACAACCGTTTTACCGTTTTCCACAGCTACTTTAGGTTCAAAATCCGAAATTCCATTTACGCGAAAAATATTCTGTCCATCATTCAAGGAAATCTCATTAGAACTCAATTCCGTTCCCATTGCATGCAAGTTTTCAGCATTTGTACGAATAGCTGTAAATGCTCCTGCCAGATCGAACTGACCTCTTTCAATTTTTCCAATCTGCTCAGTGGTTCCTACATAAACTCCATTTACAAACCATTGATTACCTCTTTGCTCAAAAGAAGCTGATTTTAGAATCAGATTAGAACATCTAATATTGGAGCCTGAACCTGTATATTCACCATCTACATAAATAGTACCTTTTCCTGTATAGCCAATGTTATTATAATATTTCAAACTGCCTGTGCAGATATTAGCTTCACTGTCACCGCTCTGCTCCGTAATTCCCTCTACAAAAATTCCATAGCCATTGGCAGCTCCTAAAACTCCAGCAATATCCACAGTCACCGCATTTACTGTCTCATTTGCTTCCGCACATAAATTCATTGTCAGCGGCATGATAAGACCTGCACCTGCTGCCTCTTCCGGTGTAACCATCGTCGTTGCTTCCGGTGTTACCTCCGGATCAGCTACTACATTTTCTTTCACAACAGCGTCACCACCGGATACAGACTCTTCCCCTACTACTGTAGCCGCTTCCTCTGCCTGTACCGTAAGTGTTCCGTTCCCCGCAACAGTTCCCACTACCAGCGCTGCCACCAGAACCTTTACGATTTTTTCTTTTACATACTTACTAAGTCTGCTCATCTGATTTCTCCCTTTATGAAACCCCATGTGTTACTCCCAACGCACTTAAACGTTTTCGTTCTTCTTTACATCTATTAAGACTATGGATCTCATAAAAAAGGTTCAGATTTTTTATTAAATTTGTGATTTATTGCTTATTTTTGTTCTCTGGTTGTCCATTTGTGGTACCAATGTCCTAATAAGCGGCCGTTTCTGTCAGTACTCCATGGAGCAGTGCTCTTCGTTTCGTGCCTGCGGAACCATAGCAGGTAGACAGCGACACAATGTTCCCCCTGTCGCCTAAGTCCGCATCCGAGGCATACAGGGAATGTTCCGTCGCCCACTGCACGTAATCATCGTAGGAAGCATCCGAGGTAAAGGTTGCGAAGCGGTCGCTGGTGCTTCTGGTCTCGTAATAAGCAAAGATTTCATAAATATAGACCTTATCTTCCGTATAGATATAAAAATACGGATCCTCCTTACAGCTTACCGTCCCCTTCAACAGATTTTTAAAACTACCGAACATGCTCTCATCCCGCATATTATGTCCGAAGACGAAGGTGTTCCGGTCCGACCAGTCCGCCGAAGCCTCACAATCCATGAAAATACATCCGGCATTTACACTTTCTCCCTCAAAAGAATGCTTCAGATAATAATTGTTGTCCTCGCCCTGTACCACCGGATAGCTGATATCCAGCGCCGGAAAATAAAGCCATCCCCGGAAATCCGGATTGGTCTTCTTGAGATTTGCAAAATCAATCTGCAGATCGGGGTAGTTTTTCACCTGTACTTCTTCCGTCTCTTCCACCCTGGACTCTTCCACCACTGCCTCCTGTCTTATGGTATCATATTCGTTTTTCGCCTTTTGCTCCGACAGATAGGAATACAGACTCATCCCTCCGGTGATCAGAACTGCCGCCGCCAGTATTGCTGTGATGATATTTTCCACTTTCTTATTCTTCATGTTTGTCCCCTTTTTGCATCTGTCTGAATTTACTAATGATTATAACTTATTTTTAAGTATTCGTCTTTACGAAAGACTCATTTTTTGATATTTTTAAGTTGTGATCATAAAAATATTGGGGGGAATTATATCTTATGATACATTTTTTTGCTATCCTTTCACTGCTTCTGTGCGGTGTCTGCTATACCGGTTTCCAAAAAGAGGAAGACAAATGTAAATTCCAAAACATTACCCGGTTCGTCTGGATCATTTTCGGGGCTGCCCTGCTGCTTCGTCTGATCCTTGCTTATACCACCCACGGTTTCGGCAATGATATTGCCTGTTTTGCTGCGTGGGCTGACCGGATCTTCTCCGTAGGTCCCGGGGCATTCTATTCCGCGGAGACTTTTACCGATTATCCGCCTGGATTCATGTATGTCCTGTATCTCATCGGGGCGCTGCGTTCCCTGCTTGGGATCCCTTATTATTCCAGCCTGCATATCATGCTGTTAAAGCTGCCTGCTATTCTGTGCGACATGGCCTGCGGCTATCTGCTCTACAAAGAGGCGTCAAAAAGACTGCATTTTCCCGAAATACAATCTGTATGTGTAGCTTGTGCTTACCTATTCCAGCCGGCAATCATCCTGAATTCTTCCTGCTGGGGGCAGGTGGATTCCGTTCACACCCTGGTGGTGATCCTGATGTGCCTGTTTCTTATGGACGGCAAAATGCTTCCGGCTTATGCGATCTACGGTATTGGAGTTCTGTTAAAGCCGCAGACACTGATCTTCACTCCCGTCCTTCTGGTCGGCATTTTGGATCATGTATTTTTGCAGGATTTTTCCTGGAGGAAATTTTCTTATAATCTGTGCGGCGGTCTGGCTGTGATCTGCGGCATGCTTCTGTTGTGCGTTCCCTTCGGTCTGGATGCCGCCACCTCGCAGTATACTTCCACGCTGGGTTCCTATGAATATGCGGCGGTTAATGCCTATAATTTCTGGGGGCTGTTAGGCATGAACTGGGTGGACCAGAACACGATCTTTCTGTTCCTTCCCTGCCGAACCTGGGGATCCATTGCCATTGTGCTGATCGTTCTTTTTACTTTTCTGATTGCCTTGCGTTGCCGAAAAGAACCTTCACGCTATTTTTGCCTCGGTGCTTTTATCATTCTGACTATGTTCCTGTTTTCTGTCAGAATGCACGAACGCTATATGTATCCGGGACTTGCACTGCTGCTGTTCTGCTGTCTGTATAAATCCGCCGGCTCCCTGTGGAAATGTTATGCCGGTTTCGCCGCGCTACATTTCTACAACACTGCCAACGTGCTGTACCATTACGATCCGCAGAACTATGACCGCAAGGCCCCCATAATTCTACTGGTATCTGCAGGCATGTTATATTGTCTGTATGATTTCTACAAAATCATCTGGAAATATTATATTCATGGGGAAGCGGTGACTATTGCCACCACAACCGCGGGTGACCTCGGCTCTCACTTCCGGGAACATTTTCTCTCCCCCTTAGCGCCCACACCTTCTAAGGAGCAGGTGCGCTTCACGAGAGCAGACCTGCGTCTGTTGCTGGCAATCTGTGCTCTCTACAGCTTTTTTGCACTCTATGACCTGGGCGACCGCAAGGCTCCCGAGACAACCTACGATATGACACAGAATCAGGTCATTGAACTGGAATTTCCGGAAAATACAGCTCCCGTTACCCTGGCAAGTTACATCGCGCCCTGGCATCAGCGGCATTTTACGGCTGAAGTCCGTAGCTCAAAGGCAGAGGACTGGACGTATCTGGGCGAGATCATTCTGAATAATGTCTTCACCTGGCAGGATGTGTCTTTGGAAGATCTGACCCGGCAGGCAGGCGTAACAGACGCCCGCTGCCTGCGTCTCACACTGACCGATACGGATGCGTCTCTGATCGAACTGGTCTTCACGGATGCGGACGGTGAAATCCTGCGCCCCGTGAATGCCTCTGCTTACGAGACTTTGTTCGATGAGAGCGATTGCTACCCGGAACGCTATTCTTTCCGTAACAGCATGTATTTCGATGAGATTTATCATGCCCGTACGGCTTATGAATTCCTCCACGGACTGCCCACTTATGAAAATACGCATCCGCCTCTGGGCAAAATTCTGATTTCTGTGGGTATCGCTATTTTCGGGATGAATCCCTTCGGCTGGCGGATCATGGGTACTTTATTTGGCATCGCCATGCTGCCCTTCCTCTATCTGTTAGGAAAGAAAATGACCGGCAATACCCCCGCAGCGGCTCTCGCCTGCTTCCTGTTTGCCTTTGATTTTATGCATTTTACACAGACGAGAATTGCAACGATCGATGTCTATATCACGTTCTTCGTGATTGCCATGTACTATTTTATGTACAGTTATTGCTCCATGAGTTTTTATGACACGCCACCACATAAGACCTTCCTTCCATTAGGATTGTGCGGTGTCTGCATGGGGCTTGGTATTGCCTGCAAATGGACCGGTGTCTATGCCGGATGTGGTCTGGCACTGCTGTTTTTCGCGCATTTGCTGCGTCGCTACCGGGAATACCTTTATGCCAAAGCACATCCCGGCAAAAGCACAAACGGTATCGATCATAAATATATAGTGAAGAATTTCCCTGACTATACGATCAAGACCATCGATTTCTGTCTGACCTTTTTCGTATTGATCCCGGTAGTGATCTATCTGCTGTCCTACCTGGCATTTGTGGACAATTCCCATCCGGGATTGTTTGACCGTATGCTGGCGAACCAGACTTCCATGTTCAATTACCACAGTGGCCTGGAGGCGACACATCCCTACTCTTCCTCCTGGTATGAGTGGCCGACCATGGTACGTCCGATCTGGTATTATTCAGGATATGTGACCGATGCAATCAAAGAGGGGATCAGCGCTTTCGGCAATCCTGTTGTATGGTGGATCGGTATTCCGGCATTTATTTACATCCTGTACCTGTTAATTCGCAATAATGCGTTTCTCTGTTCTCTGACAGGACGCACAAAAACAGAGAGCTCCACAGATACTGCAATTACCCTGTCCCACAGAGAATATGCAACAGCTGCTTTCCTGGCAGTCGGCTACCTGGCGCAGTACCTGCCCTGGTTCTTTGTCACCAGGATCACTTTCATCTACCACTATTTCCCCAGTGTTCCTTTTGTGGTACTGATGATCGTGTACAGCCTGATGCAGTTGAAGAAGCATATGTCTGACCGTACCTTCACCATCGTCTGCTGCGCTTACGCCGCGGTAACATTGGCCCTGTTCCTGCTGTTCTATCCGGTATTGTCCGGACAGCCGGTGGATGTGGATCTTGTTATAAAATACTTACGTTGGAAACCGACCTGGGTATTGATCTCGGGTTAAATGAAAGGCAAGAGACTATTATGACCATTCTTCTGAATACCATCTTCATTTTATTTATAGGAATATGGTTTGTTCGCTTTTTTGTTGAAATGGATGTTCCGGAAAAATACAGAGTTTCTCGATTTTTTCAAAATACAACAGACTATAAAGGAGAAGGTCTGACGAAAAAAGACGTTCTCCGGATTCTGTTTTTGGCTTTTCTGATCCGTGTACTGATATATTTTGCAAGTGTGCTTATCTATTTGGTGCAATCAGATTTTTTATCACATGCAGCTGCATTTTCCTGGAATGATTTTTTCAATCTGTGGAATAAATCTGATGCCCAGCATTATCTTGATCTCGCGGAAAAAGGATATGTCAATTGCACAGAAGTAACGGAATGGTCTGGCAGAGAAGAGCATCTATTTCTCGTCTTCTTCCCGTTATATCCCTGGTTCATCCGCTTCTTTCACTTTTTTGTGAACAGTTATGCGGTGGCTGCATTTGCTGTTTCCATCATTTCTTTTTGTGTGGGCTGTGTCTTTTTCTATGGTGCTGTAAAGGAGGAATACGGAGCTTCCATTGCCGAGAAATCATTGACTTTGTTATTGTTATACCCGTTTTCTTTTTTCTTCGGAGGAATCATGACAGAGAGCTTGTTTTTCTGTCTGATTTCTGCGGGTTTTTTCTATATCCGCAGGCATAAATGGCTGATTGTGGGGCTGATTGGGCTTTTAGCATCCCTCTGTCGTATTCAGGGTGTTATCCTTTTAGGCGTCGGTATAGTTGAATTTCTAATATCTTCTCAACTAATTCGGATGATTCAGGAGGGGCAGTTCAAGGGCTTTCTGAAATACTTTTTTACAGAGGCCGTCTGGCTGTTTCTGATTCCCATCGGGAACCTTGTGTACTTAGGGCTTAATTATCAGATCACCGGCAATGCTTTTCAGTTCACTGTTTATCAGAAGAATCACTGGTATCACACCACTACCTGGTTCACAAATTGTGTAGCGGAAATTATGCGTTATATTTCCGGTCAGGTCTCTGATACCACGCTTCTCATATGGTATCCTGAACTGATCCTGTTCGTTGTGGCTGCTGCACTGCTTCTCTATTCTCTCCGGACCCAGCCGCTGAAATACAGTGCCTATCTCCTGGTCTATACCCTGATCAATTACTCTGTCACATTTCTGATCAGTGGTGGGCGGTATATGCTGAATGCACTTCCTCTTTTTTTCTTTACCGCCGCATTACTTAATAAACACAAACTGTTGTATCAATTGCTGTGTTTTGCATCAGCTTTATTATATGGGATTTGCTTTACCGCTTTTCTCACGGGTGGTGCGATTTATTGATTTTGTCCCTATTTACATTTGTGTGTCTGATGTATCAACAGTATAATTATACATTTCACGAATTGCGTATGCAATTAGAAAATCAAGTAGTCCAAATTTAAATACAATACCATAAGGCTTTCCAGATAATCTGGGAAACAGTAGTAATGATTAGTGGCATTTCGTACCAGTATCAAAAGCCTTTGACCATATATTTACAGACCAAGAGCTTTACGAAGAATACAACCTTACTGATGAAGAAATAAATATCATAGAATCAGTCATCAAAGAACGAAAATAACAATACCAATACCCTTTGTCATGTGGTAAAGTAAGGAAAAACCTATTATGAAACCTAATGGAGGATTGGACATGAAAATTTTGAAAAGTATTCTTAATTATATTCCATTAGCCACGTTTATCATATTTGTGGTTACTGATGGAATTATTTCTTTAACATCGGCATTAATTTTTGTTATTTCCACGATTGGTCTACTGATTAATTGGAAAAGAAAAAAACCAGCGATGAAGAATTAAGAAAATTCATGTTTATCAATTACAGGTGACATTGAAAGAGTCAGCCCATTCAAGGTGCTGGCTCTTTAAAAATTCCATTCTAATAAATTGCACGACAACTTATAAAAAAATATGCTCCACATTATGGAAAAATGTATATAAATGTATAAAAGTATCAAAATCGAATAATTATAAGGACTTATGCATCAGACACACTTTTGTAAAAAGGGAGTTGATTTTCTCACAGAAAATATTGCTGTATCATATTTTCTACGATGTTAGATTTTAGAGGAGCCTCTTCCGATTCATAGGTAGCCAGAAGTGTATCCGACAGCATAATTCCATTTATATTATAGAGCTGCATTTTCCGAAAAGCAACCTGCGCATAATTTTCATTATCCATCATACCAAAGTGCTCCCAGTAATAGATTTGTCCTGTTACCGGGTGCCTTATGGTAAAATCCGGATAAATCACCCTTTTTCCAAGGTGCAATGCCTCTTCATAATGAAAAGGAATTTTGTTCACATGCAACATGGTTGCAATGATTGCCTCTGATTTGGAACGCACCTTCTGACCATTGAAAATAGGATGAATCAGTTGTTCCGGATATTTAGGGCATCTCTCATAATCCTGCTTTTCCCATTCAGCAATTTCTGTATTTACCGAAGTAAATACTTTTTTCAAAAGTTCTGCATATACCGCAGTCTCAAGCAGCTGTTCTTCTCCGGTTTGCTCTTTGTTACACAAGTCCAAATAACTTTGTATTGCTCGTTTTTCTTGGACTATATCCTGAAGCATTACTTCATAATATTTCTTTTCCGCCATAGAGACAGCGGTATTTTTTTGATTGCTGGGAATATAAATTTTCTCTCCATCACAAGATATATACCATTTCTTATGCTTACCGTTTTGAGAATAGATCAGTTTACCTGCCGGATATGTCTGCAGTCGTTCCAAAATGTTTTTTTCCCGTTGGTCCAGCACTTCTTTTTCTCTTAGCATCTGGTGATATAGCATGACTTCGCCTTTCTCTTATTTTATTGTGATTTGATCAGTTACTTTTTGTTGAAATTCTGCTGAAACCAGCTGGATTTTCACAAGAGTTGTAAATAGAGTTTCATGGTCAGATGAAATGTACTAATATTACATCATATTTCTATCTAAATGTAAACATTCATTTTTCATAGGCACAGCGTAAGCTCCTGGCGGCGTCTGTGCCCTCCTTGTTCCATTTCGTGGGCACAGCATAGGCTTGCGACAGTGGCTGTGCCCTCCTTGTTCCATTTCGTGGGCACAGTGTGAGCTTGCGGCGATGGCTGTGCCCACGTCCGGCTCCGGCAGACACAAACAGCACATATCCATAAAAAAACAGTGTCCGGATCACATCTTCCCTGATCCGGACACTGTTCTCTATAATCTTTTGAATTTCCTTACCCCTCGGCGATGGCATTACCGGTATACAACTGGTAATATCTGCCCTTCTGGGAGATGAGTTCATCATGGTTGCCGCGCTCGATGATGCGACCCTGTTCCAGGACCATGATGCAGTCACTGTTTTTGACAGTGGACAGTCTGTGGGCGATGACAAAGGTGGTTCTGCCCTTCATCAGCTTATCCATGCCGTCCTGTACGATTTTCTCAGTGCGGGTATCGATGGAGCTGGTAGCCTCATCCAGGATCAGTACCGGAGGATCCGCTACTGCGGCTCTGGCGATGGACAGAAGCTGTCTCTGTCCCTGGCTTAAGTTCGCACCGTCACCGGTGAGGACTGTGTTGTAGCCATCTGGAAGCTGACGGATAAAGGTATCCGCATTTGCTAACTTCGCTGCGGCAATGACTTCGTCATCCGTAGCATCCAGCTTACCAAAACGGATATTTTCCATAACGGTAGCGGTGAACAGATGGGTATCCTGCAGTACGATACCTAAGGATTTTCTCAGATCCGCTTTCTTGATCTTGTTAATATTGATGCCGTCGTAACGGATCTTACCATCCTGAATATCATAAAAACGGTTGATCAGGTTCGTGATTGTGGTCTTACCGGCGCCGGTGGAGCCTACGAATGCAATCTTCTGACCGGGTTTTGCATACATCTCGATGTTATGCAACACGATCTTGTCATCATTGTAGCCGAAGTCCACATCGTCAAATACTACTTCACCCTGTAACTCAATATAATCTACAGAACCATCCGCCTGATGCACATGCTTCCATGCCCACATACCGGTTCTCTCGGGACACTCTACGATCTTGCCGTCTACCTTTTTCGCACGTACCAGAGTTACATAGCCTTCGTCGGTCTCTACTTTTTCATCCAGCAGATCAAAAACTCTCTTAGCGCCTGCCTGCGCCATGACGATACTGTTCAACTGCTGACTGACCTGGCTGATGGGCATGTTGAAGCTCTTGTTAAAGGTTAAGAAGCTGGCCAGCTTACCTAAGGTCAATCCTGCAAAGCCGCCCAGTGCCATAGCACCGCCGACGATAGCACATACCACGTAGCTTAAGTTACCCAACTGTGCATTGATAGGTCCCATCAGGTTGGCAAACTTATTTGCATTATAAGCACTTTCGCACAACTCGTCGTTCAACTTTTTGAACTCTTCCAGGCTCTTGTCTTCGTGACAAAATACCTTGACTACCTTCTGACCTTCCATCATTTCTTCGATATAGCCATTCACGGTACCGATATTCTTCTGCTGCTTTACGAAATATTTTCCGCTTAAGCCTGCAACCTTACCGGTGACAAACATCATCAATGCCACCATGATCAGACTGACTGCTGTCAGCGGGATACTCAGTACCAGCATACTTCCCAGCGTACCCACTACGGTAATAAAACTGGAAAATACCTGCGGTATACTCTGGCTGATCATCTGACGCAGAGTATCAATATCATTGGTGTAGATGGACATGATATCCCCGTGGGAATGGGTATCAAAATACTTGATCGGCAACTTCTCCATGTGTTCAAACAGATCATCACGGAGACTCTTCAAGGTTCCCTGCGTTATCGTGACCATGATACGGTTGTAAGCATACGTAGCCGCTACACCCACCAGGTAAAAGCCTGCCACACGGACAATTTCCCGGAACAGATTGCCAAAGTCCGGAGTCTCCTGTCCGATCATGGGCAGGATGTAGTCATCGATCAGCCTCTGCATGAACAGAGTACCCTGAATGCTTGCCACAACGCTCAGTACGATACAGATCAACACAAAAATGAAGTGAATGGCATAGTTTTTGAAAATATATGCCATCAGTCGTTTAAATACTTTTCCCGGATTCTCAATACGTTTACCACCCTGCATTCTTCTGCCGGGTCCACGCATTCCGCCGCCCATAGGTCCTGGCATTATGACTCACCTCCATTCTCATCAAAGTCGCCGCCACCCGTCTGGGTCTGGGCTTCATATACTTCTTTATAAATGTTATTGGTACGAAGCAGTTCTTCGTGAGGTGCGAATGCATCGATCCTGCCGTTATCCATTACGATGATGCGGTCCGCGTCCTGAATACTGGAGATACGCTGCGCGATGATGATCTTCGTCGTACCGGGGATCTCCGTGGCAAATGCCTTGCGGATCTTCGCGTCAGTAGCGGTATCCACGGCGCTGGTGGAATCATCCAGGATCAGTACCTTCGGCTTTTTCAGCAGTGCTCTGGCAATACACAGTCTCTGCTTCTGTCCGCCGGATACATTGCTTCCGCCCTGCTCAATATAGGTATTGTATTTTCCAGGCATCTTTTCAATAAATTCATCGGCACATGCAAGACGGCATGCACGAATACATTCTTCTTCGGAAGCATTTTCATCGCCCCATCGGAGATTCTCCAAGATCGTACCGGAGAACAGTACATTTTTCTGCAATACTACGGACACCTCATTACGCAGGGTCTCCAGATCATAGCTTCTGACATCCTTACCTCCGACATATACCGTGCCTTCATTCACATCATACAGACGGCTGATGAGGTTCACCAGACTGGTCTTGGAGCTTCCGGTACCACCCAGGATACCGATGGTCTCACCGGCTTTGATCTCGAAGTTCAGATCATCCAGCACAGGCTTTTCACTCTGCTTATTATAACGGAAGGTTACATGATCAAAACGGATGCTGCCGTCCGTCACATCATAATCAGGCTGTTCGGGATTCGTGATGTCTGTCTTCTCTTCCAGTACTTCCGCAATACGTCTGGCACTGGCAGCGCTCATGGTCATCATAACGAAGATCATGGCTAACATCATCAGATTCATCAGGATCGTCATACAATAGGTCAACAGGCTCATCAGTTCACCGGTGGTCAATTGACTTGCGATGATCATATGTGCTCCCAGCCAGCTGATGCCCAGAATACAGCCATATACGGTAAACTGCATGACCGGCCATACCATAACCATAGTACACTCTGCCTTTTTGAACATCTTGTAGATGTTGTAGCTGGCCTTGTGGAACTTGTCGATCTCGTAGTCCTCACGCACATAAGCCTTTACCACACGCTGCGCCGCTACGTTTTCCTGTACGCTGGCATTTAAGTCATCGTATTTTTTGAATACTTCACTGAAGTATTTCGATACCTTTTTCATGATAAATACCATCACGATTCCCAAAAATACCACGGCTACCAGATAGATACTTGCTACTTTTGCATTGATCAGGAATGCCATCAGCATGGCGCAGATCAGGCTGACCGGTGCACGGAAGCACATACGTAAGAGCATCTGGTAAGCGTTCTGGATATTGGTAACATCCGTAGTCATACGAGTGACCAGTCCTGCGGTGGAGAACTTATCAATGTTGGAGAAAGAGAAGGTCTGAATGTTCTCATACATGGCTTCTCTTAAGTTTCTGGCAAATCCGGTGGATGCTTTCGCACCGTATTTACCACCCATGACACCGGCGAACAATCCGACAATAGCTGCCAGGACCATATAACAACCGATGACAAAAATATGTTTCATATCTCCCGCCTGCACACCGTCATCAATGATCGATGCCATCAGGAGCGGAATCACCATTTCCATGGCTACTTCCAGGATCATGAATATGGGTGTGACAAGGGATGCACGCTTATATTCCTTGATCTGTCTGGCTAATGTTTTAATCATAGCTGATTTCCTTTCTGCTTATTTGTTTTCTCTGCGCACTTAACAGTCTCTGCGCAAATGCTCGTTCTTCCTTTGTCCATTCCGAGATTATCCATCATCTTATCTAAGATATTCAGAAATGTCTGCTTTTCTTCCTCTGTCAGCCCGGCTTCCAGTTCCCGATTGAAATTCAGGATCTGTTCCTCAATGACATGATGATGTTCGATTGCTTTTTCCGTCAGCAGAATTCTCTTCAATCTGCCGTCTTCCGTGGAAGCCACACGGACTACATAGCCCTTTTGCTCCATGCTCTGCAGCATTACCGTTGCGGTGGATCTCCGGATTCTGAATTCCTTCTCCACATCCTTCTGATACACATCGCCGTGTCTGCTCTTATGATACAGATAGCCTAAAAGCGGTCTCTGCATGCCGATAAGTTCACTGCCGTCCTGCTGGGCAAATATGGAGTCCATCTTCCTGCGGATCATATTGTTGGCGGCCTTCAGTTCGAATCCGATCTGACGAGTCGAAAGCACTTTTGCCTCCTCGTCCATTTTACCTCCTTTGATTTATAACAAAATAATGTTAGCAAGCTAACTATTTTTGTTAGCCAACTAACATTATATCGCAATACTTCTTCTTTGCAAGAAAAAAAGTATAAACTTTATATAAAATACAATCAGGCAAATTTTTGACCTTTACACGCTTGCATTTATCTGGTTTAATTTAATCATATTTTCTATTTGTTTCATTCTTTTTGCTATTTTCACATCATTCTATTTTCAAGGAGGTTCCCCTATGTTTCAACTTTTCACAGATCTTACAAAAAAATCCCCTGCAATCGATCAAAAAATCAATGAAATTCAGAATCAATTAAAATGTTTGCCCGAAGGGAAACTAACAATCGCGCATAACGGAAAAAACACCAAATGGTATCAGTCTGACGGTCAAAACAGAAAATATATTCCAAAATCCAATCGTACCTTGGCGGAGCAATTAGCCTTACGTAAATATTTATCTCTCGTGCTGGAAGAATTGCTTCAAGAAAAAACAGCGATTTCTTTTTATAACAGACATCGTTCCATCGAATCCAAAAGTGCCTTATTATTACAAGACTCTTCTCTCGGATACAGCGAATTACTGTCGCCTTATTTTCAAGTGCCGCCTTCTCATACTGCCTGGCTTCAGGAGAATTATGATCGCAGTTCCAGGAATCCGGAAAATCTCATCTACAAAACCGTAAACGGAATTCTTGTACGCTCAAAATCGGAGGCTTTGATTGCAATGTTACTCTATACAAATAAAATACCGTTTCGTTATGAATGCGCACTGACTCTCGGGGACATCAAATTTTATCCTGACTTTACCATCCTTCATCCCAAAACAGACCGGATATTTTATTGGGAACATTTCGGTTTGATGGATTCTCCCGGATACCGGCAAAACATTTTCTCCAAGCAACAAGTCTATGCAACACACGGTATCCTTCCCACTATTCAATTACTCACAACTTACGAGAGCCAGATGCATCCATTAAATACCGAATTAGTCGAAAAAATGATTCAATATTATTTCTTGCAATGATAGTCGGAAGCTTCTTATTTCCTCTCTTCTTTTTATTTGCAACTTGATTGCTTTTTATGAACCGAATTTTCATTTTTGTATTTTCATGTAATCCAAGAAACGCTGGATATCATAGTCACTTAATAACACATGGGTCTATACAAATATTTTCTTTCATTTTGTTCCACTTTTTTCCTTCTTTTGCTACCTATTTTACCACACATGGGTCTATACAGAAAAATTTCATTCCCAGATACTCATTTATCCAAAAATGAGTATCTCAGACGACAATTTTTCCATATAGACCCACGGTACTTGTTTTTCCACTTGATATTCGCTATTTTGAGTATCTCTGAGCAAATTTTTTTCGTATAGACCCACGGCTCTTGGTTTTTCACTTGATATTCACCATTTCAAGTATCACAGAGCAATCAGCACCGTATGAATATCACCCACGCCATCATTCGGATTTTCCAGCAAATTGTCAATCCTCCAGTACCCGATTCAGTACTTCATCCTCCAGCACCAGCTTTTTCGCGGCTTCGCGGTACTTTTCCTCATGGAGATAGGTATGGCGGTGCGGTTTGATGGAGGGTGCCATGTCGATGGCTTTGAGGAAATCGGATCTCTTCATATGTAAAGTTGCCACATAGTCCCAGAAGCCGGTATCCTGAAGCACTGTGCTGACACGGATATAGCGGTGATCCTGTACCTTTGCCATAATGTAGGTGGCAATGCCTACCTGGATACCATGTAACTGCGGTACTTCCAGAATCTTATCCAGTGCATGGGAGATCAGATGCTCACTGCCGCTGGTGGGAGCACTGCTGCCGGCGATCTCATTGGCAATACCGCTCATGGCCAGAGAATCCAGTAGTTCCTTCAGGAACAGCTCATCCTTGATGCTCTCGTAAGGGGTACGGACAAAGCTGTTCACCGCTTTCTTCGCAATCATGACCGCAAAATCATTCACTTCGCCGCAGCCTGCCCTCTCTTCAAAGATCCAGTCGTAGAGCGCTGTGATCTTGGAGATCATATCGCCGATGCCGGAGTAAATGAACTTCTCCGGAGCGGTACGGATCACCTGCGTATCCACGATGATACCATATGCCAGTCTCGCAGGAACAGATGTCCTCTTCCCCTGTACCAAAAGAGAGGCACTGGCACTGGAAAATCCGTCACTGGAGCTGGAAGTCGGCACACTGATAAAAGGAAGATTCCGCAGAAAAGCCGCATATTTTCCGGCATCGATGACCTTACCTCCGCCGATGGAGATCACAGCCTTTGCCTTATTGGGAATTGCAAAAGCCAGCGTAATAATATCATCAATATCTACTGTGTCCAGTTCATTATATTCCAGGACATTCACTTCTGCTTCCTTCAGGGAATTCATCACCAGTTCCCCAAACATGTCAATCAGTCCGTTGCCGAAAAATAACACGACCTGGTCCAGATTCTCCGCCTTCAAATAACCGCCGATTTTGCCTAATGCGCCGTTTCCGATCTTCAAAATGGACGGAATCGCCATCTCTTTTCCTATCTGCATGGTAACCTCTCCTTTATCTTTTTCCGTACTGACCCGTTTCTGCCCGAAACCGTGCCCGGACAAAATTATTTTACACTGTTTTCTCTTCTATTTCAACCGGTCAACCACTGTACACATTCCCGCCGGAATCTATCCGCGCCTTTTAGACTACCCCACACGGATTCCAAACATCTGCAACACCCAAAGGATCAACCCCAACCCCCAGCTGGAAAAAATCCCATACAATATCACCGGCCCCGCAATGGTAAATATCTTGCAGCCGATGCCGAATACCTGACCTTCCTTTTGGTATTCCACCGCTGGAGCCGTCACGGAATTGGCGAATCCGGTGATCGGCACCAATGCACCGGCGCCTCCCCATTTTGCAATCTTGGGGTAAATATGAAACGCCGTGAGTACTACAGACAAAAATACCAGAAGCAGGGAACACCAGCTTCCGGAAGTCTGCGGATCCATCCCCAGCACATTTCCGGTATAATTCAGAATTCCCTGTCCGATACAACAGATGATTCCTCCTGTCAGAAATGCTTTCCCCATCTGCGTCCACAGATTGTGTGTCGGTGTGACCGACTTTACATACTGTTGGTATTCCTGTTTCTGCTGCGCATCCGGCTGTATCGAATCTGCCGGCATATGAGGAATTTCCTTCTGTTCCATATCCATCCTCCCATCCTTGCTCTGTCGGAACAATTACTTGGTTTCTATGATCACAGAATGCCCGGATCATTTCATTTTTATGCTGTTTTTTTGAAAAAGTCTTCCTTAGTATTTTTTTCGTTTTTCGGCTGTAAGCGATTATAGTGTTTGACGGTCCTCTTTTTTCATGTAATAATAAATTTTGTAAGTTCAATTATGAGGAGGTTCTTATGAAGGAAAAAACAAAGAGAAAGCTACGGACTTTTGTGTGTCTGCTGATGATCCCCGTCTTTTTGACAGGATGCCGGATCAAGACGACGCCACTCGGTGTCTTCGCCCAGATTCTGGAATACGCCAGTGCTTCCGGAAGCAACTCGTCACAATCGTCTCACCACGGCACTTATCATTCGGAACCGGCTTCCACACCACAGCCGCAGATAGATTATGATTCTCTCGGAGACATTGGCACCGTGCAGACGATCATGATCTACATGGTAGGATCCGATCTGGAATCCTCTTACGGAAATGCCAGTCTGGATATGGACGAAATGGAAGCGGCCGGCGTCGATACCGCTCATAATAATGTCATTGTATATGCCGGAGGTGCTTCGCAATGGCAGGATCGCGGTCTGGATGGCGATGCCTGTACCACACTGCTCCTGACCGAAGACGGTTTTGCTCCGCTGGATACTTATCCTGCGGAAAATATGGGAGATCCCCTGACTTTAAGCAGCTTTATGAATTACTGCTTTGACTTTTTCCCCGCAGATTCCTACAGTCTGCTTCTGTGGGATCACGGTGGCGGACCCGTACTGGGATATGGTGTGGATGAAAATTACAGAGATCTGCTGACTTTGGACGAACTGTCCGAAGCACTTGCAGATTCTGTGGGAGCCCACATGACGAAATTAGAATGGATCGGCTTCGACGCCTGCCTTATGAGTTCTCTGGAAGTGGCTTCCGTGCTGGCTCCCTATGCAGATTATATGATTGCATCCCAGGAGACCGAACCCGGCTGGGGATGGAATTACGCTTTTCTCTCCGTCCTGTCGGACAGAGCGATTCCCGGAGACGAGATGGGTGAATACATTGTAGATTCTTATATGGATTACGGTGAATATGTCTTTGACTATTATCCGAATCTGTATTCCGATCTGACGCTGTCATGTATTGACCTGAACGCTTACGCAGAAGCGGAAGACGCTCTGAATACCTATTTTGCGGAACTGGATACCTCTCTGGATGTGCAAAACTATCCGAAACTGGTTCGTAATCGTGCCAAAGTCAGAGACTTCGGAAGCTATTCCTCCGATATGAATTACGGCATGGTCGATGTACTACATATGCTGGAACTGTTGGGAGATAATTCGGACACTGCCAAAGCTGCCATCCGGGCAGTGGAAAGCTGTATTGCATATTCCGATACCAATATGGAAAATGCCGGTGGTATCTCTATCTGTTATCCTTATCAGACAGACGAAGACTACCGGGATGCCTGTATTGAAATGCAGGAGTATCTTGGATTTGCTCCGAATTACACCCGTTTTTTACAGGATTTCTATGCAATTCAAAACGGTGATACCCTGTTGGCAGATCGTGAGATTTCCAATGCGCACACTTCTGTCACCACAGAAAACGACGGCACCTATGATGAAAGCGACATCACGCTGCAGCTCACTCCCGAACAGCAGGCTAATTTTGCTTCCGGTGGCTATTACATTCTCTGCAAGGCCAAAGAAGAAGGTTACATTACTTCCGAAGAAGATCCCAGAGCTGATGAGATGTATCTGTTCATTCAGGGAAGCAAACGCGTAACACTGGATGAAAATGGGGTACTGCATGCGGCATATAAAAACAATGCGCTGTATATGGAGGATGATGATGGGGTATCCGATATTCCTATGATCCTGACGGAATCGGATATCAGTGACGTGGAGAATCGTTATCTGTCATTTGTAGTACTGATGAATTTCGATAATTGGGAATCCCAGGCTGCGAAGCTGCAGATTGTGGTAAATGAAGATTATCCGGATGGTATCATCCGAAATGCGATTCCTTTAAGCGATGACGACGATGTGCAAAGCGCCAGCAAGCAGCTGATCCGTCTGGATGATTATGCGAATATGTCCGTGGCAGCACGTTGTAGTTACGTGACACGGGATGAGAATGGGGATCTGTTGGATTTCTTTGACTGGGAGACATCGAAATGGATGATGGGGTTTGAGGTGGATCTGACCTCCGACTATCGGACCGTGGTGCAGCCACTGGATCATCCGGAGAATTACGTGTGCATCTTCTTCATGAAGGATTCCCAGGGGAATGTGTCCTATTCGGATATGATTCCGTTGAAGTAAATTGAAAGTTACGAGCCATGCAAAAATAGAACGGAATACCTCGGTGGGAGCTTGCTCACACAAGAGGTTGTTTCGTTCTATTTTTATACCGTGCGTCCAACGGACACACTCGACAGCCGTCAATGAAATAAATGTGGAGGGCCTTTGCGACACATTTATGAATTGGGTGCATGGCTCGTAACGTAGGGCTGTCGTAAACCCCACGAACGCCTACGGCGAACGGAACATCACGCCTTGATGTCACGTCTCCAGGTGTGAATTTTCTACGAAAAGTGATATAGCGGTTCTAATCCGTACGGGCACGGCTCCAGTTGCCATCCATGGCAACGTCCGCCTGTCGCGAACGTCCTGTTCGCTCCACCCTGTCTTTCAGCACTTTTCAAGAAAATATCAACACCCTCCGACAGACATCGCGGCATGACATTCCGTCCACCGTGGGCATTCTGTGTTTTTGGGTCTATGCAAAAAAACTGAGTTGTGAGATACTAAATTTGCTGCAAATAACACATAAAAAGCTGAATATGGGTCTATAGGGAAAAAACTGGCTCTGAGATACTCATTTTGAAGAAATTGAGTATCTGGAAAGCAAATTTTTCTCTATAGACCCATGAAATTTTTCAAGAAATCAGTAGCCCCGGCTGGGTATAAGAATAAGCAGGCCGTAAGCAGACGTCGGTACTTAGCGAGGGTACTTTCCTCGCTTATGTACCGCTACGCTCTGCGACAGAGCGCGAGCGTGCCGCGTTTCTTATACCCTGCCAAGGGCTACGGGATTATTTCACTAACTTTCAATTTAGTAAGGCAGATATATTACTGACCCAAAATAGAATTCTTCCGTTTAGGAGGTATATTTGCTTCCAAATATACAACTTGTTAGTAGAAGCATACAAGTTGTAGAATGGGAATATAGAAATCGTATTTTCAGAGGAGGTATTACTTATGTTACAGACGAAAAATTATCAATTCTGGTTTTGTACAGGCTCGCAGGACTTGTATGGAGACGAGTGCCTTGCGAAGGTGGCGGAGCATTCCCACAAAATCGTGGATGCCCTGAATGCTTCCGGTGTGCTGCCCTACGAGGTTGTATGGAAGCCGACCCTGATCACCAACGAGCTGATCCGCCGCACCTTCAATGAAGCCAATCTGGATGAAAACTGCGCCGGCGTGATCACCTGGATGCATACCTTTTCTCCGGCGAAATCATGGATCCTGGGATTGCAGGAGTATCGCAAACCGCTTCTGCATTTCCATACGCAGTTTAACGAGGAACTGCCCTATGATACCATTGATATGGACTTCATGAATGAGAACCAGTCTGCACATGGTGACAGAGAGTACGGCCACATTGTCAGCCGTATGCGTATGGAGCGCAAGGTGGTGGTGGGCCATTGGTCAGACCCGGTGGTACAGGGCAAGCTCGCATCCTGGATGCGCACCGCGGTAGGCGTGGTGGAGAGCAGCCATATCCGTATCATGCGTGTGGCAGATAATATGCGCAATGTAGCGGTAACCGAGGGCGACAAGGTAGAGGCACAGATCAAGTTTGGCTGGGAAGTAGATGCTTACCCCGTAAACGAGATCGCAGAGAGTGTAGATGCAGTTTCCGAATCTGATGTCAATGCTCTTGTAGATGAGTACTATGAGAAGTATAATATTTTATTAGAGGGAAGAGATCCCGGAGAGTTCAGAAAGCATGTAGCGGTGCAGGCACAGATCGAACTGGGTTTTGAACGCTTCCTGGAGGAGAAAAACTATCAGGCGATCGTGACCCATTTCGGTGATCTGGGTGCCCTGAAGCAGCTACCGGGACTGGCGATCCAGCGGCTGATGGAGAAAGGCTACGGCTTCGGTGCGGAAGGCGACTGGAAAGTAGCAGCCATGGTGCGTCTGATGAAGATCATGACCGGGGGAGTGAAGGATGCCAAGGGTACTTCCATGCTGGAGGACTATACCTATAATCTGGTCAAGGGAAAAGAGGGTATTCTGGAAGCTCATATGTTGGAAATCTGTCCTACTATTGCGGACGGTCCGATCAGCATCAAATGCCAGCCTCTGTCCATGGGAGACAGAGAGGATCCCGCCAGACTGGTATTTACTTCCAAGGAGGGACACGGCATTGCTACATCCCTGATCGATCTGGGCAATCGTTTCCGCCTGATCATCAATGATGTGAACTGTAAGAAAGTGGAGAAACCTATGCCAAAGCTGCCCGTAGCCACCAATTTCTGGACACCGGAGCCGGATATGTATACCGGAGCGGAAGCCTGGATCCTGGCAGGCGGTGCGCATCATACCGCCTTTACCTATGATCTGACAGCTGAGCAGATGGGCGACTGGGCAGCCATGATGGGTATCGAGGCTGTATATATCGACAAGGATACCAAGATCCGTGATCTGAAGAGAGACTTGATGCTGGGAGAAGTATTCTACCGCTAGGACAACGGAAGCCGGGATGGGAAAACCAGATACTTCTATCCGTAGATAAAGAAGGGTATCGTAAAAATGTTAAAAGTGTTTTTGGTGGAGGATGAATTCGTCATCCGCGAGGGAATCAAAAATAATATCGACTGGGAGACTCATGGCTATGAGTTCTGTGGGGAGGCCGGTGACGGAGAACTGGCCTATCCCATGATCCAGAGGCTGCGTCCGGATATCGTGATCACTGATATCCGGATGCCGTTTATGGACGGGCTGGAGCTCAGCAGACTGATCCGCAGAGAGCTTCCGGACATCGAGATCATCATTCTGTCCGGTTATCAGGAATTTGAATACGCGAAGGAAGCCATCAAACTGGGGGTGGCGCAGTATTTGTCCAAGCCGATTAACGGAGAGGAACTTCTGGCTGAACTGGCGGAACTCTCAGCAAAGATCGAGGAAAAACGCAGAGCTACCCAGATCCGTGAGCGCTATTTGAAGGAGATGGAGGAAAATACACTCAGAGAGCGAAAAAAACTGTTCCAGAGTCTGGTCGTTGGCGATAATACCGCAGCAGAATTACTGGAGTCAGCGGAGAGACTCGGCATCGATCTGTCGGCACCGTGGTACAATATTATTTTATTTAAGACGCAGTCACTGCGCCATGCACAGGACGAATACTCCGGCAGCCTGATCCGCATCGAAGAAGAGTTGCGGTCACTGGAGGACGGAACAACGGTAGTATCATTTGACCGTAACCTGGAGGGCAAAGCATTTCTGCTAAAGGCGGAATCTGAAGAACAGTTACAGCTTCAGCAGCAGGAATATATTGAGAAGATCAAAGATATTATGGAAAAGTATGAGCACGTCCGCTATTTCGGAGGCATTGGCAGACCGGTGAACCGTCTGCGGGAGCTTCCGGCCTCCTTTGAACAGGCCAGTCATGCTTTTGCTCACAGGTATCTGGTGCAGGACAGCCGCATCCTGGATGGCGGGTATCTGGCACAGGGAACGGAAGAAGAGCACTTTGATATCAAGCAAGTCAATCCCAAACAGATCGACCGGACCAGGATCCAGGAATTCTTAAAGCAGGGAGACAGAGAAGAGGTCGTTTATTTCGTAGAAGAATTTTTCCGGGATCTGAGCAACAAAGCACTGCAGTCCAATATTTTCAGGCAGTACATCACGATGGATGCCTATTTCTGCGTGGCGGATTTCCTGGAAAGCCTGTCAACAGATACGCAGGATCCGGAGACTCCGAGCCAGGATGAGAAGACGCAGCAGGACAGCGACAGTGCTATACAGTATATTATACGGATCCTGGACAAAGCGCTGGAAGCAAGAGACAGAGCAGCCAGCAGCCGCTATGACGATGTGGTGGAGCAGGTGATGAAATATATAGAGGAAAACTATGCAGAAGAGGAGCTGTCATTGAATCTGCTGGCATCCCACGTGAATTTCTCACCGAATCATCTGAGCATGATCTTCAGTCAGCAGACAGGGATGAGTTTCATTAAATATCTGACGGATTACCGTATGAACAAAGCAAAGGAATTATTGCGCTGCACCGGCAAACGCAGCAGCCTGATCAGTCAGGAGGTAGGGTACAAGGACCCTCATTATTTTTCCTATCTGTTCAAAAAGACCCAGGGGATGACACCTACCCAGTATCGGGGCGGCATCAAATAGCCACGATCGCGGAAAGGACTTCTTATGAGAAAAAGGTTAAAAGAAATTTACGATCATTCTACGCTCGTGGCAAAGATAAGATATTCTTATCTTTGCCTTTTAGTGCCTTTTGTATTGTTTCTGATCTTCTGTTTCTATAATCTGTGGAATAACAATCGCAGATATGAGGACATGGTCAATTCCTCTGTTATGGCCAGTCAGTTCAGCCTGGATTTCCAAAAGGATTTTGATTATGAGACCTATCTCCTCATTGTGGGCAACAAGACGCTGGAGGAATCCAGTCTCCATGCCATGCTGGAGGAAGCAGATGAGATCGTGGCAGGACTGGAGGAATTAACTGAATCACAGGAGAATCGCAAGCGCCTGACCAGCGTAAAGAAATATCTGAATAACCTGGGAATCTATATTGGAAGGATCGAGGACAATATCCGTGAGGGTAACCGTTACGAAGATAATATAGAAATCTGGGAAAATGATGTACAGATCGTGACATCTCTGGTAGGAGACACGATGTCACAATACATCTATTATGAGATCCGTGGGATCCAGGAAAGCAGACAGCAGTATCAGGACTTTTTTGTGAATATGATCCGGTTTTCTGTGATCGCTTTTGCATTGATCCTGATGTTATGTTTATTTTTATCCTATTATATTCCGCTGAGTATTACAAGACCTATCAGACGACTGACCCAGGTGACAGATCAGGTGGCGAAAGGGGATCTGACGGTACGATCGGATGTGACCGGCGGATTGGAGGCCCGGGTGCTCAGCGATTCTATGAATACCATGATCGACAAGATCAATGAACTGCTGGAGCAGGTGAAGACCGAGCAGGTACGGCTGCGCAGGGCGGAATTTGAACTGCTGCAGTCCCAGATCAATCCTCATTTTCTATATAATACGCTGGATGCCATCGTATGGCTGGCGGAGGCCGGTGAACAGAAAAAGGTTGTGAGTATGGTAGGCAGTCTGTCCGATTTCTTCCGCATTTCATTAAATCAGGGACAGGATATTCTGGATGTCAGGGAAGAACTTCAGCATGTGCGCAGCTATCTGGAAATCCAGCAGATGCGCTATCAGGATATTCTCCAATATGAAATCTGCGTGCCGGAAGAACTGTACTCCAGCCGGATACCCAAGATCACATTGCAGCCGCTGGTGGAAAATGCGCTGTACCACGGCATTAAGAACAAACGGGGAAAGGGTATGATCCGCATTGATGGGGAAATGGAGGACAGTGACTGTATCCTGCGGATCACCGACAATGGCAGGGGCATGACACCGGAACGCCTGGGACAGGTACGGGAGGGCATCCGCAATCGAAATGCCTGTGAGACGGAAATCTACGGACTTTATAATGTAAATGAACGGATCCGTTTGAACTTCGGGGAAAAATATGGGATCACCATTACCAGTACCTATGGCGAGGGAACCTGCGTGACGGTACGGCTGCCGGAATATACTTTGTGAGAAAAATAAACCATCATCGTAAAATATTCAACCGTTTACGAGGATGGTTCTTTTTTGCCATAAAAATTCCAACTTTTCCGAGAGGTATCTTCATGGTTTTTTGCTTTTTTTCACGATAAAATAGGATCATCAAAGAAATAGTTCTTTGAACAACAAAAAAATTGGGAGGTTACACAATGAAAAAGAAAATTTTAGCAGCAGTAATGGCAGCAACCATGGTATTTAGTCTGGTAGCATGCGGCTCCTCTGATGCGGGCAGCAGCGCAGCCACCGGAAGTGCAGCTACGGACACCGCAAGTGCCGGAGCTACAAGCACGGATGCATCCGGAGATCTGATCAAGGTCGGTATCATCAACAATGACCCTAACGAGTCCGGTTATCGTACTGCAAATGATAAAGATATGAAGAATACTTTCACTGAGGCAAACGGCTACGAAGCATCCTTCGCATACAGCTTAAAGAACGACGAGCAGATCACCGCAGCACAGAAGTTCATCCAGGATGGCGTTGACTACCTGCTTCTGTCCGCAGCAGATACTGCCGGCTGGGATTCCGTATTGAAAGACGCACAGGATGCAGGCATCAGAGTTATCCTCTTCGACCGTACCATTGATGCAGATGAGAGCCTGTATGAGGCATCCATCGTATCCGATATGGCAAAGGAAGGCCAGACCGCAGTTGACTGGTTAAAGAGCCAGAACTTAAGTGAATATAACATCATTCATTTACAGGGTGTTATGGGTTCTGCAGCACAGCAGGGACGTACCGGTGCCCTGGATGACGCGGCAGCAAACGACGGCTTCAATCTCGTAACACAGCAGACCGCTGAGTGGAACGCAGAGAAAGCACAGCAGATCGTACAGTCCGTGATCGATGCAGGTACTCCTTTCAACGTAATCTACGCTGAGAACGATGATATGGCTAAGGGTGCGGTAGCAGCTCTGGATAAGGCTAATATCTCCCACGGCGTAGGCAAAGACGTTATCGTTATGGGCTTTGACTGCAACAAGTGGGCTCTGGAAGAGCTGAAGGCAGGCAACTGGAACTACGATGGACAGTGCAATCCTTTCCAGGCTTCCTATATTGATGAGATCATCAAAAAGCTGGAGAACGGTGAGACCATCTCCGAGAAGACCATCATCATGGATGAGAAGGGCTTCGATGCGACCACCATTACTCAGGAAGATGTAGACAACTACGGTATCTAGTCTGACGTAAATGACCAGAAGCGCGGCGCATGCTAGCTCCGCGCTTCTTTTATCAAAGATCAAAGAAGATTAAGGGGTGAAACTTTTGGACAATAACACAGTATTGGAAATGAGAAATATTCACAAAAGCTTTCCCGGTGTACGAGCTCTGAAGGGTGTGGATTTCTATCTGAACAAAGGTGAGATCCATGCATTGATGGGAGAAAACGGTGCCGGAAAGTCAACCCTGATCAAGGTGCTGACAGGTGTCTATAGCAAGGATGAAGGACAGATCTTCATCGACGGCAAAGACAAGGCCGTGTCCATTCACTCTCCGCAGGAGGCACAGAAGCTGGGCATCAGTACTGTATATCAGGAGATCACACTCTGTCCGAATCTGTCCGTGGCAGAGAATATGTACATAGGACGTTCCAACAAGATCTATCAGAACTGGAAGAAAATGAATGAGGACGCAGATAAGATTTTACAGAATCTGGATATCCCTGCGAAAGCGTCCCAACAGCTGGCAAGCTGCTCTATCGCTGTACAGCAGATGGTGGCCATCGCCAGAGCTGTAGATATGGATTGTAAAGTACTGATCCTGGATGAGCCGACATCCTCTCTGGATGAGCAGGAAGTAGAAAAGCTTTTCGGTCTGATGCGTGATCTGAAGGCCAGAGGCGTGGGTATTATCTTCGTAACTCATTTCCTGGATCAGGTATATGAAGTGTGTGACAAGATCACTGTCCTGCGGGATGGCGGACTGGTAGGCGAATATGCCATCAAGGACTTGCCCAGAGTACAGCTGGTATCCAAGATGCTCGGCAAGGAGCTGGATGACCTGTCCGACATCAAGGGTGAACAGAAAGCAGATCAGAAAGCGGAAAGCACAGAGCCGCTATTCGAGACCAAGGATCTGTGCAGTGACGCCGGGATCAAGCCTTTTGATTTCTATATCAAAAAGGGTGAGGTCAACGGATTTACCGGATTGCTGGGATCCGGCCGAAGCGAATGTGTCCGTGCTATTTTCGGTGCCGACCGTATCATTGGCGGTACAGTGAAAAAGAATGGCAGACAGGTGAAGATCACTAAGCCTCTGGATGCTATGCGTCATGGCATTGGTTATCTGCCGGAGGATCGTAAGCGGGACGGTATCGTAGGTGACTTGTCCGTAAGAGAGAATATTATCCTGGCACTACAGGTGCTTCGTGGATTCTTCCGACCGATCTCCCGGGCGGAAGCTAATAAATTTGCAGACGAATACATCAAACTGTTGGATATTAAGACTGCATCCGCCGAGACTCCCATCAAGTCACTGTCCGGCGGTAATCAGCAGAAGGTAATTCTAGCCAGGTGGCTTCTCACCCATCCGGAATATCTGATCCTGGATGAGCCTACGAGAGGTATCGATGTCGGCACCAAGGTGGATATCCAGAAGCTGGTACTGAAGCTGGCAGGTGAAGGCATGAGCGTGACCTTCATTTCTTCTGAGACCGACGAGATGCTCCGTACCTGTTCCCGGCTGGTAGTCATGAGAGACCGCAGGGTGGTAGGAGAGCTGTCCGGGGAGGATCTGACCCAGACCAAGATTATGAGTACGATTGCCGGAGGTGAGAGTAAACATGAGTAAGGAAAAAACAGTGGAAAAACAGAATAAAAATTTCCTCAGCGGATTGTTCCGGCAGCAGATATTCATTCCCATTGCTGCCCTGATCATCCTGGCGGTGTTTAATCTGATCGCGGATCCTAATTTTTTCAAGATCTCATTGGGATATAACAGCGCAGGAGATCCGGTGTTGTCCGGCTATCTGATGACCATCCTGGATTATGGCTCTGAACTTGCTATTCTTGCTATCGGCATGACACTGGTCACTGCCGCATCCGGAGGACAGGATATCAGTGTGGGCGCGGCCATCGCTATTGCAGGCAGTGTGATCCTGCGGGTACTGTGCGGTACCAATTCCAGACCCGATACCTTACAGGCTCCCATTATCGTAGCTTTTCTGATCGCCTGTGTGGTGGCAATGCTCTTCGGCGCATTTAACGGTGTGCTGGTAGCGTATTTCAAGATCCAGCCCATGGTAGCGACGCTGATCCTCTATACGGCAGGCCGTTCCATCGCTGCATGGATCAACAACAACGAACTTCCTATTGTAAGTGATCCGACCTTCAGTTATTTCGGCGGATTTATTCCCGGAATCCCCATTCCCACACCGTTTTTCATTGCGGTAGTGTGCGTACTGGTGATCTTCCTGGTACTGAAGTTCACGACACTGGGGCTTTACACCCAGTCCGTTGGCATCAATGAAAATTCCTCAAAATTAAATGGACTGAATCCCACATTTATTAAGTTCCTGACCTTCGTGATCTTAGGACTGTGTGTGGCGGTAGCGGCACTGATCAAGGTAAGCCGTCTGTCCTCCATCAACTACTCTGTGATCGCAAAGGACATCGAGATGGATGCCATTCTGGCAGTAGCACTGGGCGGCAACTCCTTAAGCGGTGGTAAGTTCAACATGGCAGCGTCAATCCTGGGTGCCTATGTTATTCAGTTCCTGACCACCACCTTATACAAATTTGACGTACAGTCGGATGCGCTTCCCGCTTACAAAGCAGTGGTAGTTATCCTGTTGGTGGTATTAAGCACGCCAAAGGTAAGAGAGTGGCTGTCCGCTGTTGGCAAGAAGCTGAAGCAGAGTAAGACCGTAAAGGAGGTTGGCTGAAATGGGTAAGAAGTTAAAAAATATGACAGATACCAATCTGCTGCTGACCATCACAATTGTAGTATTTTTTGCAATGTATATCGGAGCTATCGTGTTCCAGGGAAAAGGCTTTTTAAAGCCACAGACGTTTTTCAATATCCTGAACGCCAACGCAGCTCTGATCATACTTTCCTGCGGTATGAGCTTGGTCATGATCACTGGTGGGATCGATATCTCCGTCGGTGGCGTGGTAGCACTGGTCAGTATGAGCTGTGCGGTATACCTGGACTTTGGCGGAGGCAATGTATTTATTTCTATGCTGATCGCCGTTGCTATCGGCCTTGCCTTCGGTATCGTACAGGGCTTCCTGGTAGCGTACCTGGATATCCAGCCCTTTATCGTGACACTGGCCGGGATGTTCTTTGCCAGAGGCATGACCACCATCGTAAATACTAAGCCCTTCAATGTGGCGAATGAAAACTTCACTGCACTGAAGGAGACACGTGTGTTCGTTCCGGGGATGGGATCTGTGAACAAGCTGGGAAATTATGTAAATGCCTATGTGGAAATCGGTGTGATAGTAGCACTGATGGTAGTCATAGTGATGTTTGTCATGCTCCGCTGGACGAAGATGGGCCGCAGTTTCTATGCTGTGGGCGGCAACAGCCAGAGTGCACTGATGCTGGGCATCAATGTTAAGAGAACGAAGTTCCTGTCCCATCTGCTCTGCGGACTGTTGGCAGGCATCGGTGGCTATGTATACTTCCTGCATGTAGGAAGCGGTTCGGCTTCTCATGCGACAGGCATGGAGATGAATGCCATTGCATCCTCTATCATCGGCGGTACAATGTTGACAGGCGGTGTTGGTAATATCATCGGAACCTTCTTCGGCGTATTGTCCTTAAGCACCATCCAGAACATCGTATCCAGTGCAGGTCTGGATCAGGCATGGTGGACCGGTATCACCATTGCAGCTATGCTGTGTCTGTTCCTGGTGGTACAGAGCGTGGTGATCGCCAGAAAAAAGAAAATGCTGCAGAAATAAATAAGAGTAGTTTCCTTCCGCTGGAGGAAGGAGAAGAACGAAATGAAAAGAGCGTGGCTGATGTGCAGCCACACTCTTTTTCCGCTAGTAAAAGTAATCCACTGGATATTAAGGGGGGGTAAAAGTTATGAAAAAGACGAAGGTAAAAAAACAAAAGACTTCAAAAAAACAGGGATGCAGCCTGTTCCTGCTGCTGATGCTGCTGGCACTGGCACCGGTAGTTCTGGCAACAGTGATCCTCAGCACCACATCCTTACATCTGACCAGAACGAATCTGGAAGGCAGTGTACAGACCACACTGCATGTAACTGCGGATAATCTGGCAAAATACTGTAAGGAAAATGAGATCACGGCAATGAATGCCAGCAGTTATTACGAGTACCTGGACAGCCTGAAGGAAGAAGACCTGGAGATGGACGTCCAAGATCCATGAGACCAACGATTACATTGAAAAAATCGATGAAGCGGTAGCTCTGATCTTCTCCATTTCCGGACAGACAAATCTCTTAAGTCTGAATGCCTCTATTGAGGCCGCCAGAGCCGGAGAGGCAGGAAGAGGATTTGCAGTGGTAGCGGAAGAGATCCGTAAGCTGTCGGAGCAGAGTGCTGCCGGGGCCGAACAGATCAAGGAACTGGCACAGGGGATCACGGAGAAGTCCGGTGAGACTGTGGAACAGGCGGATGTGGTAAAGGATATCATCCGGGAGGAACAGGATTACATTATTGCAACCAGAGAGCAGTATCAGCAGTTAGAGCAAAGTATCAGACATTCTGCGGAAGAGATCCGCAAGATTGCCGGAGAGACCAGACATCTGTCACAGCAGAAAGAGGATATTCTGGGCAATATCGGCAGTCTCAGTGCTATCAGCGAGGAAAATGCAGCCAACAACCAGCAGGTAAATGCAAACATTGATGAAATCCTGACGCAGATACAGACAGTGGGCGCAAACTGTGATAAAATGAAACAGATCTCCGGGGAACTGGAGAACTCTGTGGCGTATTTTCACACAGAGAAAGAACCTGATGGAAAATGAGAGAATGACAGAGTGGTTTCCGGGTGGGAAGAATGACAGAACAGGATGACATTACAGATATGAAAAAATGCAGAACAGGAAGACGATGGATGATAGGTCTGTTGCTGGGGCTGGGAATGATACTGGCCGGATGTGGCAGCAGACGAAGTACTGCGGATGACACGGTGACATCGGAAGAGATACAGATGGATCGTATCGTTGTTGGCTTTTCCCAGCTGGGAGCGGAATCCGACTGGCGCAGTGCCAACACGGAGTCCATGAAAAGCACTTTTACAAAGGAGGCAGGGTATGATCTGATCTTTGAGGATGGGCAGCAGAAGCAGGCCAATCAGATCCGGGCTATCCGCACATTTATCCAGCAGGAGGTAGATTATATCGTGCTGGCACCGGTGACGGAGACCGGTTGGGATACGGTGCTCAGAGAGGCGAAGGATGCCGGGATCCCGGTGATCATCGTGGACCGGAAGGTGGATGTGGAGGATGACAGTCTGTTTACCTGCTTTGTAGGGTCTGATTTTGAATTGGAGGGCCTGAAAATGGCAGAGTGGCTGAATTCCTTTTCTGTTAACAAGGGAATTGCCCCACAGGATATTCATATCGTAAATATTCAGGGAAACATCGGTGCTTCTGCCCAGATCGGACGGACCAGGGGACTGGAACAGGGCGTGGCAAAATACGGTTGGGATCTGTTGGACCAGGTATCTGGAGAATTCACCCAGGCCAAAGGCAAGGAGGTCATGGAGGCTTTTCTGAAAAAATATGACAATATCAACGTGGTCTATTGTGAGAACGATAATGAAGCCTTCGGAGCCATGGAAGCCATCCGCGCAGCGGGCAGAACCGTGGGCAGTGACCTGGCGGCAGGAGATATCATGATATTGTCCTTTGACGGTGTCAGCACGGAATCCATGGACTGCGTACTGAAGGATGAGATCACCTGTATCGGAGAATGCAATCCGCTACATGGACCAAGGGTAGAAGCACTGATCCGGATCCTGGAGGAGGGCAGGATCCCGGAAAAATTCTCTTATGTGGAAGAGGGACTGTATGCTCATGATGATACTGTGGTCTCTGTGACGATAGATGATAAGATTTACTGCGTACAACAGGTGGACAGAGAACTTTGCAAAGAGAACGCATATTAAAAAATCTGAGGTAACGATCCGAATGTCACAGACATGGGATCGTTACATTTTTTTGCGGGAACTATAAAGTAATTGCAATTTAGTCCGATACATATTGTGAAACACGAATCACATTCGGGAAGGAGGAGTCGATATGCGTATTGAAGCGTATACACAGGTACAGCAGCTGTATCAGTCTCAGAAGCTAAGCAGAACACAGAAGACTAAGACAGCCACACACACGGACAGACTGCAGATCAGCAGCCAGGGCAAGGATTTCCAGACCGCTAAGGCAGCAGTGGCCGCCGCACCTGACATCAGGGAAGAGTTAACGGCTCCCATTAAAGCAAGGATCCAGAACGGTACTTATGGAGTGGATAATGCCAGCTTTGCAGAGAAGCTGCTTCAGAAACAGGAAGAAATGAGGTAGTTCTTTGGCTAGTTTAATGGAAAACCTGATAGATGTATTAGGCAGAGAGAGTACGGAGTACGAAGCTCTGCTTCAGTTATCACAACGCAAGACACCGATCATAGCAGGCGGTGATCTTGCAGAATTACAGAAGATCACGGACGAGGAGCAGGAGCTTGTAAGCAGGATCCATAATCTCGACAGACAGAGAGCCGGAGTGACTGCTGACATAGCCGATGTATTGAACAGGGATGTTAAAGAGCTGAAGCTGCCCAATCTGATCACTATGTTATCTGCACGCCCTGCGGAACAGCAGGCACTGGCAGAAGCACATGACAGACTGCAGGCAGCAGTCCGGGGACTGAAACGTATCAACGAGCAGAACAGTGAACTGTTAAACAGTGCACTGGAGATGGTGGAGTTCGAGATGAATCTCCTCCAGGCGGCGAAGACAGCACCCGAGACAGCCAATTACAATCGCGGAGCTTACAATGCAGGAGATACCATGGGCGTTATCGATCATGGCTTCGATGCCAAGCAGTAAGATACAGAGGTGAGAGTTCATGCCATTAATGGGTAGTTTATATATTGGATCGTCCGGATTACAGACAAGTCAGAATGCGCTGAATACCACAGCGCATAATCTTTCTAATGTGGACACCACAGGCTATACCAGACAACAGGTACAGCAATCTAACAGAGCTTATGTCACATTATCTACAGACCCGAAGTCTATTGCCAACAAACAGACAGGTCTGGGTGTCACATATTCCCGTGTAAAACAGGTCAGAGATTATTTCCTGGACAAAACATACCGCAAGGAATCCGGACGCAGTATGTTCTATGAAGTGTCCACGGAAGTCATGGAAGAAGTAGAGAGCCAGCTGGGAGAGTTGAACGGCGAGGCTTTTCAGACGACCATGACCGATTTCTGGACTGCAGTACAGGAGCTTTCCAAGGATCCCAGCAGCTCCGTCACGCAGGGACTGATCGTACAGAGAGCATCCGAATTCGTGCAGAGAGCAAGTGCGGTATATGATGGCTTAAGCTCCTATCAGGACAACCTGAATACACAGATCAGACAGAATGTGGATAAGATCAATAAATACGGCAACCAGCTGCTGACATTAAATGATCAGATCCGTGCCATTGAGAGCGGCGGTATTGAGCATGCCAATGACCTGCGGGATGCGAGAAATCAGATCCTCGATGAACTGGCAGAGCTGACCAATATGAGCTTTTCCGAGGACAGATACGGCAGTGTATCCGTACAGATCGAGGGTGTGGATTTCGTCAAGGACGGAACCTGCTATGAGATCGCCATGAAGACGGACGAAGCTACCGGCTTCGTGACACCGTTCTGGCCCATGAATGCTTCTTATACTACAAGGGATGACGGTACCAGAGTCTATAATATCGACGGTGCGGAAGTGTTTGATCTCTCCATCGAGATCTCATCGGATCTGGGAACTGACATCGGCGGGTTGAAGGCTATGCTTTTGGCCAGAGGTGATCACAGAGCCAACTATACCGACCTGGCAGAGGGAAAATACGACAGCGTATCCCAATCGGTCGTTATGAACATACAGGGTGAATTTGACCAGATGATCCACAATGTGGTGACGAAGATCAATGATATCCTGGCAGAGGCAGCCGGGGTACAGAGCGGAGATTTGGAGCTGGCAGACGGTACGACACTTAAAAATGCTAAATATTGCGCAGTGGATTCCGACGGCTATATGCGCATGGAAGACGGTACTCCGATCCAGTTATTTACCAAGGTGACGACAGACGGCTATCGTAAGGTGACCGGAAAAGACGGCAAGGACTACTGGGTCATGAACGAGGAAAAGGCCGACAGCCCTGAGAGCCTTTATACCATTGGTAATCTGCAAGTCAATTCAGCTCTCATGCAGGAACCCTCCAAGCTGGGATTCCGACTGGCGGACGGTTCGGAGGATAAGAAAACGGCGGATGCACTGAAGGCAGCGTTTACCGAAGAATCCTATACGCTGAATCCCAACGTACAGAAAAAGACTACTTTTGTAGATTATTATACGGATCTGGTATCACAGGTAGCAAACTCCGGATATGTGTTCCGGAGCATTTATGAGAACCAGGTCAACACCGTGGAAGCAACACAGAGTGCCAGGGAGCAGGTGGTCGGTGTCTCCACGGACGAGGAACTGTCCAATATGATCAAGTTCCAGAATGCGTACAACGCATCCAGTCGATATATCAATGTGATCAGCGAGATGCTGGAACATATTATTTCCACATTAGGAGTATAGGAGGCGATATAGAATGCCCTCACAATTTTTTGGATTAAATATTGCATATACAGGACTGCTGGCCAGCAATGCTGCCATGAACACCACGTCCAACAATATCGCCAATGTACAGACGGAAGGCTACAGCAGACAGCAGGTAACCCAGCAGGCATCCAATGCACTGCGGGTATTCCAGACCTACGGCTGTGCCGGCGCCGGTGTAGAGACACTGGCCATCGAGCGCGTCCGCGATGAGTTCTATGACGGAAGATTCTGGGACAACAATGCACAGCTGGGCGAATACGATATGAAGCAGTATTACATGCAGCAGCTGGAGACGTATTTTGATGATGACGGCAAAAGCACCGGCTTCAAGACCATCTTCGATCAGCTGATGGTGACCGGTATGCAGGCTCTGTTAAAAGATCCTAACAGCGCTACCGCCAAGTCCCAGTTCGTAGGATATGCCGGAGCACTGACTGAGTATTTCAACGGCATGGCGGGCAACCTGGAAAAGGTTCAGAAAGACATCAACCAGGAGATCAAGCTGAAGGTAGATGAGATCAACTCCATCGCCGGCGAAGTCGCTACTTTAAATAAACAGATCAATACCATCGAACTGACCGGAGTGAAAGCAAACGAGCTCCGCGACCGCAGAACCCTGCTGATCGATGAATTGTCCAAGATCGTGGACGTGCAAGTCAAAGAGACACCGATCATCGATGCCAACAATGAGAACCGTGAGACCGGTGCCAACAGATACATGGTCAAGATCGCCGGAGGCCAGATGCTGGTAGATGGCAGTGATTACAACGGTCTCGAATGTGTGGCAAGAACCTCCTATGAGAAAGTAAACCAGACCGATATCGACGGTCTCTATGAAGTCTACTGGGCGGACGGGCAGAAGTTCAACCTGTACAATGCATCCATGGGCGGTGATCTGGCAGGACTGATCCAGATGCGTGACGGCAACAACGGCGAGAATTTCACCGGACAGGTGACCGCCACCGGCACGACGACCACGGCAGACGGCAAGACCCATGATACCGTAACCGTAAAAGTAACCAAGGCTTATCTGCAGGATCTGAATAAATGTAATCTGTCGGATCAGGGAGGCATCCTGGATCTGGGCAATCAGGAATTCTACTATGATTCCTGGGAATATACCTGCGAATATGATGCGAACGGCAACGCCACTTACTCCTATACATTTACTTTATCGGACAGTGAGAAGAATCCCCGGGGAATTACCAATGACCGTGTAGGGAAAAAGGCAGAGATCGGTACCAACCTGTCCTATCAGGGCATCCCTTATTACATGAACCAGATGAATGAGTGGATCCGTACCTTCTCTCAGAAATTCAACGATATTCTCACCTCCGGTTACAGCGGAAACGGGGATCCCGGCGTGAAGATGTTCACCGGCAATAAAGCTACCGGCGGTGAGCAGTTCCTGCTGGATGACGCTGCAAAGCGATATGACAAGCAGGAAAAAAAGGCCAGCAAAATGACGGTAAAGGTCAACGATGACAGCTACTATCGTCTGACCGCGAAGAATTTTGACATTCTGGAGGCTATCGAACAGGATCCCGGACTGATGGCGAACCGTAAGGATGCCGCGGACGGCGTGGAACAGAACGACCTGTTGAACGATCTGAAGAATCTTGCCACAGATAAGACGAAGATGAGTTTCCGAGGATGTAATGCTTCTGAATTTTTACAGTGTATTCTGTCGGATGTGGCATTGAACGCTTCCAGAGCGAATACCTTTTATGCAAGCTTTAAGGATATCTCCGCTACTATCGATAATCAGAGAATCTCCATCTCCGGTGTCGATGAGGATGAAGAAGCGGTGAACCTGGTGAAATACCAGAACGGATACAATCTGGCTTCCAAGATGATCCAGACCCTGACGGAGATCTATGACAGACTGATCCTGGAGACCGGAGTCTAGTATGAAAATCGTATGGAATTCTATAGAGAGAAAGGACAAGGACCAAAATGAGAATTACGAACAAGATCATGCAGCGTAATAATCTGTCCAATATCAATACGAACAAAGTATATCAGGATAAGCTGAGCACACAGATGTCCACCCAGAAGAAGGTGAACCGCCCTTCCGATGACCCGGTGGTATCCATCCGTGCCCTGCGTCTGCGCAGTAATGTTACGGAAGTGACCCAGTATTACAGCAAGAATATCCCCGATGCGGAGAGCTGGCTGGACGTGACGGAAGATGCACTGAAGAATCTGACAGAGATCATCACAAGCATGATCAAACAGTCTACGAAAGGCTCCAATGGAGACCTGAAGGCAGAAGACCGCCAGATCATTCTCGAACAGCTGAAAGCCCTTGGAGATGAAGTCTACAGCACCGGCGATGCCGACTACGCCGGACGCTATGTGTTTACCGGATATCGTACCGATACTTCCTTAAGCTTTGATAAGGAATACAACACGGAATACAATATCACCGAGCAGCTGGGCAACAGCTCCATCACTAAGCTGACCAAGGTAAATACCGGTAAACTGCTGGATATCACCGCAGCGAATTATAAAGATGCGGGCTTTGATAAGATATCAGAACAGGATGTCAAGGCCACGGAGGTATATCGTATTCAGCTGTCCTATAATGACTGTAAAAAGAACGGCACTCCCTCCATTTCTTTTCAGGAGAAACAGGCGGATGGCAGCTATCAGGAGGTAACATGGCCGGATCAGAATACCCACCAGCCGGCCATTGAGGAAATTTCCTCTACCGCGGATCCCTACAGCAAGGTAGCCGGTAACCCTGATGCTATCGTGTATGTACCGGAGACCGGAGAGCTGCTCCTGGGCGAGAACCGCTACAAGACCCTGATGGATTGCAAGGATGATCCTGCCACTTCCGGTAAAAATGAGGGTGAGATTCAGGTAACCTATCAGAAGAATCACTGGGTGAAGGGAGATCTGCGGCCGGAGCATTACTTCAAGTGTGATGCCACCGTGGATGGCAAGACAATAAAATATAATGAGAAATATACACAGGATGATGAGGACAGACAGGTGATCGAATATGATGTAGGCTTCAATCAGACCATCCGTGTAAATTCCACTGCAGATGAGTGCTTCCAGCACGGAATCGGCCGTACCGTGGATGACCTGGTACAGGCGATGCAGGATGTGCTGGATTTGGAGACAGTGAAGACCAAGATCGAAGGCCTGCAGGAAAATGCTACCGGCGGCGATGCGGATATTCTGAAAAAACAGATGGAAGCCGTGGAAAAAGCACTGACTCTGTCCAAGGATAAGTGCCAGAAGCTGTTCGAGAGCAGCATTACCACCTTCCAGGGATATCTCGATGATGCCAACCTGTGCATCACCAACTGCGGTACCAGAAGCAGCAAGCTGGAGCTGATCGAGAACCGTATGAAGAGCCAGAAGACTACCTTTGAGACATTAAAGAGCGAAAACGAAGATATTGATGTGACAGAGACCGTTATTAACTTAAAGAGTGCGGAGATGACCTACGAAGCTGCACTGATGGCTACCGGTAAAGTCATGCAGACCACACTTTTGAACTTTATCTAAGAGGATAGTGTAAAAAATACGGAAGTACCTGGAAGCTTGCAGGTACGGAAAGGCATAGGTATTCTATGAAGATTCAGACGAAAAATTTTGGGGAAGTAGAGATCGCGGATAACAAGATCATCACATTTGATAAAGGAATCATCGGATTTCCGGAGCTGAAGCATTTCACCATGCTGCATGACGAGGAAAAAGGCAGCAGTGCCGGTATCCGTTATCTGCAGTCCATCGAAGAACCCAGCTTTGCCATGCCGGTCATGGATCCTTTGTTGGTCGCCCCGGACTACGATCCCGAGGTGGATGATGAGCTGCTCACCGGTGTAGGAACACTCACCCCGGAGAACATTTTGGTCATGGTGACCGTGACCGTACCTTCCGACCTTACGAAGATGACCGTGAACCTCCAGGGACCCTTTGTCATCAATGTGGAAGAGCGTAAGGCATGTCAGATCATCCTCGAAGGCAACCAGTATCCCGTGAAATTCCCCATCTACGATATCCTGAAATCCAGAAAGGCGGGTGAGTAAGATGCTGGCATTATCCCGTAAGAAAAACGAAGCGATCATCATCAACAATGACATCGAGATCACCGTCCTGGAAGTGAAGGGCGACCAGGTCAAGATTGGCATCTCCGCTCCCAAGGAAGTGCCCATCTACCGCAAGGAAGTATACCTACAGATCCAGGAAGCCAACAGGGCTTCGGTGGATGCTGACGGTATGGAAGCACTGAAGAACCTGTTTGGGTAGGCAGAAGATAAAATAGGAAAATAGGAAATTAGGCATAGAAGGTGCAATTTTTTGCATCTCCTATTAATTTTTTCTAAGGATTTACCGATACAATCCTTAGAGAAGCAAGGTCGTGCGCCTACGGAAGGCGCTTTTATCACACGGAGGTGACCATTATGACCATAGAACCGATTTCCAGTATCATGACAGTGCAGGCACAGAATACGGCCGCTGCCAAGAATGCAGCTACAAAAGTGACCACAGAGGAAAACGCCTCTGAATACAATCCTGCCAATGTAAAGCCAATAGACAAGATCGATCAGACGACAGCAGTCGTTGAGAATGCTCAGGGCAAGGAGCAGAGCAATACCTCTGCCGATCCCAAAGGGGAGCAGCAACAGCATGTGACCAATGAGCAGATCAAGAAAGCGGTAGAGAAGCTGAACAAGAACATGATGTCTCATTCCGAAGCGGTCTTCGGCATTCATGAGGCAACCAACCGCGTAACCATCAAGATCATAGATAAGGATACCAAGAAAGTGATCAAGGAACTTCCTCCCGAGAAGACCCTGGACATGATCGCCAAAGTGTGGGAGTTAGCCGGTATCCTGGTAGATGAGAAGAGATAAGATAGGAGGATACCAATATGGCATCATCAACAATGAGATTATCCGGACTGATCTCCGGTATGGACACAGAGAGCATTATCCAGCAGCTGGTATCTGCGAAGCAGACTAAAGTAGACGATGCGAAAAAGGCACAGACCAAGCTGGAGTGGAAGACTACGGCATGGAAGGATCTGAACACCAAGCTGAAGAATCTGCAGTCCAAATACGTCAACAATATGCGTTTTACCAGTGCTTATATGAAGAAGACCACATCCGTCTCCGACAGCACTGCAGCCAGCGTCATCACCGGTGAGAATGCCATGAACGGCGTGCAGAACCTCAAGATCACACAGCTGGCCAAGACTGCTTACATGACCGGCGGTAAGACTTCTCTGAGAACCAAGACAGATGCAGACGGGGACGATTTCAAGCTTAATGCCCTGACGAAGTTGTCCGATCTGAGCGTGGATAATAAAGGTACTGCTCTGAATCTGAGCACCGGTACCACATTAAATATCAAGAGCGGTGATACCAATGTAGAATTGGAGATCACTGCGGATACTACCATCTCCAACGTACTGACCAAATTAAAAGAAGCCGGACTGAATGCCAACTTTGATGAGACCCAGCAGAGATTCTATATCAGTGCCAAGGATTCCGGAGAAGGCAATGATTTCAGCATTACCGCATCCGATGAGACCGGCAATAACGTACTTAAGAGCCTGGGACTGGACAGTGCAAGTGCCAATAAGATCGATGCACAGAATGCGAAGATCACTCTGAATGGTACGGAGTACGAGAGCAACACCAATGTATTCTCCATCAACGGTCTGACCATTACAGCCATGAAAGAGACCGCTGAGAACGTCGTGGTGACTACGAAGGATGACGTAGACGGCATCTACGATATGATCAAGAGCTTCCTGAAGGATTACAATTCCATCATCAATGAGATGGATAAGCTGTATAATGCAGATTCTGCCAGAGGCTATGAGCCGCTGACCGATGACGAGAAGGATGCTATGTCCGACTCCGAGGTAGAGAAATACGAGCAGAAGATCAAGGATGCCCTGCTCCGCAGAGACAGCAATCTGTCTACCGTAAGCTCTGCCTTAAAAGAAATTATGGCAGGCAGTGTGGAAGTAAACGGCAAGAACATGTATCTCAGCGATTTTGGTATTGAGACTCTGAGCTACTTTACCGCAGCGGAGAATGAGAAGAATGCCTACCATATCAATGGAGATGCAGATGACTCCAGTACCTCCGGTAATGCAGACAAGCTTAAGAGCATGATCAGCAGTGATCCCGATACGGTCGTAAGCTTTTTCTCCGGACTGTTCAAGAATCTGTATACGAAAATGAGTGATCTGTCCAAATCGGTAGAGGGTTATCGCTCCTACGGTAATTTTTATGATGACAAAAAGATGAAATCGGATTATGATGATTATAAGACGAAGATCTCCGAACTGGAGAAGAAGCTGAACGATTACGAGGATAAATGGTATTCCAAGTTCTCCAAGATGGAGACGGCTCTTGCAAAGCTGCAGAGCAATTCCAGTGCGGTGACCGGCTTATTAGGAGGATCATGATATGGCATTACCCAGTGCGTATGCACAGTATAATAACAGCAAGGTTCTGACCGCATCTCCGGCAGAACTGACGCTTATGCTTTACGACGGAGCCATTAAGTTCTGTAACATCGCAGAGCTTTCCATAGAGAAAAATGACATTCCCAGAGCGCATGAGAATATCCGCAAGGTGCAGAATATCATCGGATATCTGCATTCCACACTGGATATGAAATACGAAGTTTCCAAGGATTTCGATAATATTTACAGCTATCTGGAGAGACGGCTGGTGGAAGCCAATGTCAAAAAGGATAAGGAGATTCTCGAAGAGATCAACACGCATCTCCATTCGATCCGCGACAACTGGAAAGAAGTCATGAAGGCCGGTGCCAAGAAAGGAAATGACTGATGGAGAATCAGCTGACCATTTTATCGGAAAGTCTGGATAAGAAGCTGGAAGTACTGCAGAAGATCCGGGAATATAATAAGCGTCAGGAAGAAATCTTTTCTGCGGAAAAAGTGGACATGAGCCTGTTCGATGATGCCGTGGAGGAGAAACAGCGCCTGATCGATGAGGTCGTCCGCCTGGATGAAGGCTTCGAGATCCTGTATGAGAAGCTGGCGAAGGAGTTGGAGGGCAACAGACAGCGCTATGCAGCACAGATCCGGGAACTCCAGGCCAAGGTTGCCAAGGTGACGGAGCTCAGTGTGTCCGTACAGGCACAGGAAGCTCGGAACAAGAAACTGGTCGAGAACTATTTCGCCAGGGAACGTGCCGGAATCGGCCAGAGACGTAAAAATGCCAAAAGCGCGTTTGACTACTACAAGAGCATGAGCGGCGCCGGATACGTACCGCCCCAGATGTATGATAATAAACAATAAATACAACAGACGAAGGGAAGCAGATCACTGCTTCCCTTTTTTATGACGGAATCAATGTGAAAGAATAAAAATGTGGTTTCGGCTAAAATATAATCAGAGTATAGATTAGCCGGAAAATGCTTGATATTTTAAAAAAATCCGGCTAAAATATAATCATAAAAAAGATTAGCCGAAAGGGGGACTTTTATGAATTATATCAAAAGAAATCTGGAGAATGTAGTAAGACAGGTAACCAGGGAATATCCGGTACTCCTGGTAACGGGACCGAGACAGGTAGGAAAGACGACAATGCTCCAAAAACTGATGGAGGGAACGGAGCGGGGATATGTAACACTGGATGATTTGAACGAAAGAAATATTGCAAAGACCGATCCGGAACTGTTTCTGCAACTGCATAAACCACCTGTATTGATTGATGAGGTTCAATATGCACCGGAACTGTTTACTTATATCAAGATAAATGTAGATAAAAACCATGAGCCGGGAGCATTTTGGCTTACGGGATCACAGGTGTTCAAATTGATGCAGGGAGTACAGGAGTCACTGGCAGGAAGAGTGGCAGTACTTTCACTTACATCCCTGTCACAGGCAGAGATATCCGGCGGGACGATGAAACCGTTTACGGTAGATCTGGAGGATTTAAGCGAGAGGCAGAAAGAGAGAGAGCAAGCTGATACAAGAGAGATCTTTGAGCGGATTTATCAGGGCTCCATGCCGGCGATCGTAAGCGGTATTAACAGTAACAGTCAGCTTTTTTACAGCAGTTATCTGTCTACTTATATTGAGCGGGATGTAAGAGAATTATCGGATGCCATAGATTCGCTTAAGTTCCTCCGGTTTATTACTGCGGTGGCAGCAAGATGTGGGCAGATGGTTAACGCGGCAGAGATTGCCAGAGATGCAGATATCAATCAGACGCAGGCGAAGGATTGGCTGACAATTCTGGAAACGCTGGGAATTATTTTTTATCTTCATCCGTATTCTAATAATTTGTTGAAACGCCTTGTGAAAACGCCAAAACTGTATTTCTACGATACGGGTCTGGTGTGTTACCTGACGAAATGGAGCAGTGCGGAAACGTTAGAATGCGGTGCTATGAACGGGGCCATTTTGGAAAATTACGTGGTCGCGGAAATTCGGAAAACCTACCTGAATTGTGGAAAAGAGCCGTATTTGTACTATTATCGTGATAAAGATGCCAGGAAGATTGATATTGTCCTGGAACATGATGGAATATTGAATCCGATTGAGATTAAGAAAACTGCAAATCCCGGAACAGAGCTGGTAAAGGTATTTGAATTACTCGACAAGGCATCAACGCCTCGTGCGAAGGGCGCAGTTATCTGCATGAAACCGGGACTTAGTGCGATTGACAGAGACAATTATATCGTACCGGTCTGGATGATCTAAAATACAGTCCCTGCCTGAATGTCAGACAGGGACCTGTAATTTCAAAAATGTTTTTGCGTATACGTCTTTATCCCTAAGTAAGAAAAAAATAAAAAATAAAAAAATATTGCATTCGGATTAGAAAAATTGTGGTTACTGTAAGAAGTGGCATGCTCATTACGTATATATATTAGAAAATACGTAAAGGAACGTAAACCAGACTGTTTACAGTGATGCCTGAAACCGGAATTTCCCATCCTCAGCAAAAAATCCATACACTCCGTGATATTTTTCTACAACGGAGATCATGCTTTTGGTGCCGAGACCGTGATTGGGTTCGTGAGAGATGGGAATCTCATTTTCAAATACCGGCTCCTGTAGATAGCTGTTTGCTATCTGTATATAGATCCGGTTATTTTTTTCATAAACTTTCAGCGTAATATAGCGTTTCTCAGGAGCAGGAATCTTTTCGCAGGCGTAAATCGCATTTTCCAGAGCATTTGCAAAAAGGCTACACAGATCAGTGATCTGAAAGCGTGTAAAATCGGTGGCAGTCACGGTAAATTGCAATTCGATTCCGGCATCTGACGCCTGACCGGCATAGGAAGAGAGAATCAGGTTCAGAGCGTCGTTTTCACAGTATCTGATCACACGGCTGTTATCGATATCGGCACAGATCTGGTGAATATATTCCAAAGCCTGTTCCAACTCATTTTCTGCAATACAGTTTTGCAAAAAGGTCATATGATGTCTCAGATCATGACGATAGATGGACGCCTGCTTCTGAGAAGTGGATAACTGTGTAATCTCCTTCTACGCCTGTGCGGCTGCGGTGGTAAGCAGCAGATTTTCACGTTCCGCCGTGCTTTTTTTATTGGAAAAATCCAGCGACACCATAGCCAGGATAAAAAAGAAGAGCACAAGAAAGCTGTCCATGAAATCAATAATGACCGGACCACCGGTATACAAGAGATCTGTGTAAACGGTCAGAGTGTATTCCAAAATGTAATAGGAAAGCGGCAGCAGGAAAAAGAGCAACAGAGTCTTCTTATTCTCATAATGCAGACGGATGATATAAGGCGCAATATAGCGGATGACCAGATACAGCAGCGGAATCGTCACGCAGATAGAGACGAGATTGGCTACAACCGGACTGCCGTCGAAAAAGAAGGCTGCCAGCGTGCCGAACCATTTTCTGGGAGTGCACATCAGGTAAGCGGACAGCACAGAGATCGTCGCGATATAGATATTCCGGTGAAAGGCAAAACGGATCAGGAGGACCAGCGGCAGATGTATGAGCAGCGGATAGCATTTATAGAGCAGATTCTCCCCCATCATAAGGTAAGACAGAAGCTGTATTGCGCCCAAAGCAAGGATCGTGATGATATAAGGGATCTTATTGTCCTCAAAATGGATATCTGCCAGGTAGAGAGACATCACGATACCAAAGAAAAGGACAAAGCCGTAATTGATAAGTTCTAAAAGGGATACAAATTCACTCATATGGATTCCTCCATTTGAAAAGCAAGGTAGAGTCTCTTGATCTCCGAGATCCTGCGAATATAGTTCATGTTGACCAGAAAAGAGCGGTGCGCAAGGAGAAATTCCGGGTGCTGCAGCAACTGGTCGCAGACAGAAGCAAACTTTTCCACACAGGTGATCTGACTGTTGTTTCTCAGGTAATAAATGACTTTTCGGTTCAAGGCTTCAATATAAATGATTTCAGAGATATGGACTTTGTGTACGCCGACGCTGCTCTTCAATACCAGACAGGAATCGCGGTCTTCGGTTCTGGTACGCATGATGTCATCCAGAGCTTCAACCAGCCGGTCTCTTGAAACGGGTTTCACCAGGTAATTGGAAGCTTTCACGGTATAACTCTCTACCGCAAATTCGGGAGAAGACGTCAGGAAAATAATGTCTGCGGACTTGTCACTGCTTCGGATCTCTTTGGCCAGTTCGATGCCGTTCAGTCCCGGCATCACCACATCCAACAGATAAATATCATAATGCTCCTGTAAAAGATTCGACGCCAGCTCCGTACTGTTGTCGAAAGGTTTGTAGGAAAATTCTATGTTTCGCTGTGTCTGGTAATCTGCGAGAACAGACAGTATCCGGAACAGTTCATTCTTATCGTCATCGCATATTGCAATTTTCATGGAATCGTTTCCCCTTTTTCACTTTGGTATAGGACTATTATACAAGAAAAATAACGGAAGAAATCATGCGCCCACCATTCGATATCGGATGTTGGGCGCGATTTTTAGAAGTGAATTTGGCAATAGCGAAAGCAAATTTTCATACGTTGTTGATGAATGGCAGAATAGTCAGATTCCCTGATCGACCGCGGCACCTTTGACGTCATCTTCGACCAGTTTTAATTTGTTCATCATATCCTTGATCTCCTGCTGGGCCTGAACTACGCTGTCTGTACCACCGGCTTGCTTGTTCGCAGCTTCCACGATATCTTTTGTCAGCTCTTCCTGCTCTTTCTTTTCGTCTTTTCTGGCTTGCAGTTTTTCTTCCAGTTCCTTCTTTTTGTCTGCAGCTTCCTCGGCTGTTTTCTTCTCTTCTTCCTGCTTCTCGTCGATGTGGTCTTTGCCTTCCGCAATCAGCATGCCCATGATCTCGTCGCTGGCAGCGCCCATTACTGCATCTGCCTGCTCAAATGCAGCTCCCATGGAATTGGATTTTAACCGTTCAATCTTCGTCTGGCGGATCACGGCATTTTCTGTCTGAATCTCATTCCTGGCGTCGGCAAGTTCGTTGACATAGGATTCTTCTGATTTTTTTAAGGCAAGAGACTGCTGCTGGTATTCTGTTAATCCGGCAGCTTTTATTTTGGCAATCTGTTCTTCTTCCTCTTTCGTTAAGCGGACATCCGAACCGGAGAAGCCGGTCTCTATGCCTTTTGCCAGTAGTTCCAGATCTTTTTGTTCCTGGCTGTCTGAGGACACACCGAATTTATCCTGCAGGGCGGCTCTGGAGGCTTCGATATCACTGATCGCCTTTGTGCTGTCACCGATTTCCCCGGTGAGAGAGCGTATTTTTTCTCTGCGATTTGCCATATCGTCATCAATCTTACTCTCTCCGGCAAAGGCATCCCCGATGATCTTCATAGCTTTTTTCCGAACCTGAGCCTTCTTTGTAGCGATCGGATCGGTGACGGAAGCCATACTGCGGGCATCTATGGATTTACCACCGTTTTTTGCTTTGCCGTTTTTGCCATCTGATACAGAATGACGTCTGTTTTGTACTTGATCTTCCCCTACAAAATAGGAATAATTTTTTACTTGCATAATTACCCTCCGCTTCATTATGTTGTTACTATCTATTTCGGCAAAATGAGCAGAATATGTAATAGCCGAAAATGAGTTTGTTGCAGCATTAAAACGTGAAAATTCAGGATTTCTGTGACATGGGAAAATTTGAGCAGATCATGATGTAAATGTTTAAGAATATCGTATTTTCGAAAAATTCCGGAATGAAAAAGTCAAATATTTTTTCAAAGAGGGGTTAAGTTTCTAAAATCCTCTCCGATATACTTAACAAGTAAAGCAAATGAAACAATTGCTTAACTAACCATTCTTCTGAATTAAAGGTTTCGCACGCCTGAGAAACGGAAGACAATGGCGATGAAAGTGACAGGATGTGCGAACTTGAAGCTGACATTGCCAAAGCAAATAACGGAGCGCAGGGAAGCGCTCGTCAATTCAAGGAGGAATATATTATGGTAGTACAACACAATCTTACAGCTATGAACTCTAACAGAATGTTAGGTCTGACCACTGCTTCTCAGGCAAAGTCTACTGAGAAACTCTCTTCCGGATACAAGATCAACAGAGCAGCAGATGATGCAGCTGGCCTTTCCATCAGTGAGAAAATGAGAAAGCAGATCAGAGGACTGACACAGGCTTCTAGCAACGCACAGGACGGTATCTCCGCAGTGCAGACCGCTGAAGGTGCTCTGACAGAAGTTCATGATATGTTGCAGAGAATGAATGAACTGGCAGTAAAGGCTGCTAACGGAACCAACAGCACCGATGACAGACAGTACATTCAGGACGAAGTAGATCAGCTGGTAGAGGAAATCGACAGAGTATCTACAACCACAAAATTCAATGAGACTTATCTGCTCAAGGGCGACAGCACAGCAACTACTAATAAGACTTTAAAAGCAAAGTCTGCTGGCTTTGAAGGAACATGGTCAGGTCAGGGTACCGGTACTGCAACTTTCACCATGAAAGAGTTAAACGTTGGTGATAAAGTAACTGTTGCTGGAACCAAGTATGGAGTTGCGGCAGCTGACAAAACTGGTGCATTGAAGGCAGCTGGAATTGATACAGCTAAAATCAATAACGGTACGAAGATTGAAATCAATGGAACTACATATACTATCGCTGATGCAACTGCGGCAGATAAAAATGAACTTGCTAAAGCCGATATAGAGACAAAATTGACTGAGAATAAAATCAATACCATTAACGGCAAGGAGTATGCTGTCGGAACCGTAGAAGGATATAAACAAGCAGGTGATTTATATACAGCAATTGGTAGTGAAATTAAAAAAGCTAGTTCTATTGGAACTGATACGGCTGTAGCGGTTACTAATAATAATAATGTATTTACCGTTACCGAAGGAACTGTTGCAGTTAATAAGGCAGTCAGCCTTGACTTGCATGTAGGTGCTGATTCTTACACATCCAACAAGATTTCCATGGACATTGATGCAATGAGCGCCAAGGGACTTGGAATCAATGGCATTCAGGTTGGCGGTGATAATGGTCAGAATGGTACCTATGCAGTTGACTCTATCAAGGAAGCAATTCAGATGGTATCTACTCAGAGATCTGCCCTTGGTGCTATTCAGAACCGTCTGGAGCACACCATCAACAACCTCGACAACGTAGTTGAGAATACCACCAGCGCAGAGAGCCAGATTCGCGATACCGATATGGCTACTGAGATGGTTAAGTACTCCAACAACAACATCCTGGCTCAGGCAGGTCAGGCTATGTTGGCTCAGTCTAACCAGTCCAATCAGGGCGTACTGTCTCTGTTACAGTAATCTCTGTAAAAGGTTCATAACTAACGTAATACAAGAGAAGCCGGTGCTGATGCACCGGCTTCTTTTATGTTTTTTGCTGTTAAATCTTCCAAATTAATTCCATAGGAATCTCATAGCATAAGCGTATTTTTTTATTTTGTCAAAAATGGAAAAAAAGATTGCAAAACATAAGAGTTCATGTTGAATTTTATTCAGAAGAATTTTATTAAAATCAGTTTGAATAAAATGTTTTTAATGAAGACGGCTTTTGATTCAGTAATTCTCAGATATATCAATTGTAAATAATATTGTTGACAGTGGTTCGGCTGACCGATATATTAATAAATAGGAGGGAAGCAGATGATAATTAATGATTTACTTGAAAAAGAAAAAATGTCGAGGTATCGTTTGAGCAAGGAAAGCGGAGTTGCAATGACAACAATTACGGATATCTGTAATGGAAAAGCAGACCTTGATAAATGCACGGCAGGAACTCTGCATAAAATCGCCAAGGTGCTTAATGTAACGGTAGACTCAATATTGGAAAATAATAGTGCAGATAATATAGATTATAGATGTTCGTTTGAAACATTTAAAAGTAATACATGCCATCATGTAAAGGATATGGGTGATATAGATTTTATTATCGAAACACTTGAGACGGATGAAGTAAGAAAGCTTTATGAACGCAGATGGTGTAGAGAAGCTATGTATCTGCTGGCTATGATTGATTACTTGTCCAGGATGAACGATTTACCTCTTTGTACAAATTATAATGATATTCGCTCCCAGAAGCTTGAAAAACTATATTTTTCCGCAGGTGTTGAAGTGGCATATGCAGCGACGGGAGATGAACGTATAAAAGAAAAGGCACTTGCAAATGCGATACCGGAATTTATACGATTTAATATTGTAGAAAATGAGGTGCGAAATATCTGCTGATAAAAGCGAAAAAGAGAAATAATTTTCCCTTGCATCTCCCCCATAAATAGTATAAAAAAGCCCCAGTGTTGCAAACAAAATATTACAATAAAACGCACAACGGGGGGCATGCCGGGAGGCATGCGCCTTTTTTTGAGTCAGCCCTGAATTTTATGCACGGTACCTGAGTCTCTTACGCCGCAGGATTGATATCCGCTGTCGGCATCTTCGTAGGTTAGAGAGCAGCAAGCAATGCTTCCGGTTCTAATAGATATTTTTGAAACGAATACGAGTGTAAAATAATTAACACCGAAGTCTCACACGCAAATGCAAACTCCGACGAAGGTGTTTTTCGTCTTATTGGGAGGGGCAAATTGATTTGTTACGATAAATTATGGTTAATGATGAAACAAATTAAGCCAATAATTGAAAGTAATGATTTTTCAGATTATGAATCCAATGTAACTGACCCGGAAATACTGAAAGTGCTTTCGGATTATCGGATTAAACGAGAGAATGCTGAGAAAGAGATGGGCAGTCCTAAATTATGAAAGTGGTGAAGTAAATGGAATTGGAGCTTAGCATAGAAGATTTATTAAATAAGCGAAGAGTGGAATCTGATAGGATCGAATTTAAAGCATCGTGGAATCCGGATGATATTTATCATAGCATTTGTGCATTTGCCAATGATTTTGACAATGTTGGTGGCGGATATGTTTTGATTGGTGTCGAGGAGAAAAACGGTGTTGCAGTTCGCCCGGTAAAGGGTTTGGAAGAATATGAGTTGGATACCATACAAAAGGAACTTTTGGGTTATAATAATACAATGATTCCGGCATATTTTCCACGTGTGATCATTGAACAAGTTGATGGGAAAAATGTTGTTGTATTGTGGGTGACACCTGGAGTGCAAAGACCGTATAAGGCACCAGAGCATGTTACTGCTAAGAAGGATAAAAAGTATTATTACTATATACGGTATGCGACAAGTTCGGTTCGTGCAAATGCGGAGCAGGAACGAGAATTAATTAATATGACAAACTACGCACCGTTTGACACGAGACCTAATTTTGAGGCTACAGAGTCAGACATATCGGTTGCGTTGTTAACGGACCATCTCAATACAACCAAAAGCAAGCTGGCAAAGCAGATTGGAAAACGTGGTGTTATGGAAGTGCTTGGAGACATGCAGCTTCTTGTAGGACCACCGGAGCAGCTATGTATATCTAATGCGGCACTGATGATGTTTTGTGAGCATTTGGACAAATTCTTTCCATATACGCAGGTTGAAATTACAAAATTTCCGGAAGGTAGCATTAAAAATCCAAATAATTTTATTGAAGTGCCGGTTATCAAAGGCTCTGTGCCGACAATGATTAAAAGAACTATGGAAAAGCTACAGGACATGGTGATTGAGGAAAAGGTCACGAAAGTAGATTATCAGATGGAAGCCATTCGCCGGTACAGCTATCCGTATCAGGCGTTAGAGGAAGCTGTGGTCAATGCTTTTTATCATCGTGATTATCAATCCTATCAGGCAATAATCATAGAGATTGAACCAGATTGTGTTCGAATTATTAGTTATCCAGGTATTGACCGTTCAATCTCGCAAAAGACAATTGCTGAGGGAGAACGATTCAAATCTCGATATTATAGAAACAAACGATTGGGAGAATTTTTGAAGGAGTTAGATTTGACAGAAGGAAAATCTACAGGAATTCCTACTATACAAGAGGAACTTAGAGATAATGGTTCTCCTAAAGCGACATTTGAAACGGATGATGAAAGAAGAGCAGTTACTGTTGAGATACCTATTCATCCGGATTTCTTAATGGAACAAGGTGAACCCCAAAATGAACCCCAAAATGAACCCCAAAATGCGACATCAGTGGAGGATGCTATTTTGCAGTTGATACGAATGAATAAGTATGTAACACGAGAGGAAATGGCGAGTCAGATAGAGGTTTCACTCAGTACGGTTAAACGTTCAATAAATAAATTGAAGACTAGTGGAATAATCGAATATGAAGGCCCGAGTAAAGGCGGATATTGGAGTATAAAGTGAGCAGGAAAATAAAGATACTTTAGTGGGATTTCAGGAAAATTATCCGGGAGTGCTTAATGGCGATAATCTTGCTGATGTTTTGAAAGCAGCAAGAGCAAAGAAGCAAGAGAAAAAAGAGAAGTAATTTTCCCTTGCATCTCCACCGCAAATAGTATAAAATAAACCCAGTGTTGCAAACAAAATATTACAATAAAACGCACAAAAGGGTGCATGCCGGGAGGCATGCACCCTTTTTTACGTCAGCACTGAATTTTATGCACGGCACCTGAGTCCCTTATGCCGCAGGATTGATATCCGCTTTCGGTACATTCGGAGAGGCTGCCGGTGCATTCGTTGCATTCGGCGCGCCCGTGGCTTCCGGTGTAGCCTTAGGCTTTGCTTTTTCCAGCGATGCCTTCACCGCTTCCAGCAGCACCAGCGAAGTATATCTGGTCTCTGCGGAATAGGTGACCTGCTCCGGATCCTGCATCTCACAGAGCTGGTCATTCAGGGATTCCATGGTGGACTCGAGCAGTGGATACATGGTAGTAAGTGTTTCGCTTGGATCGGCGAGGCTGACGGATGTGATGGCGTGGTCGCTCACGATGACTTCCACATTGACGGTCTCATTGCCGAGGATCAGCTCCGTGGTATAGATTCCGGGGATATATGTATTGCCGGTATCGGCAACGGCCCCGGTGGAGACATCCGCCACATTGTCCGGCATTTCGGCAGCAGCAGTATCGTCAGGGGAATCCGGTGTCCCATAGGAGGCATCCGTATCCTTGCCCGGCAGCAACAGCATTAACAGTAATATGATGAACAACACCCCCAGCGCGGCGAAGATTCCGGTATAGAGCAGTTCTTTTCTGCGAAGTACGACGATCTTTGTATTTGCACTCATTCTTAAGTCTCCTTGGAATGATGGGATGATCTTTATAAATAGTATGCGCAGGACCTCCCACGTAGTACCGTAAATGAGGAGAACTTCGCATTGACAAGACAAAACAGGCATTGCTATAGTTAGTGTAAGTATTTTTCACGGATGCGTCCGCCCCGTGGAAAAGGAGCAGACAGGCGGCGCAGAAACGAGGGTAACGATGAACAATTATACCAAGGAAGATATCATCCGTCTTGTGGAAGAAGAGGATGTGGAATTCATCCGTCTGCAGTTCACGGATCTGTTTGGCAATCTGAAAAATATTGCAGTGACAGCCAGTCAGCTGGATCGTGTACTGAACAATAAATGCATGTTCGACGGCTCCGCCATCGACGGCTTCGCCCGGATCGAGGAATCCGATATGTATCTGTATCCGGATCTGTCTACGCTGGAGATCTTCCCCTGGAGACCTCAGCAGGGCAAGGTGGCACGTATGATCTGTGATGTCTATCGCCCCAACGGCCAGCCTTTTGAAGGCGATCCCCGTTATGTGCTGAAGCGTGCGGTACAGCAGGCTGAGGATATGGGATATACGTTCGAGGTAGGCCCCGAATGTGAATTTTTCCTGTTCAATACCGATGAAAATACCATGCCTACGACCAATACCCACGAACAGGCCGGATATTTCGACATCGGACCGTTAGATTTCGGTGAGAATGCCCGTCGTGACATCGTCATGAACCTCGAGGACATGGGATTCGTCATCGAGGCATCCCATCATGAGATGGCTCCGGCGCAGCATGAGATCGATTTCAAATACGATGAGGCGTTACATACTGCGGACAATATCATGACGTTCAAGATGGCAGTGCGTACCATCGCAAGACGCCACGGTCTGCACGCAACATTTATGCCGAAGCCGAAGTTCGGCGTCAACGGTTCCGGCATGCACATCAATATGTCCCTGCAAAAGGATGGGAAAAATATATTCCAGGATGCATCCGATCCTAACGGTCTGAGTAAGGAAGCTTATTATTTCATCGGCGGTATCATGAAGCATATCAAGGGAATGGCAGCAATCACGAATCCGCTGGTGAATTCCTATAAGCGCCTGGTACCCGGCTTCGAGGCACCGGTCTATATCGCATGGAGCACAACGAACCGCAGCCCCCTGATCCGTATTCCGGCTACCGCAGACGGAGAGGGTACCCGTATCGAGCTGCGTAGCCCCGATTCCGCAGCAAACCCTTATCTGACGCTGGCAGTCTGCTTAAGCGCCGGCTTACAGGGCATCCGGGAGAAGATCCTGCCCCCCGAGAGCATCAATGCGAACATTTTTGCACTGACCGCCAAAGAGCGGAAAGAGCTGAACATCGACCAGCTGCCGGGCACTTTGCTGGAGGCAGTGGAAGAACTGGAGAAGGATACCTTTATCCAGGATGTCTTAGGCGACCATATTGCCGGAAAATACATCGATGCCAAGCGCAAGGAATGGCATGAGTACCGCTCCCAGGTATCTGAATGGGAGATTCAGGAGTATCTGTATAAGTATTGATAAAATCCTTTCTTTTGTAATGAATGAGTAAAAACACAGAAGAAAGGAGGTGGGCGAATGACGAACATTATTGTCGTGCTGCCGAAGCTGGAAGAAGCCAAGGGAGTCAAAAGTATCCTGGTCCGCAGTGGCTTTCAGGTCACGGGTATCTGTACTACGGGTACCCAGGCGATCAGCCAGGCGGACGGACTGAATGACGGAATCGTGATCTGCAGTTATAAGCTGGTGGATATGATATATACAGAACTTCATGAGGATCTGCCGGAGGGTTTCGAGATGCTGTTGATGGCATCCCAGAATCTGATCAGCGAATGCTACGGCAACGGCATCGTATGCCTCTCCATGCCGTTAAAGGTGCAGGATCTGATCAATACCGTAAATCTGATGGTAGAAGGCGTGGAGCGCCGCAGAAGAAAACGGCGCATGCAGCCGAAGACCCGCAATGCAGCGGATGAAAAAGCGATTAAGGATGCCAAGGAGCTTTTAATGGCAAGAAATCATATGACCGAAGAAGAAGCCCACCGGTATCTTCAGAAGACCAGTATGGACAGTGGGACGAATCTGGTGGAGACGGCACAGATGGTGCTGTCGATGATGACAGAGTAACAACAGGAGGAACAGCAATACATGAAATTTACAAAAATGCAGGGCTGTGGCAATGATTATGTATATGTCAACGGCTTTACGGAAAAGCTTTCACCGCAGGAGAAGCCTGAGATCGTAAGAAAGTTAAGTGACAGGCATTTCGGCATCGGCGGAGACGGTGTGATCTTCATTAATCCGGCAGAGGAAGCGGATTTCGAGATGGAAATGTACAATGCGGACGGCAGCCGCTCAGAGATGTGTGGCAACGGTATCCGCTGCGTGGCAAAATACGTCTATGATAAGGGACTGACGGAGCGGGAAGACATTACCATCGTCAGTGCCGGTAAAATAAAATATTTAAAGCTCACGGTGGAGGGCAGGACCGCCACGGACAGAGGGCATGTAACTATGGTACAGGTGAACATGGGACAGCCGGTCCTGGAACCTATGGAGGTACCGGTGATAGCGGAAGCAACACAGCAGACCCCGGTGGGACCTGCTGTAGTGGATGCGCCGGTTACGGTGGACGGCGAGGAATACCGTATGACCTGTGTCTCCATGGGCAATCCCCATGCCATTGTATTTATGAACGGGGTAAAGGATCTCGACATTGAGAAGATCGGACCGGAGTTCGAGAACCATTCCTGCTTCCCGAACCGGACGAACACGGAATTCGTAGAGATCCTGGACCGGAAAAATGTATTCATGCGCGTCTGGGAGAGAGGCACCGGGGAGACCCTGGCCTGCGGCACCGGATGCTGCGCTACGGCGGTGGCGTGCGTGCTGAATGGTTTGACGGACGATGAAATCACGGTTAAATTATTAGGCGGTGAATTGCACATCAGATGGGATCGGAAGGCGAACCTGGTCTACATGACAGGACCTGCGAAGATCGTATTTGAAGGTGAAGTCGACCCGGACTCCATCGACTGATATAGAAAAGGACAATAGAGAGGAGAACGTACTATGTTTAAAGTAAACGACAACTATTTAAAACTTCCCGGAAGCTATTTATTTTCCACCATCGGTAAAAAGGTAAATGCGTATTCCGCAGCACACCCGGATAAGAAGATCATCCGTCTGGGAATCGGAGATGTGACGCAGCCTCTGGCACCTGCCATCATTGATGCACTGCACGGTGCGGTGGATGAGATGGGAAAAGCGGAGACTTTTCATGGTTACGCTCCCGACCTTGGCTATGAGTTCCTACGCAACGCGATTGCCAAAAATGATTATAAGGCAAGAGGCTGCGATATTGCACCGGATGAAATTTTTGTATCCGACGGAGCAAAATGCGACTGTGGCAATATTCAGGAGATCTTCAGTCTGGACAATAAGATCGCGGTATGTGATCCGGTTTACCCGGTATATGTGGATTCCAATGTCATGGCAGGCAGAACCGGCACTTACGATCCGAAGTCTGAGACCTGGAGTGACGTGATCTATATGCCCTGTCTGGCGGAGAACGGATTCGCGCCGGAGCTGCCGAAGGAGACCCCGGATCTGATCTATTTATGCTTCCCCAACAACCCTACCGGCGCCACCATTACCAAAGCGCAGCTGCAGGAATGGGTGGACTATGCCAATAAAGTAGGTGCTGTCATTCTGTATGATGCGGCTTATGAAGCATATATTTCCGAGCCGGATGTGCCTCATAGTATCTATGAATGTGAAGGGGCCAGAACCTGTGCCATCGAGTTCCGTTCCTTCTCCAAAAATGCCGGCTTTACCGGAGTGCGTCTGGGCTTCACCGTGATCCCCAAGGATTTAAAGAGCGGGGATGTCAGTCTCCATGCACTGTGGGCGAGAAGACACGGCACCAAATACAACGGAGCACCCTACATCGTACAGCGTGCCGGTGAAGCCGTATATTCTGCGGCAGGTAAGGCACAGCTGAAGGAGCAGGTTGCTTATTACATGAACAACGCACATTATATCCTGAACGGCTTAAAAGAAGCGGGATTTACCGTATCCGGCGGTGTGAACGCTCCCTATATCTGGCTGAAGGCGCCGAACGGCATGACCAGCTGGGAGTTCTTCGATTATCTGTTAGAGAATGTCAACGTGGTAGGTACCCCCGGTTCCGGATTCGGACCAAGCGGTGAGCATTACTTCCGCCTGACGGCTTTCGGAAGCTATGAGAATACCGTAGAGGCAGTGGACCGTCTGAAGAAGATCCGGCTGTAGGAGAAAAAATTTTATTTCCGGGCATACCGGCTCCGGTACTGGCGCGGTGTCATGCCGGTCTTTTTGCGGAAGATCTGTGAGAAATAAGACTGCGAAGAAAAACCGACACTGGTGGCTACCTGCGCTACCGACAGATTGGAGGATACCAGAAGCTCCTTACAGGCTTCCAGTCTCCGGTCTGTCAGGTAATTGATCGGAGACTGTCCGACACATTCGGTAAAGGAGTGTGCCAGATAGAATTTGTTGATATGCGTGATCTCCGCCAGGGAATCCAAAGTAATGTTCTGGGAATAATTGGAGTCGATATAGCGTTTCGCCAGAGCACATTCCTTGGATAATTGGAAGGAGGAGTCGGAGATGACAGACAGGTTCTGTTTCCGGGAAATATATACCAGGAGCACCTGAAGCAGTCCGTGACATACCTGTTCAAAACCGGGAAGCTTGTCGCGGAATTCCTGCATCATCAGCTGGGCAAAGTTGATGAACTGTTTTTTATCAGATCCGTAGCTGTAGAAGCTGTAGCCCTTCGGGTTGTCCTGCCCTGCACCGGAAAAGGAAAATGCGAGCCCTTCCACACCGAATACGATATATTCCATGGGATCGTTGGGAAGGGTTTTTTCCGTGTGCTCTACATAAGGGTTGATGATGACCAGATCGTCCGTCTTCACAGGCACCTTTTCATTCTCTATATAGAAGGCTCCCTCACCCCGCAGGACATAGAACAGTTCTGAAAAGTGATGGGTATGCGGAAGGGACTGCCAGTCACCTTCGTATTTGGAGATGGAGATGTAACGCAGCTGGAACTGTTCCGGAGAACTGTTTGCGGAGCCGATATTGATAAATTCATTACTCATAAATAGATACCTTCTTTATCTTGTTTTTATTGTGCACTTTTTCAAATCTATCGTATTTTTTATATTAAATATATAAAAAGAACAACATTTCACAAAAACATTCGTAAAAAAGACGAAAAAATAAAAATATGTATGATCTTAATAAGCATATTATACATAATCATTTCAAAAAATCCACCATTTTAGTAACAAAATAGCAATAAACATAACAAAACAAGCAACAAAGAAATTGATATCAGGTCCGGAAGCCGATATACTTTAGTCATCAGCTGCAAGATAGTACAAAAGCGATGGGGAGGAAATCATGCGATGACAGGAAGACTGACGCTGCCGACCGATGCAGACATCATTGACGAAACAATACGGTTAAAAAATCTTCTGGGCGCAGACGCGTTAAGAGACTGTGACGGAACCGAGATGCCGGAAGCACTTTTGTCAGAGCCGGTGAAGAAATATGCGACTTATTATACCACGAGAAAGGATAATGAGTGGGCGATGAAGCATCCGGAGGAGATCCAGCAGGAATACCTGATCAGCAACCGCATCACCGCCAGAGGGGAAACACTCCGCATCCGTCTGATGGAAGGCTTCCATACGGAGCAGCTTAAGGTCAACACGCTGGACGATCCGAAGCGTTGGTGGGAAGTGATCGACAGAACGACCGGTGAGGTAGTGCCGACGGATGCATGGGAATTTGATGAGGCATCCGGTGAAGTGGAGATCCGTACGATCCCCTATCATGAGTATACGGTAAGCTTCCTGGCATTTCTGATCTGGGATCCGGTGCACATGTACAATTTCATCACGAATGACTGGAAGGATACACCGCATCAGCTGACTTACGATGTGAGACAGCCCAAGACCAAACAGTATGTGAAAGACAAGCTGAGAAAATGGTGTGAGGACAATCCTCATATCGACGTGGTCCGCTTCACTACATTTTTCCATCAGTTCACACTGACCTTCGATGACAAGAAGCGTGAAAAATATGTAGAGTGGTTCGGATACAGCGCAAGTGTGAGCCCCTATATCCTGGAACAGTTTGAGAAATGGGCAGGCTACAAATTCCGCCCGGAGTACATTGTGGATCAGGGATATCACAACTGCATGTTCCGCGTTCCCAGCAGACAGTTCCTGGATTTCATAGAGTTCCAGCAGATCGAGGTATGTGCGCTGGCGAAGGAGCTGGTAGACATTGTACATTCTTATGGCAAGGAAGCGATGATGTTCCTCGGAGATCATTGGATCGGAACAGAGCCCTACGGTAAATATTTCGCAGGCATCGGACTGGATGCAGTGGTAGGCTCTGTCGGAAGCGGTGTGACACTCCGCATGATCTCTGATATCAAGGGAGTGGATTATACCGAAGGAAGGCTGTTGCCTTACTTTTTCCCGGATGTGTTCTGCGAGGGCGGTGATCCGATCGGAGAGGCAAGGGATAACTGGCGTAAAGCAAGGCGTGCATTACTCAGGTCTCCTCTGGACAGGATCGGATATGGCGGTTATCTGAAGCTGGCAAGTAATTGGCCCGGTTTCATTGATGAAATACAAAATGTAGTAACACAGTTTCGGGAGATCCATGAAAATATGCAGGGGACAGCTTCCTATGTGGCACCTTTCAAGGTGGCGATCCTGAACTGCTGGGGCAGTCAGAGAAGGTGGATGTCCAATCAGGTACATCATGCGATCTGGCACAGGGAAACCTATTCCGCAGAGGGAGTACTGGAATGCTTAAGCGGAATGCCTTTTGAGGTCGAGTTCATTTCCTTTGATGATGTCAGAAACGGTATTCCTGAGGAGATCAAGGTCATCATTAATGTCGGGGATGCGTACACCGCATTCAGCGGCGCGGAGAACTGGATCGACGAAAAGGTCCTGACCAATATCAGACGCTTTGTGGATCAGGGAGGCGGCTTCATCGGTGTGGGTGAGCCTACCGCTTATCAGTATCAGGGAAGATATTTCCAATTGTCCGATGTGCTCGGTGTAGACCGCGAGATGTGCTTCTCTCTCAGCACGGACAAATACAATGAGAAAAATGACGATCACTTTATCTTAGAGGATATTGACGGAGCCTTAGATTTCGGTGAGGGCACCAGCCGCGTCTATGCACAGGGCGGACATTATCAGATCCTCGCGATGGATGGGGAATACAGCCAGCTGGTGGTCAATGAATATGGCAGAGGACACAGCGTATATTTTGCAGGTCTTCCGTATTCTCCCCAGAACTGCAGACTTCTGCTTCGGGCAATCTATTATGCAGCCGGCATGGAACAGGAGATGAAACGTTACTATGTAACGAATGTGGATACCGAAGTAACGGTATTCCAGAAGACCGGCAAGATCGCAGTGATCAACAACTCAGCACAGGCACAGCACACAGAGCTGTATATCAAAGGAAAATGTGCATATGTGCTGGATCTGAAGCCCGGCGAAATGCGTTGGGTGGACGATATGGAAGACAGGTAACTTATGGAAGGCAAAAAGCGTTTCATATTTTATAAGGTAGTACTTTACAAGTATAAGGAGGTTATTTAAGATGAAAAAGAAAGTATTAAGCGTGCTCTTAGTAGCGGCAATGGCTATGTCCATGCTGACCGGATGTGGCAGCAAGCCTGCCGGAAATGATGCGCAGAGCGCAGCATCCAGCGAGGCATCCAAGGAAACAGAGGCAGCAGCAGAAACACCTGCTTCTGCAGAAGACGAGACACTGACTGTATGGTGTTGGGACCCTAACTTCAATGTCTATGCAATGAAGCAGGCAGAGAAGGCATACCAGGTGGATCATCCTAACTTCAAGTTAGACATCCAGGAGAAGGTATATAGCGATATCGAGACAGCTCTGATCACAGCGGCTGAAGCCGGTGATTACAGCACTTTACCTGATATCTTCCTGATGCAGGATTATTCCTTCCACAAAAATGCAACCAATTATCCCGGAATCTTCACAGCACTGGATGACTGCGGAATTGATTTCTCCCAGTTCTCTATGGGTAAGCTGGCTGACTCCACTGTAGATGGCACACATTATGGTATTCCTTTTGATAATGGTGCTACCATCATGGCGATCCGTTCCGATATGGTAGAAGCAGCAGGCCTTAAGGTAGAAGATTTCAAGGATACCACATGGTCTGAGTTCATGGAGCTGTCTAAGAAGGTAATGGCTGCGAACGATGTTCCCATGCTGACCTGCTCCGGCGGTTCTGAGATCGTGATCGAAATGTTACAGTCTGCAGGCGCTTCTCCTATGGTAGATGGCAAAGTATCCCTGGTAGACAACAAAGCGCTGAAGAAAGCGATCGAGACCTACAAGCAGCTGATCGATGAAGGAATCATGGCTGATTATACCGACTGGGATCAGTACATTGCTTCCATGAACAAGGGTACTGCTGCAGGCGTTATCCAGGGCTGCTGGATCATGTCCTCCATTCAGGCGGCAGAGGATCAGGCAGGCAAATGGGCAATCGTAAACATGCCTAAGTTAGATGATGTAGAAGGCGCAACCAACTACGCTAACTGCGGTGGTGCAAGCTGGGCAGTATCTTCTAACTGCAAAAATACCGATCTGGCATTTGATTTCCTGAACGCTACCTTTGGTGCGGATGTAGACTTATACGATGATCTGCTGGTAAATGCAGGAGCGATCGCAAGTTACCTGCCCGCAGCACAGTCTGAGACCTATAATGAGGGCAATGAGTTCTACGGCGGTCAGGCAGTGTACAAGGATATCGTAGAGTTCGCCGGACATGTTCCCGGAATTGACTACGGTGCATACTACTCTGACATCAGAAGCGCACTGACAGATGCGATCACCAACGTTGTACAGAAGAACGCGGATATCGATACAGAGATTAAAAACGCTCAGGATACCGTAGAGTTTAATATCGCTGAATAATCACCAGAGTATGGAAACTGGATAGTACCGGGGGTGCAGCAGTGCGTTCCCGGTACTGTTGTAGGAGAGAAACATGGAAAAGAAGAAAGCAAAATTAAGTTTGGAAAAAAAGCATAATCTGACCGGATGGGCATTCCTGCTCCCGGCATCGATTTTAATATTTGTATTTTGTTTCTATCCGATGTCACAGGCCATCCTTCTTTCCTTCCGGAAGACAGGAGGAGTCTTTAATGGTGTAGCGAATTATGCCAGGATCTTCAAGGATAAAACATTCCAGCAATGCTTGTTCAATACCTTCTTTTATTTTGTGATTCAGGTACCGATCATGCTTGTGCTCGCACTGATGCTGGCACAGCTGCTGAATAATCCTAAGATAAAAGGAAAAGGTATTTTCCGTACTTTGATCTTCCTTCCGTGTGCAACGTCACTGGTATCTTATTCCATGATATTTAAGTCATTGTTTGCTCCGGATGGAGTGGTCAACAGAGTGCTGATGGCCATCGGACTGTCTTCAGTGGACTGGTTCCAGAGCACATGGCCGGCGCGCTGGGTCATTGTGATCGCACTGATCTGGAGATGGACCGGATATAATATGGTATTCTATCTGGCAGGATTACAGAATATCGACTATTCTGTGTATGAGGCAAGCTACATCGACGGAGCGACACCGTTCCAGCAGTTTATGAAGATCACGATACCGTTGTTAAAGCCGACCATTCTGATGACGGCGATCATGTCTACTTCGGGAACACTGCAGCTGTTCGATGAGTCTATGAACCTGACAGCAGGCGGTCCCGGAAAATCTACAATGACATTGGCGCATTACATCTACAATATCTCCTTTGTGGAGACACCGAAATTTAATTATGCGGCAGCGTTGTCTGTATGCATACTTGTGATGGTAGCGGTTCTGTCTGCAATTCAGATGAAGGTGGGTGACAAACGTGACTAAATTCAAACAAATAATTTCCTACGCGATCTTAGTGATAGCAAGCTTTCTGTCAGCATTTCCACTGTATTATATGCTGTGCGGTGCGACGAACCAGAGTATTGATGTGGTAAGAGGACGGCTGATCCCGGGTACCTATCTGATCGAGAATTTCAAGACCCTGGTTGACATGCAGAATCTGGGACTTGCGATGTTTAACTCCTTCCGCAATGCGATCGTGATCACGGTTGTGACGCTGCTGATCTGTTCCATTGCCGGTTATGGATTTGAGATCTATCATGATAAGGGTAAGGATATTCTGATGAGTATTCTGCTGCTGGCAATGATGCTTCCGTTCGTAGCGATCATGATCCCTCTGTTCAAGATGTTCACCTCCTGGAAGCTGGTAAACACCTGGATCGCACTGGCACTGCCATCCATCTCGACTCCGTTTATGATCATGCTTTTCAGACAGGCGGCACGTTCTTTCCCTCATGATATTATCGAGGCTGCCAGACTGGAAGGTCTGAGCGAAATACAGATTTTCTTCCGGATGTTCATTCCGGTGATGAAATCTACCTATGGAGCAGCAATGACGGTTACATTTATGAATGCGTGGAATAATTATCTGTGGCCGACGATCATTTTACAGGACAGTAAGGCGATCACCATGCCGATGCTGGTAGCCAATCTGAAGAGTGGATACAGTGTGGATTATGGTATGCTGATGCTGGGAGTATTGGTCTGTACACTTCCTACAGCGATCATCTTCCTGTGTTTACAGAAGAGCTTTGCAAATGGAATTACGGGAGCAGTGAAATAATGCAACAGAAAATGCCAAAACAGGAAACTATGACACAGGCGCATATCAGGAAGGCTCAGGGAGCCTTCCTTTTGGCGCATAGAATGGGCCTGATCGAGGATCCCTCCATGGAGGGACTAAAGGCCAGACGTAAGAAGCACAACGAAGAGCTGCGGAGAATGGAACAGGAAGGACAGCGGTTTTACGGACCGCATTATTTTTCCGCACCGGCGTATCTGCAATATGAGCTGACCCGCCTGAAGCTGGATTTTGTACAGCCGTGTGAGAAGGTGCGGGAAGGCGGCTTCTGCCCGGATTTTACAGAGCAGGAGAAGCGGGATTTTTACGAACAGAACAGAGATCTGTTCGGACGCTATCATGGGGATTATTTTACCTATGAGGAGGTGTCACAGATCATTGAGAAACGGTTACGGGAGGATGCATATGACAAGCTTATCCGCGACATACTATGTGAGTCAGAGAACAGGCAGTGATGAAAATGACGGACGGACGTGCAGTACGGCGTTTGCCAGTCTGTCTGCCATCAATCGAAGAAGCCTGCAGCCGGGAGACCGTGTCCTGCTGGAGCGGGGCAGTGTGTTTTACGGACAATATCTGCATGTGACAGACAGCGGTACGAAAGAGGCACCGATTGTGATCGGAGCGTACGGCACAGCAGATGCGCCGCCGCGGATCGATGCCTGCGGACAGGGGATCTGGTACCAGGATTATGGGACCCCGCTGGATTCCCCTACGCATGTGTATCACGGCTATGTATCTTCCGCAGTGCTTTTGTATGATGCAGAGCACATTGTGGTCGAGGATCTGGAGATCACGAATGAAGGCAGCAGGATTCTGGGAGAGCGTTATAGCCTGGGTGAGAAAATGAACCGTACCGGTGTGGCTGTGGTGGCTAAGGACAAAGGAGTGCGGGAAGGCATCACACTTAGGAATCTGTGGATCCATGATGTCCATGGGAATGTCTACGATAAGCACATGAACAACGGTGGGATCTATATGACAGCGCTCCGCCCGGAATGTGAGGAGCGGACGGGTGTGGCGCGGTATCGGGATATCGTTATTGAAGGATGCTTCGTACACCGGGTCAGTCGCTGGGGAATTGCAGCAGGCTATACCTATGCCCATGATAAGTTCCGGGGGGCAGAGCTTACGGAAGCCGTTTTTCTGAACTATGGGCATGAAAATATGCAGATACGGAATAATTATGTAAAAGAGGCCGGTGGAGATGGGATCACGCCGATGTATGCCCTGCGTCCTCTGGTGGAGCATAATATGGCAGATTCTGTGGCCTGCGAGATCAATGACAGGATCTATTGCGAGCCGGGCGACCGGATGGGAAAAGTGGCAGCCGGGATCTGGCCCTGGAAATGCAAGGACGCCCTGTTTCGCTATAATGAAGTCACAGACACCAGACTCAATCAGGACGGCATGGCATATGATGCGGATTCCGGGGACGGAACGGTGTATGAATCTAATTACAGCAGGCAGAATGAGGGTGGATGTGTGATGTTCTGTCTGCAGGAGGCGATCCATAATACCTTCCGCGATAATATCAGCTATGATGATCTCGGTGGTACGATCAGTCCGTCAGAGAATCCGGATGCCCTGCTTCAGGACAATGTATACTATGTGCGCAGGGGTGTTCCTTTTGTACGTAAAAATATGGACGGAGGCAGCTTTACACAGGTGAATGACCGGGTTGTTGAACTGGATTTTGCTCCGGACAAATAAAAACAGATATGGTGATAAATGGTTTGACGGACGAGAAAAGAACTGTTAAACTATTATGTGCGGCTGCTTAGAGAGAAGCAGCCGCTTTTTGCCATAAAAGGAGCAGGGAAAACATGCGGGAAAAACAGAAAAAGATCATACAATGGAGCAGCCTTGCACTGATCCTGCTGACAGGGATCATTGTATGGCGGGTCAATTATGAGATTGATTTTATGATGGACGATGAATGGTATTCCACGTTGTTGTATGCGGATACGCCGATCCGCAATCTCGGGGATATTGTCCATGCGCAGATCTGGCATTATTTTAACTGGGGCGGCAGAAGCATGGCTCACGCGCTGTTGCAGATGATCCTGTTAACCGGTGAGAGTTGGGCGGATATTCTGAACACGGCAATGACGTTTATACTGGCGTGGCTGATCTGCCAGGCTGCCGGCAGAGTTCGTATGCCCTATTATTTTGCGGCACTGGGAATGCTGTTTGGACTGAATGCCAACTGGAAAATGAGCATGTTTTGGGAAGCGGGTGCAGCGAATTATCTGTACATGACAGGATTTATCCTGGCGTTTCTGCTCTGCTATCTGAAATATGAGGAAAAGAATCTGTGGGGGATCACAGTCTGGATCCTTCCGCTGGGACTGATCGCGGGCTGGAGCAATGAAAATATGGGGCCGGTGGTCTGGATCTTAAGTCTGGTGGTAATGCTGCTCCGCCGCAGAGAACAAAAAAAGATTCCGGTATGGATGTATCTGGGAAACATCAGCTGTCTCGCGGGAAGCATTCTGATGATCGTGGCACCGGGGAATTTTGTCCGCAGCGGGGAGACGGCAGAGAGCACCCGTGGAATACTGTGGAACCTCTATCTGCGCTGCTACAGCGAGGCGAGAGGAGCATTGGAATATCTGTTTCCCACGTTGCTGCTTACGGCGGTTGTCCTTGTGATATGCAAGGGGATTTTAAAAGAAAAAATAGGAAGAGATAACGTACTGCTTTTGCTGGGAGCACTGTTGTCGTGGGGAGCAATGATATTGTCGCCCCATTATCCGGACAGAGCAAGCTTTGGAACAATGGCACTGTTGCTCTGCGTGATATTGTCTCTGGCGGGAAAAGCGGTGGACAGGCAGAAGGAAAATGCCTGGATGTATTACAGCTGTGCGATGCTGGTATGGCTGAGGGGCATGTATTATCTTGCGGAATTTCTGGGATTATGCTGGGGATGGATCGGATAAGGACAGGCGGAACAGTCTGCACAGATTAGATAGATTAAGATAGATGGAATAAGGAAGGAGCCGGAGCATGGGCGAAAGTATATTGAAACTGCAGCAGATCCGGAAATCTTTTGATCATACGGAAGTATTAAAGGGAGTGGACCTGGAGGTGGCACAGGGCGAGTTTATTACGCTGTTAGGAGCCTCCGGATGCGGCAAGACCACCACACTCCGGATCATTGCGGGACTGGAGCTGCCGGATTCCGGAAGTGTGATCCTGGAGGGAAGAGACATTACGGACTGGGAACCCAATAAGCGGGACGTGAATACGGTTTTCCAAAATTACGCATTGTTTCCGCATATGAATGTGGCGGATAATGTAGGATACGGACTGAAGATCCGTAAAGTGCCGAAAGCAGAGATCGCAGAGCGGGTGAAGCAGGCCCTGCGGCTGGTACAGCTGGAAGAATACGGAAAACGTATGCCGGATCAGCTGTCCGGTGGCCAGAGGCAGCGGATTGCCATCGCAAGAGCTGTGATCAACGAACCGAAAGTATTGCTGTTAGATGAGCCGCTGGGTGCACTGGATCTGAAACTGCGCAGGCAGATGCAGCTGGAACTGAAGCGGCTGCAGAAACAGCTGGGTATCACGTTTATTTATATTACCCATGATCAGGAAGAAGCCATTAATATGTCGGACCGCATCGGTGTCATGCACGAAGGGGTACTGGAACAGCTGGGGACTCCGAATGAGGTATACTATCAGCCCAGGACCAGCTATGTGGCGGATTTTGTGGGCAATGCGAATATTCTGCATCTGGGAGCCGAGACGCTGGCGATCCGTACGGAGAACATTCTGATGAATGGGGAAGAGGGCTGTATCCATGAGGCGTCCGTGGTGGAAAAAAGCTTTGCCGGCGGACAACTGCGGATCCTGTTTCGCTTGCCTGACGGACAGCTTCTGACAGCCAGCCGCTATGGAATCGATCATGATCTGCAGCCGGGACAGACGGTAAAGATCGGCTGGGATGCGAAAAATGCTGTGAAGGTAATAGACAATGATGAAGACGAAAAAAAGTAGCGGCAGGCGGGATGCTGGGAATATAGGACTGCTCATACCCATGTATGTGTTCACTGTGCTGTTCGTGGCGCTGCCGATCCTGTATATGTTCCTGCTGAGCTTTTTACAGCGTGCGCAGGTCTGGGGTGTGGATTTTACATTTACACTGGATAATTACAAACGCATATTGGAACCGTTGTATCTGAATACTTTTCTGCAATCTCTGAAGCTGGCATTCACGTCCACACTGCTCGTGGCGCTGATCGGCTACCCTTATGGGTATTTTATGGCACAGATGAATGCGGTATGGAAGCGCAGAATGTTGCTGCTTATCATGATCCCGTTCTGGACCAGTGGGCTGATCCGCCTGTATGGCTGGATCATCGTGTTCCGCAGTAACGGCGTACTGGATAAGATTTTGATGGGACTGCATCTGACGGATCAGCCGTTAAAGCTGCTCTACACTTATCCGGCAGTCGTAGTGGGCATGGTATATGCTCTGCTGCCTTTTATGATCCTGGCAGTGTATTCCAGTGCGGAGAAACTGGATCATTCTCTGGTGGAAGCCTCCAGGGATCTGGGAGCATCCTCCTGGAAAGCGTTTTGGACCGTCAGCTTCCGGCTGACCCTGCCTGGACTTTTGTCCGGAGTGGTTCTTTCTTTTATCCCATCCATGGGTCTGTTCTTCATCGCGGATATTCTGGGAGGCAATAAGATCGTTCTGGTGGGAAGTGTGATCCAGGAGCAGATCACCAAGGGACGTAACCAGCCTTTTGCGGCGGCACTGTCAGCTGTACTGATGGTACTGACTTCCGTGATGATCCGCCTGTATCGTAAGATTACCGGAACCTCGCAGTTAGAAGGGATGCTGTAAGTATGAAGAAGAAAAAATGGCCCTTTATTTATGTGGCTGTGATCACGATCCTGACCTATATTCCGATCCTGTTAACAGTGGTGTATTCTTTTAATGCCTCCAAACTGACCTCTGTGTGGGAAGGCTTTTCCCTGAAGTGGTACCGGGAATTATTCCGGGACAGAGATCTGGGAGAAGCACTGATTAACAGCCTGATCCTGGCGGTGCTCAGTTGTACCTTCGCTGTGCTGATCGGTACTTCGGGGGCACTGGGGATGAGTCGCAGGAAGAGAAAACTGAATGAGGCTGTGGCTTATGTGTCTACCCTGCCGATCATGATCCCGGAGATCATTCTGGGTATGGTATTTTTGTCCGTATTTTCCCTGATGGGTCTGCCCTTTGGTATGGTCACTCTGGTGATCGCCCATACTACATTTTGCGTGCCGTATATTTTTACGATGGTAAGGGCGAGGCTGGTGGGAATGGACCATTCCCTGGAAGAAGCGGCCTTGGACCTGGGAGCGTCGAAATGGCAGGTATTCCGGGACGTGATACTTCCGCAGATCCTGCCGGCGATCCTATCGGGAGTACTGCTGGCATTTGCCATGTCTTTTGATGATGTGGTGATCAGCATATTTGTCACCGGACCGAAGGTCAATACTCTGCCGGTGAAGATCTATACGAAATTGAAGACCGGTGTGACACCGGAGATCAACGCACTTGCAACAGTGATGCTGTTTGTGATATTGTTATGCCTGATAGGTGCGTATTTACTGGGACGTAAATGTCAGGCACCCGCAGGAGAAATACCCGGAGAAAAATGATCGGGGGACTGCCCACGATCATCATGGAAAAATAGAATAGGATGCAGAAATCTGCATCGAGGAGGAGATTATGAAGAAAAAACTGGCAATGCTGTTGGCAGCGACCATGCTGGTCATGCTGTTTACCGGCTGTGGCGCAGGCGGGAAAGAAGATAAGGGAGAACTGAATCTCTATACCTGGGATGGCATGTTCCCTCAGGAGATTCTGGATGGTTTTGAAAAAGAGACCGGTATCCGGATCAATTATTCCAACTTTGATTATGATGAAGACATGCTGGCAAAGTTGGAGGAGACCAAGGGCGGTGATTACGATCTGGTCATTGCGGATGATTATATCATCGAACTTGCGATACAGGAGGGACTGGTACAGAAGCTGGATACATCCAGGATCAGCAGCTATGATAATCTGAATCCGGTGTTTATGTCACAGTTCTATGATCCGCAGAATGAATACACTGTGCCCTACGGAGCGGGCATTCCTCTGATCGTATACGATCCGGGACTGACGGATGTGAAGATTACGGGATATGAAGATCTGTGGAATCCGGAATTGGAAAACAATGTGGCACTGACTGCAAATTACCGTGTCATTGATGGAATTACCCTAAAGACCATGGGAGAATCCTTTAACACAGAGGATCTGGATGTGATCCGGGCAGCGGGAGATAAACTGCTGACACTGGCTCCCAACATCCGTGTGATTAATGACAATAATACGCAGGATTATCTGATCAGCGGGGAAGTCGCAGCGGCATTTCTGTACACTTCCCAGGTGTCCACGGCACTGCAGGCCAGACCGGACCTGGAGGTAGTATATCCGAAGGAAGGTCTTGGATTCGGTATCATGGCAGGGTTTGTTCCTGCGAAGGCACCCAATGCAGATGCGGCATATGCATTTTTAGATTATATCAACCAACCGGAAAATGCGGCAAAATGCTTTGAATATATTGGCTATTACTGCACAAATAAGGCCGCGGAAGAGTATATTTCCGAGGATATGAAGAAAATGATCGTATTGCCGGAAGATGCTGCGGAGGGCGAGATCGTGCAGAATATCTCCCAGGAGGCAGAGGATCTGCATGCGGAGATCTGGAATCAGTTCAAGAATGCATGTAATTAACCTTTCGTTCAGCCCGCGCCATTCGCTGAATGGATGAAAAAAGTTCTTGACAGATTTCTTTCGTGCGCATATTATAAACCTAAGTTGAAAAACTATTTTGTAAATGCTATGAAAGAGACTCTTGCCAAGGGAAACGACAGGAATACAGCGTCACCGACTGAGAGCGCTGTTTGCGGAAGCTGGCGAAGGGAACACTCCGGAGCAGGTGATCTGAACTGCAGAATATCACATGCAGCTAGGATGACACGTTGCACGCGTTAAGTGACAAGAGTGGATAGGCAAAGGCGCCTGTCAATTCGGGTGGTACCACGGATTAGATGATTCGTCCCGGGATATGTTTTAACATGTCCCGGGGCTTTTTGTATTCAAAAATAAGCTGTACAGGGAGCGCACATTCGGGACACTATATAACAGGAGGTGCGATATGTACAGAGATTTAACAATGAAAGAGATCAGTGAACAGCAGATCGGACAGACTTTGCAGGTGGCAGGCTGGGTGGAGAACATCCGTGACCATGGCGGCGTATCCTTTATCGATCTGCGGGATATGTACGGTGTATTACAGGTGGTCATCCGTAAGCCGGAGCTTTTAAAGGGCATCACCAAGGAAATGTGCCTGTCCATAACCGGTCTCATGGAGCACAGAGACGAAGAGACCTACAACCCGAAGATTCCTTCCGGCACCATCGAACTGGAAGCACACAAGATCGATGTGCTGGGAAGAGTATATAAACAGCTTCCTTTCGAGATCCAGACGTCTAAAGAGATCCGGGAAGATGTGAGATTAAAATATCGTTATCTTGACCTTAGAAATGCAAAAGTAAAGGACAATATTGTATTTCGTTCCAAGGTGATCAGTTATCTGCGCCAGAAGATGACGGACATGGGATTTTTGGAGATCCAGACCCCGATCCTGTGTGCTTCTTCGCCCGAGGGCGCCAGAGACTATATTGTTCCCAGTAGAAAATTTAAAGGAAAATTCTATGCGCTGCCCCAGGCACCCCAGCAGTATAAGCAGCTGCTCATGGCTTCCGGCTTCGATAAGTATTTCCAGATCGCTCCCTGCTTCCGCGACGAGGATGCCAGAGCAGACAGATCTCCCGGAGAGTTCTATCAGCTGGATTTCGAGATGAGCTTCGTGACTCAGGAGGATGTCTTCAAGGTAGGCGAGGAAGTATTGCATGATACTTTTGTAAAGTTTGCTCCCGAAGGCAGCAGGATCACCGAGACACCGTTCCCCATCATCAGTTACAAACAGGCAATGCTGGAGTTCGGCTGTGACAAGCCGGATCTGCGCAATCCTTTGAGAATTATGGATGTGACGGAGTTTTTCCAGAGATGTACGTTTAAACCTTTTATCGGCAGAACCGTCCGTGCCATCAAAGTACATGCGGAGATGTCCAAAGGCTTCCATGAGAAGCTGTTAAGCTTTGCGACTTCTCTTGGTATGGGTGGACTTGGTTATCTCGAAGTGGCAGAGGATATGAGCTACAAGGGCCCCATTGATAAATTTATCCCCGAAGAGATGAAGGGAGAACTGGCAGAAATGGCAGGACTTTCTGCCGGAGATACCATCTTCTTCATTGCGGACAAAGAGGATAAGGCGAACTACTATGCAGGTCATATCCGTACCGAGCTGGGCGAGAAGCTGGATCTGATCGAGAAGGATGCTTACCGTTTCTGCTATGTGAACGATTTCCCGATGTTTGAGCTGGATCCCGAGACGAAGCAGATCGGATTCACCCACAATCCGTTCTCTATGCCCCAGGGCGGCCTGGAAGCATTGAATACTATGGATCCGCTGGAGATCCTGGCTTATCAGTACGACATCGTATGCAACGGCGTGGAACTGTCCTCCGGCGCAGTACGTAACCATGACATCGAGATCATGAAAAAAGCTTTCGCCATCGCAGGTTATGACGAAGAGACATTAAAGACCAAGTTTGGAGCACTGTATCAGGCGTTCCAGTTCGGAGCACCCCCTCATGCGGGAATGGCTCCCGGCGTGGATCGTATGATCATGCTGCTTCGGAACGAGGATAACATCCGTGAGGTGATCGCTTTCCCCATGAACGGCAATGCGCAGGATCTGATGTGCGGGGCTCCCGGCGAAGTGACAGAACAGCAGCTGCGTGAGGTACACATTAAAGTGAGAGATTAGTGCGGAAAGAACTTCCGGGCACTCAGGGCAGAGGCTCTTTGGTGAAGACGCTCTGATGGTACATGTAAATTTGTGGCTGTACAGGGTACTATGAGTTTCGTGGGAAAGTACCTGTAAGCAGGCAGGAATGGAAAGGAAAGGAATGGAGATTAATATGGCGAACGTGATCAGTGACGAGACCATAGAGTATGTAGGCATTCTGGCGAAGCTGGAGCTCTCTGAAGAGGAGAAGGAAGCAGCGAAAAAGGATATGGGCAGAATGCTGGACTATATCGACAAATTGAGTGAACTGGACACCACAGGAGTGGAACCTATGTCCCATGTATTCCCGGTTCAGAATGTCTTCCGTGAGGATGTGGTGACCAATGGGGACGAGAGTGAACAGACCCTGACCAATGCACCCGGCGAGAAGGACAACATGTTTGTTGTACCAAAGACATTTGATTAGGATCAACAGGCCACGACTTTCGACTAGAAATCGGGCAGAATACCGCTTTATAATCTGGTTACAACATTCAGGCGGTAATGGTTTTCCGTCAGATATTGAAAAGGAGAATGGATATGGATATTTTATCCCTGACAGCAGTAGAGCTGGCAAAGGCGATCCGGGAAGGCCGGACTACGGCGGTGGAAGCGACGCAGGCCGTTCTGGATAGGATCGCAGCAGCTGAAGATGTTTATCACTGCTATGTGACCGTAGAACGGGACAAAGCATTACAGCAGGCAGCGGAAGTACAAAAGAAAATCGAAGCGGGAGAACTGACAGGCCCCCTGGCCGGCGTTCCTTTCGCTATCAAAGATAATATGTGTACCGAGGGAACCCTGACCACCTGCTCTTCTAAAATTTTAGAGAATTTTATTCCGACCTTCAGTGCGGAAGCAGTGCTGAATCTGGAAAAAGCCGGTGCAGTCATCCTGGGTAAGACTAACATGGATGAGTTCGCAATGGGAAGTACCACAGAGACTTCCTATTACGGTGTGACGAGAAATCCGAGAAACCCGGAGCATGTTCCCGGCGGTTCTTCCGGCGGTTCCGCGGCGGCAGTAGCAGCGCAGGAATGTTTTGCGGCACTGGGCTCCGATACCGGCGGTTCCATCAGACAGCCCGCATCCTATTGCGGGGTGGTCGGTATGAAACCCACCTATGGAACGGTATCCCGTTACGGACTGATCGCTTATGGTTCCTCTCTGGATCAGATCGGACCGCTGACCAAGGATGTGACAGACTGTGCCACGGTGCTGGAGACGATCACTTCCCATGATCCTAAGGATTCCACTTCCATGAAGCGGGAGGATACAGATTTTACCTCCGCACTGGTAGCGGATGTGAAAGGATTAAAGATCGGTATTCCCAGAGATTATTTCGGCGAAGGACTGGATCATGAGGTCAGGGATGCGGTACTGACAGCCGCAGAAGTATTGAAAGCGCAGGGCGCAGAGGTGGAGGAGTTTGACTTAAGTCTGGTAGACTATGCGATCCCCACCTACTATACCATCGCAGCTGCTGAGGCCAGCTCCAATCTGGAGCGCTTTGATGGCGTAAAATACGGCTACCGTGCCCAGGATGCGGAGGATCTGCACACCATGTACAAGAGAAGCCGTTCGCAGGGCTTTGGCCCCGAGGTGAAGCGTCGTATCATGCTGGGGTCCTTTGTCTTGAGCTCCGGTTATTACGATGCGTATTACCTGAAGGCACTCCGTGTGAAAGCGCTGATCAAAAAAGCTTTTGATGAAGCTTTTGCAAAATACGATGTGATCTTAGGACCGGTGGCACCCACCACCGCACCGAAGTTAGGCAGCAGTCTGGCGGATCCCATCAAGATGTATTTAGGAGACATCTACACCATCTCCATCAACCTGGCGGGATTGTCCGGTATCAGCGTTCCCTGCGGTACGGATTCCAAAGGCCTGCCTATCGGCATGCAGCTCATCGGTGACTGCTTCAAAGAGAAGACACTGATCCGTGCAGCCTATACCTATGAACAGAGCGTGAAGTAGAACAACGGAAATATATACACAACTTGTACCTGCAAGTGAGGATAACACTGGATATCTGCCGGGAACCGCGTTGGAAAAAACAGCCTTTGTGAACTTTTCTGAAGGCACATGGGGATTCCGGTATGCGATCCTGCCTGTGCGGTTTGGGATAGTCAGGTATCATAGAAGCAATGCAGATACGGAAAGGTATTTACTATGGCAAAACAATATGAAACCGTCATCGGTCTGGAAGTTCATGTAGAGCTTGCCACGAAGACGAAAATATTCTGCGGCTGTTCCACAGCGTTCGGTGGCAGACCCAATACCCATACCTGTCCGGTATGTACCGGTATGCCGGGATCTCTTCCCGTGCTGAATAAACAGGTGGTAGAATATGCGGTGGCAGTAGGCCTTGCGACGAATTGTACCATCACACAGTATTGTAAATTTGACAGAAAAAATTATTTCTATCCCGATAACCCTCAAAACTATCAGATTTCCCAGCTGTATCTACCCATCTGTAGGAATGGCTCGGTGGAGATCGAGGTGGCAGGAGAGGACGGCAACACCTATACAAAGCCGGTGCGTATCCACGAGATCCACATGGAGGAGGATGCCGGTAAACTGGTGCATGACGACTGGGAAGATTGCACACTGGTGGACTACAACCGTTCCGGCGTGCCTCTGATCGAGATCGTATCGGAGCCGGATATGCGCAGCGCAGAGGAAGTCATTGCTTATCTGGAAAAATTACGTCTGCTGATCCAGTATCTGGGAGCGTCCGACTGTAAGCTTCAGGAAGGCTCCATGCGTGCCGATGTCAATCTGTCCGTGAGAGAAGTGGGAGCGGAAAAGTTCGGAACCCGTACCGAGATGAAGAACCTGAATTCCTTCAAGGCCATCGCCAGAGCCATTCAGGGGGAGCGGGAGCGGCAGATCGATCTGCTGGAGGCCGGCAAAGAGGTCATTCAGGAGACCAGACGCTGGGATGATAATAAGGAATATTCCTATGCGATGCGTTCCAAGGAGGATGCGCAGGATTATCGTTACTTCCCGGATCCTGACCTGGTACCGGTCTATATCAGTGATGAGTGGCTGGAAAGCATCCGCAGCAAACAGCCGGAATTCCGCACCGAGAAGATGAAACGTTACAAGGAAGAATACGATATTCCGGAATATGATATCGATATCATCACCGGATCCAAGCATCTGGCAGATATCTTCGAAGCTTCCGTGGCACTGGGAAGCCAGCCCAAGAAGGTGTCCAACTGGCTGATGGTGGAGACTATGCGCCTACTAAAAGAAAAAGAGATGGAGCCGGAGGATATCCGTTTCTCACCGGAGCATCTGAGCAGGCTGATCGCGCTGGTAGATGGCAAGGTTATCAACTCTTCTGTAGCAAAAGAAGTATTCCAGGTGATGTTTGAGGAAGATGTCGATCCTGAACAGTATGTGGAGGAGAAGGGACTGAAGACCGTCAATGACGAAGGTGCATTGCGTAAAGTCGTGGAGGAAGTCATTGCCGCTAATCCGCAGTCTGTGGAGGATTATCATAACGGCAAAGAGAAAGCCATCGGCTTCCTGGTAGGTCAGACCATGAAAGCAATGAAAGGCAAGGCAGATCCCGCCAGCGTCAACCAGATGCTGAAGGAACTGCTGTGAATTGAGAGTTACGCGGGCAATGAGCCGCGCATAGTGAGGACAGCGATGGGCGCTTGCGCACAAATCGCTGTCTTTACTTTTGCCTATGCGGCGAACGCCCTCCTGTGCCTCTCTTCCGTCGCAGTGTGGGCACAGGTGACAGGATCAAGCTTCTCTGTGCCCTTCTTCCGCCTCAGCGTGGGCACAGGTGACATGGGCAAGCTAGTCTGTACCCTTCTTCCGCCTCAGTGTGGGCACAGGTGACAGGATCAAGCTTCTCTGTGCCCTTCTTCTGCCTCAGTGTGGGCACAGGTGACATGGGCAAGCTAGTCTGTACCCTTCTTCCGCCTCAGCGTGGGCACAGGTGACAGGATCAAGCTTCTCTGTGCCCTTCTTCTGCCTCAGCGTGGGCACAGGTGACAGGGGCAAGCCGGTCTGTACCCTTCTTCCGCCTCAGTGTGGGCACAGGTGACAGGGGCAAGCTTCTCTGTACCCTTCTTCCGCCTCAGTGTGGGCACAGGTGACAGGGGCAAGCTGGTCTGTACCCTTCTTCCGCCTCAGTGTGGGCACAGGTGACAGGATCAAGCTTCTCTGTGCCCTTCTTCTGCCTCAGCGTGGGCACAGGTGACAGGATCAAGCTTCTCTGTGCCCTTCTTCCGCCTCAGCGTAAATAGTTTATGGGTATGAGTTACTTATTTTGTTGCTGATACCCACGTTAGGGAAAGTTTGAGGGTATGAGAAGCTTGTTTCGTCGCTGATACCCACGCTATAGAAAGTTTGAGGGTATGGGAAGCTTATTTTACTGCTGATACCCACACTGAGAAAAGTTTGAGGGTATGAGAAGCTTGTTTTGTTGCTGATACCCACGCTATGGAAAGTTTGTGGGTATGAGAAGCTTGTTTCGTTGCTGATACCCACACTGAGAAAAGTTTGTGGGTATGAGAAGCTTGTTCTATTGCAGATACCCAAATCGTGAAAAACGAAGGTATAACATGGAAGCTTTATATTTCAAAACGTAGAACTCCCGGAGTATGCGGTGCCATGTCGAAGATGTTTGTCGGAGGATGTTGATATTTTCTAGAAAAGTGCTGAAAGACAGGGGGAAAGCGGACACGATGTCCGCGTCAGCCGATTGTCGACATGGATGTCGACTGTAGGCGGCCCCGTCATGACGAGAACTACTCATCACTTTTCGTAGAAAATTCACATCCGGAGACCTTACATCGAGACATGTGTATCGCATGCTCCGGGAGTTCGTGGATTTTGCCAATGTATTCAACTAACTTTCAAGTTATGCCAGCACCTGGTCCAGCTTCTGACGGAAGTCGGCTTCGGACATGGCACCGCCGAAGGTTACAGCGGGCTCTCCATTTTTGAACACGATGAAATGCGGAATGCTTACCACACGGTACTTCTGCGCGATCGCCATGTTGTCATCCACGTTGAGTTTGCCGATCTTCATCTTGCCGGCATAAGCTTCGGCACATTTCTCCACCACAGGTCCCATCATCTTGCAGGGACCGCACCAGTCGGCGTAGAAGTCTACCAGGACGGGAAGCTCCGACTGCAGAACCTCCTCTTCAAAATTTGCAGCTGTAAAAGTGTATTCCATAATGATCCTTCCTTTCCCGGCTGAATGTAAGCAGCCGATATGGTTTAAGTTTTTGTAACGATTCAGAACCACATTCACCATATAAAACTTCTTATCTGCTTGAATGCAAGCATTCGCAGATCGTAGTTTTGCATGACTCTGAATAGTTACAAGTATTTCAAAAAAATGATTGTACTATGATTTATTTATTTCAAAAAAATCAGTGCGTTATGAATTATTTCAAAAAATGAGTGTGTTATGAATTGTTATCTAAAAATAATATATTTGCAGATAGGGTTGCCAATGGAAGAGAATTTCTCCTCGTATTCCGTCATGACATTACCTTCCATCAGTGAAGCGTCACTATGCAGATCATAAGTGATCACTTTTGCCTGCCATCCGGCAGGTTCCAGTTCCTCGACTGCGAAATCGAACAGAGGACGGTTGTCTGTCTTGAATTCCAGTGTGCCCTCTTTTTTCAGGATCACATCATAGCGTGCCAGGAACTGTCTGGAGGGCAGACGTCTCTTGGCATGGCGGTCCTTCGGCCAGGGATCGGAGAAGTTCAGATAGATCCGGTCTACTTCACTTTTTCCGAATACCTTATCGATATCTTCGGCATCCATACGGATGAATTTCAGATTGGGAAGCTCATCTTCCTCCATTTTCTGGATCGCACGGAGCAGGACACTGGAATATTTTTCAATGCCCACATAGTTGATCTGCGGATTTGATTTGGCGAGGGTATGCAGGAAACGTCCCTTTCCCATACCGATCTCGATATGAATGGGGTGATCGTTACCAAAGATCTCATGCCAGGTTCCGGGGCAGCTTTCCAAAGTATCTTCCGGTACCACGTAAGGACTTTCTGCGATCACTTCGCGGGAGCCGGTAATATTGCGTAATCTCATATATTTGATAACCTTTCTTTATTGATAACCTTTCTTTATTGATGACTTTTCTTATTTAATGTTTAATTTTAATGTTTAATGACTTTTCTTGATGAATTCTGCAAAATCATGTAGAATCTGTATTGTCAATGTACTTTATCTTGGAAAGCTTGTCAAGTGATCCTGCTGGAACGGATAAACATGTATGACTCTGTCGGAGCAGGCGGCTGCGCATATGATCCTGCTGGAACGGACGAACATGCATGCCCCTGACGGAACAGGTGGTTGTGCACGACCCTGTTGCATCGGGCGGTCGTGGCTGGTTTCATATAAAACCCGGAGGAAAGAGGATGAAATGGATGATCGCGTCGGACATTCACGGTTCGGCATACTATTGCAGAAAATTATTAGAGGCATATGAAAAAGAGGGAGCGGAGAGACTTCTGTTGTTGGGGGATATCTTATATCACGGTCCCCGCAATGACCTCCCGGAAGGATATGCACCGAAGGAAGTCATTGAACTTTTGAATGCCCGTAAAAATGACATCTATTGCGTCCGGGGCAATTGTGATACTGAGGTGGACCAGATGGTGTTGGAATTCCCTGTGTTAGCGGATTACTGTGTGATTGCGGAAGGGGAGACGGCAGTCTATGCCACACATGGACATATCTATAACGAACAGAAGCTTCCGCCGCTGCATCCCGGGGATATATTGCTGCACGGACACACTCATGTGCCGAAGTGCGCTGTACACGAAGAGGAATCTTACATTTATATGAATCCCGGATCGGTGTCACTGCCCAAGGAAGACAGCTGGCATGGATACATGATCTGGGAAGGCAGCGAGTTTGTCTGGAAAGATTTTGACGGACAGGAACATATGCGAAAAAAATTAAGTTAGCACTTTGGTTTTTAAGTAAAATGGTGTATGATAGAGAATGTGCATTATCATACACCATTTTTATAAAGGTTTATAAAGATATATCAGGAAGGATTTATACATGCGTTTTTTTAAGCATTTATCATATAGAACACTTTTTACGAAGGCAGTCATGGGAATCAGCGTTATCTGCCTTTTTGCGTCTGATGGACTTACAGTTTCGGCTACCACCATCAAAGAGGAGAACATTGCTTACAATCAGTCACTGGCAGTGCAGTCCAATGCAGTGGCGAACTGGCCTACGGGACCGGTGATCAGTGCGGAATCCGCAATTTTGATGGATGCGGATACCGGCGCAATCTTATATGCGAAAAATATTCATCAAAAGGAATATCCCGCCAGTACCACGAAAATATTAACGACCCTGATTGCTTCAGAACGCTGCAGCATGGATGAGATCGTGGATTTCTCCTATGATGCGGTACATGATATCGACCCCGGAAGCAACCATATCGCCATCGAGCCGGGAGAGCAGCTGACCATGGAGGAATGTCTGAATGCGATTCTGATCCGTTCAGCGAATGAGGTCTCTTTTGCGGTGGCGGAACATATCTCGGGGACGACCTGGCAGGATTTCGGTGATATCATGAACGAGCGTGCGAAGGAACTGGGATGTGTGGATTCTCATTTTGTCAATCCCAACGGTCTTCCCAATGAGGAGCATTACACCAGCGCCTATGATCTTGCGATGATCGGCAGAGCTTTTTTTGCCAATGAAGCATTATGCAAGATGACCATGACGCACATGCTGCACATTCTGCCGTCGGAGAGACAACCGGATGACATCATGGAAGTCAATAAGATGGAACTGATCCCGGGTGGAAAATACGCATATCCCTACCTGGTAGGATGTAAGACCGGTTATACCGATGTGGCGAGAAGCACCCTGGTCTCCTGTGCGGAGAAGGACGGCATGAAGCTGATCTGCGTGGTGATGAAGGATGAAAACCCTAATTATTATGAAGATACGATTGCTCTGTTCGACTATGGATTCAGTAATTTCCAAAGAATGAACATCTCTCAGACGGAGACGAAATATAATATCGACAATGCGGGAGCTTTTTACAGCGGCAACGATATCTTCGGAAATTCCAAACCGATTCTGCAATTGAACCAAAACGACAGTATTACCCTGCCCAACACGATTACGTTCCAGGATGCTGTGTCCGCAATCTCCTACGACAATACCGCGCCGGGGCAGGCTGCCGTGATCACCTATACCTACAATGATGTGGTACTGGGAACGGCATCCATAGATTTCACGGCTTCGGAAAAAGGAAGCAGTGTGTTTGGGGACGAGACCACAGGAACAACGGATGGGGCAGAAGCTACAGCAGCGACGCAGGAGCCGGACAGCACCGGGGCTACGCAGCCGACAGAAGGAGCGGCGGCTGATGAGCCGGCCGACGAGGGCGGAGGTATTCCCACTGCCACACAGCCGGCAGCTTCCGGGGAAAAAGATACGGCCTCCGGCGGTCCGGCAGTGATATTTATCAATGTGATCAAGGTATTTTTCTGGATATTGGGGATCGCTGTAGTGATCTTCCTGATACTTTTGCTCCGGGCGTTTATTAAGAACTATCAATTCGCACATCGCAGTACCAGGTTGACGTGGCGGTTTGGCCGCAGGAGAAAGCGCTCCAGATCCCGGTACCGCTCGGTGAACCAGGACCTGCAAAGCAGGCGGAGAGAAGCTATCAGACAGGCGAAAAAGCGGCGCAAGCCCAAGAAACCAAACCGCTTCCGCGATCTGGATTTTTAAAAAAAATTAAGGCATGTCCCATATCGCAACGGGGCATGCCTTTTAAGTTCAGTGTTGCAAATTTCTATTTGCTCAATAAATATTCCGCCAGATCCACTGCGGTATCCGCATGTTCCGCATTGGCGTAGATGCCCATGACGATACCGTCTCCGCGGAAGTAATAGTTGTCGGTCAGATCCGTACAGCCGGTCAGGCAGATGCCTACCGGGATGGGATCCTGCATCTCTTCCGGGTGGAGAGGATCGGGATATTCCGGAGTATAATCGGTGTTCAGATCATCGTTTGCTGCCTCAATCGCCAACACCACTTCTCTGTCCACATAATAGAAATAAGGTTCCAGTGCCTGGAGCTGTTCTTCTGTGAGGATATCCCGCAGATCATAGAACAGGCTGCTGTTGGCATATTTTTGGAAAGAATTGAAATCCGTGATCATGCTGTCAAGCTCATTTGCTGCCACATATACCATCAGCTTCTGGGTAGAAGTGACGGAGGTCTCGTCCATGCTGTCTTCCACGATACGAATAGAAGTATCGAAGGTGATATCGCTGGTATTGAGATCAATGCCCTCTTTTTCGGCGAAATCCGTAAGGAAATCCGGCTGCTCGGAAGACATCTGGTCTAAGAGGCTTGCATTTAATAAAACAGCGTTAAAAGCGGTATCCTTCCGGTTCGTATACTGGTAAATAAAGCTTACGATCATGCCGATGACGATCACAGAAATGATCACGTGCCATTTATAATAATACCAGAAATACGCCAGCTTCTGTTTGGGAGTACCGTTTTTCAGTGCTTCCCGTTCTTCTTTAAATTCATCCATTACAGCCATGGAAAAACCGCCTTTCTGCGTGAAATATAAAATTATGATAAAGGTTCTCTATCCGAAAGTCAATGAAGGAAGTGTGAGGGGATTCTAAAAAAAGAATTAAATCGCCCCAAAAATCCGGGCATATCTTGCATGTTTTTCACGGATGATATATCATAATAGAAGACGATTGTCAGGAGAAGCAGAATCCGGACAGACGTAAACAGAGATTTCCCGAAGGAACGGAAGAACGGCGCGGAAAATCCCTGCTACAAAATAAAGGAAGAGAAAAGGAAACGAAAAATGAGTGATTCTTACGTAGAATGTCTGGTAAAAGCAAAACAGCCCGCGTGGGCTAAAATCTTAAAAGTATTACTTGTCACCCTGACAGTGTTAAGCTGCCTGGTAATGTTTGTGTTTATCATTTTCCTGCCGGTCGCTCTTGTTGCAGGTGTGGGAGCTTATTTTCTGAATATGTTCACGGATCTGGAGTATGAATATCTCTATCTGGATAAGGAGCTGTCTGTGGACAAGATCATGGCAAAGAGTAAGAGAAAGCGTGTAGCTACTTACAGCCTGGACCGCATGGAAGTATTTGCACCGGTCTATTCCTATCATCTGGACAACTTCAAGAACCGTCAGGTGAAGGAGAAGGATTACAGCATCGGCGAGGTACTTCAGCCGGACGGTCGTTATGCTATGTATTATGAAGGTGGCGAGAAGATCATTTTAAGCCCCAACGAGGAACTGGTGAAGGTACTTAAGAGTGTAGCTCCCCGTAAGGTATTCAGTGAATAATGATCAGTGAGTGATTCATGAACAAAAGGATTCCGGTGAACAGGATGCATCGGAATCCTTTTTTTGATACAAAATTAAAAAAATATTGAGAAAAAATCTATAATATCTGGTTGACAGCCATAGAAAACTTTGCTAAACTCATGGAAATGTTATAAGCACAGCAAATAGTTCTTATAAGTATGACTTATATTACTAAAACAAATCATTCACAAATCTTATCAAATGAACACAGGAGGAGAGAAAATGGGACAGATTATTGGTGAAGGCATTACCTTTGACGACGTACTTCTGGTACCGTCTTATTCTCAGGTAGTCCCTAATCAGGTGGATTTGACCACATGGCTGACAAAAAAGATCAAGCTGAACATTCCTATGATGAGCGCAGGAATGGACACTGTTACCGAGCACCGCATGGCGATCGCCATGGCAAGACAGGGTGGCATCGGTATCATCCATAAGAACATGTCTATCGAAGCACAGGCAGAAGAGGTAGATAAGGTAAAGCGTTCCGAGAATGGTGTCATCACCGATCCGTTTTCCCTGTCTCCCGAGCACACTCTGGCAGACGCAGATGCATTGATGGCGAAATTCAGGATCTCCGGTGTGCCTATCACCGAGGGCAGAAAATTAGTCGGCATCATCACCAACCGTGATCTGAAGTTTGAGACCGATTTTACCAAGAAGATCAAAGAGTCCATGACCAGCGAAGGTCTGATCACCGCTCCCGAAGGCATCACCCTGGAAGAGGCGAAGAAGATACTGGCAAAAGCAAGAAAGGAAAAACTTCCTATTGTAGATAAGGACTTCAACCTCAAGGGTCTGATCACCATCAAAGATATTGAGAAGACCATCAAATATCCTCTGGCAGCCAAGGATTCCCAGGGCAGACTGCTCTGCGGTGCCGGCGTAGGTATCACCGCAAATGTACTGGATCGTGTAGCAGCTTTAGTAGCAGCCAAGGTTGATGTCATCGTACTGGATTCCGCACACGGTCATTCCCAGAACGTACTGAACTGTCTGAAGATGATCAAGGAAAAATATCCCGATCTGCAGGTGATCGCAGGTAACGTAGCTACCGGCGACGCAACACGTGCACTGATCGAGGCTGGTGCAGATGCCGTTAAGGTAGGTATCGGACCCGGTTCCATCTGTACTACCCGTGTGGTTGCAGGTATCGGTGTTCCCCAGGTATCCGCTATCATGGACTGCTATAGCGTGGCAAAGGAATACGGTATTCCCATCATTGCTGATGGCGGTATCAAGTATTCCGGAGATATTACCAAGGCAATCGCAGCCGGCGGTAATGTATGTATGATGGGTTCCATGTTCGCAGGATGCGAGGAGAGCCCGGGAGAATACGAACTGTTCCAGGGCAGAAAATATAAGGTATACCGTGGCATGGGCTCCATCGCGGCTATGGAGAACGGCAGTAAGGATCGTTACTTCCAGGAGAATGCAAAGAAACTGGTACCCGAAGGTGTCGAGGGCCGTGTGGCTTACAAGGGCAGCGTAGAAGATACCGTATTCCAGTTACTCGGCGGTCTTCGTTCCGGTATGGGTTACTGCGGTGCACAGGATATCGAAACCCTGAAAGAGACCGGCAGATTCGTGAAGATCTCCGCAGCATCTCTGAAAGAGAGCCATCCTCATGATATCCACATCACCAAGGAAGCTCCGAACTACAGCGTGGATGATAAATAAGTTTTACCAAAAAGAGATGAGAAGGGTGATCGTAGGTCAGACTTACGATCGCCTTTTTCTGCATGCAAAGTATTTGCAATAATTGACAAAATGATCCGAATTTTTCAAGCAATTTAATAAATATAGCAAAAAATGTAAAATAATAGCTTGTATCAATTTCGGGATACATGGTAGAATATAAATATTCGGGAAGGAATTTCTGAATATTTTACAGAGAAACAGGGGAGCAAAAAAGTGGCTGAGTTTGCATTACGTGAATTGATAGACGAAAAGCGCCTGCAGCATCTGCAGAACGAGTTCTGCAAGGTGACGGGGGTGATGGCGGTCTGTGTGGACAAGGAAGGCAGAGCCATAACAGAGCCGTACATCGATAAGTCCCTGATAAGACCGGATGGGGAAGATCCGATCTTAGGAGAATATCGGAAGAAAGCAGCGCAGGCATTAGACAGAGTACAGGAAGGATCCCTAGAGGAGCAGGTGGTGGAAGAGCTGCCGGATGGCGGACATGTGGCAGCAGTTGCCGTCAGTGTGGAGAATCAGATCATTCTGTACTGGCAGGTATATGATCTGAAGAAGCTTGACACCATATCTTTTTACCAGATCCTGGATCTGCTACGGGATACCAGTGCAGATATCTACAGAGACCGTATGTCCTGTTTCAGCGCGGAAGCCGAGAGCAGAAGGAGCAGATATGCGGAGGAAGAGATGAGCCGCAATCTCCATACGATAGAGGCTACTACGGAGATCGTCCAGCTCCTGGACAGCGATGAACAGATTGAACTGACCATGAGCCGATGGCTGAAGATTTTGGCACAGCACATTCAGGTAGACAGCGCAGAGATTTTTCAGCTGCAGGCAGACACGGATACGATGAATGTCGTCTGTGAATGGCTGGCACCGGGACTAATCTCTTATTTTGACAAGACCAGCGGGATTCCCGAGAAATCTTTTCTCCATACAGAGAAGCCACTGGTGGTATCTACGGACAGTGTGGGTAAGCCTGACTCTGAGGAAATTGAAAAGATAGGCATGAAAGCCGTGATGATATTTCCCATCCTGAAACAGGAGAGCGGCAATATGGTGCTGTCTCTGAACCACAGAAGACAGGGGCATGTCTGGAGCATGGCGGAGATTAAATTCACTTCTGACGCGGTGAAGATCTTACAGAGTATCCTGACCAGACGGATCCAGAAAAATTCACTGGCAGGTTCTTACGCCGCACTGGAGGAGATCCTGGACAATGTAGGATGTGCCATCTACGTAACGGATCAGAATACGGGCAGAATGCTGTTCGCCAACCAGATATTGAAGAATACCTTTGCCAAGGAACTGATGGATCATAATTTTGATGCCCTGTTACAGTCCAGCGTCCGCAAGGACAAGAACCGTACCGTGAGTGTTGTGTACCATGCCGAGAAGGAGACCTGGTACGATCTGCTGTGCAAGGAGATCGCCTGGGTGGATGGCAAAAAAGCCAATCTATACTCTCTGTATGATATTACAGATAAAAAGCTGTACCAGCGCCGGATCGAGCAGCAGGCGTACACAGATTTCCTGACGGGACTGTATAACCGTATGTGTTGTGAGAGGGATCTGGCGAGACAGATCGATCAGGCGAAGAAGACCGGAGGAAAAGGCGCTCTGTTGTATCTGGATCTGGATGATTTCAAACATATCAATGATGGACTTGGTCACCAGTACGGTGATGTGCTGTTGAAATCCATCTCCCATGCACTGAAACGGATCAATGGCATCGAGAATACCTGTTACCGTATGGGTGGAGACGAATTCGTCATTATCATTCCGCCGGACAGCTATCCCCGGTTTGGAAATATTGTGGAAGATATTAAGAAGATCTTCAGCAAACCCTGGTTTTTGAAGGATGCAGATTATTACTGTACCATGAGTATGGGTATCGTCACTTTCCCGGATGCAGGAGATTCCGTGACAGATCTGATCAAAAAAGCGGATATTGCCATGTATGAGGCGAAAAAGACCGGTAAAAACCGTGTGGAAACGTATCGAGAAGGCAATGATTCCGTATCGGGACGCCGTCTGGACATGGAGAAGAACATGCGTGATGCCACGGTGGAAGGCTACCGGGAGTTCGAGGTCTATTACCAGCCTATCATCGATATTCAGGGTGGCAAGGATGTCTGTGCCGGAGCCGAGGCACTGATCCGCTGGAACAGTGCAAAGCTGGGATTTATCTCACCGGCGGAATTCATTCCCCTGGCGGAGTATCTGGGACTGATCAATCCCATCGGCAATTATGTACTGACGGAGGCCTGTACCCGCTGTAAGCACTGGAACGATACCGGATATCCGGATTATAAGGTAAATGTCAACCTTTCCGTGGTTCAGCTCCTTCAGCCGGACATCGTGGAGACGGTGGAAAAGGCGCTTGCGGACACCGGCTTATCGCCGAAGAATCTGACACTGGAGGTGACAGAGAGTCTTGCGATCAACGATATGGATCGTATGAAGGAGATCCTGAACCGGATCAAGGCACTGGGTGTCTCACTGGCACTGGATGATTTCGGAACCGGTTATTCTTCCCTGAACCATATCCGGGAGATCCCCATTGATGTCATCAAGGTGGATCAGAGCTTCGTCAAGGATCTGGCGGGGGATGCCTATTCCCAGTCCTTTATCAAGATGGTGGCAGAGCTGGCACAGACCATTGGCGTCAGTGTCTGCGTGGAAGGTATTGAGACTCCGGAACAGTTCAAAGTGCTGCAGGGCATGAAGGTCAAATATATTCAGGGATACTATTTTGACCGTCCCATGGAGAGGCATGCGTTTGAGGCAAAATATGTGAAGTAACAGTTCAGCAGACGCTTTTATGAAGGCTTTGGGGCAGAACTGTTACGGAAGCAACAAAATCATCAAAACACCCTTGCCAAAATAAGGGGAACCATGCTACTATTGATATAGCTACACGACTGGCGGAACGCAGCCTGCTGCAGTGGAGATTACCCACAGGGAGTGTAGAATAGTGAAAGCCGACCGCCTGGGCACCGTCTATTTTTGGTGCTTAGGCGGATTTTTATTTTAAAGGATAAACGGAGGAAAAACTATGTTACAACTGGAACAGGAACTGAAAAGCAATGCTTATCCCGGCAGAGGTATCGTGATCGGACGCTCTGCAAACGGTAAATATGCTGTAACCGCTTATTTTATCATGGGAAGAAGCGCCAACAGCCGCAATCGTGTGTTTGTGACAGAGGGAGAGGGTATCCGCACCCAGGCTTTCGATCCTTCCAAACTGGAAGATCCCAGTCTGATCATCTATGCGCCGGTACGGGTTCTGGGCAACAAGACCATCGTGACCAACGGTGACCAGACAGACACTATTTACGAGGGAATGGACAAACAGCTGACCTTTGAACAGTCCCTGCGCACCAGAGAATTCGAGCCGGACGGACCGAATTATACACCGAGAATCTCCGGTATCATGCATATCGAGAACGGCAAGTATAATTACGCCATGTCCATTTTGAAGAGTGACAACGGCAACCCTGATTCCTGCCTGCGTTTTACCTATGCTTACGAGAATCCCCTTCCCGGAGAGGGACGTTTCATTCATACTTACATGCACGATGGCAATCCCCTGCCCAGTTTCCAGGGTGAGCCTAAGCTGGTAGAGATCCCCGATGATATGGATGCATTTACCGATATGCTGTGGAACAGCTTAAATGAGGACAACAAAGTCTCCCTGTTCGTTCGTTTCATCGACATCGAGACCGGCAAATACGAGACTAAGATCGTGAACAAGAATGTGTAATGAGCGCAAAAGGGAAACCTCGAAGAGGCGTTTTGCGAATGTAGGTTCTGAATAGTGAATATCGTAGAATAGGAGAAAAATAAGATGAACGAGATTCAGTTAAAATACGGATGTAACCCGAACCAGAAGCCTTCCAGGATCTTCATGGAAGACGGCAGTGACCTGCCTGTTACCGTCCTGAACGGCAAGCCCGGATATATCAACTTCCTGGATGCTTTCAACGGCTGGCAGCTGGTCAAGGAGCTGAAGGAAGCTACGGGACTTCCCGCAGCCACTTCTTTTAAGCATGTATCTCCCGCCGGTGCTGCGGTAGGACTGCCCTTAAATGACACCCTGGCGAAGATCTACTGGGTGGATGATCTGGGAGAGCTGTCTCCCCTGGCATGTGCTTATGCAAGAGCACGTGGCGCAGATAGAATGTCCTCCTTCGGTGATTTCATCGCATTATCCGATGTCTGCGACGCAGATACCGCACGCCTGATCAAGAGAGAGGTATCCGACGGTGTCATCGCACCCGGATATACCGACGAGGCACTGGAGCTGTTAAAGCAGAAGAAAAAGGGTGCTTACAATATCATCCAGATCGATCCTTCCTACCGGCCCGCTCCCATCGAGCACAAGCAGGTATATGGTATCACTTTTGAGCAGGGTCGTAACGAACTGGACATCAATGGTGACCTGCTGTCCAATATCGTGACTGTGAACAAGGAGATCCCGGAGAGTGCCCTGATCGATATGAAGATCGCACTGATCACCCTGAAGTATACCCAGTCCAATTCCGTATGCTATGTCAAGGACGGTCAGGCTATCGGCATCGGTGCCGGACAGCAGTCCCGTATCCACTGCACCAGACTGGCCGGCAGCAAGGCGGACAACTGGTTCTTACGTCAGTCTCCCCAGGTGCTGGGTCTGCAGTTCGTAGACAGCTTAGGCAGAGCCAACCGTGACAATGCCATTGATGTCTACATGGGCGATGAGTACATGGATGTGCTGGCTGACGGTACCTGGGAAGGTATCTTCAAGGTAAAACCCCCTGTATTTACCAGAGAGGAAAAGAGAGCATGGCTTGACAAAATGCAGGATGTGACTCTGGGAAGCGATGCATTCTTCCCCTTCTCCGATAATATCGAAAGAGCTCATAAGAGTGGTGTAAAATACATCGCACAGCCCGGTGGATCCGTGCGTGATGCAGATGTTATTGCATGCTGCGATAAATATAACATGGTGATGGCGTTTACAGGCATCCGTCTGTTCCACCATTAAGACAGATATTTGCGGGCAGGACTGTAACAGGACCTGCCTGTAACTATTCAGAGCCATGTAAATCTGTAATAAGCTGACCATTTATGGTCAGACTTTTAGAGATTTATATGGCGAGGTAACCACATGAGCAAAAGGTGAGCCTTGAAAAGGCGATTTTGCGAATGGGGTTCTGAATAGTTTTTATAAGGAAGATGAGGAAAGCGTAGTTATGGACAGACGAGGGGCAGAGAAAAGCAGAGAAATGATGCTGGAGGAATTGCTGGGATATGACCGGATCACGATCCAGTGCCATGACAATCCGGATGCGGATGCGATAGCGTCCGGGTTTGGATTGTATTGTTTTTTCCGTGATCAGGGAAAAGATGTGAGACTGCTGTATGCCGGGAAGAATAAAGTGAGAAAGGCAAACCTGACGCTGATGGTGGAAAAGCTTGGAATTCCGCTGAAATATCTGGCGCATCCCGGAGAGGAGCCGGTGGACGGACTTCTGATCACAGTGGACTGTCAATACGGTGCCGGCAATGTGACCGTAATCCCGGCAGAGGAGATCGCAGTGATCGATCATCATCCTCTGGAAGTGATCTGTACGGAGAAAATGCGATTACAACCTAATCTTGGCAGCTGTGCGACTCTGGTATGGACCATGCTTCAGGAGATGCATTATCCGGTGGAGAAAAATAAAGATCTGGGGACCGCTTTGTATTATGGGCTGTTCATGGATACCAATCAGTTCTCGGAGCTGTCCAATCCGGTGGATATGGATATGCGCGAGAGCCTGAACTTTGACAAAAATCTGGTATCCCTGTTCCGCAATTCCAATATTTCCCTGAAGGAGCTGGAGATCGCCGGGGTGGCACTGTTACGTTGTAATTACAATGACGATTACCAGTTCGCTGTGATCCATTCCCAGCCCTGTGACCCCAATGTGCTGGGACTGATCAGTGATTTCCTGCTTCAGGTGGCGGGGGTTAACACTTGTGTAGTCTATAACGAGGACAGCGGCGGATATAAATTCTCCGTCAGAAGCTGTATCCGGGAGGTTAATGCCAGTGAATTGTCGGATTACCTCTCGGAGGGGATCGGTTCCGGCGGCGGTCATGTGGAAAAGGCCGGAGGCTACATCAGCATGAAGCTGTATGAGGAAAAATATCCCACACTTCATTCCGAGGCTTATTTCAATAACCGGATGACGCAGTATTTTGACAATTTTGAGATCGTATATGCGAAAGAACGCAAATTCCCTGTAAAAGAGGGTAAAAAATACCGCAGGCGGAAAGAGCCGATCGCCTGCCTGAAGGCAGCGGATCTGGCAGAGCTTGGAAACGTGGTATCTATACGTACCGAGGACGGCACGATGGATATCGACACCAGACAGGATATGTATTTCACCCTGGAGCGTACCGGGGAGCTGCATCCGGTTCCGACCGGGAGATTTCACCGGATCCTGGAACTGTGTGATCTGCCCCTGCCGGAGGAATATTGCAGTTCTATGGGATATATCCCGAGAGTCAAGGACGGCAGGGATGGCAGCAATCATCTGCTGACGGAATATGTCCGTATGGGTATGCCTGCGGATGCTTTCTGTATCTATGCCCTCGAGCTGAAGCGGGGAGTAAAGATATTCCCCATCTGGGATGAGGATACTTATATGACGGGCAGAGCCGGAGATTATCTGGTGGCCAGTGAGGATGATCTGCACAATATGTTCATAGAGCCTGCGCAGAATCTTCTGAATAATTTTGAAGAGATGACATAAGAATCGCAAAAAAAGGTTTATAAAATTTTCCTTGTGTGGTAAGATTAAGGTTACGAAAACAGTATTAAGTAAACGAAAGGCAAGGATATTACCATGAGCGAACTGGAAAAAGAAATCGTAGATTCCGCAGAAGTGAAGGAATCTAAGAATTTTATAGAGCAGATCATCGACAAGGATCTGGCGGAGGGTGTATACGATACCGTACATACCCGTTTCCCTCCCGAACCCAACGGATATCTTCACATCGGACATGCCAAGAGTATTCTGCTGAACTATGGTCTGGCTCAGAAATACAACGGCAAATTCAACCTGCGTTTTGATGATACCAACCCCACCAAGGAAAAGTCTGAATTCGTGGAGTCTATCAAGGCAGATGTAAAGTGGCTGGGCGCGGACTGGGAGAATCGCCTCTTCTTCGCATCCAACTATTTTGACCAGATGTATGAGGCAGCAGTAAAGCTGATCAAAAAGGGCAAGGCTTATGTCTCCGATTTAAGTGCAGAGCAGATCCGTGAGTACAGAGGAAGCCTGACCGAGCCCGGTAAGGAGGATCCCGGCAGCGTAAGAAGCGTAGAAGAGAATCTGGCACTGTTCGAGGATATGAAGGCCGGAAAGTACGAGGACGGCTCCAAGGTACTGCGTGCCCGTATCGATATGGCATCACCGAATATCAATATGCGTGATCCCGTTATCTACCGTGTGGCACATATGTCTCACCAGAATACCGGTGACAAATGGTGCATTTACCCGATGTACGATTTTGCACATCCTATCGAGGATGCCATTGAAGGCGTGACCCACTCTATCTGTACTTTGGAGTTCGAGGATCACAGACCCTTATATGACTGGGTGGTAAGAGAACTGGAATACCCGCATCCTCCCAAGCAGATCGAGTTCGCCAAGCTGTACCTGACCAACGTGGTGACCGGTAAGCGTTATATCAAGAAGCTGGTAGAGCAGGGGATCGTGGACGGCTGGGATGATCCCAGACTGGTATCCATCGCAGCACTGCGCAGAAGAGGCTTCACACCGGAATCTATCAAGAAGTTCGTAGAGCTGTGTGGTATCTCCAAGGCACAGTCTTCCGCAGATTATGCGATGTTAGAGTACTGTATCCGTGAGGATCTGAAGACAAAGGCGCCCCGTATGATGGCGATCCTGGATCCCGTAAAGCTGGTCATTGATAATTATCCCGAAGGACAGACCGAGATGCTGCCTGTAGTCAACAATCCGGAGAATGAAGAACTGGGAAGCCGTGAGGTTCCTTTTGGTAAGGAGTTATATATCGAGAGAGACGATTTCATGGAAGAGCCTCCCAAGAAGTATTTCCGCATGTTTCCGGGCAACGAAGTGCGCCTGATGAACGCTTATTTCGTAAAGTGCACCGGTTGTGTCAAGGATGAAAACGGTAAGGTTGTGGAAGTACATGGTACCTACGATCCGGAGAGCCGCGGCGGCAACAGCCCGGACGGTCGTAAGGTTAAGGGAACGATCCACTGGGTAAGTGCAACCGAATCTGTGAAAGCACAGGTGCGTCTGTATGAGAATATTATTGATGAGGAGAAGGGTGTATACAACGAGGACGGAAGTCTGAATCTGAACCCGAATTCTCTGACCACTCTGACAGAGTGCCGCTTAGAGCCTGCATTTGCAAAGGCACAGGCGTACGACCGCTTCCAGTTCGTGAGACAGGGCTTCTTCTGCGTGGACTGCAAAGACACCAAACCCAGAGAACTGGTATTTAACCGTATCGTATCTCTGAAGAGCTCTTATGTACTGCCTAAGTAAGTTTGGAAAAGGAGAAACATATGTCAGACAAATTGTGCGGGTTGGCCGGACTGGGCCTGGATAACCTGGAGGATATGGATATTTTTGGACAGGAGAAAAAGGAAGAACAGGTAGCGGCCGAGGCACCTAAGATAGAAGAAAAGGACCTGATCTACGACAAGAATTTCACCTGCCCGGTATGCGGAGAAGATTTTCCCGCCAAGATCATGAAGACCGGCAAGGCGAGACTTTTAGGCACGGATCAGGATCTTCGTGCAAAATACGAAGGAATCGATGCGGTAAAATATGATGTGATCCTGTGTCCCCATTGCGGATATGCGGCGTTGAACAGATATTTCAACAACATTACCAAGGTATATGCCAAACTGATCAAAGAGAATATCAGCAGCAAAGTACAGCTGCACACCTATGATGACGATATCTATACCTATGAAGAGGCGATCGAACGCTATAAGCTGTGCCTCGCAAATGCGGTGGTAAAACGTGCCCATGCCAGCGAGAAGGCTTATATCTGCTTAAAGAGCGGATGGCTCATGAGAGGATATCACGAATATCTGGAAGAATCCGGAGATACGGACATGGCCCGTCTCCGTGAAGTGAAAAACATGGAAGAGGCCTATCTGAAGAATGCTTATACCGGCTTCACGGAAGCACTTCAGACCGAAGGATTTCCCATGTGCGGTATGGATGAAATTACGGTGGAGTTCCTGATCGGAGTATTGGCCACCAGATTTCAGAAATACGATGTGGCAAGCCGTATGGTGGCTTCAATCCTCACATCTCCATCGGCCAATGCCCGTACCAAGGACAAGGCAAGAGAGTTGAAAGACCAGATCCTGGAGGAACTGAAGAGTCAGAAAAAGTAGGACAACATTATGTATGATATGACGATCCGGCTGCGTACAGACAGTGACAAATGTCTGTACCAGCAGATATATGAGCATATACGACAGGAAATCAGGGAAGGGAAGCTTCTGGCAGGAGAGAGGCTTCCCTCCACGCGTTCTTTGGCAGAATATCTGCAGGTGGCCAGAAGTACGGTGGATTATGCTTATGACCAGCTGTTAAGTGAAGGATATATCGAGGCGAGACCCTATAAGGGATACTTTGTATGCAAATTGGAGGGAATCTTCACTCTGGAGCAGGAAACTGGCAGGGTGCCGGAACCGGAGGCATGGGATCCACAGGCAGAAGACCGGGACGAGGAAAAAAGGATTGACTTTTCCCCCTATGGAATCGATATGAACGGTTTCCCTTTCGGTGTCTGGAAACGGATTACGAAAAATATCCTGAATGACAGCAACAGTGAACTGTTTGCCCAGGGAGAGGCGCAGGGGGATTATGATCTGAGACTGACGATCAGCCGTTACCTGCATTCTTCCCGAGGGGTGAACTGCCGTCCGGAGCAGATCATTGTGGGCGCGGGAAATGATTATCTGCTGTTACTGTTGGAGAAAATATTGGGGAGACATGTGGGAATTGCCATGGAGAATCCTACGTATAAACGTGCGTACCGTATCTTTCGGTCATTCGCCTATCATATTGTGACGGTGGATATGGATGATAAGGGAATGCGTGCGGACAGACTGGAACAGGAACCGGTCAGGGTGGCCTATGTCATGCCCTCCCATCAGTACCCTACCGGAGCGGTGATGACGATCGGCCGGCGGGCGGAGCTGTTGCGCTGGGCGGAGAAAAAGCCGGACCGCTATCTGATCGAAGATGATTACGACAGTGAATTCCGGTATCGCGGCAAACCGATTCCGTCCCTGCAGTCCTCGGACGATAGGGGAAAGGTGATCTACATCGGTACTTTTTCCAAGGCGATCGCACCGGCGATCCGTGTCAGCTATATGGTGTTGCCGGAGACACTGTTGGAGGTGTACCGCAGGGATTGTTCTTTCTATTCCTGTACGGTATCCAGAATCGACCAGCGAATCCTGAATGAGTTTATCCGGGACGGTTATTTCGAAAGGCATCTGAACAAGATGCGGATGCGTTATCGTGCCAAACACGACCAGCTGTTAGAGGGACTGGAGCCTTTTCAAAAAAAATTCCGGATCTCCGGGGAAGATGCTGGGCTGCATCTGCTGTTGACGGCGAAAGGAAATGTGACGGAAAAAGAGCTTCTGGATGCCGCTGCGGCGGAAAATGTGAAGGTCTATGGGATGTCAGAGAATATGGTGGTATCCGCTGCGGACAAAGCGACAGTGCTGCTGGGATTCGGAAGTATGGATGAGGCAGACATGAAAGAAGGCCTCCGCCGGTTGCAAAATGCATGGCTGTGAGACCTTCTCAGGATACTGCTATTATTCTTCGGTTACGGGAGGCTCTTCGTCCTCGGCATCCTCTTCATCGAAAAATTCTTCCACATCTTCGACGGTTTCGCCTTCTTCGCCGGACAGATCGGCTGCCTGACCGGAGAGCGGTGTGAAATCAGAGGAGGAAGAGGAAGCTTCGGTTTCAGCGGTTTCTTCCGTGGGAGCGGAAGCCGGAACGGAAGCATTCAGAGGAACGTAATTGCGGGAGAACTCCGTGCTCTCGTCCAGATCCTCGTGGAAATCATCGTAATCGTCATCTGCGTCGGTGGATTCCATCAGCAGAGAGTTTTTTTGTTGCATATAGTAGTAAGCAGCTGCGGCTGCGGTACCTACTGCTGCAGTGAACAGCAGAAATTTGCCAAATTTTTTAGCCATAGGGTTGCTCCTTCCATGTTGTAGTGTATGTAACGGTTCGGAATTTTATACATTTGTCCATACAGTTATATGATAAACCTTATTGCGTAAAATGAAAAGGGATATGTTGCGATATGAATGAGAAATTTTTTGATTTAAAAAAAGAAAAGCAGGATCGTATGATCAATGCCGCACTGAAAGTATTTGCACTGCACGGTTACCGCCATGCCTGTACGGATGATATTGTAAAGGAGGCGGCTATCAGCAAGGGTTTGTTATTCCATTATTTCGGAAGCAAACTGGGCGTATATGCATTTGTCTATGATTACAGCGTCCGTTACCTGTTGCTGGAGTTGTCTACGGCGGTGGATGCGAAGGAGACGGATCTGTTTGCTCTGCTGCAGCAGGTGGAATGTGGCAAAATGCATGCCATGTGCGGTTATCCTTATCTGCAGCCTTTTCTGAACCGGGCGCAGACGGAAAATGTCAGTGAAGCATTGCTGGCGGTAGAAGAGAGAAAACAGCAGCTGGAAGATTATCTGGAGTCTGTTTTCGCAAGAGCGGATCTGGGTAAATATGCTTCCGCAGAGGATGCCGTGAAACTTCGTAAAATGCTGGAACTGACCATTAAGGGATTGATGAACGAGAGGATTTTAGAGGATGCTTTTCAGCCGGAGATGTTGTATGAAGAGATCACAGAGTATCTGAACTTAAGCAGAAGGCTGGCGGAACGTTCCACACAGCCCTCTGACGAAGCGTTTTCAGAAAAATAGCATCCTATTTGCATCATAATTTTGAAGAAAATGATAACTATTTAGACATCTTATAGGTGGGATCTGCGGGATATCCGCCTTTTAATTTCTGCATGCCGCGCTGGATGGCATCTTTGGAGTTCTTCCAGTCGGCGTCCTTATTTCGGTAATCGAATTTTTCCACCAGCCAGGATACATCCTCAGAGATCCGCTGCATATTCGCTTCCATGACGGGCAGGAGGCAGTCGTAGAATTCCTGCTTTTCCTTATCGGAGAGTTTGCGGTCGGCGGCTTCACAGAGGTCTCCGAAGTGAGGCAGGCAGAAGCCTTTTCCGTTTATGATCTTATTCCGGAAACTTTCGTCATTTTTCCACAGATAGAAAAAGGTGTCCAGGTATCTTTCATAAGTATCCTTGTACTGGGAACAGATATAGCAGGAGTCCTCTTTTGCGCGGATCCACATACCGATGGTATTTTCACTGCCTTCGGCTTTTTTGAATTTTCCCAGAAGAGAACTTTTTCCGGGACGGAAGGAAGCAAATTCCTGCTGCATTTCCCGGATCATACGCTGGTAGTGCGTTTTCAGGATCCAGGCGTTGCCGAGAGTATTGCCGTAGTCGAACATCTTCTGAAAATGATAGCGGCAGAATCCGGTCTTGTCGGTCTGTTCTCTAATATCCGCTTCCATGTAGGAGGAACCGGAGCCTAAGACGAAGTCTAACAGATCCTGTTCGATACTTCTGTGGATGAAGCAGAAAGGACATTCGTCCTGGGCGTTTACGGCATCATTTAAGGGAATTGTGTATAACTGTTCTTTCATAGAAAACGATCCTTTCCTGACGATATTCTGTCTGTATGAAAACTATTGTAAACGATGTTTGAAATAATTGCAAAAAGATTACTGATTTGTAAAATAATGTCATTTAAAATTAAGAATTGTTTTGTTGTAATACATTTCATTTCAAGCTACTATGATAGTACAAGTGTAAAGCGAAAATAGAAAGATGTGATTTATTTGATATTCAGCAGTATTGAATTTCTGCTGTGGTTCCTGCCGATTTTCCTGATTGTCTATGGAATCACACCGCATAAATACAGAAACCTGACACTGCTTATAGGCAGCATTGTCTTTTATGCAATGGGAGATGCAGGAAATCTTGCACCTTTGATGATTTCCGTTTTATGTAATTATTTTATCGGGCTGCATCTGGCAAAGCGCAGCCCCAGGACGTTATGGCGCAAGAGGCTGTTGTTCGTGACAGCATTGAGTATTAACATTGGCATTCTGATCTGGTTTAAGTGCCGGGGAGGTTCTGCGGGACTTCCTCTGGGGATCAGTTTTTATACCTTTCAGATATTGTCTTATCTGATCGATGTATATCGCGGAGATGCAGATAGGGAGTATTCTTTTTTAAAATTTGCAACTTATGTGGTCATGTTTCCGAAGCTGATCTCCGGCCCCATTACCCGTTATGGTGAGGTGAAAGACAGCCTGTACAACAGGACTTTTACTATGCAGGGACTGGAGGACGGCATGAAGCTGTTCGTCTTAGGACTGGCAGCCAAAGTGCTGTTGGCCGACCGCGTAGGGATCCTGTGGCATGAAGTACAGGTAACCGGATTCGAGAGTATCTCCACTCCGCTGGCATGGCTGGCAGCCATTGCTTATTCCATGGAGATCTATTTTGATTTCTGTGGATATTCGTTGATGGCAATGGGGCTTGGCAGGATGCTGGGAATCGAACTGCCCAGAAATTTCCGCAGACCTTATATGGCCCGGGGGGTCAGGGATTTTTACCGCAGATGGCATATGACACTGGGGCAATGGTTCTGCCGGTATGTCTATATTCCGCTGGGAGGCAGCAGACGAGGGGAACTTTGCACGATTTTTAATCTGTTGGTGGTATGGATGCTGACAGCTTTCTGGCATGGCGCCGGCTGGAACTTTTTCTGCTGGGGCGGATTGCTCTGGATCTGCATTGTGCTGGAACGGCAGCTGGGAAGATTAAAATTCGTACATAAAATGAAAGTACTGCCGCACATTTATCTGTGGCTGATCATTCCCGTAAGCTGGATGTGCTTTGCCATTACGGATCTGTCACAGCTGCAGGTCTATCTGGATAAAATGATGTGGCTGGCACCGGGGATCAGTGGCGGCTATGAGGATGCGTGGAAAGCATTGTCTACCTACGGTGGGCTGTTAGCCGTATCCGGGCTGGCATGTACGCCGGCAATCGAGAAGTTGTACGATTACGGCAAGGATAAGATCCTGATGAAAATATTGCTGGCAGCGGTATTCTGGTATTGCGTCTGGAGACTTATATTAGAGGGAAATAACCCATTTATGTACTTTAGTTTTTAGAAAATCTGGATAGGATAGGAAATATGTTACAGAAACTACGACAATGGATAAGAAAATTATCCTTTCCCATCAGTCTGCTGCTTATGGGAGTCCTGTTTTTTACATGGACGGACAACTGGCAGGTGTATACGGATCCCCTTCGGGAATTGTATAACAGGGGTGTGCAGCTGGCAGCCGGTGCCCGGATGGGTCATACATCGGAACCCGGACAACAGGACGGAACCGTATCGGGGGATACGGTCCCGGAAGGCACAGAAGATCCCACAGGGGAAAGTCGGACACCGGCAGTCGGAGAGACATCGGCAGATACGCAGACAGAGACAATGACAACGGAGGAACCACAACCGACAGAGCCTTCGGAAGAACTGCCAAAAGAAGTGGTCTACCATACGGTGGATGACAGCTATTTTGATGATGCTGTATTTATCGGGGATTCCCGGACAGTGGGAATGTATGAATATGGTGGACTGGAAGAGACCTCCACATTTTATGCCTCTACCGGACTTACGATTTATAAGATGTTCGATTCGAAAATAGTAGCGGTGCCGGGGCAGAAGAAAAAGATCACGGTGGAAGAGGCACTATCCGAGAAACAGTTTGCCAAGATCTATCTGATGATCGGTATTAACGAGATGGGAACCGGTACGGTGGAATCTTTCATGAAGGCTTACGGGGAGGCAGTACAGCATTTGCAACAGCTGCAGCCCGATGCGGTGATCTACCTGCAGGCGATCATGAAGGTGACCACGGAGCGCTCCGGGCAGGGAGACTATATTACCAATGAGGGCATCGAAGCCAGGAATGAAGAAATCGCGAAGCTTGCGGATGATGAGAAGATATATTACCTGGATGTGAATCCGCTGATCTGTGATGAGACCGGAGGAATGGTGGCATCCTATACTTATGACGGAGTGCACCTGAAGGCCCAGTATATTCCCATCTGGCTGGACTTTTTGAAAGAACATGCAGTGGAATAAATTTTTTCTTGACTGTGGAACGATGAAAAGCTATCATGTAACTAATAAGGTCACATAGGTGTGGGCAGGTAGATGACTATCTGCCTATCTCTATGCAGCAAATATTACAAGTTCACATGTCTATGACACAGGAGGAGAAAAATGAGCGAGAAGACTACACTCGGCGAAAATGGCATTTACGATGCCAGATCCTTGGGCGTGCCCAAGATGCTTCTGCTGGGACTTCAGCACATGTTCGCAATGTTCGGTGCCACGATTCTGGTACCCATGCTGACAGGTCTGGATGTTTCCACAACACTGTTATTTGCAGGTCTGGGAACTTTACTGTTCCATCTGCTGACCAAGAGAAAAGTACCCGCATTCCTGGGTTCTTCCTTTGCATTCTTAGGCGGTTATGCCGCGATCGCACCTATGGCAGACGGAGCGGACAATTCCGCATTGCTTCCTTATGCCTGCTTCGGCGTGGCCTGCTCAGGTCTGCTGTATCTGGTATTATCCCTGTTGATCAAGATCTTCGGTACCGGCAAGGTAATGCGTTTCTTCCCGCCCATCGTAACCGGCCCCATCATCATTGCCATCGGTCTGACCCTGTCCCAGTCCGCTATCAACAACTGTTCCGCAGACTGGCTGATCGCAGTGGTCGCTATTGCACTGGTAGTGATCTGCAATATCTGGGGTAAGGGAATGGTGAAGATCGTTCCGATCATCATCGGCGTTGTTGGTTCTTATGTGTTGGCAGCTATCTTAGGTCGCGTGGATTTCACACCCGTTGCGGAAGCTGCATGGATCGGACTTCCCATCCACTGGAATGAGACTGCTTTCTGGGCACTGTCCGACGGCAACACTTCTTTGTTAATTACTTCCGTGATCACTATTATGCCGATCGCACTGGCTACCATGGTAGAGCATATCGGAGATATCTCCGCTATTTCTTCCACCGTTGGTATCAACTATATCAAGGAGCCCGGATTGCATCGTACGTTGTTAGGTGATGGTCTGGCTACCATTATTGCATCCCTGTTCGGTGCTCCTGCGAATACCACTTACGGTGAGAACACCGGTGTACTGTCTCTGACCAAGGTATTCGACCCCAGAGTTATCCGTATTGCAGCAGGCTTTGCTGTACTGTTCTCCTTCTCCCCGAAGGTAGCAGCATTGATCGGCTGTATGCCTACCGCTACCTGCGGTGGTGTATCCCTGGTACTGTACGGTATGATCTCTGCAGTCGGTGTCCGTAACATCGTAGAGACTCAGGTAGACTTTACCAAGAGCCGTAACGTTATCATCGCCGCTCTGATCCTGGTACTGTCCATCGGTATCAACTACAGTGCAGCAGGCGCTATCGCATTCCACATCGGCGAGATCACCATCAGCCTGTCCGGACTGGCAGTAGGTGCGCTGACCGGTATTATCCTGAATGCAGTACTGCCCGGCAAGGACTACAAGTTCGATGAGGACAAGCCCGATGACACCGGCGTATGCTTCGCGGTAAAGGGTCAGGAGAACTAAGACATTTTTGCTGAAAACAGCATAAACTGAACAAAGAAAGTAAGAGAGAGCATCCATGGCAGAAATATAGAGCCATGGATGCTCTCTTTTTCAGTTATATGCCTAACCCTCTGATATCTCCGTGATCACCTGGTCAAGTACTTCAAAATAATTCTCGAAGGTCTTGCGGCAGCATCCGGGATCGTCGATCACGATGCCCTCCGTGCGCAGACCGGTGAGGGCAAACCCCATAGCCATGCGGTGGTCGGCGTAGGTGGCTACGGTACAAGGCTTTGGCGTCCCCGGATAGATGGTGATGCTGTCCTGCGTCTCTTCGCAGCGGATGCCCATACGGGTCAGTTCTGTACAGATGGCATGGATGCGGTCACTCTCCTGGAAACGGATGTGCCCGATGCCTGTGATACAGGAGGGGCTGTCGGCAAACGGTGCGATGGCTGCCAGTGTGATCGCCTGATCGGAACAGGAGGACATGTCCACCGTGATACCATGGAAAGCGGGAGTCTGCGTTCCGGCGTCCGATAAAGCTGAAGGAGGCAGCAGGAGGACTCCCTTTTCCGTATCCTGTGCGGTACATCCCATTTTCTCTAAGATACGCAGGAATTCTACATCTCCCTGCAGACTTTCAAAATGCACATGCTCTACACAGACCGGGATTCCCAGTAACGGTACCATCGCATAGAAATAACAGGCGGCAGAGACATCCGGCTCAATCTGATAATCTAATGCTTTATAATGCTGACCGGCGGGAATACGGAACTGATCCGGCGTGGGACGCTCCACGCAGACTCCGAACTGCTCCATCATCTTCTGCGTCATTTCGATATACGCCATCCCATGGGTACCCTCTACCTGAATCGTAAAATCTTCCGAAGACAAAGTCGAAGCAATCAGCAGCGCACTCAGAAACTGACTGCTGTGCCCGATATCGATGGAGATATGATCCTGTCCGAACCCATGAGCGGTCAGCGTAAAAGGAAAATGCCCATCTTCTCCTTCACAGCGGACCTCACACCCCAATTCTGCCAGAGAGGACAGAAGCGGATCCATGGGGCGCCTCTTCATCTGCTCTGAAGAATCCATGTGAAAAACACCTTCCGAGACACCTAACGTAGCCGTCAGAAAACGCGCAGCCGTTCCCGCACTTCCCACATTTAACACAGCCTCTTCACAGGGAAGCTTTCCTCCCAGTCCTTTTACCGTGACGATACAACTCTCCTCATCCACCGTCGTCTCAAATCCCAGATCCTGCACACACTTAAGAAAATGCCTCGAATCATCCGAGAACAACACCCCACGCAGCGTGGACTTTCCCTCCGCCAGCATCGCCAGAAGGAGACTGCGGTTCGTGATACTCTTAGAACCCGGTACCCGGACCGTAAGCGGGTCGGTTGTTTTTCTTATTTTATTATATATAGTAGGAACGCGGTAAATTTTATCTGCCATGTAGTTGAGTGGCTCCTTTTGATTTAATATATTTTATATTACAATATTTCCCTAAAATATGACAATAACCCAGTAGTCACGACAGCAAGTAAGAATAAGCAGGCCGTAAGCAGACGTCGGTACTTAGCGTGAGTACTTTTCACGCTTATGTACCGCTACGCTCTGCGACATGAGCGCATCGTACTAAAGTACGAGCGTGCCGCGTTTCTTACTTGCTGTTGGGGCTACGGATTAATTACCTAAATCATACCATTTTCCGTTCCACGGCACAACTCTCAAAAAGTTTAAAAAATAATAGTTGACATTCCTAGCGGAATAGTATAGTATAAATCCATAACATCCATATCAGATAAGTAGGAAATAAAAACAAACACAATTTTCAGGTTTAAGGAGGATTCTATTATGAGTAAGATTTACACATCCGCAACCCAGCTGATCGGACATACACCCCTTTTAAAGGTGACAAACTACTCGAAGGATCAGAATATCGAAGGCGTAGAACTGTTGGCAAAGCTGGAGTATCTCAATCCCGCAGGAAGCGTTAAGGACAGAATCGCACTGGCAATGATCGAAGATGCCGAGAAGAAGGGTATTTTAAAAGAAGGTTCCACCATCATCGAACCCACCTCCGGCAACACCGGTATCGGCCTGGCAAGTGTGGCTGCAGCCAAGGGTTACAGAACCATTCTTACCCTTCCCGAGACCATGAGTGTGGAGCGTCGTAATCTCCTGAAGGCATACGGTGCAGAGCTGGTATTGACCGAAGGCGCCAAGGGCATGAAGGGTGCCATCGCCAAGGCAGAAGAGCTGGAGAAGTCCATCCCGGGAGCCGTGATCCTCGGACAGTTTGATAACCCCGCGAACCCCGCCGCACATGCAGCTACCACCGGTCCTGAGATCTGGGAAGACACCGATGGCAAGGTTGATATCTTCGTAGCAGGTGTAGGTACCGGCGGAACCGTGACCGGCATTGGTACTTATTTAAAATCCAAGAACCCCAATGTGAAGATCGTAGCAGTAGAGCCTGCAGATTCTCCCGTACTTTCCGGCGGACAGCCCGGACCTCATAAGCTGCAGGGTATCGGCGCAGGATTCGTTCCTTCCGTTCTGAATACCGGCATTTATGATGAGATCTTTACCGTTACTACCGATCAGGCATTTACCACCGGCCGCCTCATCGCTCATAAGGAAGGTATCCTGGTAGGAATCACCTCCGGCGCAGCTCTGTACGCAGCAGCACAGATCGCAAAACGCCCTGAAAATGCAGGCAAAACAGTCGTAGCATTGCTTCCCGATTCCGGTGACAGATACCTGTCCACCCCGATGTTTGCAGAAGCTTAAGACGAAATTTGCAGAACTGGACAGACTTGCATTCTTGTGTTAGAATGTATGGCATGGTACTAGGAATTCAAGGAATTTGCGCTTTTCTTCCCTTAAAAGCACGAACCTGGAATGGAGGAACTTATGGAACCGATCATTCAGATCAAGAATGTAACAAAAACTTTTATTGGTAAAGATAATCAGGTAGAAGCCTTAAAGGGTATCAGCCTGGATATCAACAAGGGAGACATCTACGGCATCATCGGTATGAGTGGTGCCGGAAAATCTACCCTGGTACGCTGCCTGAACTATCTGGAGAAGCCCACCACGGGAACCGTAGTCGTAGAAGATCAGGATCTTTCGACACTGACTGAGGCAGAACTTCGTAAGGTCCGTACAGGCATTGCGATGATCTTTCAGCATTTTAATCTGCTCATGCAGAGAAGTGTTCTGGACAATGTATGCTTCCCCATGGAGATCGTGGGTGTGAAGAAGCAGGCGGCCAGAAAGCGCGCTATGGAACTGCTCGAGATCGTAGGACTGAAGGAAAAGGCAGACGCTTATCCTTCCCAGCTCTCCGGTGGACAGAAGCAGCGTGTGGCAATCGCAAGAGCTCTTGCCAATACGCCGAAGATCCTGCTGTGTGACGAGGCGACCAGTGCGCTGGATCCAACGACGACCAAGGAGATCCTGAAATTATTACAGGACATCAACAAACAGTACGGCATCACCATCGTGATCATTACCCATGAGATGGCTGTGGTACAGGAGATCTGTTCCCATGTAGCCATTATCGATGCCGGAGAACTGGCAGAGCATGGTACTGTGGAGGAGGTATTCTCCAGACCCCAGTCCGCAGCTGCAAGAAAGCTGGTGTTCATGGTGGATCCCAAGGCAAAGGAAATGTCCGGCAAACGCTGCATCCGCATTGTTTTCACCGAGAATTCTTCTTTTGAACCTGTGATCGCCAATATGGTGCTGGAGTGCAAGGCTCCCGTTAATATCCTGTTAGCGGATACCAAGGACATCGGCGGTATCGCCCATGGACAGATGATCTTACAGCTGCCGGAGGATGAAATGGCGGCGAACAAGATGATCCATTATTTACAGGAGAGAAAACTGGAAGTGGAGGAGCTGAAAGACTATGTGGGATAATGCAACGATTATGATGCTGGTGGAAGGCACCTTTGTTACTTTGTATATGACCCTTGTTTCCACATTTATGGGGTATGTACTCGGACTTCCTATGGGAATTGCCCTGGTGATTACCGCACCGAAGGGACTGCGTCCGAACAAGATCATTTATAAGATTCTGGATGTGATCGTCAACATTGTGCGAAGCATTCCGTTTTTGATTTTGTTGATCATGATCATCCCTTTGACCCGTATCATTGTAGGAAAGAGCTACGGTCCGACGGCTACCATCGTTCCGCTGACTCTGGCAGCGGCACCGTTCATTGCCAGAATGGTGGAATCTTCTCTGTTGGAGGTAGATCACGGAGTGATTGAAGCAGCACAGAGCATGGGAGCGAACCTGTGGACGATCATCTGGAAGGTTATGCTGGCAGAATCCAGAACCTCATTGCTTGTGAATGCGACCATTGCACTGGGAACAATCTTAGGCTACTCCGCTATGGCAGGTGCCGTAGGTGGAGGCGGACTCGGTGATATTGCGATCCGATACGGTTATTATCGTTACCAGACCGATATTATGCTGGTGACAGTAGTATTGTTGGTACTGTTGGTACAGCTGCTGCAATATATCGGAATGACGATTTCCAAGAAATTGGATAAGAGAACCCGTTAGGGAAAACGAAAAGATTGAGGCAGATGTAAGGCATCTGATTCAATAGATTAAAATTTTTTACCAAAAGATTTAGGAGGAGAAGTATTATGAAAAAGAAAGTGATTGCTTTGATTGCAGTTGCAGCATTGTCCGTGAGCGCACTGACCGGCTGCGGCAGCAACGAAACAGCTGCTCAGACCAGCGAGGCAGCTGCAACAACAGCTAACCAGGAAACCGCTGCCCAGACTACCGAGGCAACAGAAAGCAAGGAAGTAGCTGACACCGATACCACTATCAAGGTAGCTGCAAGTGCAGTACCTCATGCAGAGATCCTGGAGGCAGCAAAGCCTCTGTTAGCGGAGCAGGGTTATACTCTGGAGATTCAGATTTTTGATGACTATGTACAGCCTAATTTAGTAGTAGAGTCCGGTGATTTCGATGCTAACTACTTCCAGCATATCCCTTATCTGGAGAGCTTCAACGAGGAGAAAGGTACCCATCTGGTAAATGCCGGCGGTATCCATTACGAGCCCTTCGGACTGTATCCCGGAACCGAGACCAGCTTAGACAACATTGACAATGCAACCATCGCAGTACCCAACGATACCACCAATGAGGCACGTGCTCTGTTACTGTTACAGGATAACGGTTACATCACTCTGAAGGATGGTGTGGGTCTGACCGCTACTACCAAGGATATCGTAGAGAACCCTCACAACATCAGCTTCGTAGAGCTGGAAGCAGCACAGGTTCCCAGAACCCTTCCGGAAGTATCCTTCGGTGTCCTGAACGGCAACTATGCTATGGAAGCAGGCCTGACTGTTGCAGACGATGCGCTGCTGTATGAGAGCGATGATTCCGAAGCAGCCGCTACTTATGTAAATGTAATCGCTGTTAAGGAAGGCAACGAGAATCTGCCTAAGATCAAGGCGCTGGTAGATACCCTGAAGTCCGATGAGATCAAGCAGTTCATCAATGACAATTATAATGGTGGCGTTATCCCTTACAAGTAAGGTGAAGTGCCAGTAAAGTAATGCGAAAATCCGGAGAGCATTCCGAGGAATGGGAGGAGATTTTTCCGAACAGCATTCGAGTGGATGCTCTCCAGATTTTTCTGTTGTTTCCACAAATCCTATATGAACTATAGGAAAAAGAAAAATAAAGAAAAAATAGGGTAGAATCTGTGGAAACCATAGAAAGATCGGAGCAGTTTTGAACTGCTTTGGAATAAGCAGGCTGATATGAAAAGTGAAACAGAGCAGGAGGATGCTCGGAAATGAGGATAGGATGAAAATTTCAACCAAAGGAAGATATGCAGTACGTGTCATGTTGGATCTGGCATTGAACAACAATGGAGAGTGTATCAAGGTAAAAGAAATCGCTGCCAGACAGGGGATTTCCGAAAAGTATCTTGAGCAGATCATTGCTGTGCTGAATAAGGCAGGATATGTGAAGAGCGTCCGTGGTGCACAGGGTGGTTACCGCATCGCAAAAGACCCGGCAGATTATACGGTGGGAATGATCCTGCGGCTGACGGAAGGATCGTTGGCACCAGTGGCCTGTCTGGAAGACGGTGCGGACATCTGTGAACGCTGCGATACCTGTGAGACCCTGGAGGTATGGCAGGAGCTGTATAATGCAGTGAATAAAGTAGTAGATGGCGTGACTATAGCAGATCTCGTAGAACGTAGAAAAAAGAGACTGGAGAATCTGGATTACTCCATATAGCATGATATCAGGGTCGAAAGACTTAAGCTCGCATAAGGATTGACAACAGCCCGGCAGGTTTTCTGCCGGGCTGTTGTCAGTTTGCAGAGAATGAAAGGGGGGTCATTCCTGCAGAAAAATGTCAACCAAAGGAATGAATGGTTAACAACTTTAGTATATCGGGAGAAGAACCTATTGTCAACGAAAGTCTGATAAAGGTTGACATCCTTTCATCGACAAATATCGCGGAAAACTATCCAAATTTTTATATAGTTATAAAAACTACATAAAAAGATTTAAAATACCATGAAATGAAATGCAAAGTCAAAAACGCATTGCTTTTTACTCTACAACGTGGTAAGCTAAACTTTGAAAAGAAGCAGAAAGGTGTATGCGAGAATGAGCGAAGCATTTCATATTATATCAGACGGTTCCTGCGATCTTCCGTTGGAGCTTACCAAAGAGAAGAATATCACAGTGGTTCCCTTCTATGTATCTTTTGAAGAGGGAAAATATCAAAAAGAAATGGTAGAGATCGGTGTACGTGAATTCTATCAGAAAATGGTGGATCATCCGGATGTATATCCAAAGTCCTCTATGCCGTCCGTACAGGATTACCTGGATGCATTTCTGCCTTATGTCAAAGCGGGTACACCCATTATCTGTATCTGCATTACGACCAAATTCAGTGGCTCCATGCAGTCCGCGCTGAATGCGAAGGCGATTCTGGAAGAGGAATATCCCGAATCACAGATCTATGTCTGTGATTCTTGTGTGAACACAGTTCTTCAGGGAATCTATGTACTGGAAGCAGTAAGGCTCAGAGATGCGGGTGCAGGATATCAGGAGAGCATTGATCGCCTGAATGAGATCAAGAGCTCCGGAAGAATCTTTTTCACGGTCGGAAATATGGAATACTTAAAGCATGGTGGACGCATCGGCAAAGTAGCAAGTGTAGCAGGAAGCCTGCTTGGCATCAAGCCTATCATCACCTTAAAAGAAGGCGAAATCTTCCCGTCCGGTATCGGCAGAAGCCGCCGCAAGACCGTGGACAAGACTATCGACCTGCTGCTGGCATATCTGGCAGAGGAGAAGACAGATATTGCAGATTACAGTATCTGTATAGGATACGGCTACGATAAGGAAGAAGCCGTGGAGTTTAGGGACAGACTGGTTAGCAGACTGAAGGAGAAGGGATACGACATCGACACCATTCCCATCTTCCAGATCGGTGCTACCATCGGCGTACACACCGGACCTTATCCGCTGGGAATCGGTGTCGTGAAGAAATCCATTAGAGAGTAACTCTTAATTTATTCTTTGCAGGCATCTAACAGTTCCTGCACATTTTCAAAAGCATAGTCCGGCAGATACTGGGTATTCGGCTCCCCCTCGGGAGTCAGAATATCCTTTTTTTGTGCTTCACCGGTGAATAGTACACAGGTGTCCACGCCGCCGTTAATGCCGCAGGCAATATCGGTATACAGGCGGTCACCGACTACCAGTGTCTCCTCGGGGGTGAAACCGGATATATCCAGGCATAGGTTTACGACTTCTTTGCTGGGTTTGCCTAAGTAAATGGGCTGCTTATCGGTGGTAGCGGTGATCATATCACAGATCGCACCGCAGTCAGGGATAAAGCCAAAGTCGATGGGGCAGCGTAGATCCGGATTAGTGCCGTAGAAGGGAACGTCCTGGGTGAATAAAACCTTGCAGACTTCCGTAAGCTTGCCGTAATTTAATTCACTGTCGTAGGCAACCACCACACAGTCAATATTCTCTTCGCAGACCTCGGTGACATGAAGTCCATTTTTACGTAGTTCAGCTACGAAGGAAGCAGTTCCCAGTACAAAGATTTTTTTCTCTGCATAATTTTCCTTCAAAAAGCGCAACGTCATATAACCGGAGGTGATGAACTGATCCTCTGTGCTATCCAGGTGAAACGCATCGTGGAATTTCTTCACATAGTCCAGTCCGCTTTTCGTGGAATTGTTGGTAATGTAATAAGCCCTGCCACCGATGGCATTGATATAGCGGATCAGATCCGCACTGCCTTCGTACAGGGTATCGCCCACGGCGATCGTTCCGTCAATGTCGAACAGGAAAAGCTTTTTATTTTTCAGACGAGCCAGTTTAGCGGCATCGCTGTACCTATGGTTCGGGTCAAAAGAATTCATGATTGTCCTCATTTCTGAGCTTGAAATGCTCAGGTTCATGTTAGCAATGAATGTAGTCACTGTCAAGGAAAAGACAGCGCGTGGAGGGAAAATGTGCGGAGGGAAACGTAAGTGGAATTGCGTAAGCTTTTATGGTATGATAGGCATAGATGTGCGTGGTGGGGTACGCAGTAAAGCTGCCTGATAATGACAAATAAAAAAGGATACGATCAGTGATATGGATGAGAAGAAGGATAAAGGTTTACAGGGAAACGAAAAAATAGAGGAGGCAATTCTGGCATTACAGCAGGAACCAACGGAAGAGCTTCTGGCACACGCCCTGACAGTGGTGCGCAGACGGATGCGGGAGCAGGGACAGTTCATCGTGGCAGTGGAGCCGCCTTCCGCAGATGTGCAAGAAGCGGTGATGCAGGCTGCCGGAACCGCTATGCGTTTACAGGCGGTGCAGACCTCCGATGGAAAAAAATGGTGGTCGGCGTTCACCGGCTTCGAAGAACAATTAAAAGGAAGCGGCAGTGTGATGTCTACGTTCCTCACGGATATCGAGCAGCTGTTTCGCATGACGCTGACCGCAGAGGGCATTGAAGGTGTGATCTTAAACCCCTGGAACCGGACACTGATGTTAGACAAACATCTCCTCCGTATCATTCTCGGAGAATAATAAAAAAGGGAGAATCAGAGCATGACAGAAAACTATGAACTGCCGGTGTTGTTCACGGAAGAAGAGCGGAAGGCTTATGCTTCCTGGGGCATCAAAAAAGAGAAAGTACTGATACCGTTTGCCATAGCGACAATCCTGATCTATGTGGTGACGGCAGCATTTGTCGTAATGAAAGTCTGGGGTGTGCGGGACAGTGATCATGTGCTGTTCCAGATGCTGGTACTGGGCGACTGGATTCCGGAACTGACAGGAGTGCTGGCAGTCCTTATGACGATCCTGCTGCTGGGACCGTTAAATTATATACTGGATAAATTATGGAAAAAACCGGCAGAACCTATGACACTGATCGTAGAACCGGAAGGAACGAACGTGAAGATTCACAACGCTCAGACCGGCAGAGAAGAGAATCTGAAGAATCGGAAGATGGCGACGGAGACAGAGAGCTATCCGCTGGCACAGTTATTCGCTTTCTTAAACCCGAAGGACAACACCATCTGTTATCAGAAAACATGGTACACAATTGGTGAGAATACCATAGAAAACATATATCCTGCAAACTACAGACATCCCTGGATGGATCACCCGGAAAATAAAGCAAGCGCAATCACAGATGTGCAGAGACTTACGGATATTCTAAAAGGGTACGAAGCGTCCCTGGAGGCTGCCCGCAAGGAACAGGAATGGTTAAACAATCAAAAATAAGAAAGAGGGAACAGCATGAAATTTATCTCATGGAACGTAAACGGACTGAGAGCCTGCATGCAGAAAGGCTTCTTAGATTTTTTTAAAGAAATAGACGCAGATATTTTCTGCCTGCAGGAGACTAAATTGCAGGAGGGACAGATTGACTTAGATCTGCCCGGATATCACCAGTACTGGAATTACGCGGAGAAAAAGGGGTATTCCGGTACCGCCATTTTTACCAAGGAGGAACCCTTGCAGGTGACCTATGGCATCGGCGTGGAAGAGCATGACCATGAGGGCAGAGTGATCACTGCAGAGTACCCGGAGTTCTATTTTGTGACAGTCTATGTACCGAATGCCCAGCAGGAATTAAAGCGCCTGGATTACCGGATGCAATGGGAGGCGGATTTTCTGGCTTATCTGAAAAAACTGGAAGAGAAAAAGCCGGTGATCTATGCGGGTGACCTGAATGTGGCGCATCAGGAGATCGACCTGAAGAATCCGAAGACGAACCGCGGCAATGCGGGATTCACCGACGAGGAGCGCGCCTGCTTCTCCAAAGTACTGGAAAATGGATTTATCGACACTTTCCGCTATTTTTATCCGGAGCAGACCGGAATCTATTCCTGGTGGTCTTACAGATTCCAGGCGAGGGCGAAAAATGCCGGATGGAGAATTGACTATTTCGTGGTGTCACAGTGCCTGCAGGACAGACTGGCGGATGCGAAGATCCACACGGAAGTTCCGGGATCGGACCATTGTCCGATCGAGCTTGATATACAATAGGCAGAAGACTGCAAAAGGAGACCTATGAGCTTACGTTTCTATTTTGGACCTTCCGGGTCCGGCAAGAGTCACAGAATCTATGAAGAGATCATGCAGCGGGCGGCGCAGGAGCCGGGGAGGAATTTCCTGATCATCGTGCCGGATCAGTTCACCATGCAGACCCAGAAGGATCTGGTCATGCACAGTGACAGAGGCGGTATCCTGAATATCGATGTCTTAAGCTTCGGCAGACTCAGCCATCGTATCCTGGAGGAAGTAGGAACGAAGGAAATGCCTGTACTGGATGACACCGGGAAAAGCCTGGTGCTGCAGAAGATCGCGGCAGATCTGAAGGAGCAGCTGCCTGCCATGGGAAGCCTGTTGCATAAGCAGGGCTATATCCATGAGGTAAAAAGTGCCATCTCCGAATTCATGCAGTACGGCATCAGCACACAGGATATGGATAAACTGATCGCCAGCGCCGAAAAAAGGGGCGCACTGGCAATGAAGCTCAGAGACTTAAAGACTCTGTACCGGGGATTTCAGGATTATATCAGAGACCATTTTATCACTACAGAGGAGACGCTGGATGTGCTGCGCAGATCCCTGGTAAAGTCGAAGATCCTTCCGGACAGTGTGGTGGTATTCGACGGGTTTACGGGATTTACCCCTATACAGAACCGTCTGATCCAGGAATTGATGCGGGTGTGCGAGGAGACCATTGTCACTGTGACCATTGGTGAGGAAGAAGACCCGTATCAAATGGACGGCGAGCAGAAATTGTTCCATCTGAGTAAAAAAACAGTGGCGGATCTGGTGAAGCTGGCGGCGGAGGCAGAGGTGACACGAGGGGAAGATGTATTTGTAAAGGGCGGTCCCAACCGTTTCGCCGAGGCACCGGCGTTATGTTATCTGGAGCAGAACCTGTTTCGCTATCAGTATGAGCCATATACGGAGAAACAGCATGAGATCCATATGTTTGAGGCACTTTCTCCCAGAGAGGAAGTCCATCAGACGGCATTGTATATCCGGAAGCTGATCCGGGAAGAAGGACTTACTTACCGGGATATTGCTGTGGTCATCGGAGATCTGGAGGGGTACGCTTCCTATGTGGAGACGGAATTCGGGCAGCTGGAGATTCCCTGTTTTCTGGACCGGACCAGAGGGATTGTCTTAAATCCCATGATCGAATACATCAAAAGCGCCTTGCAGTTATATATCAGGGATTTTTCGTATGATACCGTATTTCATTTTTTGCGCAGCGGCATGGCGGATATCTCCAGAGAGGAAATTGACGAACTGGAGAATTATGTGATCCGCACCGGAGCGAGAGGGTATCGCACCTACAGCCGCCTGTTCACACGAAAAACTGAGGAGATGCAGCAAGGCAGTGGGCAGGAAGACACAGAGCGGGCGGAAGAGACCCTGGAGCGTCTGAACCGTATCAGACAGCAGTTTGCGGATACCGTGGAGATCCTGCATATGGCTCCCCGGGCAAAAGCCGGCGAGTATGTGGATCACCTGTATGATTTCCTGGAGCAGAATCAGGTACAGCAAAAGCTTTTGAATTATCAACAGCGGTTCGAGCAGGAGGGCGACCTGGCGAAAGCCAGGGAATATGCACAGATCTACCGTCTGGTCATGGATCTGCTGGATCAAATCTATGAACTTTTGGGTGAGGAAGAGATTTCCCTACAGGAATTTGCGGATATTTTAGAGGCTGGTTTTGGCGAGATCACAGTAGGTACGATTCCGCAGAATGTGGATCGTATTGTGGTGGGTGATATGGAGCGGACCCGCTTAAAACAGGTTAAAGTACTGTTTTTCCTGGGGGTAAATGATGGAAACATTCCGAAAAATGCCTCCAAGGGCGGCATTATCTCCGATATGGACAGAGAATTTTTAATCGAATCCGGAACAGAAATGGCACCGAGTCCCAGACAACAGATGTACATTCAGAGACTGTATCTGTATCTGAATATGACGAAACCCTCACAACGGCTGTATCTGTCTTATGCCAAGGTAAACAGTGATGGGAAGGGAATCCGTCCGTCTTACCTGATCGATACGGTACGGAAGCTTTTTCCGCAGCTTGCGGTGGAATATCCCCAGAACCGCAGCCGCTTAGAGCAGATCGAGGGCAGACAGGAAGGTGCCAGATATCTGGCGGAGGAACTGCGGGAATATGCGGACGGAACGCTGCGGGAAGAGGAACGGCAGGATTTTTATCTCATGTACCGTGCCTATGAAGCAGATCCGGAGGGCAGAGACCGTCTGACGGCGGCAGCATTTAGAAGATATAAGGAGAGCGGTCTGTCAAGGATCGTGGCGAGAGCATTGTACGGCAGGCAGCTGGAGAACAGTGTGAGCCGCTTAGAGACCTATGCTGCCTGCGCATGCAGACATTTCCTGCAATATGGCCTGTCTCTGCAGGAGAGAGAAGAATTTGGCTTTGAAGTGTCGGATATGGGAAATGTGTATCATGCGGTACTGGAGAATTTCGCAGGAAAACTTGCAGAATCCGGTCGAACATGGTGGGATTTTGATGAAAATTTTGCAACTCAGGCAATCAAAGAAGCAGTGGAAGGTTATGCTGCGACTTATGGGGAGACCGTTCTGTACAGTTCTGCGAGGAATGAATATGCTATTACCCGGATGAGCAGGATCCTGACCCGGACGGTGCTGACACTGCAGCAGCATCTGAAGCAGGGAAGCTTTCAGCCGGACGATTATGAGTTGTCCTTCCGGTTTGCGGAGGATCTGGACAGTATTCATGTGGATCTGTCTGAAGAAGAGAAGATGCACCTGCAGGGACGTATTGACCGTATCGATGTATCGGAGGACGCGGAGCATGTCTATGTCAAGGTCATCGATTACAAGTCCGGCAATAAGAAATTCGACCTGGCGGCACTGTACTACGGCCTGCAGCTGCAGCTGGTGGTATATATGAATGCGGCAATGGAGCTGGAGAGCAGAAAGCATCCGGATAAGGAGATCGTACCGGCGGCACTGCTGTATTATCATATTGATGATCCTACGATAGAGACTCCGGTGGAACTGACCCAGGAGCAGATCAACGAAGAGATTCTGACAAAGCTTCGCATGAACGGTGTGGTGAACAGCGATCCCGCCGTGGTGGAACGTTTGGATCGATTTTTACAGGACAAGTCCAAAGTCATTCCGGTGGAAAAGAAAAAGGACGGAAGCTTCAGTGCCAGATCCGGAATCTTAAGCCGTGAGGAGCTGCATGTGGTATCTGCTTATGTGGATACGAAGATACGCCAGATTGGCAGGGAGATCCTGGACGGTAAAATAGCGGCAAATCCTTACGAAAAAGGAAATGAGGAAGCATGTACCTATTGCGCCTATAAAAAGGTCTGCGGCTTTGACGGCAGTATTCCCGGATATGAGAAGAGGCAGCTGGAGGATCTGGATAAGCAGACGCTGATGCAGCGGATGCAGGAGACGACGGAAGCGTAGGATAAAAGAAACAGGAACAGAGGTAGCGTATGGGAATGAAATTCACCCCGGAACAACAAAGAGTGATCGAACTGCATAACAGCAATATTCTGGTATCGGCGGCCGCGGGAAGCGGTAAGACAGCAGTGCTGGTGGAACGTATCATCCGCATGATCTGTGACGGAGAACATCCGGCGGATATTGACAGATTACTGATCGTGACATTTACCAATGCCGCTGCAGCGGAAATGAGAGAACGGATCGCCGCGGGCATCATTGCCAGACTGGAGGCGGATCCCGGCAACGAGCATATCCAGAAGCAGTCCGCGCTGTTACATAATGCACAGATCACAACCATTGACAGCTTCAGCCTGTTCCTGATCCGGAACCATTTCAATGAGATCGGACTGGATCCGGATTTCCGCGTGGCAGACGAGGGAGAGATCAAGCTGCTTCAGCAGGAAGTACTGGCGCAGCTGTTAGAGGATGCCTATGCCGGGCAATTTGTCCCGGAAGCCCCGGAACAGTTCCATGCCTGTGTGGAGTATTTCTGCCCGGGAGGCAGGGAGAGCGTATTAGAGCAGCATATCCTGAATCTGTCCCGGTATGCGGGAAGTTTTCCCTGGCCTGCCGAATGGCTGGAGGAGCGCAAAAATGACTATGCCGCAGGAGATATGGAAGCACTGGTTCACAGCGATTACGGACAATATCTGACGGAACGGGTGAACCGTACCGTGGAGGGATGCCTGGAAAAACTGAGGGAAGTAAAGCGGCTGTGTGAACTACCGGACGGCCCGTATATGTACGGAGAACTGACGGAGGCAGAGATCGAGCAGCTGGAGAGACTGACATCCTGTAAGGACCTGGAGGAACAGGCGGCCAAAGTTCCTACGGTGACATTCGGACGCCTTCCTTCCAAGAAGGATGACAGTGTGGATCCTGCCAAACGGGAACTTGCCAAAGCAATTCGAAACAGTGTGAAGGATACCTTAAGTGACCTTTCAGAGAGCTATTTTAAGACCCCGTTAGAACTGGCGGTGGAGCAGGGAAAAGCCTGCAGGGAGCCGCTTCGGATGCTGCTTGACCTGGTACTGGAATTCGACAGAAGGCTTCTCGCAGCCAAGCAGGAGAGACATCTGATCGACTTTTCCGATATGGAGCATTATGCGCTGCAGATCCTGTTAAAGCGGGAAAAAGTGGAAGAATCCAGTGGCACAGGGACGGATCGTACCGAAACGAAATATCGGATTGTGCCAAGTGACGTTGCAATGGAGTACCGCCAGTATTTTCAGGAGATCCTTATTGATGAATATCAGGACAGTAATCTGGTGCAGGAGTATCTGTTAAGTGCTATCTCCGGGGAAGAAGAGGGTCGTTACAACCGTTTCATGGTAGGTGATGTGAAGCAGAGCATCTATAAATTCCGTCTGGCGAGACCGGAGCTTTTCCTGGAAAAATACGACACTTATCAGGAGACCGGAGATCTGTGCCGGATCGATCTGGCGAAGAACTTCCGAAGCCGTATCCAGGTGGTGGATGCGGTAAACGATGTATTTTCCCGTATCATGAGCAGGGAGATTGGCGGTATCGCTTACGATGACAAGGCGGCACTGTATCCCGGAGCAGTGTATCCTGCACAGGAGGATCCCGCCTACGGCAGCGAACTGCTACTGATCCGCAAGCCGGAAAAGGGAGAGCGCGAAGAGAGCGGCATCGGAGAGCAGCATGCCGAGGGTGCAGGAGTCCTTGTGGATTACGATAATGTACGACAGTTGGAAGCGCTCGCCATTGCCGCCCGTATAAAACAGCTGAAGGGCAGTCTGAAGGTCATGGAGAAGTCCACGGGAGAACTTCGCCCGGTGCGATATTCGGATATGGTCATCCTGCTTCGCACCACCAGCGGCTGGGACGAAGAATTCAAAAAGATACTGGAACAGCAGGGAATCCCTGTCTACATCACATCTAAGACCGGATATTTTGGGGCGCTAGAGGTGCAGGAGCTGCTGCAGTTTTTGCGGGTGCTGGACAATCCGAGACAGGATATCCCGCTGTTTGGCGTGATGCAGTCCGTCTTTGGTGGATTCACCCAGGAAGAGATCGCGCAGATCCGCAGTGGCGGGGAAGGGCATTCCAGAAAACGGATGACATTGTATGAGGCACTGAAGGAAGTGGCACAGAGCGGCCGGACGGTGGAAGAGGGAGAAGAGATATCAGCGGGCGAAAGCGCCGGTGAAGAAGCAGAGCTTTCACAAAAGGCAGATACCTTCTTACAACGGATTGGCCACTACCGTGACCTGACTCCTTTCACCTCGATCCGTGACCTGTTGCAGCGAATACTTGACGATTATGATTATCTGAATTATGTGACGGCACTTCCCGCCGGCAGCAAGCGGCGTGCAAATGTGGAGATGCTGCTTACGAAGGCATCCGCTTTCGAGAAGACCAGTTATTTCGGACTGTTTCATTTTATCCGTTATATGGAGCAACTGGAAAAATATGACGTGGATTACGGGGAAGCGGATACTCTGGATGAAAATGCAGATGTGGTCAGGATCATGAGTATCCACAAAAGTAAAGGACTGGAATTCCCGGTGGTATTTGTCTCCGGACTGTCGAAACGCTTCAACATGCAGGATGCGAACCAATCCCTGATCGTGGACATGGATCTGGGTGTCGCGGTGGATTATGTAGATTCCGTACGGCGTATTAAAAATAAGACTCTCCGCCGGGCAGTCCTGTCTGCAAAAATGAAGGAAGATAATCTGGCGGAGGAATTGCGCGTGCTCTACGTGGCACTGACCCGTGCCAGAGAGAAGCTGATCTTAACAGCGGTATTGGACAAGGCCGACGAAAAGTGGGAGTTGGCGCAGATGACCGGACAGGAGAGGCTGACTTATCTGGATTTCTGTGAGGCGGGAAGCTATATGGATTTCCTGCTGCCGATCCTGCCGCAGACGGGAATTGCGGTGAAAACACTGAGAACGGAGGACCTGGCGGTAGAAGAGCTCCGAGAGCAGCTGCGCATGGGTGATCGCAGAGAACAGCTGCGGCTGATAGCCTGTGGAGAGACAACTTTGACCGGGGACCCGGAAGAAAATGAGCGGAAGCTTATGTATCTGCGGGAGCGTTTTGCTTATCAATATCCACATCCCGGGTTACAAAAGCTGTATACCAAGACAACAGTGTCAGAGTTAAAGATCGCAGCCATGGCGGAAAAGGACGAGGCGGCATTCCATACCTTTGAAGAAAAAGAAGTGGTTCCCTATATCCCGGGATTCCGCAGAGAGCAGGAGAAGGTCAGCGGTGCAGTGCGCGGTAATGCGTTTCACCGTACCATGGAGCTTCTGGATTTCACATATCTATTCACAGAATCCGGGCTGTTCACCGGATGTCCGAACAACTATGAGGAATATCGCAGAGGACTGGACAAGAATCGGTTACAGAACCGACTGGAAGAATTCTTACAGCGGGAAACGATATCTTTACGCCTGACGGAGGAATATGCCAAAGCAGTCAGTCTGCCGAAGATCCTCAATTTCCTGGAGCAGGAGCTGGCATACCGCATGTGGCGTGCTCAGGAACAGGGGCTTCTATATAGAGAGCAGCCCTTTGTGCTGGGCATTGATGCAAAACGCCTGGATCCGGACCTGCCCGAGGGAGAAAAGGTGCTCATTCAGGGTATTATCGACGTCTTTTTCATAGAAGACGGTGAGATTGTTCTGCTGGATTACAAGACCGATGTGATCGACTCCCTGGAAGCCCTCTGGAACCGCTACAACGTTCAGATTCAGTACTATGAGGAAGCGTTGACGAAGCTGATGCAGATGCGCGTGAAGGAGCGGATCCTGTATTCCTTCTATCTAGAAAAGTATAAGTAAAAACTCAAAATCAACGAAATGAAAGATGAAATTCGATATAAGTAAATGAAATGTTGATTCTTTCCGCGGAACTTGTTATACTTATAATGGAAACGGAGGTTGAGACTATGTATGCTATGGAATTTGCACAGGTCGGAGAGAATATACAGCATCTTTTGGATGAGAGAGGTATGACACAACAAAATCTTGCGGAGGCATTGGGAATTTCCAAACAAGTCGTGAACAAGATTATAAAGGGGAATAAAGCTATTAATGTAAAGGAAATTGCAGAGATAGCACAGATACTGGGAGTTTCGGCGGATGATTTATTGATGGTAAGAGATACGAACACTGCACCTGACAGCTTAAGCTTTATGGGAACGGTACAGGATGAGGATACATTACAAAAGATCAACCGGATCAGAGAAGCGATCGATGAAATCCATATGTTGGAAGGGGTATTACATGACAAATGAATTGAATGAACTGGAAGTAAGAGAGATCAAGAATCTTGCAAAGGAAAAGTTGGGACTTTGCAGTAAAACGAATGATATTATCGGAACACAGATTTTTTCCATACTAAGTATGTATGCACGGGTAATCTATTATCCCCTGGGACAGGAGGCTCCATGGGGATTTACCCGAATCAGCGGTTCCAGAGACGATGCAGCTCTGGAAAAGCCTTTTGTAGCTATTAATTCGTCTATTTCTATGGATCGTCAAGTCTTTGCGGCAGCGCATGAGTTATACCACATCTGGTTTGAACAAAATCCTGATATTTTACCGGCAGATTTATTAAATGAACAGAACAAAGAAGTGAATGAAAAAAAGGCAAATCGGTTTGCAGCAGAATTTTTGGTGAGTGAGCAGTTGCTTTGCCAGGAAATTGAACTTTATCAGATACAGGAAATTACAATTAAAAACATTTTGCAATTGGCCGCTTTATTTACTGTTCCTTACCGAACCATGGTAAAAAGACTGTATGAGATCAGACGGATTACACAGGCACAGCAGATAATCTTTTTAAACGAGACAGAAGAAAACATTGAGATATATTCCAAAAAATATTCTATTCCAAAACAGGCGGCAGATGAGCGGGTAACATTGGATAATCTCACGGAACTTGCGGTGGAAGCTTATGAAAAGGGATATATCACTTATGAAAAGCTGGAATATTTATTAGAATTCAGTAATCTGATTCCGGCGGATCTGGGAATAAAAAAGAAGGATTCCTAATATCGCTATCTTTATGATATTTTACCGATGGTTGCGGCACATATCTATATGCATACGCATGCACAGGGGGAGGTTATGATGCCCTCTAGTGCCATACAGCAGTTAAATGAACTTATTGCAGAAGGAAAAGTAGTCCTTGTAAATGAATGTAATCTTAAAATGGCAGATAAGGCAGTGTATGCTGCAACTTATGAAAATCTTGCCAAAGTGATGATAGATCCACGCAGACCTAATAAAAATAAGGGAGAAGTATGTTCTCTGGCGTATGCAAAGGCAACCGGAATTCCGGTGTTTGCGACAGATGAAATGAATCTCCAGCCAATCATTGATACACAGTTGAACACGGGAATAGATGATATTACCTGTATACGAATCGTGGACATTATTGAAAAGGCATATTAGGGTGAAATCGCAGTACCGAGAAAAGTTTGTAAGGCACTTTGGATCATTTGCGGAAAACTGAAGGAAACATTCGACCGGGAAATCTGGCCGTTAGAATAAAAAGGAGATATCCATAATGGATATCTCCTTTCAGACTGTAGACAAAGCTCCTTCCTGTGAGGGAGCTTTGTCTACAGTCTGTTTATTTATCGTTATCTTCTCTTTTCCGAATCATGCCTCTTACTTTTTATAGTACCATCTTCCTGTATAGGGTGCAAGTCGTCACTGATGGTTCGTATAAATAATTTTACGCGTTTTTGCTGTATTTTTAAAGGTGCAAGATTTGTATAATTCCGATAATTGTAGTATACTGTAGGAAAAGAATTTTCGTAACACATCAGTTCACCATGTATTACAGAAAAGAGGTTATATTTCAAATGAAAAAGCAAAGCAAAGTAACCAGTCAGTCTGCCATGCTGCAGCAAAACACAAGATCAACCTATCGGATACTGATCATCAGCATCGTTATGCTGATCCTGTTCATCGGATCCAACATGTATCTGAGCCGGATCAATTCCCAGCAGCTGGAAGCTACCATGTATCTGAACCAGTATCGTCTGGGTTCCAAGACGCTGACCGCTGCCGTACAGTCTTACGCAGTCACCGGAGACCAGACCTACTATGACAATTATATGAAGGAATTAAACGAGGACAAAAATCGTGACATTGCCTGGGAAGGTCTTCAGAAAGACGGTCTGACCGACAATGAATGGGCACTGTTAAACCATATTGCTGAAATGTCCAACGGTCTGGTTCCTCTGGAAGAAGAAGCCATGGATAAGGCCGGTTCCGGAGATACACAAGCAGCTATTTCTTATGTATTTGGTGAGGAATATGAATCTACCGTACAGGAGATCACTGCAACCACAGATAATTGTATCAATGATATCCAGGCACGTATGGCTCAGAAGCAAAATACTCTGAATCTGATAATGATCACTACCATGGTGATTTTCATTCTCTGCTTCCTGACCATTGCCCGCAAGATTGTCACCACACTGACCTTTGCAAAACAGGAACTGCTGATTCCCATTGTAAAAGTATCCGAGCAGATGAAAGTACTTGCGCAGGGACATTTTGACAGCCGTCTGGATCTGCCGGAGGATGACAGTGAAGTCGGCATCATGGTGCAGGCCGTTCATTTCATGAACGACAACTTTACCAAGATGATCACCGAGATTTCCGAGATCTTAGGTCAGATGGGTCAGGGCAATTACCGTGTAGAGCCTACGGAAGAATATGTCGGTGACTTTGTACAGATCAAGGATTCCATGGTGAAGATCATTGCCGATATGAAGAAGACACTGTCCACCATTCAGGTCAGCGCACAGGAGATCGATGGTGGTTCCGAGCAGCTGGCACAGGCAGCTACCGATCTGGCAGAAGGTTGTACCGCACAGGCCTCCAAGATTTCCGAAGCATCCCAGATGATCGACGCTATGGCAAAGAGTATTGAAGAAAAAGCCAGAGTTGCACAGGAGACCGCAGATATCTCCAAGCAGTCCGCACAGACGGTTGCTGATGGCAATGCCAAGATGCAGGAACTGAAAGTCGCAATCGGTGAGATCAGTAAATGTTCCGAGGAGATTCGTTCTATCATTCAGGTCATTGAGGATATCGCTTCCCAGACCAACCTCCTGTCACTGAATGCCTCCATCGAGGCTGCCCGTGCCGGAGAAGCAGGCCGCGGATTTGCTGTCGTAGCCGAGCAGGTCAAGAATCTGGCGGAACAGTCCACCGAGGCTGCCGGAGAGACCACAAAGCTGATCGAGAGCACCATCGATGCTGTCAACAAGGGAATCGCCATTGCAGAAGAAACCGAAGCCAGCATGGATCAGGTAATGGAAGAAGCCGAGGCTTCTACCAAGCGTATGGTTGATATGGCACAGGCCCTTCAGGCTGAAGTGTCCAGCGTCCAGCAGATCGATGAAAACATCGCTCATGTGGCCGGAATCGTGGACAACAACTCCGCATCTTCTCAGGAGACCGCCGCTGTCAGCGAAGAACAGTCCGCACAGGTACAGACTATGGTACAGCTGATGCATCAGTTCCAGATCTAGTTTTCAGAATGATAAAGCCTGAGTGCTTCTAAAGAAGCCTCAGGCTCAGACTGTAAACAAAGCTCCTTCCTGTGAGGGAGCTTTTCTTGTGTCATGACTGCAAAAATTATGTACTTACAAGCATATAAGAAGTAGTGAAAATGCCGTATTTACGGGACTTTTCACTACTTTTTTGGTATAATGAAAGTATCAAAATAAAGGCGGTGTTTCCTATGATGACACAATCTGCTGCGCCTGATTGACCAGACAATCGACTGGAGTTTTATCTAAGATCTTGTGATCGATAAATACAGTGCAGACAATGGCCGCCCCAGTATGGATCCGGTCATGCTCATTAAAATTCCATTCATCCAGTATCTGTACGGCATCCGAAGTATGCGCCAGACAGTAAAAGAAATCGAAGTCAATGTCGCATACCGATGGTTCCTCGGTCTGGAAATGATGGACAAGGTTCCCCATTTCTCTACGTTTGGCTTCTGGAGTGCTGACCCAAAGCGTTTTGTCTACAGTCTGAGGAGATATCCATAATGGATATCTCCTTTTACATACGAATGAAATTATGCGGTGATCACAGTGCCTGCCTTGCCCTTGATGGCATCCTTGACATGATCCATGGAGGTGATCAGTACTTTGCCGGCAGGAACCTTCTCCAGATAAGAGATGGCTGCTTCGATCTTGGGAAGCATGGTGCCTTCCTCGAACTGTCCTGCTGCGATCAGATCCTTTGCTTCTGCTACGGTGAGAGTCTCCAGTGCTGCCTGATCCTCCTTACCGAAATTCTTATAGACATAGGGAACTGTGGTCAGGATGATCAGCTCGTCACAGCTTAAATCGGAAGCAAGCTTGCCGGCGATGGCATCCTTCTCGATGACTGCGGAAGCACCCTTCAGCGCATGCTTCTGCTCGATCACGGGGATTCCGCCGCCGCCACAGGCGATGACTACCTGATCTGCGGCTGCCAGCGCACGGATGGCTTCGATCTCTACGATATCGATAGGCTTGGGGGCAGCAACGACACGGCGGAAGCCCTTGCCGGGATCTTCCTTGACATAATTGCCCTTCTTTACTTCAATCTTAGCATCTTCCTTGGACATGTAACGACCAATGACTTTGGTGGGCTCATAGAAAGCCTCATCATAAGGATCTACCGTGACCTGGGTGAGGATGGTGCTGACCGGCTTAGAGATCCCGCGGTCCAGAAGCTCGGCACGAAGAGAGTTCTGGATATCATAGCCTACATAACCCTGGCTCATAGCGGAGCAGACACACATAGGTGCTGGTGTATAGTCGATGTACACACGGCGTAACTCGGTCATGGCCTTATGGATCATGCTGACCTGCGGACCGTTACTGTGGGTGATCGTCAGCTGATAATCTGCCTCCACCAGGTCTGCCAGTGCCTTGGCGGTTACTTTTACCGCATCCCACTGCTCGGTAGTGGTATAGCCCAGGGCATCATGTCCCAGAGATACGACAACTCTTTTTTTGCTCATAAGATTACCTCTCTATATGTATTTTCCTAAGAATTTCTTCGTCAAAAGATGTTATCAGTATAACATATTTTCTCCAGGGTGTATAGCCATTTCTATACAATGAAACCTTCCAGAATCGTAGTCAGCTCTTCTGAGCGGGCTGCCAGTGCGGAAGTGGCTTTGTCCAGATCCTGAATGGCCTGCAGCTGTTTTTCGGCAGCAGTCTGTACATTGGAGGACCCGGCAGCAGTTTCTGCGGATACTGCGGAGATACCGGAGATGGCGGACAGAGTAGTGCTGCGCTGGTGCTCCATTTCCGTCACGCCTGCATTGATCTGCTGCAGGAATTTCAGAAGCTCTGTTACCTTGGAATCTATCTCACGGAAGGAGTCTGTGGTACTGCCAACGGACTGGTTCTGATCCGCTACAATGCCTTTGGCCTGTCTGGCAACCTGCGTAGCTTCGTCAGTGGTAATCTCAATCTCTTCGATGATCCGGGAGATCTCACCGGAGGAGTGCAGGGACTGATCCGCCAGCTTCTGGATCTCCTGAGCGACCACTGCGAAGCCTCTTCCGGATTCTCCGGCTCTGGCAGCTTCAATGGAAGCGTTAAGGGACAGAAGGTTGGTCTGCTCTGCAATCTCATTAATGGCTTCAGTGATGGAACCGATGGCTTTGGATTTCTCGTTCAGCCTGCCAATGGTATCTACAATGTTGGAGGTGATCTGCATGGTGGAAGAGGTGTTCTCCTTCAGATGCTCCACGGATTCAATACCGGTATGGATCGCAGCGGTGGTGCCGGTGGCAAGCGCACTGATCTGGTCAGAATGTGAGGATACGCTGCCGATGGTGTCGGACAGAGAGTCCATCTGCTGCAGGCAGTCCTCAGAGCTTTCATCCAGTTTTTCAATACCCTGGCGCATTTCACCTACCTGATTCTGGATATCCCGGGAGGTCGCCAGGAAATGTGAGGAAGCCGCAGACATATCTGTGGCAGCCCGGGATAATTCTTCATTGACATCCTTCAGCCCGGATACAAGCTTCTTCATGTGTGCGATCATATCACAGATACCCTCAGCTAATAGCTGGAATTCGTCATTGCGCTTGGAGTGGACTTCGATCGTCAGATCTCCGTCAGAGACTTTTTTCAGCCGGCGGATAAAATAGTAGATGGAGCCGCCATACTGCCCGGCTAACAGAGACCCCAGTAGGATTGCCACGGCACTTGCTGCAACGACAAGGATCAGAGACACATTTTTAATCTCCGCTGTCTGACCGATGATATTTGCCTGAGGGATCAGGGCACAGATCATGGCATTACGAGCACCGATCTTGGAATAGAGAAAGAGATATTCTGCGCCTGCCTCTTCCACATAGGAGGAGCCGTTCTCTTCCTCAGAGGCAAATGCCTCATCTACATAGGATTTGCCGACAAAGGTATTTTCTGCTGCCATATCGGAGCTAGAGGAGAGGTATTCGATGCCATCGCAGGTGACAAAGCCTACGAGACTGCCCTCGCCGCCATCCAGGGAGGATAAGGAGGTATCCAGGACACTCGGTTTGAAATCAATGATCAGGATCGCCGGAGCATTGGAGAAATATCTGGCGAGGCGGACACTGTATTTGGAGGAATCCGTGCCAAGCTTTGCATCGACCTCGGACTGGTTGCCGAAAAGGTAATATTTTGCCTTGTCCGCAGATAAGATCTGACCCTGGGAGCTTTCAAGGTACGCACTTAAGAGACCGGTCTCCTTCGTTTTCGTGGTAGAGATCGTCTTCTCCTTGTCAGAGAGCACGTAAATATTGGAGAGCAAGGCATCCGTGGTCACGGCTTTGATAAAGGTGTCTTCATAGGTGTTTGGAGTATTGTACAAGGTAGTGGCATCGCTATCATATAGACCGTTCAGATATTTCTTCAGGGTATCTTCATTCATATATCCCTTGTAGTTGGACTGGACCGTGTCAAAAGAAAGCGTCAGGTACTGATTCATCATGCTGACGGTCTGGTCCACGGAGTCGCGGTAGGTTGAGATGATCTGTGTGGTAGCCTTCTGATAGGATACGAAGCCTAAAACAATGATGAAGACCACAGGGATCAGAAAAGCGAAGATCAGCTTAAAGCGTATCCGATTCCAGAGAGGGATAGGGTTTTTCTTGGTATTTTTTGTCAAAATAGACACCTCCGATGCAGATTTAGTATTAATGGATACATTTTACCAAAGTTTTGTCCAAATATCTACATTAATGTGAAAACGATTTCTTAAAATGAGCCTCTTTCATAGGTTTTAATAGGCAGGAGCGCTTTTGCTTTACATAATATGTTACAAAGTAATATAATGATGATACCAGGGTCAAAAGGTCTAAGCTTACATGAGCTTGCTCATCAGTGGGTGAAAGACCTTGGGTAGGATTTTGGGAGTGCACAGCACGAAGTAATGGCAGGAAGGAAACAGGGATCGATATGCAGAAAAAAGAACGTATGGCAAATCTGGAAGTACTGCGCTGTGTGGCAATGATGATGGTCGTGGTGCTGCACTATCTGGGCAAGGGAGGACTGTTGCCGGATCTGACAGTGCCTTTATCAGTGCAGGATATGGCAGCCTGGCTGTTGGAAGCATTCTGTATCGTAGCCGTGAATGTGTATATGATGATCAGTGGATACTTTTTATGCGAAAGCTCTTTTAAACTGAGCAGGCTGCTTACGTTGTGGCTGCAGCTGTGGCTGTATTCTGTGGGCATCGGTGTGCTGGCGGTGGTGACAGGGATCGTTCCCGCGGCGGAAGTGAGTACGCATTATTATCTGACATTATTGTTCCCGGTGACCATGGGGCATTACTGGTTCCTGACAGCGTATGTATTTTTATATATCCTGTTACCCTTCGTGGGAATCGGGCTCAGACGGATGACGAAGCAGCAGTTTCAGGTGGCCCTGATGCTGTTATTTGCTGCATTTTGTCTGATAAAATCCATTCTGCCCTTCCGGTTGGAGGAGGATAGCAAGGGCTATGACTGCATCTGGTATCTGTGTGTGTTTTGTGCAGCCGCATATCTTCGCAGATTCGGAATTCCTTTTTTACAGAAAAAATCCCGGGCGCTGTTGCTGTATCTGATCGGCGTCATCGGAACTTTCGGAGAGGCAATGCTGCTGCATTTATTTTATCTGCGCACCGGCAGCCTGGAACTGATTCTGAAGATTCCTTATGAATATAATCATATATTCCCGTTCTTAGCTTCCGTTGGACTGTTTTGCCTGTTCCTGGACAGTGATATCCGGGGGAAGATCGGCAGCGTGGCGGTGAAGATCGCACCCTATACGTTAGGGGTGTATCTGTTGCATGAGAACCTGGGGGTGCGTTATGCATGGCAGAAGTGGCTGGGCTCGGATCGCATAGACGGTGCCGTATCGTTGCTTTTATGGACTGTCATCGCAGTGATCGTGGTATTTATATTGGGAATTCTGGTAGATGTTATCCGCAAAAATATCTGTGGCGGATTGCATAAGATATTCCTGCACATTCGTCCTTATCGTGTGCTTACGGAAAAAATCCAGGCAGTAGATAATATGTTCAAAAGAGAGGTATCATAGTGACAGATAACGTAAAAAATAAAATGGCGGGAACCGGCGGTCAGAGTCATAGGCGATTCTGGGAGTTCGTATTCGTGGCTGTTCTGGTACTGTATCCCCTGCGGCATATAGCCTGGGGGCTGGATCTGTGGGATACCGGCTACGGCTATGCGAATTTTGAATATATGGGAACCAGGCATATGGATCCCATGTGGTTGTTTTCCACTTATCTGACCACTGTCATCGGACATTGCCTTAGCCTGCTGCCCGGAGCGAAGACGCTGATCGGCATGAATTTTTACACGGGCTTAAGTATCAGCCTGCTGGCGGTTCTGGGCTATTATTTTTGTACGAAAGTGTTGAAAATTCCGGCATGGCTTACATTTTTGGGCGAATTTACAGCAGTAAGCTTTTGCTGGTGCCCTACGGGATCTTTTTATAATTATGTGACCTATATATTTTTCCTGATCTCCGTGATCTGTCTGTATCTGGGACTGTCCCGGGGAAAAGGAGGTTTACTGTTTGCCGCAGGGGTGGCACTGGGCTGTAACGTGCTGGCAAGGTTTTCCAATCTGCCGGAAGTGGCGATGATCGTAGGTGTGTGGGCATATGGAATCATCTGCTGGCTGGAAGAGCAAAAAAGCATTGCGCAGGATTGTGTTGACGTTGCGGGAAATGCGGAAACGGAAAATAAGGAAGCACGAAAAAAGGCAGCAGGCAGGAGGTTTCGTAAGAAGCTGTTGCAGGATACCGGTATGTGCCTGGCGGGGTATCTTACTGCACTGCTGGTATTATTCGGTTACATTCAGATCCGCTATGGCATGGATGAGTATGTAAGAGGCATTCAGAGGCTGTTTTCCATGACGGAGGTAGCAACGGATTATACCGCCGCATCCATGATCCTGGGGATGTTCGACTGGTATCTCCAGAATCTGTACTGGGAGCTTAGGATGTGCGTCTTCCTGATCGTGGGAATGATAGCGGTGGGATTCTTGGAATTCGCCGCAGCTTGTGTAAGAGACTCTTATGCAGGGAAAGACACGATAAAAAAGGCGCTGCGGATCCTGGAATGGGTCGTAAGTGCGGTACTTGCTGTGATCATGGTATTCTGGCTGTACCGGCAGGGGTTCTGCGCTAGGGAATATACGAACTACGGCGCTATTATCTGGCCCGGTGTAACGTTTTTAACGCTGACGCTCCTGGTGACGCTGTGGCGGATATTCATGCCTTCCGCACGGGGGGAGGAAAAGCTGCTCAGCGGACTGATCTTCCTGATCGTGCTGATCACTTCTCTTGGAAGTAACAATAAGCTTTATCCCAGCATGAATAATCTGTTCCTGGCATTGCCTTATATGTATTGGCAGTTTTACCGGTTCTGCAAATATGCCGGAAGCTTCCGATGGAAACGGATGACCATATCCCCGATTCCTGCAAAATGTCTCTTTGGTGGTTTTTTTCTGTTATTTTTTATCCAGGTGGGACTGTTTGGCAGAAGCTTTGTATTTGCCGAAGGCACCGGTGTACAGGAGATCAATGCGCAGGTGACCAATAACGAGACTTTGAAGGGTGTGTGGATGAGTGAGGAACGCGCCGGATGGATGCAGGAGATCTCAGAGTATGTGAATACCGGAGGACTTGCGGGAAAGGATGTGCTGCTCTACGGTCAGATCCCGGCCTTGTCCTATTATCTGCAGATGCCTGCGGCATTCAATCCCTGGCCGGATCTGGATTCCTATCAGATCGCACAGCTGGAAGAGGATATGCATAAGATGCAGGAACGGATGGATATGGATGCGACTTATCGTCCGGTGGTACTGTTAGAGAAAAAATATGCCGTGTATCTGGAAGCGGGAGAGAATGCTCTGGAAGCATTACAACCCACGGAAAGAGAACGAAGTCTCATCGTGGATAATGCCAAACTTTTGTTGATCGGTGAGTTCATGGATGCATATGGATACGAGAAAACCTTTGAAAATGAGAAATTTGTGATTTTTGAATAAAAACAGAAAACAGATCCCCGGGAGATTTTCATCTTCCGGGGATTTTGAAGTTTGAATTCAATGTCTTATAACAGCTGTAAGCCGTTCTCCTTTGCAATCTCCATAACTTCATCGGACCACAGAGAACACTGTACTTCGCCGATATGAGCTTTTCTTAAGAAGAACATACAGATACGGGACTGACCGATACCACCGCCGATGGTAAGAGGAAGCTCACCGTTAATGACTGCCTTGTGGTAAGGAAGTTCAGCACGCTCGGGGCAGCCTGCCTTCTGTAACTGGTCTAACAGAGCCTTTTTGTCTACACGGATACCCATGCTGGACAGCTCCAGAGCGATATCCAGGACCGGATAATATACCACGATATCCGCATTCAGGGACCAGTCATCGTAGTCCGGGGCACGACCATCGTGAGGCTTACCGTTCTCTAGGGTCTCGCCGATCTGCATGATGCAGACAGCACCCTTAGCCTTGGCAATGTAGTATTCGCGTTCCTTCGGAGAATAATCAGGGAACATTTCCTCCAGTTCACTGGTAGTTACGAAGAAGATGTCGTGAGGAAGGATCTCCTCAATGTAATCGTAATGGATGGACATATATTTCTCCGTCTTGCGCAGAACTTTGTATACGATGCGGACGTTCTCCTTCAGAGTTTCAAGATTCCGTTCATCCCTGGTGATGATCTTCTCCCAGTCCCATTGATCTACATAGATAGAGTGGATGTTGTCGGTGGTCTCATCCTGGCGGATGGCACTCATGTCGGTGTAGAGCCCCTCACCGGGTTTGAAACCATACTTCTGCAGGGCATAGCGCTTCCATTTGGCCAGAGACTGTACGATCTCTGCTTCACGGTCTCCCTGTGCAGCAATATGGAAATTTACAGGACGCTCCACACCGTTTAAGTTATCGTTCAGTCCGGATGTGGGATCCACAAATAAAGGAGCTGATACGCGCAGCAGGTGCAGGCGCTCTGCTAACAATCCCTGGAAAAAGTCCTTCACTGTCTTAATGGCAACCTGTGTCTCGTACAGGTTCAGCTGAGACTTATAATTTTTAGGTATGACAATATCTGACATACTGACCTCTCATTCTGCCGCCTGGCGGCTTGTGTTACAAAATACTCCTATATTATTTAACTGCGAAACGCATGATTTTGCAAGCCTTTTTTCGGAAAAAATAACCACTTGCAAAAATCGAACGTATGTGCTAATTTAGATACATAGCAGAACAAATGTTCTGATTTTTGAAATTTTTGGTAAGAGGCGGTGATAACTTGGAATATCTTATACAAAATGGGGAATTGTCCATCATGCAGAAGCTGGAGATCCTGACGGATGCAGCTCGTTTTGATGTAGCATGTACGTCCAGCGGTGTGGAGCGTAAGGGAGACGGGAAGCATATGGGGAACTGTGCGAAGGCAGGGATCTGTCACAGCTTTTCTTCCGACGGCAGATGTATTTCTTTACTTAAGATATTGATGACCAATGAATGTATCTTCGATTGCAAATATTGCCTGAACCGGAAGTCCAACGATGTCCCCAGAGCCACTTTTACCCCGGAGGAGATCTGTACACTGACCATGGAGTTCTACCGACGGAATTATATCGAGGGACTGTTCTTAAGCTCCGGCATTGTACAGGATCCTACGTTTACCATGGAATTATTATACCGGACCATTTGGCTGCTTCGGAATCACTACCATTTTAATGGCTATGTCCATGTGAAGGCGATTCCCGGGGCAGATCCGGAGCTGGTGCAGCGGATGGGATACCTGGCAGACCGTATGAGCGTGAACCTGGAACTCCCTACAGCGGAGGGACTTCGGACACTGGCACCGAATAAGCACCGGAAGAATATTCTGACCCCCATGCGGCAGATCCAGAACGGCATCCATGCGAATAAGGAGGAACTGATGCTGTACCGTAAGAGTCCCCACTTTGTATCCGGTGGACAGTCTACCCAGATGATCATTGGTGCGACGCCGGAGACGGATTATCAGATTTTAAATGTGGTGGAGAGCCTGTATCAGAAGTTTGAGTTAAAGAGAGTCTTCTATTCTGCGTTTGTAAAAGTCAACGAGGACAAAAGCCTGCCGGCGCTTCCGGGAGGACCACCGCTTCTGCGGGAACACCGTCTGTACCAGGCGGACTGGCTGCTCCGGTTTTATGGATTTCGGGCAGAGGAACTGTTGGATGAGAGAAGACCGTATTTTAATGTCATGTTAGATCCCAAGGAGGACTGGGCAGTGCGGCATCTGGAATGTTTTCCGATGGAGATCAACAGAGCACCTTATGGGGATCTGCTTCGGGTGCCGGGGATCGGCGTGAAGAGCGCCAGGCGGATCCTTGCAGCCAGGCGGAGTACGAAGCTGACTTTTCAGGATCTGAAGAAGTTAGGAGTGGTATTAAAGCGGGCAGTGTATTTTATTACCTGTAGCGGCAGGATGATGTATCCTACGAAGCTGGAGGAGGATTATATCGTGCGGAATCTGACGGATCCGAAGGACCGGATCCGGTTCGGAAGCGACGGTATGAGTTACCGGCAGATGACTTTATTTGATGATGGGATGTTCCCGAACGGGGTACGGCAGGAGGAGAAACGGATCATATGAAGATTTATCACTGTGAGGATTCGCTGGAGGGAATCTTCACCGCTATTTATAATACTTATGAAGATCACTGTATCATCCGGGATACTATGGTCACCACCATCGAGGAGAACCTGCTGTTCTCGGAGTCGGTGGAGGTCATACCGGATCCGGAGAAGACGATCAAGGTGATCCGTACGTTAAAGCGCAGATTCGGGGAAGCAGATTATGAGACCCTGTGTTTGGCACTGGCATCGCCGAAGCCGGAGAAGGCACAGGCGGTATACCGGACTATTGCGAAGGGACTGGCTGAGAAGTGTACGGCGGGGCATCTTATGGATGCCATTGCAGACACCTATGTGAACCAGACCTTCAGCCTGGCAAGGGCAGCCGGGAATGAGTATCATCATCTGAAGGGGTTTACCCGGTTTGAAGAACTGGAGAATACGATCCTCTACTCGAAGATCGCACCGAAGAACAATATCCTGACCTTTTTAATGGTACATTTCGCCGACCGTTTTCCCATGGAAGATTTTCTGCTGTTTGATGCGGGGCGATACCTGTTCGGGGTACATCCCGCCGGGAGACCATGGTATACGCTGCAGGGGAAGGATGCCTGGGAGAGAGTACAGTCTGAGACGGAGAAGCTGTCCACGGCGGAGCTGCATTACCGGGAACTTTTCCGTTCCTTTTGTCATACAATAGCTATAAAAGAGCGGGAAAACAGGGAATTACAACGAAATATGCTGCCCCTCAGGTTCCAAGAATATATGGTGGAATTTCAGTAGATTTCGCCAAATTGGGATTTATATTTTACCGCGGTAACGCAACAAATATACAAAACGCCGAAAAGGTTTTCCATACGGCGAACATATATTGTGAAAATGATAACAGAGTGGTAAAAATGCCCAAAATGTGCGTTTTCTGGAAGAAAAAAACCGCTTTACATTTGGGGATGGTTGGCTATAATAGTAATGATTTCAGATGTGAGGGGAAAGTACCTGGTGTATTATTTTACTTACGATCGAACTTACTATTGAAAGGAAGGAACAAGAAATGTTAAAGACGATCCGTTTGACACCTGAAGACGTGAAGCATTTTGTTGATGTAGCTTCAAAGTGTGATTTTGATATTGATATATGCTATAACAGATACGTAGTCGATGCCAAGTCATTCCTTGGAGTGTATGGATTGGATTTCACGAAGCCATTGTCTGTATCTTATGACGGCTACAATGATAAATTCGAAGAGCTGTTGAGACAGTATGCGATCGCGTGCTAAAACATCTTGTGATAACAGAATGTGATTTGACTCCCCAGGTAAGATAGAGTACTATTTACCTGGGGAGTTTTCGTATACCGGGCATGTGAGAGTGTGCAGCCCGGAACAAGCCGCAGGCATGCGGTTATGATAGGAATTTGTCAAGGGAGGTGAAGCCGCATGGCAGGAGAAGTCAGAATATCGGTCCGTAATCTGGTGGAGTTCATTCTGCGCAGTGGCGACATCGATGACAGGAGACAGGGTTCCCCGGAGAATGCCATGCAGGAAGGCAGCCGGATCCACCGCATGATCCAACGCCGCATGGGAGCGGAGTATCAGGCGGAAGTGGCACTGAAATACACCCATCCCACGGAGAACTATGTCATCATCGTGGAGGGACGGGCGGACGGTATCATTGAACAGAACGGAGAGACTACCATCGACGAGATCAAGGGAACCTACAGAGATCTGGCGAAGCTGAAGGCACCGTTACCCCTGCACATTGCGCAGGCAAAGTGCTATGCCTATATGTACAGTCTGCAGAAGGAACTGCCTTATATCCGTGTACGGCTGACTTATTGTAATATAGAGACGGAAGATATCCGTTATTTTTATGAAGATTATGAATTCGCGAAGCTGGAGGCATGGTTTCAGCAATTGATCGGTGATTACCGTAAATGGGCGGATTATACCTGGCAGTGGAGAGAGCTTAGACAGCAGTCCATTGCCGGACTGCAATTCCCCTTTGATTATCGGGACGGACAAAAGGAACTGGTCAGTTATGTGTACCAGACCATTTATCATAAGAGAAAACTGTTCCTGGAAGCGCCTACCGGAGTGGGCAAGACCATATCCACCATATTTCCTGCGGTGAAGGCGATGGGGAAGGACATGGGAGACAAGCTGTTCTATCTGACAGCCAAGACCATCACCCGTACAGTGGCAGAGGACACTTTTTCTCTGTTGCGGGAGAAGGGATTGCGATTCAAAAGTATTATTCTGACAGCGAAAGAGAAGATCTGTTTTCAGGAACGTACTGAATGTAATCCGGAGCAGTGCCCTTATGCCAAAGGACATTTTGACCGGATCAATGATGCAATTTATGATCTGTTGACCCGTGAAGAGAGTTTTACCAGAAGCAAAATAGAAGAGTATGCCCTGAAACATCAGGTATGCCCTTTTGAATTCGGACTGGATTTAAGTCTGTTCGCAGATGGGATTATCGGAGATTATAATTACCTCTTTGATCCCCATGTGTATCTGAAGAGATTTTTCGGGGACGGCAGCCAGGGGAATTATGTCTTTCTGATCGACGAGGCACATAATCTCTTAGAGCGGGGCAGAGAGATGTACAGCGCACCTCTGCGGAAGGAAGACCTGTTGGAACTGAAGCGGGAGATAAAACAGACAATCATGTCGGAAATGGAAGAGGCAGCATTTAAAAAACGCAATAAAGACGAGATTTCCGGACAAATGACATTAGAAATGACAGATGCGTCAAAACAACTGCCACAGGTTAGTATCCCGGAGGAGAGCGATGGAACAGATTCTCTGTATATCAAGGGGCATAAGCTGAAGAAATCCGATGGAAAAAGTACTTTTGTGCGGGAAGGCTATGCGGAACGGATCAGCCAGATGCTGGAGAAGTGCAACGCCCAGCTGTTGTCCATGAAGCGGGATTGTGATGGCTACCGGCTGGTGGATGACATAGACATGTTGGTACAGCCTCTGACCAGGCTTCACGGCATCATCAGCGATTATCTGGAGGAGCAGGAGAAGGTCAGCCTGGAGGTGCGGGAGAACCTGCTGGACTTCTACTTCAAGCTCAGCCATTTCCTGGATATTTATGAAAGACAGGACGAAAACTATGTGAAATATACCAGAATGTGTGAGGACGGAAGCTTTGAGCTGAAGCTGTTCTGTGTGAATCCCAGGGAAAATCTGAAGGAATGCATGCTCAGGGGACGCAGTACGATCCTGTTTTCTGCCACATTTCTGCCGATCCAGTATTACAAGAATCTGCTGGGTGGCGAGAAGGAAGACTATGAGGTATATGCGCACTCAGTATTCGATCCCGAGAAGCGTACAATACTGATCGCTGGGGATGTGACCAGCAAGTTCACCCGCAGATCCCGGGAGGAGTACTACAATATTGCCCGCTATATTCATGAAGTCGTGAAGAACCGGCACGGCAATTACATGGTGTTTTTCCCGTCTTATTCCTTTATGGAGCATATTTATGAGATTTATGAGCAGTATTTTATGACGGAAGAAGAGGAATGTCTGGTACAGCAGGAATCCATGAATGAGAAAGAGAGGGAATACTTCCTGAACCGCTTCCGGGGCAATGAGGACTGCGATCTGCAGAGCCTTATCGGTATGGAGATCGAGGAGGAAGAGGAACAGACACTGATCGGGTTCTGCGTGCTGGGAGGTATCTTCGGAGAGGGGATCGACCTGAAAAAGGACAGCCTCATCGGTGTGATCGTAGTAGGAACCGGACTGCCACAGGTAGGCTGCGAAAGGGAAATCCTCAAGGACTATTTTGATGACAATGGGGAAAACGGCTTTGATTATTCCTACCGTTATCCCGGAATGAATAAAGTCCTGCAGGCGGCGGGACGTGTCATCCGGACCGCGGAAGATGTGGGGATTATCGTGCTGCTGGATGAGCGTTTCAGGCAGTATTCTTATCGCAGAATGTTCCCCAGGGAGTGGGAACAGGTAGTACCTGTGACAGTGGATACGGTGGCTAAAAAGGTGGAGCGATTTTGGGACGCCTGGTTGTGGCAGAAACGATGACATTCGATATGATAACAGAGTTGATATACAACATGACAATCCACATAACCACATATGACACGTGTGTATATGTGGATAACTCGGTGGATTTTGTGGATTATTTGAGCTTTTTTATAAAAAAAACGACAGATGGATCAAAAATGGTGTATAATAGCAAAAGAATGTATGTGGACAAATCATAAAAGTAGTACTGAACCAGTCAATAATGTGATGGCGGGGGCTTTTGACCCCGACATCATCAAATGAAGACAGCATGAAATTAAGGCAGAAAGGCATGGTGACCAATATGTGGGCATATGAAAGTGTTTTTTATCAGATCTATCCTATGGGATTCTGCGGAGTTCCTTTTGAAAATGACGGAATACAGAGACATGAGATCAAACGTGTGGAGGAGTGGATCCCCCATATGCAGAAGCTGGGAGTGAATGCCGTTTATTTCTCTCCGGTATTTGAATCGGATACCCATGGTTACAATACCAGGGATTACCGCAAAATTGATGTAAGGCTGGGAACCAATGAAGATTTTAAGGAAGTATGTGATGCACTGCATGCGGCAGGAATCCGGGTTGTGTTAGACGGTGTGTTCAATCATGTGGGCAGAGGTTTTGCACAGTTTCAGGATGTGATTAAAAACCGCGAGAACTCTCCTTATGTGAACTGGTTCTACCGTATTGATTTCGGCGGTAATTCCAACTACAATGACGGATTGTGGTATGAGGGCTGGGAAGGCTGCTTTGATCTGGTGAAGCTGAACCTGCAGAACCCGGAGGTAGTGAACTACCTGTTAGACAGCGTGAAGGGCTGGATCGATGAATTCGGTATCGACGGTCTGCGTCTGGATGTGGCATACAGCCTGGATGAGAATTTTGTCAGAAGACTGCGGGAAGTGACCGGTGCCTACAAGCAGGATTTCTTCTTATTAGGCGAGATGCTTCACGGAGATTATAACCGTCTGATGAATGATCAGATGTTGCATTCCGCAACGAACTACGAGTGTTATAAGGGACTTTACAGCAGCTTCAACAGCATGAATATGTTCGAGATCGTGCATTCCCTGCTGCGACAGTTCGGGCCGGAGAATTGGACATTATATAAGGGAAAGCACCTGTTGTCCTTCGTGGATAACCATGATGTGACCCGAGTGGCAAGTATTTTGAATAATGAAAATCACCTGCCGCTGATCTACGCCATGGCATTCGGTATGCCGGGGATCCCCTGTGTCTACTATGGAAGCGAATGGGGCTTCAAAGCCAGAAAAGAAGATGGTGATCCTGCACTGCGTCCCTGCTTTGACAAGCCGGAGTGGAACGGTCTGTGTGACTGGATCAGCAGACTGGCAGAGGCCAAGAAGCATTCCGAGGCACTGAATTACGGAGCCTTCCGTTCAGTACTGCTGACCAATAAGCAGTGCATTTTCGAGAGAAAGTCGGAGCATGAGAGAGTACTGGTGGCCATCAATGCGGACGGAGAGGACTTCATGGCACATTTTGATGCCGGCTGTGGAACAGCGGTGGATCTGATCACCGGAGAGAAACATGACTTTGGCGGCGGCAGTCTTCTGCCAGCGTACAGTGCATATTTCTGGCGGATGGAAAACTAACGGAGAATTTATTTATGAAGGTACTGATCTTATCCACCGGAACGGGTGAGGGACATAATTCCGCTGCAAAAGCGGTGAAAGAACAGTTTGAAAAACGGGGCATTCCCTGTGAGTTGGCAGATGTACTGAATTTTGCTTCGGACAAAGCCGGCGCTTACGGACGCCGGATCTACATCTGGAGCACAGTCCGGGCGAAAAAGGTGTTCGCCGGAGCGTACCGGGTAGGCAGGGCCATTTCGTCTGCCAGATTAAAGTCACCGGTGTATTTTGCCAACGCTTTGTATGCGGATAAGCTGTGCAGCTATATCACAGAGAACGGATATGATACGGTGGTAATGCCACATCTGTTCCCGGCGGAGGCAATGACCTGGCTGCTACGACAGCATAAGCTGGATGTACAGACTTATTTTATTGCCACGGATTATACCTGTATTCCTTTTACCGAGGAGACAAAGGTGGATTACTATTTTATCCCACATGAGGAACTGACGACGGAGTTCATCAAACGCGGCATCCCTGCGGAGAAGCTGGTTCCCACGGGAATTCCGGTATCGGAGAGGTTCCTGAAGCTTCCGGAAAAAAGAGAAGCGCGAGGGCAGCTGGGGATTCCGGCAGATAAATCCTGTATCCTTATGATGACGGGCAGCATGGGGTATGGCCGTGTGGAAAGCATGACGGCGAAGCTGGTGGAGCAGACCGGCGAGGATACCCATCTGTATATCCTGGGGGGAACCAATGAAGAACTGAAGAAGACACTCCGGGATACCTATGCCGATACAGAGCGGGTGCATGTGCTGGATTTTACCACGGAAGCGCATCTCTACATGGCAGCGGCGGATATTCTGTTCACCAAACCGGGTGGACTGACTTCTACGGAAGCGGTGGCAGCGAAGGTTGCATTGGTACACACTAAGCCGATCCCCGGATGTGAGGATCGCAATGTTGCCTTTTTCACACAGCATGGGATGTCTGTATCAGGAGATACGGAAGATGCCGTGATACAAAATGGACTAAAGCTTCTGCGGGATCCGGAGGCACAGGCCGAAATGCGGAAGTGTCAGGAAAAATACGGAAAGCCTTACGCCGCAGATGCAGTCTGTGAATTCATCTGCGGACAAAAGGAAGCAGCACAAGAGGAAACTTAGACACAGAGGAAAACGACAGACAGGAGAGACAGATGATCATACGTGAACTGGGAATGATAGTCTTCGGATTGTTATGCGGAAGTATATTGTTCGGCAGGGCATTGCCGAAGTGGATCAAAGGAATTGATGTCACTGAGGTCAGCAACGATCACAATCCGGGGACTGCCAATGCCATGAAATACGCAGGAGTGCCTGTCGGGATCCTGTGCCTGCTGGGAGATCTGTTAAAGGGAGCACTGCCGGTATACGTGGCAGTTGGCATGGGGCTTGTGACAGACAGCTGGTTCCCGCTTATCATGGCGGCACCGGTACTGGGGCACGCCTATTCCCTGTTTTATCATGGAAATGGAGGCAAAGCCATTGCGGTATCCTTCGGCGTGTTGATCGGACTGGCACCGGTACAGCCGGAACTGCTGCTGTTGCTGATCATATTGTATTTGTCGGGGTCTGCCCTTCTGATCAGACCGCACACCAAAAGAACCCGTATCACTTACATCTGTTTTGCCGTGGGAGCAGCGGTCCTGCTGATGATACAGAGAATACCACGGCAGGTATTTGGGGGAGCGCTTCTGATCTCTGCCATTGTGATCCATAAAAACAGTATCCGTCAGGAGATTCTGGAGGAGGCGACGGAATCTTTGGAAAGTCTTTAGAATTTCTTACGGTTTCTCTATATTGACGCATGATATTATATGCCGTATAGTATAGCCACAGAGCAATACTATACGGCATATAATATTGTAAGGAAAGCCGGATAGCCGCAAATTTCAGAGAGGAGCGATAGGATGCTTTTTAATACAGGAGCAGCCCTGCTGGATGCTATCGTGCTGGCGGTGGTCGCCCGGGAACCGGAAGGAACCTATGGGTACAAGATCACCCAGGAGGTCCGGCAGGTGATCGAACTGTCGGAATCCACCCTGTATCCCGTGCTTCGGAGACTACAGAAGGACGAATGTCTGGAGGTCTATGACAGGGAATGCAGCGGCAGGACGAGACGCTATTACAAGGTCACCAGCAGGGGCTGGGCACAGCTTCATTTATATGAAAGCGAGTGGCGAAGCTACAGCGGGAAGATCACAGGACTGTTTGAGGGAAGACCGGTTAACAGGTCAGAGGCGTAAAGATGCACAGATGGGAGAAAAAGTAGGATGAACAGAACGGAGTATATGAGGCAGCTGGAGAGCCTGCTGCAAAATATTTCTACTACGGAGCGGGAAGAAGCGCTACAATATTATAATGAATATTTTAACGATGCGGGACCGGAGAATGAACAGAATGTTATTGAGGCACTGGGGAATCCTGCGAAGGTGGCGGAGAATATCAAAAAGGACATTTTCGGCAATGGTTACGGGGAGAACAACTACCAGAGAGTAGGAGCCGACAGCCGGGCAGTGATCACTTATCCGGCAGATCCGCAGACAGAAAATGGTAACAACCGTCAGAGTGATACGTCGCAAACTGCACAGGCACAGGTGGTATCTCCACAGAAAAAAGAAGGGATGTCCACCGGTATGATCGTGTTGATCGTAATTTTATGTATTTTGGCATCCCCGGTGATCCTGGGAGCAGCTTCCGCCGGTATCGGCGTGGCAGCAGGGCTGATCGCCGGATGGTTCGGACTGATCATCGGTTTCGGGGCAACGGCAGCAGCACTGATACTGCTTCTGATCGCACTGGTGGCAGTAGGGATCATCAGTATGTTTACACATCCCTTTGTGGGAATGTGCCTGATCGGTGCCGGACTGATCTGCGGAGGTGTCGGACTTCTGTTCCTGATGCTGACCGTGGCCATGGCGGGAAGCGCCACACCGGCGATCTGTTGTTGGATCGGAGGATTATTCCAGAAAAGAGGTAAAAAAGAAGCATGAAAAAATTTATGAAGGGCTGTGCCATCACAGCGTTGATATTAATATTATTGGGACTGATCCTGGGAGTGAGCGGAAGTCTGGGGAATGGCTCCACGCATGTTTCGCCCGGGGAGATCCTGTCAGCGGTTACCCTGGGAAGAATCTCCGGAGAAGAGGTGGATGACTGGAGCAACGGTGTGACGGAGCAGATAAGGGAAAATATGGGCGATGTGCACTATGATCTGGAGGACAATGTGGATTATGACTCAGATTATGAAGTTAGGTCGGGAAAGATAGAGCTGTATGTTCTGGGGGATGACAGTCAGGGCATCACGGATCTACAGGTGCAGGCCGGTGGCTGTGTCATGAAGATTCAGGTGTCAGAGGATAACTGCTTCCGGGTAGAAGCCGATGGAATGCGAAAGTTCCAAGGATATGTGGAAGGCGGTACGATGGAGATCCGCGGAACCTCAAAAGTAAGCAGCAACAGTGAAGGCAATCTGGTCGGTTCCATCTGCCTGTATGTGCCTGAGGGATATCATTTTGAAAATACCTCTTTGGATCTGGGAGCCGGAAGCCTCAGTGTAGAGGAATTGCAGACGGGGGCGCTGGAAGCCAATGTGGGCGCCGGCAAGATGACGTTTGAGAAACTGGAGGCTGACCAGGCAGAGTTAGACTGTGGTGCCGGTCAGATGATCGTAGAAGAACTGAGCAGTCGCGTGGCAGAGGTTTCCGTAGGAATGGGATCCGTCCGTCTGAACGGAGATGTGACCGAACGATTGGACGGAGAGTGCTCCATGGGAGAACTGAAACTGACACTGGCAGGAGCGCAGACAGATTTCAACTACGACTTAAGCTGCGGTATGGGTGAACTGAAAGTCGGTGATGACAGTTACGACGGCCTGGCACAGGAGAAACAGATCAACAACAACGCTTCTAAAAATATGGAGCTGGAATGCGCTATGGGCAGCGTTGTGGTGGAGTTTAGGTAATTTTAACATTTTTTACAACAACGCCGCCAGATACTTTTCAAATACCACGCCCTCCTGCACGGGCGTTCCCGCCTTTTCGCTTCCGGCGATGCACAGACCTACGAAGTTCGCTGCCTTCTGCACAGAGGTTAGTAGAGTTTCTCCGCGGACGGCATCAGCAGCGAGAATCGAGGCGAAGATGTCTCCGGTGCCGGGGCGGGAGGCTCCGGCAATGGGGGTGGCTACAGTGGTATAGACGCCGTCATCCCATAGGAAGTTCACCAGAGAATCGCCCTGCCGGATTCCGGTGATGACGATGGATGCACCGACAGAATCTTTCAGACACAGAGAAGCCAGCCACTCACACAATCCGGACAGCTCCTGCATCGTCCATTCCCCATCCTTCCAGGGAGTGCCGGTCAGCAGGCAGGCTTCCGTGATATTCGGCGTGATAATATCCGCAAGAGGCAGCAACTTCTTCATCTTCTGAACATGCGTCTCCGTGATGGAGGAGTAGGCCCTGCCGTGGTCTCCCATGACCGGATCCAACAGAAACAGGGGCGGCCGGAACATTTCCACGAATTCCCGTACAATGTCGATCTGCTCTTCATTTCCTAAGAATCCACAGTATAACCCATCGAAAGTAAGTCCCAGTTCGTTCCACACTTTTATATAATCTCGCATATGAGAGGTGTAGTCATCAAAATGGCAGAGAGGAAATCCCAAATGGTTCGATAAAACAGAAGTAGGCACAGGGCATACCTGTACCTTCATTACGCTGATCACGGGCAGGGACACGGTGGTGGAGCAGCGCCCGAAACCGGCAATATCGTTGATCATAGCAAGGCGGGGAACAGTATCCCCGCCTTTATGAGCAGTAGTATTACAATTGTTAGCATTACATTTCATGGAATAATCCTGCTTTCTTCAGTGCCGGACGAAGTGCCAGATAAAGGACGGTTGCCAGAACAACTGCCCAGACAGCATTAAAGGCAGTAACACCGGTTGCAATCTTTGCCAATGCCTTGGAAATATCCTGAGGCACCCCTAACAAATATGTCTTATAGAAGTACCCTACCAAAGGATCGGCTACAATATTGAATGCCATACCGCAGACAGAAGCTAAAATAGCGACACGAGCCACATATTTTTTCGGATGCTCAGCACTCAGGTGGAAAATCTTGTGAGCTACCAGACCTACGATCAGGCCGATGCACAGTTTTAATAGGAAAGTCTTGGGAGCACTGGTTACATAAGCAGTAGTCAGGTCAGCGATGGTCATACCCACGGCACCGGCAAGTCCACCCCAGTAACCACCCAGAAGCAGAGCAGCCAGTACACAGAAAACATTGCCGAAGTGCACTGCCGTTTTTTCCAGACTGCCGGGAACGGGAATGTCAAATTTCAAAAAAGCAAAGCCGATGTAGCAAAGAGCCGCCAATAATCCTGCCTGAGCCAGTCTGGTTACATCCACTTTTTTCTCTGCGGAAGGAACGCCTGCAATCGCATTATACAATCCCTTGATCGTCAGCAAAATAGCGAAGAATACAAGCACCAGGCTGTAAGAATAGGGACGTTCTGCGGAAAGCTTCTCATCGGACAGAGTGGACTTCTGAGCGGATAACTCATCCTTCTGTGTATTCAGGGCATCCAGATCTCCGTCTGCTGTGCCGCCGGTGACTGCCTCAATGGAAGCTTCTACTTCTTCCAGCTGTGCCTTGACATCGCTTAACTGGCTGCCATAAGCAACGGACTCTTGATAACTGCTGTTGTGGGTAACGACTGCAAGGATGATTCCCAGAATCAGGAGAATGGCTCCCGCGATCAATACACCGTATGATTTTTTCTTTTCCATAATGATGATCTCCTCTATTGGTTTCTATTTCATAATTCCCATTTCTTCGGTGGGATATGTTAGGATTCAGTGTATAGAAAAAGTGGCTTGCTTAAAAGAGCCAGAATATGTTTTTTTTACCATGCCAGTTTTGAACGTTGATCATACAATCTGTAGGAAAACAAGATTTTCTTGACAAAGGATTGCTTCCTGTACTATATTTTTTATTAGAAGTTTTACAGATCAAAAGGCAATGACGAAGAGGAGTACACATATCCCCTTACCAGAGAGAGCGGCTGCATGTATGCGCTGGAAGGCTGCTTCAAGACAGGAATGTGGAAGGTAGCTTCCAAGCCGGAGAGCCGAGACCGGATATTCCGGGCGTAAGTTCTCACGAGTTATCCCCGTTACCGGATAGGACTTTGTAAGAAGTCGCGAGGCAGCGCAAGCTGTGAACAAAGGTGGTACCGCGTTACTGACGCCCTTTGCTGACGAGAGTCGGCAGAGGGCTTCTTTAGTTTCAGGAGAATTTAAGGAGGAAGCAATGAGCAAAGAATTAGCCAAGACCTATGACCCCAGCGGCATAGAAGACAGACTGTATCAGAAGTGGCTTGACAAAAAGTATTTTCATGCGGAGGTAGATCACAGTAAGACTCCCTTCACTATCGTGATCCCGCCCCCAAATATCACAGGACAGCTCCACATGGGGCATGCACTGGACAACACCATGCAGGATATCCTGATCCGCTATAAGAGAATGCAGGGTTACAACGCACTGTGGCAGCCCGGCACCGACCATGCAAGTATCGCTACCGAGGTCAAGATCATCCAGAAGCTGAAGGAAGAAGGCATCGACAAACACGATCTGGGACGTGAAAAGTTCTTAGAGAGAGCCTGGGAGTGGAAGAAGGAATACGGTGGACGTATTATCGAACAGCTGAAAAAGCTGGGTTCTTCCTGCGACTGGGACAGAGAGCGTTTCACCATGGATGAGGGCTGTAACAAAGCAGTTACCGAAGTATTCGTGAAGATGCACGAAAAAGGCTATATCTACAAGGGTGCCCGTATCGTTAACTGGTGTCCCGTATGTAATACCTCCATCTCCGATGCAGAGGTAGAATATCAGGAGCAGGCAGGACATTTCTGGCACATTAAGTATCCGCTGATGAATGAGGACGGAACTCCCAGCACCACAGAATTTCTGACCTTTGCCACTACCCGTCCCGAGACCATGTTAGGTGATACCGCAGTAGCCATCCATCCCGATGACGAGCGTTACACCCATCTGCATGGCAGAAAGGTACTGCTTCCTATCGTTAACCGTGTCATTCCTATCGTTGAGGATGCTTATGTAGACAGAGAGTTCGGTACCGGTGTCGTGAAGATCACTCCGGCTCATGACCCCAACGACTTTGAGGTTGGTAAGCGTCATGATCTGCCCGTGATCAACATCTTGAATGATGATGCCACCATCAATAAAAACGGCGGCAAGTTCGAGGGCATGGACCGTTACGAAGCAAGAAAAGCCATCGTGGAAGAACTGGATCAGATGGGTCTGTTAGTGAAGATCGAGGATCATGTACACAACGTAGGTACCCATGACCGTTGTAAGACCACCATCGAGCCCATGGTAAAAGACCAGTGGTTCGTTAAGATGGATGAGCTGATCAAACCCGCAAGAGAAGCAGTAAAAAATGGCGAGATCAAGCTGATCCCCGAGCGTATGGAGAAGAATTACTTCAACTGGACGGATAACATCCGCGACTGGTGTATCAGCCGTCAACTGTGGTGGGGACATAGGATTCCCGCATATTACTGCGATGACTGCGGTGAAGTAGTCGTAGCCAAGGAGATGCCGAAGGTATGTCCCAAGTGCGGATGCACCCACTTTACACAGGATCCCGATACGCTGGATACCTGGTTTTCCTCCGCACTGTGGCCGTTTGAGACTTTGGGATGGCCGGAGCAGACCGAGGATCTGAAGTATTTTTATCCTACCGATGTCCTGGTAACCGGTTATGATATCATCTTCTTCTGGGTTATCCGTATGATCTTCTCCGGATACGAGCAGATGGGAGAGAAGCCTTTCAAGACCGTATTGTTCCACGGACTGGTACGTGACAGTCAGGGACGGAAGATGTCCAAATCTCTGGGCAATGGTATCGACCCGTTGGAGATCATCAGCCAGTACGGTGCCGATGCACTGCGTCTGACCTTGATCACCGGCAACGCACCGGGCAACGATATGCGTTTCTACTATGAGAGAGTAGAGAACAGCCGTAACTTTGCAAACAAGGTATGGAATGCTTCCCGTTTCATTATGATGAACATGGAGCAGGCGCTGGAGAAGACCGGAAAAGATATCACCACCCCTGCGGCAGCAGATTTACAACCCGTTGATCAGTGGATCCTGTCCAAGTTAAACACTCTGGTAAAAGATGTGACCGACAACATGGATCACTTCGAGCTGGGTATTGCCGTACAGAAGGTATATGACTTTATCTGGGATGAATTCTGTGACTGGTACATTGAGATGGTAAAACCCCGTCTGTACAGCACCGACGATGCAGTCAGCCAGAATGCGGCACTGTGGACATTAAAGACCGTCCTGATCGATGCCCTGAAGCTGTTACATCCTTACATGCCGTTCATCACCGAGGAAATCTTCTGCACCATTCAGAACGAAGAAGAGTCCATCATGATCAGTAAGTGGCCGGAGTACAGCGAGGATCGTGCATTCCCCGCAGAGGAGAAAGCCATCGAAACGATTAAGGAAGCCGTTCGCGGTATCCGTAACATCCGTACCGAGATGAACGTGGCACCCAGCCGTAAGGCAAGTGTATACGTAGTCAGCGAAAATGACGAGATCCGCAAGATTTTTGAGGAGGGTAAGCTGTTCTTCGCAAGCCTTGCTTATGCGAATGAGATCATGATCCAGGCTGACAAGGCCGGCATTGCAGATGACGCAGTATCCGTAGTGATTCCCGGTGCAACCCTGTACATCCCGTTTGCGGAGCTGGTAGACATCGCACAGGAGATTGAGCGACTGAAAAAGGAACAGAAGAGATTGGAAGGCGAGCTGTCACGTTCTAAGGGAATGCTGTCCAATGAGAGATTCCTGTCCAAGGCTCCCGAAGCGAAGATCGCAGAGGAAAAGGAAAAGCTGGCAAAATATGAGCAGATGATGGAACAGGTGACAAAGCGCTTAGAACAGCTGGCATGAACTGCAACGAAACGTACAGAGTAAAAAGAACGTAAAGCATAAGGAATACGATGAAATTCGGTAATGACATGATAACGTTTGAAGAAGCGGTGGCATATCTGAAGGATATGCCCCGCTTTACTGTTAAAAAAAATCCTGCGGACAGCAGGGACCTTAAATGGTTTTTAAAAAAACTCGGAAATCCGGAGAAGGATCTTCGGATCATCCATGTGGCGGGTACCAATGGAAAAGGCTCTGTCTGTGCCTACATGAGTTCGATCCTGCAGGAAGCAGGCTATTGCACGGCCGTATTTACTTCACCTCATCTGGTGGATATGCGGGAGCGTTTTGCCGTCAATGGTAAAATGATATCCGAAGAAGCTTTTTTACAGGTTTACTGTGCAGTAGGGGATGCGCTGCAGGAGGCAAATTCCGTTAACCCGGGAGTCTTGTTGCCGGGAGAAGAAGCTGCCCCGGAATTTGTACTCAACTTTTATGAATACCTTTTCTGCATGGCATTACTCTGTTTTGCAGAAGAAAAACCGGATTATTGCATCATTGAGACCGGCCTGGGCGGAAGACTGGATGCCACGAATTACGTGGACAATAAGCTCCTGACCGTCATTACGCGGATCAGTCTGGATCATGTACAGTACCTGGGAGACACCACGGCTAAGATCGCTGCGGAAAAGGCAGGGATCCTGCGCCCGGGTGTTCCGGTGGTGTACCTGGATGGGGATGTGGATGCCAGTGCGGTAATTTGCCGCAAAGCGTCAGAACTTGGTGCCCCACAGATACCGGTGTCGAAAAAGGACTATACTTTCCTCGGATTTCGGAAGAAATACATTGATTTTTCCCTGCGCTCTGAGTATTATAATTATATTAGTCTTACTTTGCATACTATTGCACGTTACCAGATGGAGAATGCAGCGTTGGCGGTTCGGGCCGTGGAAGTGCTGTTTCGCAGTACGGATACGGAGGAGCACGGCGGCAGACTCTGTGCAGGAGCCGGGTGTCCCGCTGTGGAAGAGATCCGTCAGGGAATCCTTGGCTGCTTCTGGCAGGGGCGCATGGAAGAAGTACTTCCGGAGGTGTATGTGGATGGTGCGCATAATGATGACGGCATCCGGGCTTTTCTGGATACCGTGGAACAGGACGGCTGCACGGAGGGCAGGAGACTGTTATTTGGTGTGGCGGCGGATAAGGACTGCAGGCATATGATACAGAGGGTGATCACGTCGGGATTATTCGACCGGATCGCTTTTACGCATATGCGGACGGCGAGGTCACTTTCGCTGGAAGAACTGAAAGGTTTACTGGCAGCTTATCCGGAAGACCGGTTTACTATGTATACGGAAGCGGATACGGCGTTTCGGGAACAGCTGGCGGGCAAAGCGCCCGGCGAACGGTTGTACATTGCCGGAAGCCTGTATCTTGTCGGGGAAATAAAGGAGTCTTTGGACCATGATCAATTTTGAAGAAGAACTGAAGAAATTTCATCCCAGCCTGGAAGTGGAAGATGCTGAGGAAGCCATCTACAATCAGGACCTGACCGATGCGGCGGATCTTTTGGTGAAGATGATGAAAGAAGCAGAAGAAAAAGAAGAGAAATAAGGAGGGAAAGCATGTTTTGTTATAACTGCGGCTGCCATCTGTCGGAGCATGATTTCTGTACATCCTGTGGAGCAGATGTATCCCTCTATAAAAAGATCATGTGCATGTCCAACCGTTTTTACAACGACGGATTGGAGAAAGCGGGAGTACGGGATCTTACGGGTGCGATCAACAGCTTACGGCAGAGCCTGAAATTCAACAAAAATAATATCGAAGCCAGAAATCTGTTAGGACTGGTATATTTTGAGACCGGAGAGGTCGTGGCGGCACTGAGCGAATGGGTCATCAGCAAAAATATGCGGCCCGAGAAAAATATTGCGGACGATTATATCAATATGCTACAGTCCAATGCGACCCGCCTGGATGCCATTAACCAGACGATCAAAAAATATAATCAGGCACTGGTCTATTGCAATCAGGACAGCAAAGACCTGGCCATCATCCAGCTGAAAAAGGTGTTATCCCTGAATCCGAAGTTCATCCGGGCACATCAGCTTCTGGCACTGCTCTATATGGACAGCGAACAGTGGGATCGTGCAGAGAGAGAACTGCATAAGTGCATGGATATTGACCGCAATAACACTTTGACGCTCCGTTATCTGAAGGAAGTGGAGACGCAGCTGACCCCGGATGAGAACAGCAAACAGACCGGCCGGCGTAAAAAGGATGATGCGGTGCGCTACCAGAGTGATAACGAGATCATCATACAACCGTTGAATGTAAAGGAACAGAAGAGCGCGGGAATTTCTTCCCTGATCAATATTGCCATCGGACTGGTCATCGGTCTGGCGGTAATGTATTTCCTGGTGGTTCCGGCGGCAGTGTCCAATGCGAATAATGAGGCACAGAAGACCATTACCGATATCGGCAACCAGTTAGATACCAAGACTTCCCGGATCCAGGAACTGGAGACACAGATGGAAGCACTGCAGACGGAGAATGATACCCTGAGCCAGGAGCTTCAGGGATATGTGGGAGCCGATGGAACCTTACAGACTATCGACAGCCTGCTGGCAGCAGCCACCACTTATCTGGAGACACAGGATATTACACAGACCGCGGCGAACCTGGAGACGATTTCCGCTTCTGTGAATGTAGATGACACCTCCGAAGCGTTCCAGAAGCTGTACAAGACATTGCTTGGACTGATCGGCCCGCAGCTGTCGGCGCAGTACTATGAGACAGGTTATAATGCATACCGCAGTGAGGATTATAAAGCGGCTATCGAGAATCTGTCCAAGGCGGTGATCTATGATGAGACGAACAAGGATGCCTGGCTGAGCCTGGGGAATTCCTACCGCAAGAGCGATGACGCACAGAATGCGATCACTACCTATGATAAGATCATAGAGCTGTTCCCGGAGACCGAGACGGCCAGAAGTGCGCAGAGATATCGTTCCCAGCTGGCAGAAAATACCGCACAGTAACGGAATTTAAAACATACCATCAGACAATTACACAATACACGAAAGAGAACTTGCTACAAGAGGCAGGTTCTCTTTTTTTATAGCAAAATGAAGAAACGCTGTGCAACAGCAGAATGAGAGGAAATATGGAAGATTTTCAAGACTTTCAGATCATTGATAATTGCCTGATGGTGCGTATGCCGGAGGAAGTGGATCACCACAGAGCCTCCTATATCTGTGAAGGGGCAGACAGGCTTCTGGTCAGGGAAAATGTGGAAAATGTAGTGTTTGATTTTGAAGATACCCGATTTATGGATTCTTCGGGGATCGGAATTATTATGGGACGATATCGCAAGATTTCCTGCTTCGGAGGCCATGTCTATGCGATCCATACGGATCGGCAGATCCAGCGTATTTTCCGGATGTCGGGACTTCATAAAATCGTTGAGATCCTGCCGGGATAAGAGAGGCGGAGCAAAGACATTGTCGAAAATCACAGAATATGAAAGAAATCATGCAAAAAAATATGAAAAACAGTGCAATGATAGGCGCAGAAATGAGGAGAACATGGTGGCAGAGAGGGAAGAAGTGCAACTGACAGAGGAAAGAGAGGATGTACAGTATAATAAACAGAGGAAGCGGAATGAAATGGAGATCGTATTTGATGCGGTTTCCTGCAATGAAAGCTTTGCCAGAGTGGCAGTGGCGGCATTCATCACCCATCTGAATCCGACGCTGGAGGAACTGGCGGATATCAAGACCGCGGTGTCGGAAGCGGTGACCAATGCAATTATCCACGGTTATGAAAATCTCGCAGGGTACAGCAGGCATGGGGAAAGCATTCCGGCGTACAGCATCGTCCATCCGGGAAAAGTGCGGATGCACTGTGTCCTGGATGGAGATATGTTATCCATCGAGATCACAGATCAGGGAAAGGGAATCGAGGATATTAAGAAAGCCATGGAACCTTTATTTACCACGAAACCGGAATTGGACCGCTCCGGCATGGGGTTTGCTTTTATGGAAGCTTTTATGGACGACCTGGAGGTAGAGAGTACGCCCGGTAAGGGAACGCGGGTACATATGCGGAAAAAAATGCGTTGCGGAGACTGGATCGGAAAAGAGGACTGAGGAATGGAAGAAGTATCAGTACTCATCGGAAGATCACAGAGTGGAGATAAAGAAGCAAGAGAAGTACTGATCGAAAAAAATCTCGGACTGGTACACCATATCGTGAAACGATTCCTGGGGAGAGGTTATGACCCGGAGGATCTGTTCCAGATCGGTGTCATCGGTCTGATGAAAGCCATTGATAAATTTGACCTGAAGCTGGAAGTGCGGTTTTCCACGTATGCGGTTCCGATGATTACCGGAGAGATCAAACGGTTTCTGCGGGATGACGGGTTACTGAAAGTGTCCAGAACCATCAAGGAGGACGGTCTGAAGGTCAGGCTGGCAAGACAGCGGTTACAGAGCTGCCTGCACAGAGAACCGACACTGCAGGAATTGTCAAAAGAAGCAGAGCTGAGTCAGGAAGAGATCATCCTGGCTATGGAAGCGGGAGCGGAGGTGGAATCTCTCTATAGCAGTGTGGGGCAGGAGGACGGCAGCGAACTGTGCCTGGCGGACCGGGTAGTGGCGGCGGCCCACGGCTGCGTGGGCGCCAGCATGGGGAGCAGCAGCGCTGTGGAAAATGATGTGGAGAAGGACAGGCTGCTGGACCGGATGCTGTTAACACAACTATTGGGAGAACTTTCGGAGAGAGACCGCGAGCTGATCCGCATGCGTTATTTTCAGAATAAGACCCAGACGGAGATCGCCGGGATCCTGGGGATCAGCCAGGTGCAGGTCAGCCGCCTGGAGAAAAAGATATTGCGGGAAATGCGGGAGATGGCCGGATAAATCGAAATTTCATTAAGAATTCATAAACATAATTTTTCCTCTTTCTTTCCGTCGGAAATTCGATTATATTATATAAAGGAATGTAATTTAGATAGGGTTGAATACTGTAAGTTTAGCGAGACAGTATGAAAAAGGAGAGCAGGGGTACTTATGAAAAAACAAAATGAAAACGGACGGATCTCCGAGGATCGTCTGAGCAGAGCAAATAAGCGTAAGAAAAACAACACCATAGCATCGATTCTGGTCATGACCGGATGTCTGTTAGTACTGGTGCTGGTGACCTATGTTGCCGGAATCCTGTATTCCTGGATCGACGGCAAGTTCCAGGATAACGCCAATGATCTGGCGGCTGCAGCGGAGGCAGGCGGTCAGACAGAGAGTGCAGCAGAGGCGGTAAAGACTTATACGCAGGAGGAAGTGGACGCGCTGATAGCGGAAGCGAAGCAGCAGGCGGAGGATGAGGAAGAGAACAAGATCCTCTCCGGAATCCGTGACGGACTGACCTCCGGCACGACCATGGTGGAGACCTTACGTCCCTATTATCCGGATGAACTGGTGGTAGTGAGCAACGGAACTTTTAATTTCGTTCCCATTCGTGACGACCTGCAGAAAAATGACTATGCATTGGAGAACCTGAACATTTTGGAGGACGGAGAAGTGCAGTATATGCAGGATGGTCAGGTGGTATCCCACAAGGGAATCGACGTCTCCAAGCATCAGGGCAATATCGACTGGGCGAAAGTCGCTGCGGATGGCGTAGAATTCGCTTTTATCCGTGTGGGACTCAGAGGATACGGTACCGAGGGTAAGTTAGTAGAAGATGAATATTTCGAACAGAATATCAAGGGCGCCCTGCAGGCAGGCATCAAAGTAGGTGTCTACTTCTATTCCCAGGCGATCACGGATGCAGAACTGTTGGAAGAGGCGAATCTGGTATTAGAGAAGGTAAAGCCTTACAATATTGAGCTTCCTATCGTCTACGATGTGGAGAAAGTCAGCGGCGGCAAGGGACGCGCCAACGCCCTGAGTGTGGAAGAGAGAACCCGTCTGACTGCACTGTTCTGTCAGACCATTCAGGATGCCGGTTACAAGCCCATGATCTACCACAACATGGAGATGAGCACCCTGATGCTGGATCTGTCCCAGCTGGAACAGTATGATAAGTGGTTCGCTTACTATAATGATGATCTGTATTATCCGTATGCCTATAAGGTTTGGCAGTATACCGAAAAAGGTGCAGTGGATGGCATCAATGAGGAAGTGGATCTGAATATCTGGTTCGGGGACTTCTAATGACAAGAGGGGCTTATAGTAGAAAAGGTTCATACGAAAGATAATGAATTTAGTATGGTTGTCTGTTGACAATATCACAGGCAAATGCTTATAATATAGTTAGATAAAGAATCATATCTTTAATGCTTGGTTTCTGACACCAATAAGTTAGGGCTTAATGCTAGGTATTCTTCGACCGTAACAGAAGGGTTTAATGCAAGGTGTTTCACTACCGAAAAGGTGAAAGTTTAATGCAAAGAGCGAGGACAATATACCTTCGCTCTTTTTTTATACAATAAGTCCAGCGGTGTGATGTCAAGAAATAAATGATACAAAAATCATATATTTTT
>ERZ837910.40-NODE-40-length-175831-cov-70.675394_pt1 | contig 175831 bp, 144 predicted proteins | sample MGYA00519940_ERZ837910 | MGnify/ENA primary metagenome ERZ837910 (study PRJEB31850, sample SAMEA3708825) | human gut metagenome | biome: human gut; feature: human-associated habitat; material: faeces | place: China | collected 2014 ... | reverse complement strand
AAAAATATATGATTTTTGTATCATTTATTTCTTGACATCACACCGCTGGACTTATCCCAGCAGCAGATACATTCCCGCATAGATCACACAGGGAATGCAGCAGGCGGCGAGGGGCAGCAATAACCGAAATCTCTTATAGCAGACAGCTCCGCAGATTCCCGCCACTCCCATCAGCATACAGGCCAGCAGCGCTCCCATGGTACTTGCCAGACAACAGGAAATCATCACCGCTCCCAACAGCACCCAGAATCCGACTGTGATCTTTTTCTCCTCCTGCAGTCTGCGGAACAGCCAAAGCAGCAGGAAGAAGATCATCGGGATCAAAATACTTCCCAAAGCCGCCTTTCCCTGTCTGCTTCTTGCGATCATGAAATTCTCCACGGTATAAAAAGAATAATCGCCGAACATTACCAACACTTCCGTGCAGATCAGAAACAGCGGAACCGATTGCCCGGAAAACAGGATCCTGCTTCCCAGCAGATAAAATACGCCATATGTCATAGAGATCAGCACCACCGGCAGCAATGTTTTGGCCACCACTACGGTGGAGATCCCGGTCATCCGCGCCAGCCATGCGATCCAGATGGGAAAAGGTGCCAGTCCGTGCCGCACATCCAGTTCGGTATTCATGCCGGTATAAGGAATCTTCTGGTACATTTTCCCGGATTCCTGTGCCGCCGTAGAGATTGCCACATAATAAGCATCATCGCCGTCCCCATATACCATCCCGACCGCCAGCACCAGCTGTATCAATAATAGCACAGCAAAAATCACCCAGAGCAGAACCTCTGTCTTCTCTGACTTCGCTGTCTTCTCCTGCCGCACCGGACGCAGTCCCCGGGGATTCCGGAACCAAAATACCGTTGCCAGCACAAGTAATACCAGAAGGTATACCGAATATCCGATCATAACATGCCGAAATCGCCCCTCCAAAAGGATCACCGGAACGCAGATCACCTGAAATCCGGCCCAGAGTAACATCTGTCCGCTTATCCACAGGAATACTGCATTTTTATGAGATTTATCCACAGCTGCGAAACAGTGGCCCACCCACATGGGAAGTGCCAGCGTCAGTACCGCCAGCCATATCAGACGAACTACGATCATTTTTATATTCATTCCTTTCGCTTCATTCAGGCTCAAAACGTCATGAACATATTTCTCATTTCCAAGCTTTACTCTCGTTTTACGTTTTCAGATGTTTTTACAAACAGATAGATCTTATCGCCGTGTACCCCTTCGGAAAGCAATGCTTCCTCCGGTTCCAGGCCGTATTTTTCCTGCATTACGGAGATCACTGAGCTCTCTTCCACTCCGGGTTTGATCAGTACCGCAACCCGGTTCAGGGACTGTACTGACGCTACATCCTTACGATCCGCCAGTTCCTCTGCCGTCACTAACAGAGTGCTGTCATAATGCATGAATTCCGGAAGATTCTCATAATATCCGACTCCAGCATAAACACAGATACAGGGAAGAAGCGCATATTCCTCCGCCAATTGTTCCTGCTGTCCGTATCCCCGATAGAGATATTCCCCATCATAGCCGGCCAGCCGCAGTCCCTGCACCGCCACGATCCATACGATCAGGCAGATTCCCGTTGCCCGTTCTGTCCATCCGCATACCTCCGAAAGCTTTTTGCCCAGGTAACACAATAACAGCGCCAGTAATAACGCAGCCAACGGAAACAACGGCATCACATAACGGTCCACAAGATAAGGTGACATTCTGGATGCCAGCAGAAAATAACCGATCACCGGTACGATCAGCAGACTCAGGATTCCCGCATTCGGTCCCACATTCTGTCCTGCCTTCTCAGCCCCGTCCCTGCGATATTCCTGATATTTATGCCAGCCTGCGGTCACCGCCAGAACCACTCCTGCGAGACATGCCGCAGCAAGTAACGGCCCACCTACCGTCCGGTCTGCCACAATTTTAGCAAAGCTTAGAAGTCTCGCCCCGTAACCGGAGAACCCGGAAGCCAGATTATCCAGCGCCTCGGTGCCTCTTCCACTGGAAAATACATCCGCTACCGCAAAAGGAAACAGCAAAAGACCGATCACTGCCGCCAGGATCATCGAACGGACATAGATCCACAGTTCTCTCGTTCTCTTACCGCACAGCAGTCCGGCTGCCGTAACCGCTGCCAGAAGGATACAATAAAACAGGAAAAAATACTGTGTTAAAAATCCCAGTACCGTAACAGCGATCAGGCCTTTATTTTTCCGGTCGAATCCATGATCCTTCCACTTCTCCACATGCACAGAAAGCAGCGCCACACACAGACAGGACAACAGTCCGTACATCCGGATCAGCAGTACCGTTGCCAGTGCTCCCGTACTGAATCCATACAGCAGCACTGCCAGAATTCCCAGCTGTCTGCCCCTTTCCCGCATGGAAAAAATATCCGCAAGCTGTCTGCCCAGTCGCAGTAACAGCCACAACGTGATGCCCAGGCAGACCAGGTTGATGAAACATCCCAGCCACGGTGACAGCGTCCCACCGAACAGGGAACTCATGGTATGCAGCAGCATAAAATGTACCGGCGGATGATTGTCATCTTTCACATTAAAATAAACCGACAGATAATCAAAGGCATCGTCACCGTCCACGGTCACATAATCCCGGAACTGCTCCGCCGAGATCCATACCGGTTCCTCATAGACATCCGCTTTATATGACAGAAGCTTACTGTTCCTCCGGTTCTGAAGTACATCTTTTACCGTCTCCGTCAGGTTAGACACCGTCTCCGGGAAGCTGTCTCCCTGAATTTCCTCCCTCACGAACTTCGCCAGTCGTCCCTCCGGCTGTGTGGGTACGATCCAGGGATTGTATCTGGCATTGGCCAGCTCAAAGCTTAAAAGTTCATCCATGTGGTAGCCCTCTTTCAGACTGATGCCCACGCACATGATCCCCAGACATAAGATAACTGCCAGAAGCTCCGGCAGGATTTTTTTCCATCTGCTGCTTTCCATCATACTAATCTCCATTCCACAGACGATTCCTTTCGTCGGAGGAATCGCGAATCCATTTTGTCGCCGGACTATTTTTCCATGATCCGATAGAGATAGATGCGGTAATAACTGTCCTCTGTCTCAAATGCTTCCTCTCTCACCGGTTCCAGTCCCGTATTCTCGCTATGATCGATATACGCTGCCGACAGCAGATAAGTGCCTCCCAGCTCTCTCAGGCGTTCCGTGTCGATCTCATAGTTCTGAAAATAGAATCCACCCTTTTGAATCGTATAATATCCGGGGCATTCCGCACTAAACAGATAACAGCGGTTCCCCCAGTGGTCGAAATTATCCTCGAGGTACTCGCTCTTGGCAAGCTCCGGCGCTATGATCTTACGGAAACAGTGTTTATATTCCAGGGAATAATTATTGGAATATCCGTCCAGGCAGTAAAATCCATGATATAATGCCGCCGCCGGATCGATCCCTAAGCTGACCACTCTGTAATCTTCCGGCCGCTCCCCGAAATTGTCATAAATATATTCCTGCACCTGATCCAGTACATCTATGGCATAATAATCCCGGAAGCTCATAGCTCCGTACTCCCGGTTCACTGTCTTTTGCAGATTCGGTTTCAGATTGCTCTGAAGGAGAATCTGTTCCGCAGTCGTCACGGTGAGAATCATTGTAACTGTGAACAGGATCACATTCCTCACGCACCGTTTCTCGCAGAGCTGCCGCAGCAGCAGCAAAAGGCAGCATCCCAGAGCAAAATACCACAGGCAGGGGCTCAGCCACAAAACACGGTTGGCCTGAAATCCCTTCAACGCTCCCCAGCCGGAGCGCAGGCTCACACCGATCCCGCTGTCCCACAGTGCGGCCGCCGTTGCTATAAATACAATACATCCGCAGGAGATTGCCAGCGAGCGGAAAATTCTTTTACTGTCAACGGCCCTTCTTCGGATCACGGCGATCACCGTAAATACCGCTATGAGCAGGATCCACCCGTGATAATCCACACTGTGTTGTCCGCCCTGTAACAGGTTCGTCTTCCATTGTTCCCAAAAAGATACCGCGGTCAGCGCATACTCCGCCTTATGCGAAACCGTGCTCTCTCCCACGCCGAAGATCTGCAAAAACAGAGCACCGTTCTCCAACAGATAAGTGAGAAGCAGTAAAATCCATGCAATCCCCTGTGCTGTCGAATACTTTCTGCGCAGTGCCGCAATGATCTCCCCTACGGCCCAGATCCCCAGTACCGCAAATCCGGACAGTACCAGAGAAGAATTTGCACCGAAAAATACTACATAGGCATAATACAGCAGCCGCTCGCGAATAGATCTGTCCCGTTCCCGTAGCCGCAGTACACAATACAGGAGCATCGGCAGTCCGTATTGCGACAATCCGTACACCGGCAAAAAGGGCAGATAGGCATACATACAACCTACCGTCATCGCCAGGAAGCCTACCGTTCCTTTTCTCTCGCTTAATATTTCAGAATCTTCCGCTGCCCACCAAAGCAGGAGAAACATTCCGACATATCCGACAAAGCTCCCGGCCACCTGCATGCAGGCAAGCGCCGTCTCCGCAGGCAGCAGACAGTATAACAATACGCAGGCCGGTGCCGGCATGGTAAGAGCGGTCCTCGCCGCGCCGTTCATAAATTCCGGCAAAATACCGCTGCCGTCCCACAGGTGTCTCGCCTGCAGCAGATAAGCGATCACTTCTCCATCCAGCTGATCGTGATACACAAATATAGCATCTTTCCCCAGTATCAGATAAGGGATTCCCATTGCCAGCACCGCCAGTGCTCCCAAAAGGAACCAGACATTTTCCGGTTTTTTCATTTTCCTGCGTTCTGTCATCATTCCTCCTGTGTCAGACAATGATATGCCACCGAGATCATTCCCACCAGCCATAGCATTCCGGGGAGCAGTCCGTTTTTATAATCCCAGCATCCCGCATCCTGCATGGTGTACCATACTGCCATGCCAAGCGCCGTTATGCCACACATACACACGACCTCCCACCGGATACGCTTTTTCCCGGCCAGTGCGCCGAGCAGTGCCGCAATACTCCCCAGCAGGAACCACACACTGCTGTATTTCAGCAGGAAATTGGTCAGCTGCAGGGCTCCGGTCATCATCAGATCCACATTTCTGGCAGAAAAAGAATCATACCCCCGGCCGTTCAACAACAGCTGCAGCATCACGGGCGGCATGACATATCCAGCCATGTCCCATGCGATCTGATGTATATTATCGGAAAAATAAGCCTTGAGATGATAAACAGCGTACTTACGGAACAGCTGCTGTGCCCCGCTGACGCCAAGTGCCTCTTCCGCCTTTTTCTGCAGATCCGTCGGCATCGTTCCCGCATACCGTCCGGACTGCTGTATTTCCTCCCAGCTGTACAGACTGCGCAATTCCTCCGGCCAGGTGTCGTATTCTTTTTCCACCCGCATATGGGACCAGGTAAATCTGCGCATCATTGCCGCACTCACCGTATTCTCCGCCTTGCCGTAACTGCCGGGCGTCTGCCACAGAGATACCGCCGTGAATAAAATCCCCGCGACTGCCGCCAGCAGCACCAGTTCTCCCAGCACTCTCTGTTTTCCCAGCTGTCTGCCGCGGATCAGATGCAGAACCCATACCACCGCAAGCGGCACCAGTCCAAGCCACAGGTTCTCCACGACAAACACTGTGCCAAGTGCCCACCAGACTCCGGCCGTAAACATCTGTCGGAGAGGGAATTTTACTGGATCGCCATCCGCATCCTGACGCAAGATCCCCATAAGCACCGACAATTCCAGCAGCAGGAAAGAAAATCCCGGAGAATTCGGCAGCACCGCCACATGACACTGCAGGGCAAACGGACAAGTCAGAAGTCCGAGACTTCCCCACACCAGCCACACTTTCTTCGTCATGCCACAGGATCTTAAAAATACGACGCCACTGTAAAATGCGAACAAGATCTGCACCGTGTACACAAAAAAAGGATAAGGGATAGAACTTATGGATTCTATCCCTTTTGCGAGCATCAGAAAAAGAGGGTATCCGATCCCCATATAATCATCACATACAAGAGTATCCGCCGCTCTCAGCCACAGATAACTGTCCCCGAACTCCGGGAAAATGCCAAAAGCTCTGATCATCCAACAGATCCCCAGTACGATCTGTACCGAAATCCCTATGAACAGAAATCTGCCTGCGATCTGCGCAAGCGCCCTGCGTGCTTTCTGCATTCTACTGCTCCTCTAACTCAAAGAAATCTTTTATCAGACCACAGATGTAGTCTACCTGATCCAGCGTCAGTCCGTAATACATGGGAAGTCTGGCCAGACGTTCGCTCTCTCTGGTGGTATAACGGTCCTCCCCATGGAAGCGTCCGAATTTCTGCCCTGCGGGAGCGGTATGCAACGGAATGTAATGGAATACGACCAGCACGCCGTTCTCCTTCATATAGCTGATAAACCGTGTCCTCTGCTCCAGGTCTCTTGCCTTGATATAGAACATATGGGCATTGTGTACACAGCCTTCCGGTACGGTAGGCAGGTCGATCTTCCCGGCATCCTTCAGCGGCTTCAACTGCTCATAATAGCGGTTCCAGCAGGCCAGTCTGGCCTCATTGATCTCATCTGCGATCTCCAGCTGTGCATAGAGATAGGCAGCATTCATATCACTGGGCAGATAGGAGGATCCGTAATTCACCCAGGTATATTTGTCGATCTGACCGCGGAAGAATTTGCTGCGGTTGGTTCCTTTTTCACGGATGATCTCCGCTTCTTCCACATCCTTTTGATCACGGATCAGAAGAGCACCGCCCTCTCCCATGCTGTAGTTCTTCGTCTCATGGAAGCTGTAAGCACCGAAATCACCGATGGTTCCCAGTGCCTTTCCCTTATAAGTGGCCATAATGCCCTGTGCGGCATCCTCTACCACCTTCAGCTTGTGTCTCCTTGCAATATCCATGATGGTATCCATCTCACACGCCACTCCGGCATAATGTACCGGTACGATGGCTCTGGTCTTCTCGGTGATCGCATCCTCGATCAATGTCTCATCAATGTTCATGGTATCCGGACGGATATCCACAAATACCGGGATCGCGCCGCGGAGCACGAACGCATCCGCAGTGGACACAAACGTATAAGAAGGCATGATCACCTCATCTCCGGGTCTGATATCACACAAAAGCGCTGCCAGCTCCGTCGCATGCGTACAGGAAGTGGTCAGCAGACATTTGCCGGTTCCTGTTCTCTCCTCGATCCAGGCGTTACATTTTTTCGTATACTCACCGTCTCCGCAGATCTTCTGATTTTTGACACACTCCTGAATGTAATCTGCTGCTTTGTCCACATAAGGCGGTACATTGAATTTAATATCTATCATAATGCATCCTCTTTTCTGCTATGCTTTGGTTATGTTCTAATTTTCCCTGCGCTCCCGCTTCCAGCTTCCCACCGCTGTGCCCGGTACGTTTTCCGTCACATGACTGATAATGTATTTGGGTCTTCCCTTGACTTCTTCATAAATTCTGGCAATGTAATGTCCGATGATACCCAGACTCAGCATCAGGAATCCTCCGATGATCAGGATCAGCAGGATCACGGTGGTGAAGCCTTCCACAGCTGTCCCCATGATATATCGTACCAGTGTCTGGATCGCCAGTACCACGCTGAAAAATATGGATATCATTCCCATGATCGTCACCAGCTGTAACGGCAGGGTACTGAAGGAAGTCGCATTGGTGATGGCATACTTCATCAGGCTCCAGAAGGACCATTTACTCTGTCCGTACTGTCTCTCCTGCACTTCGTATTCCACGGTTTCTGTCTGAAATCCGGCCCAGAAGGTCAGTGCCCGGAAAAAGGTATTGCGCTCCGGCAATTCCAACAGGACCCGGACCACCTTTCTGTCCAGCAGTTTAAAATCGGAGGAAGCATTCATATCCATTTTGATCAGCTTGCTCATGATCTTATAAAACAGGCCTGCAGACAGCTTATATCCCAGGCTCTCACGCCCTCTGTCGGATTTGATGCCCTCCACGATCTCGGCACCCTGCTGCCATTTTTCCCACATCTGAGGGATCACCTCGGGCGGATGCTGCAGGTCACAATCCATTACGATCACGGCATCTCCCGTGGTCAGCTCCAGTCCGGCAAAAATACCGGCCTCCTTACCGAAATTCCGGGAGAATTCCGCTCCCCGCACTCTCGGATTCTTCGCTGCCTCTTCCTGGATCCGGTCAAACGTGCCGTCCTTGGAACCGTCGCTGATAAATACCAGTTCATAATCTATCCCGTGTCGGTCCAGCAATTCGCCCAGTACCTTCGCGGTATTCGCAATATTTTGTTCTTCGTTATATGCCGGTAAGACAATTGACAATAAAGACATCTTCTTAATCCCTTCCGCAGTTCTCTGTCTTGACATAGAGGATCCCATCCACCACTTTCGTAGCATTCGGTCCGGGGAATGTATCCATGTCAATGTATTCCTGTGTCATGTAGATCTCACCCACCGTATCGGGATCCAGGAAATTCAGGGTTGCCCCCAGATAATTCTGCATAAATGCCTGATAATCCGCTCCCTTATAGATGAGATAATCTCCGCTGAGTCCGATCATACCGTCCGTAACCTTCCCCGTGATATCCGTTGTAGGGAATTCATCATAGCCGATGACTCCCACCAATGCAATAGGAATCCCCTGATAATATCCGGGAGTCTGCTCGATCCGGTCCAGCAGGCGTACACAATACGCATACGTCTTCTCGTACTTTTTCTCCAGATTGGAATATCCGATATTATCGGAAATTCCATAATCAAACACCAATACCACCGCCGCACACAATGCTGCCCATTGCAATACCACGTCCGTACGACTCTCCTCAGCGGTATACCGGTCCGCGAACGCCGTCATAAGGATCAGATACAATACCCACTGGTATCGCATCAGCAAATGATAGGTCAGGTTCGGAGAAATGAGCAATATCACATTGGTCAGAAGCGGTATGCTGATGCCCAACAGAACTATTATAACGAAAAATGCCGGATTCTTCCACCATTTTCTCCAAATCATACTGCGGATCACTAAAAATACTACCGTTGCCACTAAAATAATGCAGGCCGCCAGTGAAAAAATATTGTTCACAAGAACATTGCCGTGAACCGTAAATGCCAGGAAATCCACGTACATTCCCTTTATGGTTGCCAGAATTCCCATGCCGGTTCCCATCTGCTCCATGGAATTGATCCCCTGATAAGTATCCAGCACCCTGCCCTGCAGCTTCAACAGGATCTGCAGGATCACATAATACAATACTCCGCCGGCAATTCCCATCCCCAGATAATGGCATACATATTTCGCCTTTTCTTTCCAGCCTTTTTCCTCCATGAAATAGAGCAGGAGCTTATATACACACAGCAGTATCGTAAAAGGCAGGTACGCCTGATAGATTCCCATACTGAATGCCAGACACACTGCACCGGCCAGATAGCCTCTGGGATATTTCGCCGTAAACAGAACCGCCAGCACTGCCAGGAACAGCGCCAGCATGTAACCATCCATGGTAAACACATAGGCAAAAGTAGATGCCAGCGCCGGAAAAGATACCAGCAGACCGCTCACCACAGTAATGGTCACCGGATCCGTCAGTTCCAGCACTTCCGTAAGTACCACCGCCGTAAGTGCCAGCCATATCAGTCCGATCAGTCCGATCACCCAGGGTATGGTAAAATAAGAAGAAAATCCACAGGCAACAGTTAAAAACCAGCGGCCGGAAGTGATCATATTCTGGTCAAAATACATGCTGCTCAGTCCGTCATGATTCGGAATATCCGACAGCATCACCGGAAGATGGATCAGCAATCCCAGCACCAGCGCCGATACGAACGCGATCCTCCAGGTCGTCTTTATTTTTGTCTTGCTCTCTTTCAAAAGTTCCCACGGTGTCTTCATCCGTCTGTCACTCCTCGTCTAACGTCTGATTCAGGTAGTCCGCCAGTGTCTGGGCAATCTTCTCCCGCCCCGCTTCGTTGGGATGCAATCCGTCATCCGTATAGAGATACAGATCGTCCCAGTTGTCATGAGGATAATAGTCATGATAAATATCGATCACTTCCACATCCAATGCTTCACAGATCCCAATCTCCGCATTGACATAATCTTCCAGTACGCCGCCTCCCAGATCGTACTCTTCACAGGTTACCTCCGGTACCGTATACCAGGTATACGGCGGCGTGATAAATATGATCCGCAGATCCGGATAAGCCTCCCGCAGTTCCTTTACAATACTGCGGATTGCTCCGCAATACGTATATTCATCATACGGATCCGTCACGGACTCAATGGGATTCCCCGCGTGATAATCATTCAGTCCGGATCCGATAAACAAAATCTGTACCGTATCAAAATCGATCTGCCCCAGGTCACCCAGCGTATCTTCAAAATAATCAGTTGCCGGTTCCCGGATCCGTATCGTCTTCTGCACACCGAAATCCTTTACCGCAAAAGATCTCACCAGTCCTGCCGCAGACAGAGAATCCTTGGTATATCCCAGTCTTCTCTCCGCATCCGCTCTTCCCAGAACCGTTCCGCCCAGTCCTCCGTTATAACACTTCAGGCCTGTCTTCTCCTGCAGTTTGGCAGCAATGGAGGTCTCATCCCGGCACAGTCCGTACACACTGTCTCCCAGAAATACCACATCGTAGGGAATTCTCTGATACTCGCGGTCCCCCGGGAAAAACAGCACCAACAGTACCACGAAAATCACGGCTGCAATCGTACTATATATTATTTTTACTCTGCTAAATTCTATCTTCTTCATAAACCCGGCAAAGTTCCTCCGCGATCCTGCTGGCACCATTTCCATCTACCAGATGACGTTCCAGACTGCTGTAATGTTCCCGCAGTTCTCTGCTTTGCATCAGCTCCATCATATGTTCCACGATCCGCCCCGGCATAAGGTCACCTTCGGTCAGGTAATTTCCTCCGTAACAGGTGATTTTCTTTTGATAAAAGGTCTCTACAATCTTCTCCTGATTATCTACAAACGAAAAACTGATCATGGGAACTCCGATGGCGGAAAGCTCATACATGGTAGAACCACCTGCCGTTATGGCAATATCGCATTCCCTCATCAGCTCAGACATCCGGCTTACATTACGGTGCACCCGGATTCTATCATCCGCAAGCGCCATACGGCACAGCGCATCATAATGCGGATTAAAGATTCCGCTGACCACATGGAATACCACAGCTAGCTCCTTCGGCACTGCCCGCAGGATCTGTCCTGCCAGATCATAGCGGTCACTTCCTCCGGTGGTCAGAAGAACTGCTTCTGCCTGTTCTCTTACAGGATATTCCACATTGCGAAATTCCGGTCTGAGGGGTGCATAAGCTGCTCCCATGAGACTGTAAGCCGGCTCCGGATGATACAGGCTTCTGTCCCCATATATATTATAATTGATGATCATATTCACCGGATAAGAGTGGAAGCTTTTATCATCGATATAGACGGTCCATACCTGTCCCGTCAGCCGCTGTAGATAAGCATCCGAGACATAATAACTGTCAATCAGCAGCATATCGGGATGTTCTTCTTCCATGACAGCTGTCAGTACAGGCAGTTCCTCCTCCATGCGGTCATACCGGGTATGCAGGATCCTTACCTTTTTGCCTCTGCTTTTTACCAGCTGCGCAGCTGCGCCATCCGCCATGACAAAACACACCAGTACCCCTGCTGCCTCCAGCGCCTCCGCAATAGCGAGGCAGCGCATCACATGCCCGGTTCCTATCTGCTCATTGCCGTCTGCGCGGATCCATACCTTCATCAACTGTTTTCGTCCTTCCTCATTGCCTTTTCATAAGCTCTTTTAAAATCGCCAATCTTCATATTCCAGTCAAAATCCACCTTTTCCCGGATCGCATCCAGGTCCTTCATTCTGTGGTAAGTAACGGGTCCTGCCTGCTTCACGGGTATGATGCTTCCTTCCCGGATCTGCTGCCAGTTCTCCCGGAATAATTTCTCTATCTCCTGAAGCAGTGCCTCATAGGTGGATGCAAAGGTTTCCTTTTCTTCATCAAAATGCAGTTCCCGCTGACATAAAATATCCCCTTCATCCAGTCCCGCACTCATAAGGTGAATGGTCACACCCTTGGGCGTATTCTCCAGGAAACTGAAAAAGTTCGGACTAGAGCCGCGGTTATAAGGCAGATACGAGGTATGAAGATTGATAACTCTGCCGGGCATCAGATTCAGCACCTCCTGTGGAATCATATGGCGGTAATTGAAGCTGATCATCAGGGAAGGCTTCATCTGTGCGATCATCTGTGCCGTTACTTTATTCTCCACCCGGTATACCTGTTCTCCCTGCTCCTTCAGCCACCGGTACAGACCGTCTGTATTCGTATTATTGGTCAAGAACAGAATACTGCCCTTCTCCAGGGCATCAAAGGTAAGAGGCGTTCCTCTCTCCATGGCATGATCCGTCCGCATCCCCAGGACATCTTTCCAGTATTTGGGTTTGATGCCGTAACCGGGACGGATAATGCGGATATTTTCTTCCGTAAGCTCTGCTCCTGCGGGTATATCCTTCACTGCAAAAATAGATCTGCGGAACACTCTGCTGCTCTCTTCCTGTTTTTCCACGCCGTAGGTTGGTGTCCCCAGGGCAGCCTCCACATTACGGATATCCTGCACCATCTGCTTATATTCTTCCGGTGTCATGGAGAACGAAGCATCCGGATTCTCGATCTCGCGGCTTAAGCAGAAATGCTTCTCAATAACCGATGCCCCCAGGGCCACCGCCGTCACAGCACTCATGGAACCCATGGAATGATCCGACAGACCAATGGGCAGGTCGAAACGTTTCTGCATATCGGTAATCGTCCGCAGATACATCTGCGCCGGGTCTGCGGGATAAGCGCTGGAGCATTTTAACAGCACCAGCTGTCTGTTGCCGGTGTGATATACCGTCTCCACAGCTTCCCGGATCTCCTCCAGCGTAGCCATACCGGTAGACATGATGATCGGTTTTCCTTTCGATGCCACGTACTCTACCAACGGCAGATCGATCATCTCAAAAGAGGCGATCTTGTAGAATTCCAGTCCCATATCCTCCAGGAAATCCACTGCAGTATTATCAAAGGGAGTGGACAAAAAGTCGATTCCCACCTTATCTGCCTCCGCCTTCAGCTGCGGCTGCCACTCCCACGGAGTGTATGCCTTACCGTAGAGGCTGTAGAGATTCTCGCCCTCCCAGGTACCGTTATTCACCTGAAAATATTTGTTGTGGCAATCAATTGTCAGGGTATCCGGCGTATATGTCTGAATCTTGATACAGTCCGCACCGCTTTCTTTGGCGGCATGAATGATCTCCTTTGCACGTTCAATACTCCCCGCATGATTCGCTGACATTTCCGCGATCAGATATGCCGGTTCCCCACTTCCGATCAGACGGTTTCCGATTTTGATCTTAAGATGATCCTTTTCTCCCATACTTTGTATCCTCATGCCTTCCCCAGCATATGATATTTCATCTCTGCCAGTTTCCAGTCCTCTTCATTGTCAATATCCTGCACCTCTGTCTCCGGAAGCTCCATGGGTACTGTTTTCTCCATGATCAGATTCTGCTGTGCCAGGAAAGACGACACCCGCAGACAGTAGAACTGTCCCGCATCATGATAATAAGGTTCCAGATCCTGGGAACGGCTGTTACGATACTCCGGCCATTTGAACTTAAGATACCCTTCCGCATCCTGTACCACGCAGCGCTGGGGCGGAAAGCTGAAACGTACGACCGGAAGCAGGGTGTCCCCCTTTTTTTCTTCCAACAGGCGCATTGCCTCCGACAGCCTGTCAGGTGTAATAAAAGGAGCGGTGGGATAGATACAGCACAAGGTATCAAAATGTTCCCCGCGTTTTTCATATTCTGCCAGCACTTCTTCCAGCACATCTTTCGTAGTGGCATAATCATTTGCCGTCTTCTCACTGCGCAGGAAAGGAACTTCTGCTCCATATTTTCTTGCGACTTCTGCGATCTCTTCATCATCGGTAGATACCATGACCCGGTCAAATACTCCCGAAGCCAGTGCTGCTTCGATGGAATACGCCAGGATCGGCTTTCCACAGAATTCCTTGATATTTTTATGAGGGATCCGTTTACTCCCTCCCCTTGCGGTTATGATCGCCACTGCTTTACCGGCTGTCTGCATTACAAATTACCTCTTTTCTTCCAGATCCACTGTTTCATACGATAGTAAACAAAAAATAAAAGATCCGATCTGCTCTGCATCCGGATCAGCTTCTGTTCCGGTGCCCCTGTGCGCTCCAGATAGTAGGGATTCTGTGCAAATTCAGGGAAACGTTCTTCCACACCCTTGCGGAGCTGTCTGATAAAAGCCAGCTTAGGATGTGTTACCCCTCCCATATAAGAGAACAGGGTAATGACATAATACAGTTCCGTATAACGATACTCGATCTCCCGTGAATATTCCGTAAGGAACCCTCTTCTCTCACATTCCGTGTATAAAAGCTCAGCTGCCTTCATGCGATCCCTGCATTTTTCTTCCGTAATATGATGCACTGTGGATACCGCGTGCTGATAATAATAGTAAAGCGGCTCCTCCACTCTCGCAAAATGCCGGAAATACAGGCTCCACAAAGGTCCTGCGCAATTATCCTCATAAAAAATATGTTCCGGAAAATCCAGCCGGTTCTCCCGGATCACACTGTGCTTATAAATCTTCAAGACCATGCTGCCGGGCCGGATAAACAGACTTTTATGCTGTTCCTCCATCAGTTCCCCGGTCTGATCCGGTGTATTGTTGACGATCACTTTTCCGACGGTAAAGGTATGATGATCCACCAGACTGTAATCGCAGCCCACCAGATCCGCTCCGGTCTCCTCCGCTTTTTTCAGAAGCTTCTCATAATAATCCGGAGATACCCAGTCGTCACTGTCGATGAAGCCGATCCATTCGCCTTCTGCGTTTTTTAGTCCAACATTCTTCGCACCACCCTGGCGCAGATTCACCGCATTGGGAATCACACAGATCAGTTCCGGATAACGTTTCTGATAATCTAACAGGATCTCCAGGGATTCGTCCGTGGAAGCATCATCCACGCAGAGAATCTCATAATCATACACTCCCCGGATGGTCTGTCCCACCAGGCTGTCCAGACAATAATTCAGTTTTCCCTCCGCCGCCATATTGTAGACGGGTACGATGATGCTCAATTTTTTACTCATAGCTTATAGGCTTCCCCGTTCGATTTTCGCCCTGCCGTCTTCTACCCGGTAGACAATGTCACATTTTTCGATGGTCTGTAATCTGTGGGCGATAATGATCAGTGTCTTACGGCCGTGCAGTCTGTTGATGGATTCCATGATGGCGGCTTCCGTATCATTATCCAGTGCGGAAGTTGCCTCATCCAGGATCAGCACCTCAGGATCGTTGTACAGTGCTCTGGCAATACCGATACGCTGCCTCTGTCCGCCGGAGAGACGGATACCCCGCTCGCCGATACCGGTCTCTAAGCCTTCCGGAAGCGTCTTGATAAATTCATCCAGCTGTGCTTCCTTCAATACTTCCCACAATCTGTTCTCATCGATCTTATCCTCGGGCACACCGAATGCCACATTTTTGCGGATGGTATCGTCCAGCATGAAGATCATCTGCGGGATGTAACCGATATTTTTCAGCCATTTCCGGTAATTGCCGGGGTCCTTCACATCCACGCTGTCCGCGTAGATATGTCCCGTACTCGGCTCCAGCAGTCCCAGCAGAATATCCACCACCGTGCTTTTGCCGGCGCCGGAGGTACCCACGATCCCCACGGAAGCTCCTACCGGGATCTTCAGATCCGCGTGATCGAAGATCAGATGCTCTGTGTTGGGATACGCATACGTAATATCCTTCATCTCAATGCTGTCCTTTACATCCAGCTTCTCCTCTTCATCGGTAGCAAAGGACATGTCAATATTCTGTCCGTTGATCTCATCCTGCAGATTATCGCTGACTCCCATGAAGAAGGGTTCAAAATAGGCAATGGAGTTGATCTGATTGTTGATACGGTTGACACAGGGCAATAGCACCAGTGCCGCTGCTGCCAGGGTTCCGAACACCGTCAGCATATTTTCCGTGGATACTCCGGTCGCCACCAGGAAGATCATGTAGCCCACCATAGTAGCCACACAGGCAGTCTCGATCAGCAGCTTCGGCACCTGATTATACAGGCTGTAACGCTGTACGGCATCCACATATCCCTTACCGCACTTGCGATACTCGGATACGAAATACTGCTCCTTGCCGGAGATCTTCACTTCCTTGATCCCCTGTACCGTCTGGGAGATCCATTTGAACAGACCGCTGTAATAGTCCTGATTGTCCTTACCCGCCTTATACATGACAGGCTTCAGCACTCTCTTGATCAGCCACATGAGAGAAAGCAATACCACTGCCATCAGAATCGTCATGGTTCCGCTGGAGATAAAGCAGTAACTGATAACGAACAACGATACCACCGTATCGGACAGCAGCTGTAAAAGTGCCAGGATCAGGGCATACATATTATTAACATCCGAAGTGATGCTTCGCTGCACCACCGCGGTATCCGCATTCAGGTAAAATTCATAGCCACGGCGCAGATAGTTGCGCATCATGCGTTCGGAAGTGTAAAACTGGTTCGTATAGACAAATGACAATGTCAGCTTCTGCTGTACATAAGTAAACAGATTCTTCACTACGAATACCAGGATCAGCAGTACCATGACAATAATCGAGAAGGTCCGGTAGCTCTCCACTCCCAGGATCTCATAGCAGGCTTCCGCCACCCGGCTGTGCTGTACTGCCTCCGGATCAATGACGATCTGCATGACCTCCACCAGCATACCCACACCGGCGGTCTGTAAAAATGCGCTGATCACCATGAGGATGATCAGCCCCACCATGGTTCTCTTCTGTTTTTTGTCCAGCAGGACATTCATTTTCTTAATTATCTGTAACATAGAGTTCTCCAGTTCTCCGGTTCTTCATTTCTCAGATCTGTTCATTCTGTCTGTGGATCAGGGGATCTTCATAGGCATCCATGAAATCCGGTCCCAGACGCACCGCTTCCTCTGCGAAGGGCAGCCCCTTCACTTCCGTCAGCACTCCCACTACTTTTTTAAACCTCAGTCCCGGGAAAAAATTCAACATTTCCATAGGCACGGTAGCATCGAACTGCGGATACTCCGGGAACAATTTCCGGTAATCCAGTTCATCTCTGGGATGCGGTTTAATAAAAATACTTCCCTCTTTTTCGTACATTTTGATAACGTCCCGGAATATCTTCTCTCTGACATCCAAAGTACACAGAGGATCCGTAAGGATCAGTATTTTATCCCCTACCTTGTTGCTTTCAGCAATCTGGTGCTCCAGCTCTTCCTTATTTTTCACAAACGCCTGAAGGATCAGCTGCTTGTCCGCCTCCGTCAGGCGGTCCACCAGCTCTTTCCTCGGCTGTTCAATGTATCTTGGACAGGGATAATGAATTGCCGAGATATCATTTACCTCCATATCCATGCAGTATTTGCCGTAACCGTTCTGTACAAAGATCAGATTCAGATACCTGGATAAAAAGGCCTTGAGCTTAAAATGGCCTCTGTTGTCATACCGGGCGGCATCGAAATTCTTCAGACAGTTCAGACCGTCCTCCACTGCATGATAACGGATATGATTCTGATTCAGATAATACCCGATGGGGTCGGAATCGCAATAGACATAAATATCCTTGTATTCCTTCAGGTTCACCGGTACGTAAGGTGCCTCCAGTCTGGCATATTCCCGCGTAAACCGGATACGGTTCTTCAGATTCCCCAGGAAATTCCCGGTATCCAGGCGGTATTTTGCCAGCTCCGGGAAATAGTCCTCTCTCTTCTCATCGAACTCCAGGACTTCCTCAAACAGGCCCGTGCTCTCCACCCGGGCCTTCAGATTTTCAAAATTGTTGGACATTTTGGACAGCACTAAAGTAGCAGTTCCCGCCTTCCTCGCAGGATCTGCCTCTGCCCGTAATTTTAACTCTTTTAAAAACGTCACATATGCATGATAGTAAGTGTGACATATATAAATTCTGTCTTTCATCCTATTTTCCAATTCAGGGTATTTATTTTTCTATTCTATCATATTTTTCAAACATCGAAACAGAAACCTGTATTTTCTTAACAAAATTTAAGATTTATATGCTATAATAGAGCAAACTTACTTAGCCTTACATAGGAGATTCCCATGAAAAATTTTTTGATAACTCATCCATTCTATAGAAAAATACTACTGACTGCTATCTGGCTGATCCTCGTGTGCGGTATCGTCATCGTTCTGAAAAAAGAAATCTCTCCCGTGATCGCCATTGATTCCCTCACGGTATCTTACCCGGACACAACTTTGGAAATTTTACCCGGCGCTACGATGGAAGAGGATATTGCCTGGGATAAATCCACCCTCGAAAGTATTGATCTTGCTTTTTCCTATACGGATGATGTATGGCAGGACAGCCAGGTCAAAGTCTCCGTTTTTCGAGATGACGCTGTCATCATGGAACAGGTCCTGAGCCTGACTTCTCTGCCGGTGAACCGTTATGTAAACTTCAGTCTCGATCAGACACACTGCGCAGGAAGCACCTTTACTGTCCGCGTCGAGAATCTATCCGACGACCCTTCCTCGGCATTCCGCATGTTATGCACAGATAACGCACACTATTATCTGGGCAGCGTGTCCAATTATCGTCTGGACGGAAAAGAACAAAACAGCCGTCTTTTATGCCAGATGTACTATATTCAATCTTATTCTTTTTATAAGGGCATTGTCGGTATCTCCTGGCTGTTGCTCCTTGGTATTGCCCTGAGTGTCATTATTTTGCGTTTACCGGATCGCCAGTGAGTAATCGGTATTCACTGTAATGATCTGATAATTTCTATGCATCATTTCCTCTTCGTATTTTATAGGGATCAGATACACGCCATCTTCCACAGCCTCATCCAGGGTCTGCACATACCGGTAACCGGCAAAGCTCTCCGCATTTTCCCACCCTGGATCCCCTGCATATACTACGGAATTCAGGTACTCTGTGACAGGTATTTTTTCCTCCCAGAGAATGGTCGCAAAATTAATCGTGCCCGGTTCTACGATTGTAAATTCTCCATTCTCACTTACCGATCTTGCCATTTCAATTGCTTCTTCTGCCTCTTTTCCGACAAAATAGGAGGCATATTCCTCACTGTCTTTCACATACCAGACCGCAAATATTCCAAAGGAAAACAACAACATTCCTATACATATACCGAAAAATACTTTGCTTTTTAAATAGCTGCATACCTTGTAAATGCCATATGCCCCATAAAAAATTATGGGAATATGAATGAGATTGGTATGTATTACCGTAACTATTTCATTCAGCACACACATAACCGCTGCACTGACCAGCCAGAACAGCATAACATACTCCAAAGGCTTTTTCTCAAGCTTCCGGCTGCGAACTATGCCGTTCAGCTGCAGGCCGATCCCCAGCATCCAGAACGGTGCTGTGAAAAAGTAATATGCCCCTGTCTTTACGCAGGCTGTGTGAGCGACTCCATCATATTGTCTAAACAGCATCTTACACACTATTTTTGCACTGTCTATCATATGGGCAATGTTGATCTCTTCTCCCCGGAACGCAAGTAATCTGGGGATAGAGAAAAATCGGGTTTTAATCTCCGGCAAAAAATTCAGATTCACACCTACAAAATACAATAACGGACTTGCTATGACAGCTAATACCAGAATTGAAAACCACAGATGTTTTCCATAAGGAATGCTTTTCCGATAAAACAGCAGAAATAGCAACAGAAACAACGGCACCACGATCCAGCTTTGAGCATAACTGTAGAGCGTCAATCCAAAAAATGCAGCCGCAGCCGGAAGATACCCGGAGTTTTTCCTGATCCCCAGTACAAGCAGGGTAAGTGAGATCAGAAACATCGCAGGTGCTAGGTTTGACTCCAGTGCGAACCGGTTGATCATGATATTCCAGGGATTGATCGCCAGCAGAAAAGAAAACAGAAGTCCGAATTTTTCATCCAGCAGTTCTCTTCCCAGCACATATGCTGCCAGCACTCCCAAAATACCAAAGAGCGCCTGCGGAATACGATATACCATAGTCGTAGCGCCAAACAGCCACAGGAACGGAATAGACAGATAAGAATACAACGTATTCATTCCGCTTCCCCACGCAATAAAATATACCGGAAAGCCATACCCTCTGTTATCCATTCCTTCTGTCATAAGTGCCCATGCATTATACGCAGCACATGCCTCATCCGGAAGGATACCCTCCGGTATTTTTCCTAAGCCTGCCAATCTTGTCACTGCTGCCACTCCTAAGATCATCAGCAGCATTCCATACTTTTTCATAAATGTTTTTTCTTTCATTCCGCTTCCTTCATTATGCAATACACCCAGATTCCCCAATAAGAGTCGTCCGTTTCATAATATCCCACGAGCTCCAGACCCATGCGTTCAGCATCACCGATCTCGGCACCGGAAAACAGGTATTCACATCCCAGTTCCCGTAATGCATCCATATCGAACTCCAGTCCTTCATACACCAGGGTATTGCCCTTTTTCAGTTGCATATAATTACCGGTAATATTGTTGAATAGATAACACCGGTTTCCCCACAGGTCAAAGTATACCCGTACTTCCTCATTTTTCTCCAGCTCTGCTGCAATAACTTCTCGAAAGCGGTGCTTATATTCCAGAGGATAATTATTGGAATATCCATCCACCGTATAAAAACCATGCATCAGGGACGGAGCCGGACTGATTCCCAAATGTGCCACACGGTAAGTACTCTTGTCCCGGCCGATAGCATCGTCTATTTCCTGCATCAGATCCTCTGCAAACCAGCTCTCCCAGGAGATATATCCCGTGACATCTGAGCCGTTATTGATCTGGTTCACATTCAGATACATGCCTGAATTCACTTTGAGCAGCTGAAGTGTCGGAAGCAGACAGATGCAGATCACTGCCAGTTTTCCAACCAACATACGCCGCCCGGTGCCCGGAACCGGCGTCCGCCACAATACAGCGGCAGACAGTGCAAATTCCAGATACCAGAGCGCCGGATACAACCAGTAAAACCGTTCGATCTGGAAATAATGTAAAAATCCTGTCATGCTGTTTTTCAGATTCACGATCACTGAAGAGTGGCAAAAAGCATAAAACAGCGCGATCACGATCAGCAGAAAAAAGTTCGCCACCGCTATCCTATAAATCTTTTTATCCGTCACATCCTTTTTGCAAAAAGCTCCCAGAATCAAAAACAGGATGATCGGAAGAATCAGATATTTATGCAGAGACGGGGCATGCTGCGCGCTGTTTTGAAATACACTCAGAAAAGTTTCCCGAAACGGCATCGCGGAAGATACCATTTCCTCGCGGTGGCTGACATAGCTGCCGGTTCCGAACAAAATCTCACAGATCAAAGTCCGGTTCACCAATACATAGGTGGCTAAAAGCGCCGCAAATCCCATCGGAAACCACTGATTCTTTCTCTTTTTTATAAGTGCATAAACAAGCGCGATCCCCCAGAAGTCCAGCACTACATATCCGGTATATACCAGATGACTGGTCAGTCCAAATACAATCGTGATCAGTAACCCCGGGATCACCTTTTTTTGTTTCCACAGGCACAGGGCTCCGTATAAGATCAGTGGAATACCGAACTCCGACAGACCATAGACCGGATATAACGGCAGTACGCAGAAACAGCTTCCTGCGATCACCGCGAGAATACTGCTGTCCGTGATTTCTTTTACCAGTAGGTACATCCCTAAAAATGCCACCAGGAAACATGCTATATACTGCGTAAGGAATGCCACTCTTGCAGAAAGCAGGTGATACAGCGGCAGGAAAAGAACTGCCGATGGCTGCATGCCGCTGGCATTGACTCCGTTTAACATCTCAGGATATATTGTGCTGCCATCCCACAGATGTCTTGCTGGAAGCATATAGTTCATGATGCTTTCATCCAGCTGGTCGTTGATCTCAAAGACACATCCGTCTCCCAGGACAAAATAGGGCAGGAAAAATACAATTGTAACCAGAATTTCAAGCCACCACAGAGGAATCTGATCCAAAAACTCTATAAAATTATGTTTTAACTTACTTTTCATAAACTATTTTCCTATACGCCATACCAGATAAGTAATACCTGTTGACACATCGATACGATCGTCAAGAACCGCCGGACATTGCATTTGTTCAGACATCATGCGGATTGCGGGATAGTTTTCCATGTTTCCGTCTTCGTACACGATCACATAAATCGCAGCATCATCCTCAGTAAAATAATTCTTCCATTTTTCGATTGCAGACGGGCTGTTGGAAAACCAGGTACCGAAGCTCACAGCATTGCGTGGACCGTAACTCTCTGTTTCCAGAGCACTCCCCTTATAGTAATTGAACGAAAAACCATCCAAGAGGAATTTCTTTTCTGCATTTCCATTGCAATAATCCAGAACTTCCTTCATACCTTCCATATACACTTTCTGCCCCTCATTTTCCGACTTTACATAACGGTACTATGCTCGCCCCGCATCAGTGCCGGTAAGCAAAACAATCAGGCAGACAATTCCCCCGGCAATAGTAACCAAAAGTTTTCTCTTTTCGCTTTCCTCTGTATAAAAATACCAGAAAACCGAAAACAGCAAAAGAGCTTCTCCCGTAAATAAGGGATAGCTTACCCGTGCCGGTAATCGTCCCTGATAAATCAGATACATCCACAACGCAGTCCGCACAGACAGTATTCCGAGTAACGGATACAGCATTGTAAATTGTCTTTTGAAAATCATCCATATTGTAAGAATCACCCACATTGTCACACAGGTTTTATTTATTTTCTGCATACCGTCGGAATTCATTCCCTCGAAAGAACTGCAAAAAGCCTCTCCGAGCGTAATTTTCTGCCCAGCTTTTTGCTTTTGGAATTCCACAAGTTCTTCTATGCAATCGGTACTTACCTCCCAATCCAGAATATTGTAATTGCAAAATCCATCATATACATTCTCTGTTACATTATAACGATCTAGAATATCTTTTACATCCTCATAATTCGGAGCGCCATAATAATCAAATAACTGAGCCCTTGTCTCTGAAAATTTAATAAAATCCTTCCAGCCCTCACTGTGATATCCAATGATATTCCCAAAGCCTCCCAACAGAAAAATCGCAGCCCAGATTAAGAGAAGTCTCCCTGCTTCTTTTCCCTTTTCCAGCAGTCGTTCCCGGCTCCACCCTGTCTTTCCCAGCTGTACCAATGCCAATCCCAGCCACACGATTCCGCCAAATGGCTGTATCATCAGCATTGCTTTGTAACGTACACAAAATGCTAACAGTTCCGTTACAAAGAACAGCACATACCCTTTTTTCCTGTTTTCTTCCAGATACAAAGCAATATAACCGGAAATTGCCAGAATTACAGCTGTCGAAGTGAATTGAATCCTTCCGATCAATTCCAGACTACCCAAAAAGAGCCCACTCAGACCAATGAGTACAGCAAGATAATCTTTCCAATTTTTACACCGTGAGAGAAAACTGCTTTCTGTCACAAACCACGCTGTTGCATGGCACAAAAGCAGGCTCCACCCATACCATGACACTCCAGAAGTAATTTTATACAATAGCGACAGAGGAAGCATTAGCAGATAATTTTCATGAATAGTATGCGGATCCGGAGTCAGGCTATGGACACCGGACAATATCTCCGCAATAATCCTGTCGTCATTGGTCTCAAAATAGACTCCCATATCCTTAATCCAAAGGAAGGAGGCAAAGAGAAGAATTGTTCCTACTGTAATTAGATTTCTAATTAAACTAATCTGTCTTTTGTTCACCCTGTAATCCCCTAAAAATGTATAATAATATAATCACCCTTATCTACAATGTACCCGTCTTGCGGATATTCCGGCAGACCTAAAGACTCCTCTTCCGCTCCGGCATACAGGCTGATATCCTCTTCTGCCACCAGCGTATGCCCGTGCATTGCGAAAAATTTCACCAGTTCGGCATCCGAATCAAAGGCATAGCGCCCCCAGTCGATGACCGACAATGCCGGTGTCTGTGCCACCCAGACACCTTTGGATCCACGATTGTATTTGTCCAACAGATCCGGATCGATCAGATCCGTAAGACGCTTCATTTTGAAGTATGTAGTCGAACCATAGCTTACATAAGCATCCTGTATCATACTATACGGGATCTCATAGTCGCCCGTGAAAATCACCGGTTTGGAAGTATCAAAGTTCCGCTCCAGATCCAGTGCGATCTGATCCACCGTTTTCACTGCCGCATCGTATTTCTGTTTATCAATGTAGAACCATTTCGTCATATCCGCGCACTGATTCCAGACAATTACCGCAAACACGAGAATCGCAATCCCACGCACGCCACGACAGATACGACTGTTTTGAGACTTCTGTGTCTTCCGTTCCCACCATGCTGTTATCTGCCACATCGCATAGGCAAAAAGCAGCGCTCCATATCCGCAGAAAATCGGCAGAAACTGCGCAGAACGGTACAATGTTGCTTTTCCTTCAACAAATAAAAGAGAAAATGCCGCAAAATAAGCTGCCGGCAACAGTAAAAGTGCCCACAGATCCCGACCGCGGATCACTCTAAGCAATGTGACTGCCACGATCACAACCGCCGATAAGACGAAGATCCTGATCGGCAGATACGCATAGGCAAACACGCCATACAAGACAAATGTCCGCTTAAGGATCATGACCAGTTCACCGAAAGCCCCGGGATTAAACATCCACCCAAGCATCTCCGTAACGGAACGCTGTACGGCCTCTCCCTGCAGATATTCCAGATGAAACGCCTTCGTCACAATGACGATCATCAGACTGCGCAATATGATCGCCAAAAATGCTGCCGCCGCTCCTGCGGCCAATACTGCAATAACTCCGGCTTCGTGTACAGCTTCCATGCATATCCGCTCCGCCAGCAGCAAAAGCAAAAGCCCCGCCAGCCACAGTATCATAAAAGATTCATAGCAACCGACAGCTATCCATAAAAACACCGCTGTGCATACGATTTTTCCCACTGCCAGGTCTCTGCATTTTTCACCGATTGTTGTTCCCTTTCCTGGCTTTTGCATACTACACTGCCACTCACGCATAAAGCACAGGCTGATCCCGCAGCTTAGATATCCTATGGCAATTCCATTATGCAGAAAATAGGTGAACACTTCGCTGATCAGCGGACTGGACACAAAGACAGCGGCGAAAAAAGCATATCCGACCATCGGAATTTTCTCACCGAATACAGAATAAAATAACGCCGACCACACAATGGCAGCAATAACCAGTAAAACGACTGCCGCGAAATCCGTCAGAAAAGGTAAAAATTCCGCAATGGAGCAGATCTTATTCAACAAAAACAGAACCCACCGCCCCACAATGGCAATCAGTCCTTCTTCAAAATAATATAATGACGGTGTATCATCAATGCCGATGGTTACATTTGTCACTTTATAACCGTAGGCGCATATTGCTGTGAGCAGCAAAATGCACAAATACATTCTGTTTTTCAGAAAATGGTTTAAATATTCCACCCATTTTTGACGCACTTTGCTTTCTCGATGATTTATTTTTTCCATGTTCTGCATTTTTCAATTCCTTTAACTCATAAATACGTTTTTACTTCTGTACATTCCTGTGACATTTCTTTCGGAAATAATTTCCGTTTTCGCCATTTCTTATTCCTGCACGATTCTTTCCAAGCGATACACTACAAAATCATAATACATATAATGGAATTTCACTGCCTCCTCATACCGATATTCATCCTCTACCTCATTCGGTACGCCTCCCTGAAAACAGATATACCACAGATTGTCGTACGTCTCCAGCTGACTGTAATTCGTCAATGCCTCTGTATTTACAAACGGCAGACTGTATAACTTATATCCCAGCAAATAGTAATGAAGTTCGGGATGGTACACATTCAAAAAGATCGTATGGGTATACGGTCCGATAAAGGCATCGTTTTCCGTGACCTGTTCTTCGATAAAATCTTCGTATTTTTGCAGTCCGTCATCATATTCCAGCCGGATCTCCGATACATATTGCAACAAAAAACAAAGCATTGCCGATGCCAGGATACCGCCGACCCACCATTTTTTGTTTTTTTCTTTTGCGGTATCCAGGATCTGTGAAAATCCCACTGCATACCACAGCATGACAAAGCCCATTCCCGGGAAAGCATAGCGTCCCATGAAACAATTGTTAACAGTCGCAGAGATTACGCCTCCCACAATACCGGTCAGCGCAAATGCCGATGCTGCGATCGCCGGTGCCGCATTATGATGCTCTCTCACCCAATCTACGGCTCCGTAGCTTAATACCAGACATATTGCCAGTCCCAGCAACACGACGATTCCAATGGGTGTCTCCACCGCTGAGAACCATTCCTTACAATAATCCATCACGGAATTCAGCGTTGCAAGTTCTGATACGGAACCATCGTCATAGCGCATCCGCAGGATAAATTGTCTGCATGTCACTGCAAGCCAGGGGGAGAACACGATTGCAACCGTAAATCCGGAGATGAAATATCCCTTCACCAGTTCCTTCTTCCGGTAGATCAGAATCGCCGCCAGAAAAAGCATATAAAATAAAAAGGTCTGGATCAACGCAAACGTATGACAGTATACCGTGCAAATGCTCGCGATACAAAATACGATCCATTTCCTGTGCGTCGCCTCTCTGAAAATATCATAGGCCGACAAGCCTGTCAGTGTCAGAAAGAACAATGCTACTGCATACATTCTCACATTCCCCGCCTGTACGCTGAATATCGGCATCAGCAGAGAAAACAGCATAAAATATACCGATATCTTCCGGTCAAATAATTTCTCCACATAATATTTTCCCAGAAGCATATAACCCAGCATAAAAAGGACAGACATCAGCTTCAATGCCCAAAAATAGGTACCGCCTCTGCATAAATGATAAAACAGTTTTAACAATACATAATAAAACGGAGAGTGATCATCCGTGGCGGTAATATAGATCAGGCGTTTCCAGGAAAGTGAGACCATGGATGCCGAATACGCTTCGTCATACCACAGATTGTTCGTAATGCAGAAAGCTCCCCAGATAAACAGTGCCACAACAGGCAGCCCGTGCCACAGTACCGTCCAAAAATCCATCCGAATAACTTTATTCTGTTTTGTCTGAATCATTTTACGTTCTGTCAATATCGTGCTCCTGTTTCATAATTCTAATCTCAATTCTCTTACACCTGTGAAATTTCTTGTGAAAAAGCATTTATGCTTTTTCCTGTATGAAATTTAGAACTTCTTCACGAAAGAGCCTATGCTCTGAGTGACTAGAAGTTCTTTTCATACTAGTATCTTTGATACAGTACCATATCCGCATCGCGCCCGAGTTCTTCATACCCCTGTGCCTGACACATTCCATCAATAATTCCGCCGGTTACTGTGGCAACATAACGGCTCTCAAGCTCCGTCAGGTGTTCCGAAACATATTGAAATTCACAGCAGCTGATGCCAAATCCCTTGGGCGTACCGTATAACAGCTGCCATTTCAGGCTCTGATTTCCTTCCTCTGTCACATCTCCCAACGTCCAGATCACCACATTTTTATAATCCGGAACCTTTTCTGTATCCACAGACACTTTTTCTGCAAAAACCTCACTCCAGTATGCAATCTGTTCCTGTCGTCCTTGCGTCACATAGGGGACCTGATAATCATACGGTTCCACTGCTTTATAGCTGTACAGGTAAAGAAAAGCCGCTCCCAAAAGCACCGCTTTTTTATAATATTTTGTCTCCAGCATGCTAACAATAAAAATTCCCGCTGCGATAAAGGTCAGAAAATGCTTGCTGCCCTCTGTCATCTTATACATCAAAAGATGTGCGAATAACATCGCGATCAGACTGAAGGCGAAATGCACTTCTATGATCAGCTGGTTACGCAGCCCGGTCTGTTTCTCCCTGCGGTATGCTCTGAAATCCAGGAAACTCTGCACCAGCAGAATGGCTAGCAGCAACAGATAACCGTCAAAAAAGGCTCCCGAAGCCAAACCGCTTTGCGCCCCGGCGATACAATGTCTGACAAATTCCAGTCCTTTCCAATGTAACGTCCCGAAAAAGTTACGGAAACCGGTACCGATCCCATCCGTGAAGAACGTCGTGATCCAGTCGGTATAAAACAACGGTGTAAAATATTCCGCACCCAGGTAATGTTTGATCAGCACATACAGGATTCCCGTCACTGCCACCACGATCACAGATCCGATGCTCCCCCATTTTCGATCCTCCCGGATCCAGAAAAAGCAGGCAAGCGCCAGGAACAATAACATATACGGCCGCATCAGCACAAGCAGCACAGAGATCACAAACATAGCGATCAGCTTGCCTTTACTCTCTTTCTGCAGATAGCTCATCGCCAGACCATAGAACAGGATCAGCATACTGAAACAGATGACTTCCGGCATACCGGAGAGCATGTATCTTACGAATAACGAATACAGTCCAAACAAAACCGTCAGGATCCCCAGCTGCTTCCAGGTCGGCTTTACCAGCCAGACAAATACAAACATCGTAACCGTCATCAGAACAATGTTGCAGATCACCGGTGACAGCAGATTCCAGCCGAACACCAGTCCCCACAGGATCCAGGGGAATACCAGCACGGGACTCCAGGCTGCGAAAGACAGCTGCAGCGCATGGCTTTCGTTAAACCCGAAATACCCCAGGGGAAATCCGTAATTCACAATGCCTTCCACTTGTTTAAAATAGAATAATTCATCATTCCATTCCGAAGAAGGCAGATAGACCTGCCCGATACTTTCCCCTTCCGCTACTGTCCGGATCAGACAGCATACCAGCGGAAGCAGTGCCATAAGTACTGCCTTAAGCAAGGTAATATAACGTTTGTCCTGTTTCCACCAATTTACAAAACGTGTATTTTTCATATGGTCTTGTCTTACCCTTCTGTTCAAAATCTTTTATTTCGTTTTTCACTTTATATTTACCTATTCAGACTTGCGGATCCTCATCTGTTCCGAGTCCGATTCGCTCCCGGATCACATACTGGGGAGAATTATTCATGCTGATATAGATACGTCCCACATATTCTCCGATCAGTCCCAGCATGATCATGATCATGCCGCCGAAAAATACCAGTGCCGCCATCAATGCGCTGAAGCCCATAGGGACATTGGGATTCACCAGTCTCTTGATGATCGTATAAAGTCCATAGAGGAAGCCGAGACCCGCACAGCCCACCCCGAGAGATGTGGCGATCCGCAGCGGCTTCACGGAAAATGCCGTGAAACCGTTGAACCATAATCCCAGCAGCTTCTTGAGCGTATAACCGGAATTGCCCTCTTCCCGCTCTCTGTGACACACCGGCACGTTGGTAATATTCTTCGTGGCACGAAGCACCAGTCCGATGACATAAGGATACGAATTCTCATAGCGGATCATATCCTCCACCACGAATCTCTTCACCGCAAAATAGCTGGAAATATACAGATCCGCGGGCTTGTTTAACATCATCCGCGTCATCAGCTCATTGACCTTGCTGCCCAGATTCCGGAATGCGGAGTGCTGCTTGTGTTCATAACTGGCATAGACGGCATCAAAGCCCTCCTCCAGCTTATTTAGCAGCTTATCCACTTCATCGGCGGGGGTCTGTCCGTCATCATCCAGGCACACCACATAATCTCCGTCGGAATGCCGCAGTCCCGCCATCAGCGCCGCATGCTGTCCGAAATTCCTGGCGAATCCGATGCCCTTGATATTATCGTATTTTTCACACAGCTCCCGGATCGTTTCCATGGTATTGTCCGGGGATGCATCATTTACCAGAAAAATATCATAGGTATACTGTGACAGCTCCTCCATTTTCTCCCGGATCTCCGTAACCACATGGGGCAGCGTATGCTCCGAACGGTAGCAGGGGATTACAAAGCTTACTTTTTTGATTCTGTCCATTTTTTGTTGCTCGCTCCTTCTTAGTCTGCCGGATTCACGGCTGCCATCCAGACAATATCCCGGTACACACCGTCAATACACACATCATCTCTTAACAGTCCTTCTCTGACGAATCCTGCCTTTTCATAGCTTCGGATCGCCTGCAGGTTCTCCGACAATGCCCGCAGGTAGACTCTGTGCAGCTTTTCCTGCTCAAAACAGTACCGTAGCATCAGCTTCGCCGCCACCGTGCCGATCCCGCGGCCTCTGGCGCTCTCTTCCCCGATGAAGATTCCGTACTCCGCCTTATTGTGATGTCTGTCAATATCCCGGATATACACAGATCCGAGGGGAGTATCCCCTTCCAGGTCGCAGATGATCATCTGCACCACATCTCCGGTCTCCACATGGGTCCGGATCCAGTGCTCATGGGACTGCCTGGTAAAAAGCTCCTGATAGATAAAATTTTTACGCACGGCATCGCTGTTACGCCATGCCACGATCCGGTCCGTATCCTCATAGGTCATGAGGCGCAGACAGATCCCGGCCTGCGTATCCCGGTAGTTCTCAGAAATTGCTTTCGAGGTTTTATTTTCCAATCTTTTATTGTCTGCTGTTACTGTCTGCATTGTGATCTCCTTACTGTCTGTAAGCATTACACAGCTCGATGACTCTCCGGATCTCATCCTCCCGCATCTCGGGGAACAGCGGCAGTGTCACACAATGTGCTGCCAGGTATTCCGCATTCGGGCAGTCTCCCGGCTTATAACCAAGGTTTGCATATGCCTTCTGTAAATGGCAGGGCACCGGATAGTGCATATTACATTCCACATCATGGTCCGCCATATAGCGAATGAAATCCTCATGATCCGGTACCGTGATGACGAACAGATGGAACACCGGTGTGGTGTTCTCCGGATGACGCTGCATGGTGATCAGAGGATTCGTGATCTCCCGGATATAGCGGTGTCCGATCTCCTGACGTCTCTTCGTCCACTCCGGCAGGTATTTCAGGCTGACGCTCAATACCGCACCCTGCAGTCCCTCCAGTCGATAATTATATCCAATCTCATCATGATAATAACGCACATCGCAGCCCTGATTTTTCAGGCGGTCGATATGCTTATAGTACTCTTCCTTCTCACAGGTGACACTTCCGCCTTCTCCGAAGGCATAGAGGTTTTTGCCCGGATAGAAGCTGAAGCATGCCAGATCTCCCAGGGTTCCCACATTTTTTCCCTCGAACTGTGCGCCATGTGCCTGTGCACAGTCCTCTACGACAAACAATCCATGTCGGTTCGCGATCTCTCTGACGCCTGCATAATCAAAGGGCTGTCCATAGAGATGGACACCGATGATTCCCTTCGTTCTCTCCGTGATCTTCGCCTCCAGCACGGAAGGATCGATTTCCCAGGTATCCGGCGTACAGTCTGCGAACACCGGCGTGGCTCCCGTATAGCTGACGCCCCATGCCGTCGCGATATAAGTATTGGCAGGAACAATGACCTCATCTCCGGGGCCTACGCCCAGCGCCAGCATCGCCAGATGCAATGCGGAAGTACCGTTGTTCACACCGCTGGCATATTTACTGCCCACGTAAGCAGCAAATTCCTTGTCAAATGCATCTGCATATTTGCCTCCGGAAAAAGCTGTCTCACGACATACCTTCTCGATAGCTTCTCTGTAAGCATCTTCATGGGCTTTTACATCCCTCGTCAGATCGATTCTCTTAATATGTGCCATTTTTTGTCCTTCTCTCTTACCTGTTGTCATTTCATTTACATCGTTTCTAAACTCGCACGATGTACATTTCTTCTCTTATTTTCAATCTTTCACCGGGATTATCCGGCATCTTATATATGCTTCTTAATATAAAACTCGTTGAACAGTCTCGCGATCTGCACCAGATAATTGCAGATCGTCTTGAACACTTTTACCGTAGTATTATAATCTTCCTGCCACTCCACCGGATAATCCAGAATCTTCACGCCCCGTTTCTCCGCCCGGAGCAGGAATTCGATCATGTAGAACCATCCGTTATCCCGGCTGCAGCCCTCGATCAGCGAGAGTGCCGTCTCTCTGCGGACAAATGTGAAGCCGCAGATGGCATCCGTGGATTTCATCCGTAAGAACAGCTTTAACAGAATCAACAGTCCCTGCGACGTGATCCTGCGGTACCATTTTCTGCCCTTGGTATCGGATTCTCTGGCAAAACGGCTGCCGTTAATATACTGGACCTCCGGCTGCGTCTCGAAGAGATGAATCGCCTCTCCCAGATGCCTGATATTGGTGGAAAGGTCGATATCCATATAGCCTACCACATCGCCGTGGCTTACTTCCACACCTCTGCGGAACGCCGCACCCACACCGCGGACATTGATCCTCTCATATCTTACTTTATCATATTTTTTACACAGCTTTTCTGCGATCTGCGGTGTCTCATCCTCGGAACCGTTATCCACGATAATGATCTCATAGTCTTCAAAAGCAATGCTCCGCAGATATTCCACCGTGCGGGTCACACCGTTCTCTAAGCGCAGACGTTCATTTAATACCGGAAAAATAATCGTAAACATCATTTTGTCAGTTTTTCCACTCCTTCGATTACGTAGTGCTGTCTCTTAAAGCTCATATTCAAGATCACGGACAGATATTTGAAGATCAGCGTCAGCATGACGGACATCATGAAAAATCCAAACGATATCAGCGTCATCAGACTCATCCAGCCTTCCACGGGACGTACCGTGCTGAAGATCGAATACACGATCCAGGCAAACATGATCATCATCACAGAGAACAGGATCACACTCACCAGCATAGAGAACTTCTCCAGGACATTGGTGAAAATGATCAGCGTATCCAGTGCCAGGCTGCTGCGGGTACTGCGCTCCTCCCGGTTCCTGGCACTGCCTGCCTTCTTTTTATTCTCATAGACTAGCGTATCCGCCCTTAGTCCGCAATTCATATACATCGCCTTGCGGTAAGGAATGTACGCATTCATCTGATTCACACGGTTCACTGCGCGGCGGGATATGATACGGAATCTCTCCTGACGCAGCTTGTGGGTATTGCGGCTCCCCAGATTATATACTGCATAGAACAGCCGCGAGGTCAGTGCCACATCTCTCCTCGGAGCGGCTGCCACCACATCATAGCCTTCCAGCGCTCTGTCATAAACATCCATGATCAGTGACGGCTCAAAATCCGGCAGGCATCTGTCGAATTCGAACAGGAAGTCTCCCACTGCCAGGTCTCTTCCGGCATTCATGGCCATCTCGACTCCCTGATAAAAGCTTAAATTGATCATGCTCACCACATGATTTCCACTGCTTTCTTCCAGAAATCGATGGATCTCCTCGATGGTATTGTCCATGTAGCAGTCATTCACACAGACGATCTCATATTTTTCAAAATGTTCTTCCATGGTGCCACAGACCGTATTCAGGAAATCACGGATGTGCGCACCATCGTTGTGCAGATACAGCACGCAGGATACAAAATTTTTCTCTTTATTCAGGATTGCGGTTCTCTCCATAACGTTTCCCCTATATCTATTATTATTTATAACCACTCGGAATGGTTATCCTAATCTAAAAAAGAATCCAGGTCATATACCGTGTTGATCTTGCCGGATAAGACGCTGATGAAGGTGGGGCTCTCGGATAATGCCCGGATCACGGTAGGTCTCGAATCATCGATCTCCGAAGCCTTCAGAATCGGCTTCATGGAGAACAGTGATTGCTCATAGCTGAATGTATACTCTTCCCGCAGATACTTTCTCGCCAGCGTAGACATATACTCCCAGGCACTCTCCGGTCTGCCGGGACAGTCGTTGCAATTCCCCAGCCAGCCGCCTCTGCAGAGATTGCCGTCCGCTCCCACACAGGAGAACTGCGGCGTAGCATCGTAGCTTGTCTTATGTGGTGTAAAAGTCACCGAAGTCAGGGAATGATATCCCGTCCTGCCGAACGGCATAATGGAGAAAAAAGGTCCATCCATTACCGTAAATCCGATGTCTCGGAGCTTGTCACCTGTCTTGCACAGGATGATCTCACATAATTCATACTTCAGTCCGAAGGGGTCTGCCGTGGCTCCCTTCACCTTTTCCAGCACCTGATTCACGGAAGCGTAAGTGGCATTCAGCACAAACGGTGCACGATACACCTCACGGTGGTCCTCATGCAGTGCGGTGATCTCATAGCAGTCCGATTGCTTCACGATCTCTGTGATCTGCCGCCCGAAGTGCAGCCTCACTCCCGGATATTTTGCAATCTCCTCCAGCAGATAATCCCGCAGGATATGGGCATCATAGGTATATTCCTCGGTGAGAAAAGCTCCGTCGCACAATCCCGGCTGGAAATATTCCTCCACCGGAAGAGTCTTACAGGGAATCCCACCATCCCGGCAGAACTTCAAAAATTCCGCCGCATCCGTCCAGGAAAAATGAGCCGAAGTAGCATAAATCTGTTGAAACGCGGTATGAAGACAGAAGGAATAGTCCTCTGTAAAACGCTTGAAATATCCGGCGGATTTCATGGCCGTAGATAGAGACCTCGGGTAGTGATATCCCATGTGTACCCGGGCCTGATTGATATATGTGGCTCTGGTAAAAGGAGCCTCTTCCATCTCCAGCACCTCTACCTGCTGCCCTTTTTTTGCACAATACAGCGCCGCATACAATCCATACAGCCCTGCTCCTATGATCAGTTTGTCCATTCTGCTATCCTATCTCTGTCTCTGTTTTATCTCTGTCTCTGTTTTCTCATTTTCCGTCTTCCGACCGGTTCCGCACATCAGCGCCGCCAGATACGGCAGTGCCAGCATCACCGGATAGACATATCGCATCTGCACCGTGGGGCCTAACAGCATCGTCCCATAATATCCGGCGATCACCGCCAGTGGCAGACAGTATCGCTTTCTGTCCACGATCACAAGGATCGCCGCCAGCGCCAGATACAGCCACAGATAACTGCCCGGCACGAACAGATATTTCAGTATCGGAAGCTTCAGATAACCGTTCCCGTCCGCCCATGTCTCCAGGCGGTCATACAGTTCCGGCCATTTGCTGTCTTTGTAGATCCCTCTGTTGTTCAGGGTATCTTCTTCCCATCGTGTCTGTATATATCCGAGCCCCTCTCTCCCCTGCACTTCGTTCACCGCCGCATGGGTGACATCCAAGGGAGACAAAAAACCTGCATCCACTGCCAGTGCGGCATTGATCATATCTCCGGGATAAGATTTCAGCAGATGAAAATAGGTCCGTAAGAAATCTCCCGAGCGATAACGCGCCACATACGTGTTGGTATGCCGCTTTACCGGATCCGCAATGCCGGGATCGTAATCCCTGTAGGCCTCATCCAATATAAAATCATTCACCAGTGTCCGATCCTGTTCCGACATGGTACCGTCATCCTCAGGAAGTACTCCCACTCCTCCGTGGTAGATCATGCAGCGGGCCATCTGCTGGATCGGCATACTCAGCATCTCTCTCCTGTCTCCCTGTTCCGCGTGCGTTGCGGAGAACACTGCGGACAGCACAAAAAGCCCTATACAGAAAGCTGCCACACTTACCGTAAACAGTCTCCCCCAGAGCTTCCTCGCCCTTTTTCCAAAGCATACTGCCAGGAAAAGAAATGCTAATAGTACAATCATAGCATATTTTCCGTTATTGCGAAACAGTATCATTCCTATTGTTCCGATAAAAAACAGCAGATCCCGGACTCCGGGACGCCATTCCCTGCGGTCCTCCAGCAACAGATCCGTCAGACTGATCAGCTGCAGCAATAAAAAAGCACTGAATACCGTATCTTTTGTCATGCTGACACTCATATACCAGTGGAACGGGAAAAACATTCCAAGCAGTAGCATCACGAGCTGCCAGCCTGCCGCCACCTGGCGTCTGTGCAATACCAGCACACCGTAGGACATGCTGCCCGCCAGCAGCAGCATCTGCAGCGCAGTGTACAGTGCCATTCCGGCATTCATACTTCCGCACAGCTGCGTTCCCAGCCACAGCATTCCCTGTAAAAGCAGTGTGTGCACGATCGGATGATGATCAAAATAATAATGCTCCACAATCTGTCCGGTCTGTACCGGTGCATCATAGGCACAGATTCCCGGGTAATATGCCAGATATACCGGAAGCCATGCAAGGCAAAGCAATAACAGGCTTCCGAAAAACACCTGTGCCCCGGAGCGTCTCTGTATCCACGCGGCAGATCTGCCGAACACAGCATTGTCTTTACCGGCACCGTTCCTTCCACCGTTGCAGTCACCCTCTGGTGCCGGCCGCTCTGCCACACGATAGACCACAAACGTTCCGATTACACCCAGTAGGCATCCCAAAAGCACGGTCCACAGCAGAGTGCTTCCCACATATCCGGCCGTCCACAGGATATTGCCCGCAGCCGCCAGATCTTTTTCCGTTTTTACGAAAAATACAAACAGACATCCCAGAACGCAAAGCAGCACACCGCCTCTGCGTCTGGGAAGTATTCTCTTCTCCTGCATATTATAATCCTTTACGTTCCTGATGTTCCCCATGCACACGGTTCAGACGATACTCGAAATCCTTCCGGTCCTTGGCCGCCATAACTTCCAGCATCATACCGGAGAAAAACGACTGGATCCCCGCCAGCAGAATGAATCCGCAGGCGATCAGCGTCGGGAATCTCGGCACCAGTCCCGTATTCAGATACTCCAAAAATACCGGAACAAACAATATCACCGACACCACTACCAGCAAAAATGCCAGCATGCCGAAGAAATGCATGGGTTTATAGTTTTTATACAGCTGCAGCATCTTGCGGATCACGCGGAAACCGTCACTGTAAGTATTCAGCTTGGACTCGCTGCCCTGGGGACGGTCACGATATTCCACCACCACATTCTCTACCTGCATGTTATAGTTCACCGCATGGATCGTCATCTCCGTCTCGATCTCAAATCCTTTGGAGAATACCGGGAATGTCTTCACGAATTCATAACTGAACGCGCGATAACCGGTCATGATGTCCTTGATATCGGAATGAAACAGGCCGTTGATCCCCGCACGCATCAGACTGTTGCCGAAATTATGAAACGGCCGCTTATTTTCCGTAAAATAAGTAGACGACAGGCGGTCTCCCACTACCATATCCGCCTGATGCTCCAATACCTTTGCCACCATCTCCCGGGCACAATCCAAAGGATACGTGTCATCTCCGTCGATCATAAGATAGCATTCCGCATCGATCTCACGAAACATTCTGCGGATCACGTTTCCCTTTCCCTGGGCATATTCATGACGTATGATCGCTCCCGCTTCCGTTGCCAGTTCCACGGTACGATCGGTGGAATTATTGTCATATACATAAGTCACCGCCTCCGGCAGGAACTTTTTCACATCGGATACCACCTTGGCGATCGTCTTCTCTTCATTGTAGCAGGGGATCAGTACTGCAATTTTATCCATTTTCCATTCCTCTTATCTCTGCGTGTTAAAAGTGCTTATACAAAGTTTATTGTACCACGCTTGTTCCATTACAGCCACTATTTTTGCTTTTTCACGCGTATTTTTCTTGGGGGCGGGCAAAAGCTATGATATAATGAGCGCAAGTGAGCCAATATGCTTGCATAATTAAATTTAATTGTTGTGGTTACGGAGGAATTGTTTCCATGAGTGGATCTCAGAACAGATTTTGTTGCAATATCATTTACCGCCTAGGGCTTAACATTGTCATGCTTCTGACACTGTTGCTTTCCATGCTGCTGTTCGCCGGCAGCTTTCTCACGACCTGCTATGCCGACAATATGGAGACCCAGCAGGTTCTGCTGCGTCCGGACAATCCCCTGTGGAATCTGTTGGAGCTGGCAGGCTTCGGATTACTGTTTTGCGGATGTCTGTATCTGTATAAAAAAATAGGAGAGAAATTCCGTCGCGGACTGCTCGTTTTTACTTTGACCTTTGTATTTGGGCTTGGTATCCTGCTGATCCTCTTCGGACGCACGGTTCCCGCAGCGGATGCTCTGTCTGTATACAATGCGGCTGCGGAGTGGATCCTGGGAAATACTGATATTATCCACCCCACCGTTTCTTATCTGTCTTATTATCCACAGCAGATCGGGCTGATGGCTTTTTTGGAGCTGTTGCTCCGGATCTGGAATCTCACCGGCCTGTCCGTACCGGCCTGGCACTTTATCAAGCTGGTCTATGTCTGTCTGTTGTGTGGGGCAATCTGGTTCCAATATCTGTCGCTGCAATATCTGTGGCCGGAGAATTACAAGAAGATCTCCTGCTGTTATCTCGTCTTGGTATGCTGTAACCTGCCCATGATCATGTACAGCTCCTTCGTCTACGGCGAGATTCCTTCCTTCGCTGCATTGTCGGTGGGATGCTATCTGCTGTTGCGGTTGCTGGGGAGCTCTTCCCGGATACTTTTCACCGGCTTCGGCAGTATCCTGTTCCTCACACTGTCTGTGCTGCTGCGCAAGAATTCACTGATCCCGATCATCGCCGTACTGCTGGTGCTGTTGTTCGAGGCATTGCGTCCGGATCGGAACAGTAAAATGCGTCTGGGACTGCTCATCATGGCGGTCTGTCTCGCTGTGACTTCCGTGAGCGTCCTACCGCTCACACAGAAAATCTACGAGGAAAAGGCGGGCAATACGTTAAGCTCCGGAGTCACCGCCATGTCCTATCTTGCCATGGGTATGCAGGAAGCTTCCCGCGGCTGCGGTTGGTATAACGGCTTCAATATCAATACTTACGATACCGCCGGCATGGATACTGCTCTCGCCAACGAGATCAGCCGTCTGGCGATTGACGAGCGCCTGGCCTATTTCCGGGAACATCCCGGCTACACAGCGGACTTCTATCTTCACAAACATTTATCCCAGTGGGCAGACGGCACCTATGCCAGCAGACAGGCTACCCTGGCTACCTACGGAGGACGGAATGCATTTTTTAAGGAAGTCTATGAAGGTTCTCTCAGCGGAGGATATATCGAATGGTGCAATGCCTGGCAGAATGTTCTGTATCTGGGTGTGTTGGCATTCTGTATCGACAGTCTTAAGAAACGTCGGGAATCCAGGGTTGCCGGACACATGGGCGGGCGCACTGCAGACCAGATGGCGGAGCATACCGCAGGGTGCACTGCGGACCACATGGCGGAGCATACCACAGGGCGCACTGCAGACCGAATCGTGGGGCATACCGCAGGGCGCACTGCAGACCGGCCTGGTACGGACCACCTCTATGTCTATGTCGGCCTCATTGCCGTACTGGGAGGTTTTCTGTTCCACACCTTCTGGGAAGCCAATTCGCGGTATATCTTCTCTTACAGCCTGTTGCTGATGCCCTACTGCGGGGCCGGAGCCTATACCGGAATCTGCCGGATACGGGATGGGGTACGGTCTAGATTTCATTAACATTTTCCATGCAGTATTATACTTAACTTACTAACTTGAGAGTTACGAAAGCATAGCAGAGCACAGGCATAGTGAGGACAGCGATGGGCGCTTGCGCACAAATCGCTGTCTTATTCGTTATGCGGGGCTTAATCATCAATTATGGTCAATAAAGCCCCGTTAGTTTTCATTACGCGGGGCGTGATCATCAATTTTAGTCAATAAAGCCCCGGCAGCTTTCGTTACACGGGGCGTGATCATCAATTTTAGTCAATAAAGCCCCGGCAGCTTTCGTTACGCGGGGCGTGATCATCAATTTTAGTCAATAAAGCCCCGATAGTTTTCGTTACGCGGGGCGTAATCATCAAATCTTGTGTGTAACGCCCCATACCTTGGTTTAAGGGCACAGATGAGCTTCTTCCTATCACCTGTGCCCACGCTGAGGTGGGAGGTTTCCAACAGAAAAGGACTGCACTCCCGGGCGTAGATGCGGCGGGCAGCCCTTTCTGCGTTGATTTTACGGCCCCTACGTTACGAGCCATGCACTCAATTCATAAATGTGTCGCAAAGGACGCTCCACATTTATTGGCAGTTCTCCGCAATGAGCCACGCTATTCATAAGATTGTCAGCAAAAACGCTGCCAATCTTATTTCATATCGCGGCGTTCGCCGCATCACGGCATAAGTAAAGACAGCGATTTGTGCGCAAGCGCCCATCGCTGTCTTTACTATGCCTATATGCGGCTCATTGCTCGCGTAACTCTCACTTTACATCAATAGTACATCGCTCCCTGTAAAAATCCCCCAAAATAATACACTCCGCATACGAGGTGCCACAGGTAAGCCAGCCACTGTACTGCTACGGCAATCCTTCTCTTCCGGGTGTCGGCATTCGCTGTCGCGCGGAGCAGTACCAGCAGTGCTCCCACAAATGCGAAGAAGATTCCGTACATGTAGCCCCAGGAGAAATTGAAGTCCATCTCCCGGAATCCTTTTTCATACAGGAAGAATGCCATGAGAAAGCTCATCACATACACCTGCCAGGAAAAACGGTAGATGCTGTCCTTGTGCAGTTCCTTGTAGTTCAGCAGAAGTACCAGGATCGGGAATCCGATGGCCAGTCCGATAGCCAGGGGCAGATTGCCACAATACTGCGCCCATACATGGCCAAAAGTAAATCCGATGCCGCCTTCCTGTCCCTCCTGCGGTACGAACACTCCCCGGAACTGGTAGAGCAGATCCATAAAAGTCGGAATAAAACATACTCCCAGCCACACCGTGGGGACAAAATTCCGGAATCTGCTGCGGAACATTCTCCACAGCATCAAAATCCCCGCAGCACCGACCAGCACTATGGTGAAACTGGGTTTCGTCATGGTCGCCAGCAGCAGATAAATTGCAAACAGAATATAATCTCTCTTATGCTCTCTGACCGCATTTGGCTGCTCATACACCGGCAGCAATTCACCATACTTAAAAAATGCAAGAATTGCGAACGGCCGTGCCGCCATATAGGTAGCATTGTGGAATGGATTCGGCGTAAATACCCCGAGATATTTGTATTTGATACCGGGGAGATAAATCCCTGTCGGCGGATATACCATCGACACAAAAAACAGGGATACCGCTGCCGTTCCAGTGAGGATCCCCGGAAGCCAGGGGTTTCCGGGCATAGCTTCCTGCAGCTTTGCTCCCACATGCTTGTCCAACATCACCTTCAGAGCGATCATTGCTCCGCTGTTTAACAGCATCGTGGCCAGTGCCATGGCCAACTCCGCTCCGCCGGTAAAGGAGGCGGTCACCAGATGGATCGTCGCCGCCAGCTTGAACAAAACCGGGTAAGGGAAGCTGTAACCGCTGTCCAGTCCCTGCATCTCCAGAATATATGCCTTCATATCGGAATGATACAGTCCCGTTCCCAGCATGCTTTCCACACACTGCCGGTAAAACAGCCAGAACGTAACGGCCGATGCGATGGCTACCAGTGCAGCAAACACCGGAATTTCTATCCAATTTTTCTTATTTTCTTTCAAAATACCATTCCCTGCTACTTTCTGCTTCATTCCGCCATTTCCCATAATCCGGCACTGCTACGGGTATTTCTCGTGTTCCGGCACTGCTACACCTTTCCCCATGTTCCGGCACTGCTACGGGCATTTCCCGTGTCCCGGCACAGCTATGGGCATTTCCCGTGTTCCGGCACTGCTACACCTTTCCCCATGTTCCGGCACTGCTACGGGCATTTCCCGTGTCCCGGCACAGCTATGGGCATTTCCCGTGTTCCGGCACTGCTACGGGTATTTTCAGATCTTATTTCAGCTTCGTATAATAAGCTACCACCTTTTTCACTGCATGGATCACATCTTCCACATCGTCATCCGTCAATCCGTAATACAGAGGAATACTCATCACCTCGTTGTAATACTTCTCCGCATTGGGGCACAGTCCCTTCTGATATCCCAGCTTCTCATAATAGGAATGCCAGTAGACCGGCAGGTAATGCACCTGAGGGCAGGTATTCTCCGCATACAGTGCATCGAAAAACTGCCTTCTGTCGCAGTTCAGGTTCTCCAGATTCAGATGCAGCACATACAGATGCCAGGTCGTGTCAGACTCCGGGATCTCCTTCTGCAGGATCAGTTCCGGCATTTTGCCGAACGCTTCATTATAACGCTTACGGATTTCTTTTCTACGCTGTTCAAATGCAGGGAGCTTCTTCAGCTGGCTCAATAACAGTGCCGCCTGGAAATCCGTCATACGATAATTGAAGCCCAGCTCCACCTGCTCGTTGTACCACAGTGCATCGGTGGGATGTACCATTTCTTCCGGGTCCCTCGTAATACCGTGGGTACGCAGCCGCATCAGATGACGATACAGCTTCTCATCATTAGTCGTGATGGCGCCGCCTTCTCCGCCGGTCACCGTCTTGACCGGATGGAAGCTGAAGCAGGTCATATCTGCCAGGCTTCCCACAGGCTGGCCCTTATATTTCGTGCCGATGGCATGTGCGGCATCCTCGATCAGGATCAGATCGTGCTCCTTACAGATCTCCCGGATCTCATCCAGCTCCACTGCCTGACCGGTGAAATCTACCGCAACGATCGCTTTCGTCCTGGGTGTGATCAGCTTGCGGATGGACGCCGGATCGATATTGTAGGTCTCCGGATCAATATCTGCGAAAACAGGCTTCGCACCCGCATATAATACACAGTTGGAGGATGCAGCAAAAGTGATCGAGCTTACGATAACCTCATCTCCCTCACCGAAGCCTGCTGCCAGCGCCGCCAGATGCAGTGCGGCGGTACCGTTACATACCACCACTGCGTATTTTGCATGGGTCAGTTCACACAGACGCTGCTCCAGCTCCTTCACCTTAGGTCCGCAGGTAATGTAGTCGCTGGTCATGACTGCTGCCACCGCGTCCACATCTGCCTGGTCAATATATTGCCGTCCGTAGAAAATTTTATTCTCTCGTACAGGTTTTCCTCCGAAAATAGCCAGTTCTTCTTTATTTTCCATTATTATTTTCCTCATTTCCAAACAGTTTGTATTGCTGTAACCATTCAGGACCTCATTGGCAGAATCGCCTTGGCACTGAATAGTTACATTCTATCATAACTCCTACGGAAAGACAACATTCCGAGTTGCGGCATAACACCGGAAAACTTTGCACTATCTGTTGTCTGTTCCCGGGGAAAATGATATAATGAGCGTTGTCTTTCATACCTATTGCCCCAAAGGAGTCTGCCATGCATAATAAAAAGTCGGCATTCCGGATGATCGCCGTTACCTTACTGCTCATCATCTGCCTGATCATATTTATCATTATCCGTTCTGTTTCTTCCCATCATTCAGACAGCTATTACTCTGATCTGCAACGGATGCGATCAGAATCTTATGAGGGTATTTTTCTGTCCATGTACAGTCCTGAAGTATTTCACGAAGAAGATTTCTCCACATTCCGTGGCCTTACGATCATCAAATGCGAAAATACTGCCAAGAGTCTGCATGATGTTGCAGACTATTTAGACACAGCATTTTCGGCCAGCAACGGGATCACCAATATCTATCTGGGTCTGGATCCGCTGGCCCTCTGGGAGCACAGCAATAAGCAGCTGCGCCACTGGAACAGGGATTTGAACCAATACCTGCTGCCCTATGTGGAAGCACATCCCGAGGTCAGCTTCGAGATTCTGTATCCCGCACCTTCCATGCAATACTGGCTTGCTCAGACCGATGAGACCAGAACGCTGTGGATGACGACCTGTAAGTCCCTCGTCTCCACTCTCAACGGGTATTCCAATGTTACCATGTACTTTCCGGGAGCAACCCATTGGCTGATCAACAATCCGGGGAACTATCTGGATGACTTGCATTATAATGATACGGTAGCACAGAAACTGATCATGTTCACTTTCTGTGACGGAGCCATGGTCATTACACCGGGAAATGCGGATACCCTGGAATCCATGCTAAATGATATGGTAGCGGAAGAAAAAGAAGCTCCTACGGTATATCCCGATCTGTCCGATCTGTCTGTTGTCTTTTTCGGTGACAGCGTCATCGGCAACTACACCGGAAGTTTTTCCATCCCCGGTGTTGTCAATGGTTTTTCGGGCGCACATGTGTACAACTGTGCCCAGGGCGGAGCTACTGCCTCCAAGGATCCTGCTACCGACGATCCTGCAGCTGCCATGAGCTTTGTCATCGCTGTCGATACCTTTCTGAAACAGGATCCCACTGTTCTGAGGGAAGACACTGTCTATCGTACCTCCCTGGAAGCTTATCTGAATGACGATCACCGGGGGCGCAGATTATGCTTTGTGATCAATTATGGGCTGAATGATTACTTTTCCGGCTATGCCGTGGATGATCCGGAAGATCCTTACGACACAGTGACCTACTGCGGCGCACTCCGAACAGGAATCCGCAGCTTACAGGAAGCCTATCCCGATGCGCTTATCCTGTTAGCAGCTCCGAATTATATTACCCTTTTTGAAAACGGTACAGAGCTTCACGGCGAGGCAGGCAGTACGCTGACAGCTTATGTGCAGGGCGCCGCTGATGTGGCAGACCAAATGGGCGTTCCCTTCTACGATACCTACCACCGGTTAGGCGTCACATCGGATAACGCTGCCGACTATCTGGCAGATGCCGTACACCTTAACGAAGAAGGACGATTCCTCTTCGGAACCGCCCTGATTACAGCACTGGATCATTCTCGTTAACTGAATACTCCCGTCCCATTCAGAGGACTGCCTTGTCTATCGTGAGCAGGAGATACTCTCCCACCGTGTCGACCACATGATAAGGAAGATCAAGATACTCCAGATCCTGTCTGTGGAGCATCAACAACCCATCTCCTGCGATCTCAGCCAGCTCATTGCCCAACTTCTCCGGATAGACATAATGATAGCGTTCCGCATACGGAAGAGACTTACGCCCATCCGGACTGTCGATCTTCCCCTGATAATACAGTGCATCTGTCCTGCAGGCATACTGGGTCAGGATCTCTGCCGCAGACTGATTGAACTGCCATCCGAGATTCCCCGTAATATACAGTCTGTCGTACTCTTCCATGCCGTCCGCTTCCGTCACCGCATTCAGGAAGTCCTTATTATAATAGTATCCGCTCTCTTCGGCATAGCTTGTAAAATATACCGTGAAGAATAAGACACTGCTGACGCCATAGGCCGCCACGATCACCGGCAGGAGCTTTTTCCATCTTGCCGCTGCCAGATCGATGCCATAGGCGCATAGCAGGAGTAAAGGATAGAAGATGATGTTGATCCGGTTGATGTTCACCTCATAAGTGATCAGTCCCACCCAGATACCGGTGATCAGGAACCCCCATAATGCCAGCATCTTCGTCTGTTCCTTCGTATCCTTTTCCCAAAACAGGCGCTTCGTGAATATTAGGATCCCTGCCAATACGAAGGGAATCGATACATGATACATAGGTCCGAATGCCCCGATCGAATTAAAGAAGATATCCGGCAGCTGCAAGAATACGTGGGAAATGAGCGCCCAGGCATTCCTTCCCAACTGTGCCAAAGAAAAATTCAGCAGCAGAATATCCGCGCTTCTCACGCTGTCCGGAAAATAGGGCATGGTGAAAAACGGTGTCTCAACCGTCATCCCAAGGTGTAGCGCATTGATTCCCAGTACGATAACTTCCGGAAGCGCCACAAGTGTGAATATTACCGCACACAGCAGTCCCTCCCGGAATTTCAGCTGCTTTTTCCACAGGCACCATATAAAAAATACAAACAAAAATGCCGTTACAGAGTATGCCGCCACACCATAGCAATAAAATGTCAGGCCGAAAAAGATCATGGCCAAATACAAATACCGTCTTTTCTCCAGTCCCAGCAACAGCAAATAAAATGCCAATAAAAATACATGGGGAAACAGGTTGCAGTCCAGAGACCAGCGGCTCTGCATAAATTGCCAGGGATTTATTGCAGTCAGCATCATCGCAATGAAGGCAATCCTTTCATCAAACAGCTTTTCCGACACTAAATATACCAGTGCAACCGCCCCACAGGATACCAGCAGCATCGGCAGTCTCACCGTCACTGTGCTAAAGCCAAACACCTTGATAAACGGGACCATACAATAGGATAGCAGAACACTCATCTGACTGTATTTCCAGGCCTCAAAATGAACCGGCACAAACGTGCCGTAGCGGTCGGTACCGTATTTTGATAATGCCCATGCATCCATGGCTCCCATGGCTTCATCCTGGTTGATCCCATCCGGCACTGAGCCAAACCGGATACACCGCAGAATGATCGCCAGCATCAACACAGACCAGAACAGTATTTTTTTCTTCTTCGCAGTCATAGTCATCGTAATATTTAATCCTTCCGGTATTCATACTTGTGCTTATCATCCACGCTGATCTCTGCACCGATCTGCACTTCAATCACCTGCAGTTCCGTATCCGCAAGAATCGTATGCTTACAGCCAGCTTGCATAGTCAGGACATCGCCCGGCTTCACCGCCCGCTCCACATCATCCAGAATCGCCCGGCCTTCTCCGGCAATGATCGTCCATACTTCATCGCGGAAATCATGACTGTGATAATTCATCCCATGTCCCGGATTCAATGTCACCTTGATCGTCATGCTGTGATCCTTCACATCCAGAACGCGGAAGCTCCCCCAGGACTTTTCGGCGAACATTACCCGCTGAACAAATTGATTCACGTAAGGTTTGATATAGCTCGACTGCTCCTTATCCGATACCAGGATTCCCTCCGGACTGGCCGCCACGACCATATTTTTCAATCCCATGCACAGAATCGGTACATTCAGTTCATTCACCACATGCACATTTTCACAGGTGTCGTTCAGGACCCCCTGTCCGACACACTGACTGTCCATGGCCTCCGTCAGCGTATTCCAGGTACCCAGGTCCTTCCAGGTCCCTGCGAAGCGCATCACTTCTATGGCAGGCTCTTTTTCCACCACGGCATAGTCAAAGCTGATCTTCTGCAACGTATCATACTTCTGAAATAAGTCTTCATAATCCGTAAAATCTATGAGTTCATGGGCGCGTTTCAGCACATAGCCTAACCGGAAAGCAAACACACCGCCGTTCCACAGAGCACCTTTTGCAATATATTCCTCTGCGGCTTCTTTCGTCGGTTTCTCCCGGAACATCGTTACACGGCTCAGATCGTCCGCCGTCTCCGGTATGATATAACCGTATTTTTCGCTGGGATACGTGGGTTCGATCCCCATGAGCACAAGATTCGCCTCAGACTCTCCCGCGCGATCGCACAATGCCTGCAGCGCCTGAAAATAAGCCGTCTCCACATAAGGATCCACCGGACAGATCACGATCGGTTCGTCTTCCGCTACCCCCAGCACATCCTTCAGGTATGCCACGGACAGTACGATTGCCGGGAAAGTGTCCCGTCTGCAGGGTTCCACGCTGACCCCTACATCCTGCCCCAGCTGACTGTAAATAGCTGACACCTGGGACTTGGAAGTGGCGATCGTCACCTGTGCCTCCGGGTCTACTTCCCGTATCTGACGGCATACCCGCTGTACCATGGATTCCAGACCGCCGTCTGCTGTATGAAATATCTTAATAAACTGTTTGGATCTTATCTCATTGGACAAAGGCCACAGACGCTGCCCGGATCCACCTGACAAAAGTATAATATTCATAGCTTGTCCTCTCTGCTTTTTACTATCTCATCATACCACATTATTTAATATTTGCGAATCTTCATATAGGTATTGCCCCAGGCCTTCCAATCTTCCAGCCATACGACATCCTCCCCCTCCGGCAGGATATCATAACTCGGATTCACACATCCGAGTACCAGTTTCCCCTGGTCCACGGCAGCCTGTATCTCCTCCTGTGAAGATACCAGCCGGATCTTCTCCCGGTATTCTGCCGGCAACACATAATAATTCACAATCGTGGCTCCACAGCCGTCCGATTTGATCCAGATCTCACCATACCGGTCCACAAGGCTTTTGAGAATCTTCTTCGCCGTCACACCATAATAATCCATCTCGTACCGTCCACAGGCATCACCACCTGCCAAAATATTCGTATAAGCGCTGGAACTCTGCCCCGTCAGTGCAATTCCCACTCCGTTACATCCTATGAACACCACCAGCATAGCAGTTGCGATCCTTCTCGCACGGATTGCCGGTTGCTGCAACAGATATCTCACTGCATAAGCCATCATCACGATCATCGGTCCATAGATAAAATACATATGCCGCCACCCGTTGTACAGATTCGGATCGCACAGCATTGCTACCAGCACCGGAATCCCGGAAGTCAGTGCGAACAGCGGATAGATACGATCCGCGAAATTCCATTGATGCTTTCTGCCTTTATAGAGCCAGATGCCGATACTGCTCCACAGCAGAACACTGAGATAGACCGGAATCGTCAGGGCAATCAGTTTCGGCAGATAATACCATGGCAGAGGATTCGTGGAATGCACATACCATGTTCCGTCAAACAACACTTTACCGTCCATTCTGGAAAAGTTCGTACTGTTTGAAAGGTTCCACAGCAGGAATTCCCACAAATGAAATCCCTGCCCCCAGATAGCCGGAGTCAATGCCAAATAACTCAGGAAACCGACAACTGTTGCCGTAAGTCCCACGAAAAAAGTTTTCCCGCTCCACTTTTTCTCTTTCGTCAGGATCAGCAGATAAAAGCCGCCAATCATTGCAAAAACATAGATCCCGCTGATCTTCAGATTCCCACAGAATCCGGCGCAGATTCCCAGCAGACATGCATTTTTGAAATCCTTACGCTCCAAAAAGCGGATTCCGTAAAATAACATCACAATGATCAGGGACATCAATACGGAATCTTTATTGTTGTATAATCCATCCGCAAATATCCTGGGTGTCAGAAACAGCATAAGTGTTCCCAGCAATGCTGTCCTTCTGTCCCGGAACAGCTCCCACAGCAACCGGTACATATAAATCACACCCAGGAAAAACAGCGCATACGTATACGCATGCCATACATCACTCTGCAGCCTGGCCGCTTCCGGATGCTGCTCCAGCTTCATTAATAACGGTGCGCACAGATAATACGGTGCGCTGCCATGATCTCTTTCTATAGATTCGCAGATCAGGCGATACCCATCCTTCCATTGAAACCAATTTGTGATCTTCGAAATCTGTAACGTCTCACCATATTGCAAGATATTCATATACAGAATCTCTTCTTCCGAATGCTCATCAAAATAAACACCGGTCTCCCGCAGGAAAAAAGCTCCAAAAAGGAACATTGCCACAAATATGCCCAGGATCGTATACCTTTTCTTCTGTTCTGTCATGGTCTGTATGTCTCCCATCCTACCGGATAATAACAACTTTTCTCTTTATTTTTTAAGCGTTTGTTATGATTCAATATAACATTTCAAATAACTGATTTCAAGGTATCCAAATGTTTTAGAGAAATAACAACTCAAAAAAGAACTCAAAAATTTGAGTTCCTTTTTGAGTTCCTTTTGAGTTCCCATTTGAGTTTCTTTAAAGAACTTAAATTTTTTAGACTTTTTTGAGTTTCTTCAATCGCTCTATAAACTCTCCACATGTGCTCACAACATCTTTACCATCAAGATGCTTTAGATACATTTCCTCCTGTCGTTTGCTCCTCGCATCCCACTTTACTTTCCATATAATCCTTCTGACCGGTATTTCAAGCGGAAAATGAATGGGAAATGTTATTTCGCCAGTGGGTTTTGTGATCGTTTCTACTTCTATCCCATTCTTTCTCGAATCCTCCAGCTTCACCAATTTCTCTATTCCGAGTACTTCATTGATTGTGCAGCCCTGTATTACCTTTTCTATGATCCTTCCATATTGCTCCTGGGTAATTTCTATTGTCAGCTGCAAAACCCGGTCTACCTGGATCAATATTCTCCGGAATTACTGCAGTATGCGGTGAAGTCCGATTGCGACTCTGTATGGCAGAGTATAGATGACCAGACCACCTATACTATCGTCAAAAATTATATCGAAAAAAAGAAGGAAACGATCGTCTCCTTCTGCTTTTTCTATTTAACTTTATTTCCTACATAGAAATAGATGGCTACACCTATTTCCGCAATAAAAATCCACATCCGGTCTAGCCATTGCGTAATGCCTGCCTGGCTCTCTTCCCTGAGCTATCCAGGTATCTATATGACAATGATTGCATTCCGGACAGCATAGGCACTTATTCAAGTGCGAGGTTTGAGATATTTACCTATACAATTACATAAATACCAATACCCCATGGCCGCAGCCGGCAGCGCAATCACTATATAGGGGAACACGTATCTGCTCTTAGCTTCCCACAACAGACTGAATAAAACCTCTCCTATCAGAACCAATCCCAAAAAATATTCCCATTCCTGTCTTTTATGCTTTGCCACATAAATATAATAAAATAATACTCCAATATAAATAACATTTTGCAGTTGATTCATAATTTCATAGAATATCTGATATCCTCTATCTGAGTAAAAAGCCTTCATCCATTTCGACGAAGTCGTCATATTCGATGTAAATAAAAAAGATCCATAGGTAGGTTCCAACCATTGAACTGCTGTTTTATCGCAAAAAAATTCTAATGCTCCTATAGGATCTCGCATCCATCTGACAATGGACTGCTTTATATTTAAAATAGAAAGTTCCTTACACTTATCTACATCAAAATTATTTTCCCAAAAAAGTTTTATCTGATATGCATTATATGTTCCACTTCCTGTATGATTAGGGTCATCATCCTGAAATCCCATTGCAACCACAGATATTGCCGGTACTCCTTCAGACAATTGCATTCCTGCCTGATGTTCTACACATTGAATAACTGCTTTTTGACCAAATATCATCAAAAGCACACAGAAAAAACTAATAATAAAACTTTTACGATTCCCTTTTAGAGCTCGTAAAAATTGAATACCCAGGACAGCAATCCATACAACAACTAATGCTTCTCTCGCCGTATAGGACACAATCATACTGCTGATCATTGCAATATATACTAAAATCTTTTTCCACAGTATCCATTGTTCATGCTCCTGCAGTACCAACAAGCACAAAATTGCTAGTTCCAAAAAGCACAATCCAATCGTTTCACCATAAATAAAAAGTCCATACAAATGCATTGGAACATAGCATAAGACAAGCAATAAATAATAAATGCACAGTTTTTCTTTATGGAACAACTTCCACGCAATTTCATTCCCCGCAAAAATTGTTATTCCAGCACAAATCGCCTGAAAACACTGCAACGTTCTAATATTGCAATTGCCGCAAATTCGTGCCGGCAACAAGTAAAGAGCCCCTACTCCCAACTGATAGGGACATACGTCGTAATACCAATAAGTTTGTAATTCTGTGTAATTTCCCGTAAAAAGATTCTTCAGGACAACATATACATATTCCTGATCTGCCACAGGGACATACTCTGCATTTAATGCCATAGTCATTATCACGGTTGCAGAAAAAAACGCAATTACCGCTGCAGCAATTCGTATATGTCGAATGTATACCCGGGAACTATATTTCCAGATGATTCCTATAATTACTATGCATCCCGCCACAATTCCAACTGCTTTTATCCAGTTGTCACTAACTGTCGAAACCGTTTCCGAGAAAGGAGCTAACTTTCTGCCGGTACCTATTGCTCCAATCGTTAACGCTGTTAAAAAACAAATTCCCATTACCGCAATTAACTTTAAAATTATATCCTGTACTTTTCTCATTTCCCCACCGATTTTATCCTAATTTAAGTTTAAAAATCCAAGTATTCATTTTTTAGAAATGTCTTATATTTTCCCGGTTTGCAGTCACCGATGTGTCACTATTCTTTCTTTGCAAACAGTGTTTGCTAAAGTTGCTCTAATAGTTGGTCCACTTCTATGTATTCATGCAATTCATCAGCTGACACATTTTGCATTTTTTTACGTAACTGTTGCTTTTTGTCAATCAGCTGCATTGCTTTATAAATTTCCCGCATTGGTCTCTTATCAAATTCAAAGCCTGCTTGAACCATATATCGTCCCGCTGCGGTCTTTCCAATGATGTTCCCCTGCGGATCACGCTCCATATGCACATCATATTCTTCGGAAACAGGATCTACAAAACCAATGCCATCAAGAAATTGTCTGTTTTTATCTTTAGATGGCCATTTTGATGCCTTTTTTCTATTGCATTCATAGCATGAATATACCAGGTTCGCATAATCCTCTTCTAACTCCGGTGCATATTTCCTTGGAATAAAATGATCTATCTCAAATGCATTTTTTGTAACATATTCGCTTTTTCCACAATATCCGCAAATACCCGCAAAATCTTCTCTTAAAATATCCAAGTATTCACCATAAGGAGTCCGCTTTTCTACAACGGATCTTCTCGTAACTATTTTATCTCCGTGTGTTCTCACTCTTATTAACCTCTAAATCATTTATTTAGCAGTTTGTCCAGTTTTCCCAGCACAGCATCTAATCCTTGACATATCTTCTTGCAATCTCACATAGAACATTTCCTTCTCCGCAAGAATTCTCCAATATTTTTTTCCATATAAACCCTTTTGATACCCTGCATAATCCAACATCGTCTTAACATATTGAATTGGAGTAGGTATTTGACAATTATTGGACATTCTGTTTCCTCGTCTCTCATTTATTGTATTGCAATTATATTATATCAGAAAACACAAAGGATTGCGAACCTGGATTTCGGAGTGAATATCTCGCTGCTCATAAAAGTGCCGTTATAATCATTATCGTAGATACATAGGGCAACCAATATGTTCGACAGGCTAAAGCCCATACACTAAAAAAGGACAGTTACAAACCTTTACGGTCTATAACTGCCCTTATACTATATATTACTCATGCTGAGTTATTTCAATATCGAAGTATTTTGTTTTTATTTTTACATCATGTCGTTTATCCTTTAAGCATTTATGTAAAATGGTTATAACACCAATAATGATCAAAGCAGATAAAACCAATGCAAAAACAACTCCCAAAATTGCCTCCATAAGAAGCACCACCTTTCAGAAAATTGTTACGGGTTAACAGTGACAGAAATAAGTAAGTTCATGTGATTTTTTAAAGTTGTTATGTTTTCGATAAGTTGTGTTTAAATTTGATTGATTATTTTCTGATTTTGGTTTTTATTTTGTGTGTTGTTTAAATTTAAGTTTTTATTTTTATTATACAAAGCTTTGCAAATAAATCAAGCAAAAGATATCTTCACCAGAGCTGCTATCCGAACTGCCACTGTCAGAACAGTCCAACTCCCAATATTATATAAGCTATAAACGCCGGAATTTTGCAATTCGCCGAGAATTTAAAAGCTACGTATCTTCATTGTAAGTAATCTTACAATTCCACCGAATCTGTCACTTCATCAGGTGTTACATAATATGCTTTTTTATCTGAAGGTTTTATGTATATATAGGTCTCATCAATTTTTCCTTGTGTTATATTTTGATTTTTCAATGCATCTTTTACTTTATTTAATATCTTTTCCAGTTCATAATCGACATTTGATGTTTGAATTATTACCCGTCGACAATTCACATGCGACTCCTGCTTAATATCCCGTGATATGGGTAATAACTTTGCTTCTTGTATTCTTTTATAGGGAACCAGATAATTTTCATCACACTCATTCATTTTTGATGCATTACCGCACATAAATAAATCTTCATCATAACGGAAAAATACAAATATATTTTTTTTGAGTGCTAAATCATAATAGCATATTTTTGCTATTCCTGATTGGTTGCTGAAATCAGCCAACCATATAAACATTTCCATTATCAATACCGTCATTAAAAAACTGCCAATCCATACATTATACTTTTCCGTCCCATAGAACACTAAGCAGTCGTTAAAGGTTATCCCAAAAAGTAGAAATGCTACAAAGCATAGCGCCCTAACATAGCCTTCGACATTAGTATTTATTAAAACAATCTTTCTTTTATTTAGCAGCCACATGACTGCAAGGAGGAAACAGCTAATTCCCCAAATTAAAAAAATAATTATACAGCATAAAAATACAACGTAAATTACTCTCTCATCCGAACATACAAAACAAAACAATACATTTAACAACCAAATGGAAAATGCCAACATAGCTAAATTAGTTATTCGAAATTTCCATTGTTCCTTTTTTGTCATTAATCCAATTTCTATATTATACGAAGATATTAACTCACAAAAAGATAAAATTCCTTTGCCAACCGCAATGACACTTCCTGTAGTGACTCCTACTATCTCTACTAATTGTTCAATACTAATGTTTGTTGTATTTTCCAGCATCTTTTATCCCCTCTCACATTTTTCTCGCAACTACCTTTTATCTAAGATCAAACAAGCATGCTACACCTGTCCATACCCTATCATCTTTTGATTACAAATATCCGCATAGTCACATTCTTGTATAATAAATTCTTCGCCTTCTACTCTGCTATTATCATTTCCTATCAAGCAGCCTTGCGTACTATCCTTGTAAAATATTAGTTCCTGCAGTTTAACAATACTCGATTTTATCGAAATGATCTCCGTTTTTCCCTCTACCCGGATTCTTCTCAGTTGAGAGTTTTCCATAATTGTCTCTGTTTCTTCCATAATGATTGCCCCTTCCCGGCAATCGTGAATCCGCATATTTTTCATTCTGACACGCTCACAATGCCTTAATCTTAATGCAGCTCCGCTCCTTCCCATCAATTCTACCGCTTCCAGTCTGATATCCTCGCAATTCTCTAACTGTAATATCGGTGCAGCTGTTTTCTCCTGATCGGCCTGGCGAATAAATCCAACATTTTGCACTGTAATGTTCCTACAATTTCTGAACACAAAATAATCACCGGCGCCCATGTAAAACATGGCATCTTCTCCGGTAATCGTCAAGTTTTCGATTCCATTTATGCAATAAACTGTACATTCGTCTTCTGAATAACAAGAAACATAAGGAGATTCTGTGTCTAACACCCTAAGATAATAATCGTCTTGCAAGATAATATGCTCATATGTACCAAGTTTCTCCGTCAAATCTTCCATTCCGTAAGCCCGAACGAAGTCCGATGTTTCCCCCGCCTCCTGCTGTTCTTCTGTTTCTAATAGCTGACGGGCCTCATCATATTCACCATATTCCGGATCCGGCAACGTATAAAAAATGGCTTTTATTGCATCTACGTAATCCTCGGCCTTATTGTAATCCTCACATATTTTTTCCAGGCACAATTCAGGTTCTCCGGCTCCAAAATAGTATCCCTGATAATTTTCTTTTTTTGCAATTTTCACATACTCTTGAAATGACTCTTTAATTTTTCGACATCCCAATTCAACACTCTCTGCATTGTGTATGAATTTCGTGGTAGACACCTGCATAATTCCTAACGTCATCGGTCTTCGCCCCAGACAAAACAACACATTTTCACACCACCTTTGAGTCGTAGGTCTATTAAAGTTCTCATAGATCATAATTGCATAAATCACACGCTGCAAATAATCCCCCGGTGCTTCAGCCTGTATGATCGTACCATATTTTCTTTGGAATAATTCATACTTATCAAGGATATACTTTTGCTTCATCTGCTTCGTACAAACCCGGTTCTGCCGGATGGCATCAGATTTTCCCAATGACCTAACGCAAAATTGATATGCCATGGCAAAAAATACCAACCATAACTGTGTTCGAAATTCTTCCACTGTGGGAAATATTTCCTTCCCTGACAAAATCAATATCCTTTGAATGAAAAAAGCCAGTAACACACCCGGAATCGCTGATATGCATTCATATTTTATATTAAACAATTGATATTTTCCCGCAATGACCGTAATCATAACCCATCTGACGAGATAATAACACGGCACAATGTAGACTGCTTTATACGCCAGTTCTTCCTGCCCTATATTCTGCAATACTGTTGCAATGAGCAACATATAGATAATAGGTGCGAAAATATTATACTGTATATTTATGATGAGCGATTTCTTGCTTTCCTTACCAAAAGTAATATCGCAATACCCTTTTCCCTCCCCGGTAATATGTTTGTCCGCCAGCATCTCTTTACCGATTATTCCCGATACCTCATATAATATAAATGCACTTATGATGCAAAATATAGTTTCTTTCACTTTCGTAAACCTCCTCCTACGATTTTTTGTCCTTTTTCCCCTGTTCTTTTCCGGCTGTCCATGAAGAATTTACGAGATCAAAGAGCTGCGTCACTATTGAATTTACTGAGCTTTCTCTTTGCAATTAAATTGAATCCGGCGCTCTTCATCCTCGGGAATTCTCAGTTCAATCCGGCAATATCCCGCTCTTTCTTAAGCGGAGTGGTTCGGGATGTCCCATCCAGGTTATTCCACCTGTCATAACACTGACCGGATGCATACGTAATCTTGTAAGTATAGTTAAATCTCATCATTCGTACCTCACATAATATCCGGCTTCCTTCAATCGCTCTATAAACTCTCCACATGTGCTCACAACATCTTTACCATCAAGATGCTTTAGATACATTTCCTCCTGGCGTTTGCTCCTCGCATCCCACTTTACTTTCCATATAATCCTTCTGATCGGAATCTCAAGCGGAAACTGAATAGGAAATGTTATTCCGCCAGTGGGTTTTGTGATCGTTTCTACTTCTATCCCATGTTTTAAACCATTATTAGCATATTTAAATGCATCCAGTGTATCCTTGTCCAAATCATTACTCCGGATACGTTCTGCATAATCTAACATTGCATGAAGACACGTTCCTACAGCATAAAAGATGCTGTTCTCGTCTTCGGTTGTATAATCTTTCTTCTTCAATATTTGATCTATTTCTATTTTCATCTCGGAATATGAATGTTCCATTGCATACATCAAATTATTCATATAGTCTCCCATAATCCCCATACTTCTTTCCTCGAAGCATGCCACCTATTACTAATCCTCTACCACCTGACAACCAGGTTCAGGAACTGATCCGTGTCCATCAGCATGGCCATCCCATTCTTTCTCGAATCCTCCAGCTTCACCAATTCCTCTATTCCGGGTACTTCACTGATCGTGCAGCCCTGTATTACCTTTTCTATGATCCTGCCATATTGCTCCCTGGTAATTTCTATTGTCAGCTGCTCCCTGGATCTGTCGCAACACTGCTCGGAGCCATAAATAATTCTATAAGTATAATTAAAGCGCATTTTTCATTCCTCCGATCAAGCTACTGTATCCAGTCTACTCTTACTCTTTATTAAAATCAATATTTTTTCAAAAATATTCTTGAAAATTCTTTATATTTAGGATAAAATGTTCCATATTAAAAATATATAAGCAATTTTGGAGTTTGTTCTATGGAGCCATATCATTTTGATAAAATACCGGAAACAGAATTAATTGAAAAATTTAACTCTTCCACAACCTCTCGCGAAGAATCCTCCGCCATCCTGGCATATTTGTGGGAAAAATATAAGGCCTTCTTAGCTGATCAATGCCGGCGCTGCTTCTCTAATAGTACTTTTATAAATTTTGAAGATATACTGCAGGAGTGTGTGCTCACTTTCATAGATGTCCTCCATTCCTATGAACCGGAACGGGGCAGACTAACCACGGCACTGGTTCCATATCTGCAGCATACCTTCAGTGATTATGTGGCCAAAGAGCATGGCAGCTCACAATATGACAATCTGATCAATTCCCGCATCCAAAAGGTATTGTCAGAAGAAGATATTACCGGAAACGAGGATCCGGATCATTTGAATGCTCTGTACAATAAAAAATACCCTAAAAATCCGCTTTCCTCGAAATCTTTTAAAAAGCACCTTGAATATTATCAGCTGCAAAATCCGGTCTACCTGGATCAATATTCTCCGGAATTACTGCAGTATGCGGTGAAGTCCGATTGCGACTCTGTATGGCAGAGTATAGATGACCAGACCACCTATACTATCGTCAAAAATTATATCGAAAAAAAGAAGGAAACGATCGTCTCCTTCTGCTTTTTCTGTTTAACTTTATTTCCTACATAGAAATAGATGGTTACACCTATTTCCGCAATGAAAACCCTCATCCGGTCAAGCCATTGCGTAATGCCTGCCTGGCTCTCTTCCCTGAGCTGTCCAGGTATCTATATGCCAATGATTGCATTCTGGATATGCGGGATAAAACGCTATTTCTTTTTCTCCAACGTTTTAATGATTTATGATTTAAAGTGCTGTTCAATGGCGGTAGTTTTTTAACGCTTACAATTTCTCAACGACAACCTTACAACGTTTTTTATAGAACGCGATTCCATATGCCAAAACATCGTCTCTGCCGTCCTCCCTAAGTGCTTCGTCATATCTGCGGTCTCTGATCTGTCCGAGTGCTCTTTCACATGCCTTTTCAAGGTCGTTCATGGTGTGTGCATATTTTAATTCTATTATGATTCCGGCATCGGGATTTTTCGGTTTCAGCAAAATATCAGGGAATCCATCACCCGATTCTCTGTTGGATTTGACCGCCCAATCGGGATAACTTTTCAGGATACCGAGCAAAATACCATGGTAAAAATTCTCCTTCTCACCACTTCTTGCATTTGTATCCATGATGCTGATTGTCTCACCGAGAAACATTGTCAGTTCCCGCTGAATGGCCTCTGCTCTGCCTTCCAGAAATCCCTGGTTGATTTCTTTTGTAGATGCCGTATTATTTGCTACCACTCCGGCAAACCACTCACGAATTTGAAGTACAAAAACCTCTCGGATCTCTTTATTCGGAATGGCCAGTTTGTACCTACTGTAAGCATCATTACTAATCTGTGTAAGGTATCCTGTGGTAAACAACACACTCCACATATTGTCAATGCTATTATCTATCTCATCATAGGTCAGGTCCAGGCGGATTCTCTTTTCCACCGGTTCGCCTGCTATTAATTGCTCGATTTCATCTTTTGTGGTTATATCAGCTTTATCAATAAAACGTTTTACAAGATCATTTCCGCTGCTATTGATCCAATAGGTCTTAGGAAAAGCAGCCGGATCACTCTTCAGGTCATCCACATAGTTGATCACATCCCAAGGGCAATAAATATCTGCATTTCCGAAATGATAACCATCGTACCATTCCTTAACCTCCGCATAGTGCTCTTGCAGTTGGTAATCTGCCAGTATCTTCTTGACCTCCTCGTCTGTAAATCCAAATGCTTCGTCATATCTGGCATCAGCTGCCGAATAAACCTTAAAATTGTTAAGTCCTGTAAAAATACTCTCTTTGGAAATGCGAAGACAGCCTGTCAGAACAGCAAATTGCAAAAAACTATTTGTTTTTAATGCCTGCCCAAACATCCCCCTGATCAGTGATACCATTTCCTGATAGTAGCCATGCTGAAACGCTTTATCCAGGGGCACATCATACTCATCTATCAGAATAATGACCTTCTGACCATAGTGTCGATACAGGAGTTGTGACAAGATTCTCAGAGCTGAAATCAAGAGTCCCTTATCCATCCGGTATTTGCCATTCTGTATTATGGTAAATCCCCGATACTGTTCTTTCTCGGCATCAGATAATGCACTACTATTGGTCAAAAAATGAAATCGCCCCGCCTCACTGCCAATTAACTGAACCAGCGCATCTTCTGCTTCCGCATAAGTTAATCCAGCAACATCTTTTAGGGAAAGAAATATCACCGGATACTTTCCCATATATTTTTCACACAAATCGTTATTGTTCAAAATATAGAGGCCATTAAAAAGCGTCGTATCTGTTCCGATTTCAAAAAAGCTCTTAAGCATACTCATATTAAGAGTCTTCCCAAATCGGCGTGGTCTGGTGAAAAGATTCACTTCTCCCCAATTCTGCAAAAGCTGCTCTATCAACTTCGATTTATCTACATAGTAGAAACCGGCCTTGCGAATCTTTTCGAATCCATCAATTCCTACCGGCAGCATCTTCACTTTCGCCATTATTGTCATGCTCCTTCCTGGAAATATTTCTACCCGAAAATTTTTATTTCTCTTCTATAATTATTATGATAGAAGAGTGCGCATTAAAAACTCCAATGTTGATTGTTTTATAAATTTCTGATAAAAGTAAGCGCCAAATAATCCAGCTTTATACAACAATCTTTGGACGACGTTCTTCAAAAGCCAAACATTGCATTCCCCAATAGAACATCTTTGGTTTTATCATTCTCAATTTTATTTCAAGCCGTAATAGAAATTCCTGTTCTTCGTGACAATTGTCTTAATGACATATGTCTTTCATTCCTATAATACCATACTTTAGCAGGAGCAAAAATAATACATTTTACATTGTTCTCCGCTAATTGGTCATACAAAGTATAACTATATTCATCTTGGATAAGCCGAATACTTTCAAAATTGCCTTCTGCGTTGCTGAGATCAGATGGATTCTGCATCATGGATGATTTCATCCCACCATGCTCTTTTGTACGGAGTCTGCGTTTTTCATTTTCAACCAGGGACTTTATTGATGAAGTTTTCAAAGTACATTTCTAAGGCCATGACAATCTGCGGTCAAGCCGCAGAGAGCCTGCGGCGAGTGCCGGTACAGCACGGTTGGGAAGGTGTTGCCACCGAAATCAAAGTGCAGTTTGTGCCTCCCACAATGTGCCGTCTGACACCTTTTGCTTACCTTTTCTTTTTTCGTTCATAAACCTATGGAGCGCTTACGTTGAATAAATTGTTGGTATTCTTTTCTCTTTTATTTTATATATCAAAAATTCTCCGGTAATTCTTCACTATACTGTGCAAGCATTTTTAAATAGATGAGAAGTAATTCCTTCTTCGGAGTCTCCAGCCTTCGATAGGCTTCTAGCAAATTCGCTTCCTCTCTAGTCTGAAGTTCCGCCAGTTCCCTCTCATCAAAAAAATCCGTGATGAAGACTCCCAACTGGTTGCACAACATCATCATGGTATCTATCCGGGGAATTGTCTTCCCATTTAAGAAGCAGCTGACTGTAGAAGATGACAGACCGGCTTTCTTAGCTATTTTGTAGGGCGTTGTTCCCTTGGCTTCGCATATCTGTTTGAACTTCTGCGCAATCTCTTTACATTTTTCTTTGGAATTATACATCAGATTACCACCTTTGCCATGTATTTATGTCTCTATTAAATACATGGCAAAAAATGACAACATCTTACATCTCTTCCCTCGATTGTTCTTCCCACAACCAACAAATCTCCGACTTTTCTTAACAGATGTCACTCACATTATCCTGAATCGTTTTAATCCTAAAATTCACCATAGCGATTGCCATCAGCGTAGCTCGAAATGCAAAATGCAAGCTGTTTCCCTCTAAATAGTCTCTACCGTGTACACATTCATTTCGGATATTATAGGAATTGCTATTGTACATAATATTGTAGACATACAATAAATCCGGTACATTATCAAATCCCTGTTGTTCTACATATATCTGTTTCAACAGCTCCCGGAGCAGTGAACTGGGATCGTTATATTGCATAAACTCATCCTTGTTCTTCTTGAATGGAAATATTCCAAACAATTTGACCAATTCCCTTATTCGTATCTCCAACACCGGAAACAGCTGCGTCAAATGCCCCAGAGTAATATTTTTACAATAATTCCCCAGTCTTATCTCCTTTGTCTCTTTTCGAACCATCTGATAAAGTTCCTTTTCCTTGATAAACATACTTACAGCAGCCTGCGTACACTTTCTGTATTTTTCATGAATGCTCCAGACATATTTCTCGCTTTCGAGTACATTCAATAGCTTATAGCCCTTTTCTGCCCTGATTTTATCAACATATTCCAGAAGTATTTTATCAATATCATGTCTCTCATACCTTACTCCATCTCCCTTTTCCGGGAACACGGGAGTCAATGAGATCCTGGAAACTAAAAACAACATTGGATGCTCTGATGTGTGTATCATAATATCCAATACCTTTTCTTCGGTACAGGGAATACAATTCCTTGCAAACACAATCGGATTCATCAGGCTCTGTTCCGAAAACCGTTCAATAACCGCTGTCTTTATTGTAGTTTCATGCGAAAATACATGCAAATTTTCGCGCTGCTTTTCATAGGCTGAATTCTGCCACAGTTGCTGGAGTTTTATCATCATCGACTGTACATAACGCTTGTTTACATTTCCGCTGTTCTTATTCACATTAAACAGAAACAACATATACTGATAAAAAACGGTTGCCTCCAAGATATCATTCTTTTTTGCAACCAAACTATTAAATTTTTCATCGACCTTCCTCAAATATTCCGTTGTAATGCTTTTGGTTGTATACTCATCCTCCATATAGCTGTTCAGACGATAAATATCATCTATATCATCTATCGCTTTATATTTGTTCTCCAAAAAATCTTTAACAATTCCTTTTTGTTCCCTTTTTAGCGGATATCCGGACTCACTGTACTGTAAGATGATTTCCGGATCCTTTTCTTCCTGAAGCAGCTTGATCAGTGTTATGTATTCCTGTGAATCATTGCAGTCCTTCATCATATGATCTGCGTGTAAATATGACAGTATTGCGTAAGATGAGCTATTCGCAATCTTAAAGCTGTCTTCTCCTGCCTCCAGTGCTTGTGTCAGTAACTTGCAATGAGTCAGTTTCACTTTCTGCGAGGGTTCTATCTGTAATAAAACATAAAGTACTGTTTCCACCAAAAAATCCGACATATCATTTCTAAAGAAATCTTTAATACTCAATAAGCTGCCCTCCGTCCATGAATCAACATCCGGAACAGATCTTCCGTTTCCGGAAAACATAGGTACAACTTGCCTGTCCCGGATTGATATCTTTAACAGATCCAACAGTCCTTCCTCCTGCCAGGTTGTGCAATCAGATATCGGTAGGGATCTATATCCAAAACAATTATAATTCATAATTGCTGTCTCATATTGCTGCAAAAAGTTTATATCGCACAAATATTTCTTGTGTTCGATATTATCACACAAACAATCTATGGGAACTTCCAAATGATCGCCAAAATATTCATTTGCATAATTCATCAAATCGTCTTCCGACATCTGCAGTGAATTACATTTTATGATTTCATAACAGTTTCTCTGACATAACAAGCGGATATCCAGCAGATAATCTGTTTCATTATCCACATTTTCCAATTTGGTGATCCATACACAAAAAAGAAAAAGCGTGCAAGATATATCTGTGATATCCTGCACGCATTCCTCCATACTTATCATGTCTAAATAGAATTGGGCAATCAACCATAACTGCTGTATTTGCACTTGCGGCCATTCCCATTCCCGGTCGCAAAAGCTTATAATTTTGACAAAATACTCATAAATTGTCTGTAGTTGTATTCTCTCATTAACAAAATCTCCCCAGGAATCTATGTCTTTAAATTCTGCCTTTTCGCCTATAATATCTATCAGCCACTGCCACTCCTGTGAATGAGCAAGGACACCATCTACAAATTTAACCTGTTCTTCGTGGTCTAAATAGAACATTTGCAATTCCTCCTCTGTAGCTTCAATATTTTATCTTCCAAACAATGCTGCTGTTGCATCCTTTAACGTATTTTTGTTTCCGCCAATTCATTATCATAGAAGCTCTACGTATTTACAGAGATTTCTTCACAGGCTCTGCAATTTCAATCCGTAAGAATATGCAGCGACCATATTTGTGCTTAATTGCTCAATTTGTTTCATAATCTCCCACATACTATAGTTGACTTTTCATGGCTGGTCTCATTGCCAATGTATTAATAATTCTATTTTTGTTTATGTTTCCATCATTATCTATATATCCCAATCTTATTAGTCTCCTAACATCCATTACCGATAGATTACTTTTATCGCCCTCTAAAAGTGACATTAAAACTTTATTATTGGGTTCCCATCTATCTACTGGTTCCATTAATTCCATTTTTTGGCGTAATCGATCAGCCTCTCTTTGAGTTCTAAATTGCTCTTTTTTTAATTTTTCAATTTGATACTCGTTCTCTTCTAATTGCCGTCTGTATTTTTTCTTTGCTTCTTCGTCTAAATTCGCTTTATCCATTAACTCATTAATAATTTTATCCTTATCATCTTTTTGTTCCTGAATTTCTTCAGATTTTTCCGAACTCACATTGTCTAGGTGAGATATTTTTTCATTCAAACTGTTAAGTTTCTCCCCAAATCGTTCTTCAATTTTTCCTAAAGTAACTGCTACATCCCTCATAATGTCATACGATGATTTATAAAAATTTGTACTCGTCTCATCTGCTTTAAAATAGAAGAATATCGATATAAAAATTGAAAAGAAAGCCAATAAAGTAGATAAAATGCTGTCAAAAGAAAAATCTGTCTTTACTAATCTATAGCACAACAAACCAATAAACATAACCGCACCAATTCCACCAACAACACATATTGTTGTTTTAGTCAAACTTACTTTATGTTTTTCCTTTTCTAACTCAAGTAGTTTACTTAAAACTTCCATCAAATCAGTTTCTTCTTGCAATGTATCTACGGATTTTTTCTTTTTTTCAAGCATTTTTATATCCATTCCTTTCACTTCGCTCACGGCATAAAACGTTATGAAACTCTTCTCCTGAGCCTGTTTTTCTTTATAATTCTTCTTATAGGGGACTCGGTATACTACAAATTACGGGGACGTGAGTGAGCTGTCCGACTTGCCGGATGACCCTATTTTTATATGTATAGTCCACCTTTCCAAGCACCAATAAGTGTGGCTAAAGAGCGCGTAATCTTATCTTTGTATAAACAATGTCGCTTATGGCATAAGCGTTCCGTCAATGCCGTCTCTTCTTATAATCTTTAGCGAAGTCTTCCGGTTCTGAAAAGAATCCATATGGCTTTAAAAATCGTGTACATGCTGTGCGTTGATCTTTTGTAGTTGTTTGTATCGCTTCTACTAGCGATGAAGGCATCACTTCTTACGAGAGCCACCGTAAGATAACTTGTTTGTGATGCGATTAAGGTAATGGATACCCTCTACTTCTCATTTTCAATCTTCGTTCTTCCCCAATCTTACTTTACAAAATTTCAACATTTTTTACATAATATTCCCCTTATCCTACCTACAATTACATATTACTACATTTTTTTCAACGCAGTGCTTCGTCTTATCAGCATGTGTATTTCGCTTTATCGAAGTTCTAACGCATGCTTTACCATCTCAGTAGAATTGGATCTATATCTATAAAACAATTGAGTTGATTGCAAAAATAACTTCTGGTCCATGCGCCCCCGAGGAGACATAGACCAGAAGTTTAACCATTTGAATTTAGGTTTGATTTTTACGATATTGTAATAAAACATAATCCTACTAAAATTGTGAGACTTTAATCCCACCCATTTCCGCGTAATAATTGCGTTTTTCCACATAATATGTTATGATGTATAAGAATTTTTAGTTTTGAAAGCGAGGACGTTATGTTATTAGATGATAAATCCATTTTGATTACAGGTGGTACCGGCAGTTTTGGCAAGGCTTTTACCAAATATGTGCTGGACAATTACAATCCTAAGAAGATCATTATCTATTCCCGTGATGAATTCAAGCAGTTCATCATGCAGAATGAATTCAAGCAGTATGCCGGAAAGCTTCGTTTCTTCATCGGTGATGTCAGAGACAAAGAGCGCCTGACCAGAGCATTTGAAGGCGTAGATTATGTCATCCATGCTGCAGCTCTGAAGCAGGTACCTGCCTGCGAATACAATCCTGCAGAAGCAATCAAGACCAATATCCATGGTGCACAGAATGTTATTGATGCAGCTTTGGATACCGGGGTAAAAAAAGTCGTTGCTCTGTCTACCGACAAAGCCGTGAATCCTGTCAACCTGTATGGCGGTACCAAGTTAGTATCCGATAAATTGTTTATCGCTGCAAATGCCTATGCCGGAAGCAAGGATATCTGCTTCTCCATCGTTCGTTATGGTAATGTAGCCGGCAGCCGTGGATCCGTCATTCCTTTCTTCCATAACATTATCAAGAATGGAGGAACCGAGCTTCCTATCACCGATTACCGCATGACCCGATTCTGGATCAGCTTGCAGCAGGGTGTTGAACTGGTTATCAAGGCTTTAGAAGAATCCAAGGGTGGTGAGACTTTCATCTCTAAAATTCCTTCTTTCAAGATCACAGATCTGGCACAGGCAATGCTGCCCGGATGTGAAATGCCGGAAGTAGGCATCCGCGAGGGAGAAAAACTGCATGAGATTATGGTTACAGTAGAAGATTCTATGAACACCTATGAGTATGACAAGCACTTTATCGTATATCCTCAGATGGTATGGAGTGAATCCAGACGTGCAGTTCCCACCGGCAAGAGGGTACCCGAGGGATTTTCCTATAGTTCAGGTAACAATACCGAGTGGTTAAGCGTAGAACAGATCAAAGAATTACTCAAGACAATCGATTTAGAAAAATAAAAGTAAAAAGGAGCTCAATTATTGAGTTCCTTTTTTTACTGTTCTCTGGTATTGCTAGCAAATAATTTTATATTCCTTTGCAAGTTCTTCATTCAATACAGCGATTTCGATACCCCATATTTTTCGAATCTGAAGTAATCGTGCTTTTAATTCGTAAACGATACATAGGTTCTTTCCAGCTATCACATAGTTTTCAAAAAAAGAATTTCCATTAGGCGTTCTCTTCTTTCCATATTCAGATATATGGTCTCACCTTACTTACTACAGAATCTACGTTTTAAATACATATTTCTCAATTATCTATAGAAACCACTCGCCGTGCCGCATCTTCATCATTGTCCTTAAATATTTGATAAATAACGTTGGGAATAGCATAACACTCTTTTCTATGTTCAAAAATCATTTTTTGAATATCTTGTAGTTCATCCATCGTCTTTGAAACATCATTGTTAATAATTTCATCCAGCTCTTTTAACCGCTCCATGTCTTTATTAAGCGTTTTTACGGTATCAAAAAGCCACTCTAACATTGGTACTATAAATGCAAACCTCCACAAAAGCATTGCAATACTTTCATTTTGCCACAATCCCATCACAATCACAAGCGAACATAAAAAAACAATCATAATAATGCTTGACAACCGATATCTTTTTCTAAGTCCAACATCCCACGACAAATTTTCTCTTTGACATAATAGAATACTTGTTAACAAATCCCTATTATCAACCGTGGGTGTATACCAATTATACAAGCGTTCTTTTTTATCCGAGTTCTCTATAATTTGCTTGGAATAAGTTACAATATCTTGATTTACATTTTTTTGTTTACCAAAAATCCTTTCATCCCACGGCATGTTGTACACATAGACATCGAACTTTTGTTGAATAAATGCTGCTAATTTCTTTTTATCGTTAATATGCTTATCAACAACAAAAGAAAACAGCATACTGACTATTGCAAGTATATACGACACATTTTTACAAGTTGATTCCTCCGGAAGGAACAAAAGAATCAATGCCATAGCAAATGGCAGCCAAACAGACAACACAATCGAAATTGTACCTAATTTCTTCGCATCATTATATAATTGTCTTTGAGCCGCCAACATCGCAATGGCTTTTTCTTCATTCTGCCTCACTGCAATTCCATTAGACACATTTCTCCCTCCATTTCTTCCATTCAGACATCTGTATAATCAGGGAATGCCGGTCCTAATATCTCTTGCCATTTAGCTATAGCTTCCTTCTGATTTTTATTGATAGTTTCTAAATATACTGCTTCTACCGCCTTTTCATGCGCTGTAGATAATGCATCACTAATTTTGCACCTATCTTCCCAAGAGAAAATATTTAAATCTCCTTGTATGCCCTTGGGGTCATCTACCCGATCCAATATTGCAGTTGCTAAATACTCCAAAGTATCCCTAAACTGAAAATCTATCCACCAATTTTCTGGTGTTTCCATTGTTTCATACTTATTTAGAATCATACATTCCAATAAATACGAATTCATCTTGATGGTCACTTTCCGATTATTCCAATACTTTACCAGACGAATGAGATTCAGCAAGTTTCCATTATGTTTCTGATTTATCAATGTAGTATGGGCATTATCAATTCTAGGATCTGTTCTTTTCCAGTTTCCTTTTCCATCAGGAATCAAATAAAACTCTCCGGTTGTGTAAAAGCACGGTACAATATCAAAATTCCATGTATATGATTTCATTTTCAATGTCGTCGCTTCATGATTTTTATGAAGCTCGGCTTTATCGTAATCACTCAAATCCGATAATTTCGAAACAAACCTATTTATTACCTTTGTAGAATTCAAATAACTTGTTCCTTCTGTCAGCAGTCTATTTTTTCTATCATTGTCATCCCCAGTTATGTGAATACAGTCTATATCTTCGGAATATGTGCGACTGCCATCAGCTGATATACATATCATCAGATCAATATCATCTATCTCACGTATCTTGGTTCTTCTGGCAAAAGACCCAAACTTCAGATTCCTATCTACATAAATATTAAAGAAATCATCGTCTCCGCTAAAACCATTAATATTGTTAATTAGATTATCTCTACTGGTCCTCGCGGTCGATGTCTTTGACATTTCTAAATTCACTTTATCTCTCATAAATTCACTAAAAGCACTATCAACTGTCGTTGCCATCGTCATTCCTCCAATTCACCGTTAATTTCATCAATCCATCCTACTGAATACTCTCGTACGTTGTTAACGCACGAGAATATTCAACTTATGTTGTAAGCGACAGAAACGATAACTTTTCCTTATAAGCTCTTCTTAACAACAAAATTTGTATTCAAAAGGTTTGTCTTCCCGGTCAAGACCATTTCTGTATCTTCATACGGGAAATTATTAGTATACTCCTCATTCATTGGCGGCTTGTGTTTGAATATCATTGCAGCTTCTGCTCGAACTCTGTCTCCCGTACCAATCGGTCCAAACGAATAACATAAGGTTTCATTGTCCGATAATTCTTTTTTCCAATCCTCAAGCCTATCATGATTGGCAATTCTATCGTGAACATTTTCGGATTCACCAATATATAATAGTTTTTTAATCGACACCGTTTTATTCGAACTATTGTATACGCAAGAATAAACGCAGTAAACTCCTGACTTGCTCGGTATGCTATTCTTATTTATTTCTCTCCAATAACCATCAAAATCTAAATTAATTTTTTTCATAACTTGCCTCCTGTAAAGCATTAATCTTAATTATTTTCTGTTTCTATCTATATCAAAATACCTTACAGAAAAACTTTGCTTGTCAACCAGCCTCCATTCCAGCAATTAATATGAAAAAGTATTGCGTTATGCTACCAAAATATGTATAATAAATTGTCACATGTATTAACATATAATGTTCTACTTTTAGTTCGGGCGATTTCGTCCGAACTTTTTTCTATCTTAAGGTATAAATTGAATGTATCACTTCTTTTTTGTTTTGTCAATTAATTTTATAGATATTAATTTATTCTAGTTAATTAATTAATTATTAGTTTTTTATTTGACTGTCAAGTACTCTTATGATATATTTAAAAAGAGGTGGACATAATGGCGATTATTAAAAACAAATTACATATTGATGAAGAATTGGGTTTACAATTAAAAGATTTTAGAAATCAATTTCAAGTAAAAGCCAAAGATGTAGCTGCGCATATAGAAAAAAGTGCAGCATATATTTCAAAGCTGGAAAAAGGTGAAATACATCAAATAGACAAAGAAGAATTCGTTAAAATAGTTGATTTCATATCCAATTCAGAAAGTGGATACCAGTTATTTTGTGAACGTATCATTGGCACAATGGATCCGGAATCATTAGAATTTTCTGCTATTGTAAAAAATTTTGATTGGGTGGATCGTACATTGCCTATACCTGAAGATTATTGTGCTTATGTAAATACAAAAATTCGAGAACTAAATATTAGTTTGTATGAGCTCACAGATTATATAAATTCAAACGATGATTTAGATAATACTTTTTTGCAGGAACAAAAGATCAACAAAGATACAGCAGAAAAAAATACTTGGTTATCTTATTACGAAGCAGATAGTAATCATGTAAGACGAGTTTACATCATAGTAAATATAAGTGAACACGAATTGGAAGATATCATTCAGCAACATGTCATCAAAACATCATATCTTTACTTATATGTTATATTATATAATATTTACAAGCTTCAAGTACTAAACAAGCAATTAATACTTGATGAACACAACCGACTAAATATAAGAAAAAAAACCATTAAAAAGCTTACTGATTTTAAAATCTATACATTATCTGATAAGGCGAAAGCAATATCTCAGGTCCAAAATGAAACAGACCTTGAAAATGTTTTAAATGCATTTGATATAAAGAATCAAAAGCTTACAAGAAAATTAGTAAGCTGTATTTCCTGCTTGTCCGAGCAGGATGTTGAATATACAAATAGAAAATTAGAAAATATGTTAGCAAATCTAACTGCGGAACCTTCTTTTTCACTTGCATTTATGGCTTTGCCCACAGAGAAATTAGCAGATTTACCATATACAGCCAAAAAAAATTTTTTAAAAAATGTCAATACTCTTATTGAAAAGTGTTTAAATGCAGATAGTAATGAACTGGAAAAATTCTAGTAATTGTTATCCCCAACTACAGTTGGGGATAACATCAGCGTCTACTCCGCCGTCTCGCTCTCTGTCCGGTTCCCAGACTTATCAACATCCAATCCTACAAAATAGAACATTATCCACATCAGCACTACCGTAATTTGTCCCGGTGTCAATACCATTTCCAATAGTCCAAAGCACAACACCGCAATCAAAAAGGCCGCACTCATATATCCATCCTGATTCTTCGCACGGAGTGCACAAATAATACTGTACAGATATATTCCTATAAATAATATGCCTGCCGGAATTCCATAGTCACAAGCCATCTGTAAAAATATATTATGTGCATGACCATAAAATCTACCATATATAGTATAAAATCCCTGGTTTTCTGTCGTATGCCCCTGCAGATTCAAGTGCTGCCAATAATAAGCGTAAATCACTTTTCTGGCCCACATCTGATCCCCCGACTCCGGATCCACATTATCCAACATAAAAATATTATCCGGGGAACTTCCCGGTTCTCCCAATTCCGCTGCCTGCACTTTTATAGCTCCAATATCGTTAAATGTCCGGGCAAAGGAAGTGTACTTACTACCAAATGCTTTTACGATGCGTCCTATGCTGTCATCTAGAGCTTCTTCAAAGCTAATATATTTGGGACTATCCCACGGATCAAAGGAACATACACTCGTCCCCTCTACATATTCTCCTTCAAACCAGATCGGGTGATGCAATATTGTGGGCAAATAACGGATGCAGCCATATACTGCAGGCAATGTGATGCATACGCATAATGCAAGCGTTACGCCATGTAATAACCATTTATAAAATGATTTTCTTAATACAATGTCATATTTTGTAATCAATACAATTGTCACCGTCAGTACTGCCAATAATCCCGAACGGCTTCCTGTATAGACCAAAAAGCTGACACTTCCTGCTGCCATCAAAAAATAAAAAAATCGTACCCACCATTTTTTATTTTGCTGCAATGCATAAATCCATTTCAATATAAATGCACAGAAAACAATCGTATAGAATAATCCATTTTGTGTCTCGCCGGAATATAACCCTCGATACCTTACATAGTCATACGGTCGAAAACCAAATGCAATGACTTGCTGAATAAAAAACCAGGCAATGATTCCATTCAACAATCCTTCTCTGAAGTCATCCCTTCTGTCTTCCGGTATACCTATCAGGTAAAAACTTCCAAACAATAAAAAGTACCATAAAGTATGCTGCTTTTCATGCACAGACAATACCATTAAAAATAATAAAAAAAAGAGACTTGCAAAAAAAGGATTGCGAATTTTAGCAGTAAAACCGAAGCTTTTTCTTTCCTTTACCATGTAAATAATCAAAAAGCTCCATACAGCAATATTGAATACTGCTGTATTCCATTGTCCCTTATATTCCCAGAGATACGGTTGTAACAAGCATGCAATCGTCGTAAGCACTATGCAGATAGGCAGCCATATTATGTATATTTTCTCTCTGAATTTAGTCAGTTCTAAGGAAGGCAATAATAACAACGCCACCACTATTCCCGTCAGATTAGAAAAGATCATCTGTATTTCTCCTACAGCGCTCCCTCTTCTCTGATCTATCAAACCAAAAAACATAAAGCAAATCATATACCATAATTTAAGCCTGGCATTTAATACTCTTTTTTTCATCTCTCCTTGCACTCCATGACTATTTTTGTATATATTGTCCCATAACAGTGGACACATGAATTAGTGTAGCACCAGTTTTATGGACATCTACACGAGATGTATCCTCTGTTCTTAATCAGTGTTCTAATGTGCACCCTTTTTCTTGGCCACTCCTTTCCAGATGTAATATTCTAATCTTAGAAATGGTGGATTTTCATGAGTAGAAAACTATTCGCAAAAGGACAACAATTACTCCGCCACCTCTTACATCTACAGAGTTGCTGAGACAAGGAATTCTCCTGCCGTAAACGATCCATAGGTTCTTACGGTCTCTCTACACCGAACTAGCGGCTCTGCAGCACCGTAATATTCACCTATTAAAAAATTATTTGATTCAAGGTTCTGTCCGTACCCCAAATTACTGGTGCACAAATTTCAAATCAGCAAAGTTTCACACTCTCAAAAGAACCGTTTGAATACTTTCTATCTAACAAAGTTATACTCATCATCTATATTTATCCCGATAGCATCGATAATTATATTTAAATCCGGATCATACACAACGATATTAATTCCATTCTCAACTTTTTTTATTTGAGAATTATCAATAATTATCTCATTTGAATCCGTTTCAGAATTATGTCTAACGCAAAAATCTTTATACTCCGTTCTAATATATTGAGACCTACTTTCTACTCCTTCTCCCCATATTACACTTCCATTTTGTTTTAGCCATATTCCATTAACATCCGTATAAATTCCAATATCATTTAAAAATGCTTGAATACACGGATCACTGACATTACAATTTCCATCTACAGAGATCATCACCCAATAGTTTGAGCTATTTAGAAAAGATAGTAACTGATCAACTGAGTATGTTGATAAAATTTCCGAATCAGCTATATAACGGTTTACATAATCTGCGTAATCCTGCCATGAACTATATTTTTCATCACCTCTTCTATCAGATATTTCAAAATTCTCTTTGAGATAAGCTCCGATATATTCTGAAAATACTTTTGTCCCTATTGCAGTCATATGGCTGTTATCCATATAGTCTGTATTTAAATTTAAACCTATGTCATCTAAGCATAGATTACAATTTAAAAAGTCTACGCCATACTCATCTGCAATTTCTTCGGCCTTATTATATTTGCTTTGTTCATATTCACTCAGCCCATATGGTGCAACCACCACTATAATAGGAATATTATTCTCTTGTGCAAGCTCAATAGTCTTCCTATAATATTTTTCTGTTTTTGGCAACAATTCTGTTTCATAATCTACACTGCTCACATCCATAAACTCTTGCGAATTAGCAGAATTAAGCAAAAATTGTCCCTTCCATGCATCCCCATACCAATTATAATTCATATTTTGACTACCATAATCATCCATAAAATCACCCTTTTCTAGAGACGAGTATCTATTATGGTATTGTGAATAATCCAAAATAAACTCCAACTTTCTATCAGGCTCAGAGCTTACCATTATATCTTCTAATTTGTTTAGCGACCACTTCATGCCATAAGTGTTTTTAATTACTCTGCTGTCATCAGAATATTCAAAATCATATGTTGTGCCATATCCTTCTAACACAATTAACTCTGGCGTTTGTGTTTTTAAAGCTTCCTTCAAATCATAATATGAGTTCCACATTGGTTGCAATGACCCCCCCAAATCATATGATGCAATCCCATATTCTTCATAAAGTGTACCATTATTAAAATTTACAAATGAATGACTTGATCCCAAAACAAGAACATCTACGCTATTTTTTTCTAAATCATAAAAATGCGATAATGTTGATATTCCATCTGAATACTTGAAGCTAAAAATATTATTTACTCTACATAGTACTACCGAGAGTAATACGATAAAACCCACTATTCTAAATACTGATTTTTTCAAAGCATAAGTCTCCAATCAAAATTGAAAATATATAAACTGTTGTGGATCATAAGATGGGCCGTATTCTCCAAAGATAAAAATCATTACTATTAAGGCAATAATCACCAGCCATTCAAACCATGTATTTTGCTCAAATAGAAATGCGTCTATAGTTTGCTTTTTATTATATTTGATCAAATCCACAAGTAGCAGAATTATCAAAGCAAATACTAATATATTCATTTCCGCTCTATCTAACCCCAGCTTATAAATTCCTCCATTAAAAAGGAGCCATGGAGTAGGTTTTACTATTATTCTCTTTATAAACCTTAATGCATCTGTTATCGTGTCAGCTCTAAAGAATATCCATGCAAAAACCACAAGTCCAAATGTTACAACCGTCTGCAACAATTTCCAGCTTATACAGTCCGTTTTTATATTCATCTTCTCACGGATTTTTGTCTTGGATGTTTTTAATAAATCAGCTATAACTTGATATAATCCATGTATTCCGCCCCAAACAACAAAACTCCAATTAGCGCCATGCCACAAGCCACTAACAAGAAATACAATCATAATATTTACTGCTTTTCTAAGCTGTCCGCGTCTATTTCCTCCTAAAGGAATATATAGATAATCTTTAAACCAACTGCTAAGTGATATATGCCATCTACTCCAAAAATCTCTTATATTTCTTGCAAAATAAGGAGTATTAAAGTTTTCCATCAATTCAAACCCCATTATTTTAGCAGTACCAATAGCAATACTTGAATAACTTCCAAAATCACAATAAATCTGAATTGTAAATCCTATTGCAGCTATAATCAGTTCTGTACTTCCGTACATTCTATAGTTATCGAACACTGTATCAATTAATAATGCCACTCGGTCTGCAATAACCATCTTCATGAAGAATCCCCATACCATGAGGATTGCTCCAGAAGCAATCCTTCTAGCCTTCCATAGCTTGATCTTTTCAATACTTTTCATTTGTGATAATAGATTTTTAGATCTTTCTATTGGGCCAGCTACCAGTTGCGGAAAAAAAGAAACAAACAACGCATATCTCGGAAAGTTTGTCTCCACCTCAACATCCCCTCTATACACATCTATAATGTAACCCAATGCTTGGAAAGTGTAGAAAGATATACCAACAGGAAGCAGCAGATCAAATTTTTTTTGAATTACCCGAATATGCAGTAAATTCAATATGGAATTAACCGACTCAATTACAAAATTTCCATACTTATATATAGCCAGTATTGCTAAATTAATAAGTATACAAACAATCACAACAATGCGTTTTTTGTTATGATTGTTATTTACATCTTCTTCGGAAAAATGATGTATTATAATTCCACTGGCATAAGTTATTATAGTTGAGGCTCCTATCAGTAATGCATAGCTTGCATTCCAGCTCATATAAAAATAATAACTTGCAACAAGCAGCCACCAGCCTCTTAATTTTTTTGGTATAACAAAATAAACCGCTATTACTATCGGAAAAAAGAACATAAAGTCTGTAGAATTAAATTGCATTCTTCAATATCCCCTATTGTTAAAAAATGTACTTTATTGTTTTTGGATTTAATCCATAAACACTCATTTTAAAGTATACTCGTCCACAGAAAATACAAGCATATATTGATTTTTCGTCGTTCTTTAACAATTCTCGTATCTCCCACCTAGCGATAAAAACAAACCTCTAAAAAGTACATCTTTTTGTTTTTATACCTTGATGCATATTATGAAACTCGAAGGGGCAGTTGCCGCACAGGGCGTGAAGCTGATCTCCGAGTTGTTCCACCTGTACGGGCTTTACGATAAAACCAAAGATAAAGACCGGAAAGATTACCGTCAGCGTGAGGTCGCGCCAAAAGTTGACGCTTATTTCGCATGGGTAAAAGAATCTCTTCGAAAAGTTCCCGCCGGAGGCAGCACCTGCAAGGCACTCCAGTACAGTCTGAACCAGGAGGAATATCTCCGGTTCTTCCTGACTGACGGGAAAATCCCCATGGACAACAACACCGCAGAACGTGCCATCCGTCCCTTCACCCTTGGGCGTAAGAACTGGGTCAACGTGGATTCCATCCGCGGAGCAGAAGCCAGTGCCATCATGTACAGCCTAGTAGAGACTGCAAAAGCAAATGGTCTCCGGGTCTACGAATATCTGGAGTATGTGCTGACCGAACTGGCAGCACACCAGGATGATACCAGCCGCGATTTCCTTGCTGACCTTCTCCCCTGGTCCAATGCAGCCCAGAAAAAATGCAGCAGTCTGAAAAAGGGTTCCAAAAAAATTTAATTTAACTGTCAAAGAGCAAATCTATAGGAATCGCCAGTAAAATGGCGGTTTCTTTTATTTTATGGTACCCATGTTTGAGTACTTACGCAATCTCATTGTACAGAGTTGATCCTGCTTTTTCTACTAAAATCCCCCAAAGAACCGTTTGAATACTTACGAATCACATTCAGCGCAGATTTACTCAGTGAAGAAATCTGCTCTTCTTAACTGCTCTGAATCTGATACTTTCCTAGTGAATTATACCTTATTATTGATATACTCTTCAGTTGCATTATTCTTGGGTTTGATAATACACGGATTGCCAAATACAATTGAATGATCTGGTATATCACAGTTAACAAATGCGTTTGGCGCAATCAATACATCATTACCAATATGTATAGCACCAACAATCGTAGAGTTGATACCAATCCATACTTCATCTCCGATCACTGGAGTTCCTTTTCTTTCGCCACGATTTTCTTGTCCGATGGTTACTCCTTTGTGAATATTCACATTTTTTCCTATTACAGCTTTTTCATTAATTGTAATGCAATATGGATGTCCTATATACAATCCCCCCCAATATTAGTTTTATAATATAAATCAATATGTTTTTTCCTTTTACATATAGAAAACAATGCTCTATATACTAGCAATAGCATTCCCGTACTTTGCTGACATTTTCTGTAGTAATATTGAAATCTAGGCATCTTCCCGGTATATCTTGTTTTATCACAGACTAAATAATTCATATTATTAATATTTCCTTCCATAATTAATATCAAGCCTTAAATCATTAATTTTCAGACTTTTCTTTGAATCTTTAACTCATAAAACATAACGAAAAAATAAATGACAATCATTGTATCTTGTACTGAATAGTCAAAAGAGTCTACCGATACACGGTCTATTATGAGTACTGAATATTACGGTGTGGCAAAGCCACTAGTCCGGTTAATTAAGAGCCCGTGTTCCGATGGCACAGAACCACTTTAATTTTGCTTGATTACCACTTATTGAACATTCTCTTTACAATCAACTAAGTTTGGAAAGAGTCGTTTGGGTACTTACGTTTAACATGCGGTAATTGGCACTTGCAAAAAAATCATAAAATAATCTTTTAATATGCAATAGAGGTACTTGTTTGTATTGGTACCTCTATCACATATCACACTTTACAATCTCCAATATCTCATTCCCGATGCATCTAATTCATCTCTGCGATATAAACTCTTTACGTCAATGAGCACCTTCTCTTCATCAGTTAATTCATCTTTAAATAACTCTTTAATTTGCATCATTGACATTGATCTAAATTCGGTATGTCCGACCGCAACAATAACACAATCTGCCTTAGGTATTTTAGTAAACGGTACCAGTTCTACTCCATATTCCTTTTTTGCCACTGCTGCGTCGGCCCACGAATCCGTTACTATTGGTTCGATTTCAAACTCTTTCAATCTGTTAATAATATCGACTACTTTACTGTTTCTGGTATCAGGACAATTTTCTTTAAATGTAATACCTAATATAAGAACAGTTGCTTTTTTAGGAGCCATCCCTGCCTCAATCATCTGCTTAATTGCCGCATCAGCTACAAAAGCACCCATACTGTCATTTACCTTACGACCATTTAAAATAATTTGACTATGATAGCCCAACTTTTCTGCTGCATTAGTCAAATAGTACGGATCTACACCGATGCAATGTCCCCCTACTAATCCCGGCTTAAATCCAAGTGCATTCCACTTTGTATTCATACCGGCAATTACCTCGTCTGTGTCAATTCCCATCTTATCACAAATCATGGCAACTTCGTTCACAAATGCAATGTTAATATCTCGCTGACTATTCTCAACAACTTTTACGGCCTCTGCGGTTTTAATCGTCGATACTGGAAAAGTACCTGCTTTGATTACAATGTCATATACTTTTTTTATTTCGCGAGCAGATTCCTCATCCATACCAGATACTATTTTACGAATAGATGTTAATGTGTGTACTCTGTCCCCCGGGTTAATTCTTTCCGGAGAATAACCAATTTTCCAATCCACACCACATTTTAAACCAGATTCTTTTTCAATGATAGGCACACAAATATCTTCTGTTACACCCGGATATACAGTAGACTCAAACACTACAATCGTTCCAGGAGTCAGGTTTTGTCCGACTGTTCTTGATGCACCTTCTACCGGTCTCAGATCAGGTGTATTATCACTATTAACTGGTGTTGGCACTGCAACAATAATAAATTTTGCTTCCTTTAACCTTGAAGGATCCGCCGTAAAATCTACAGTAGTCTTCTTAATAGCTTCTCCCACCTCATTTGTAGCATCAATTCCACTTCTATACTCATTGACTCTCTTTTCATTAATATCAAACCCTATTACTCTTACATGCTTTGCAAATTCCACAGCAATAGGCATACCCACATATCCTAATCCAACTAATGCAAGCTTTTCTTTACCTGAAATAAGTCCTGAATAAATATTATTAAATTCCATAGCAATTCTCCTATCTTTCACAAATCTATACTTGTTCTAAAGTCATTTTTAATGCATTTACGACTGTTTTTACTTGTTCTTCTGTCATGTAAGGATGTATCGGAATGCTTAACACTCTATTACATATTTCCTCTGTAACAGGACATTCTGCTATAGAACTATCTGTTTCTTCGAAGGCTCCCTGCTGGTGCATAGGTTTCATGTAATATACCATTGTAGGAATTCCTTGTTCCTTCAATTTTTTTTGAACAAGTGATCTTTCTACGTCATTGGGTAATTGAATCGTGTATTGTGCCCAACTGCTTATGTACCCTTCTTTAATCATTGGCAAAATAATTTTTTTGTCCATATCCATATGTAAAAATGTATCTGTGTACATCTTTGCCACAGTATTAACGTCTTTAATTTCATAGTCTTTAAATGCCTGAAATTTTACTTGGAGAATAGCCGCCTGAATTGTATCAAGTCTGCTATTAAGTCCTATCCTTACATTATTGTATTTATCGTTTCCAGACTTACCATGTACTGCAAAACTCCTGATAAGTTCTGCCCAACTATCGTTATTCGTAAAAACGGCTCCTCCATCACCGTAGCAACCAAGTGGCTTTGCCGGGAAAAAGCTTGTGGTTGAGATATCTCCAAAAGAACCTGCTTTTTTACCATGAAGCTCTCCTCCAAATCCTTGAGCTCCATCCTCCAAAAGGAACAAATTATACTTATCGCAAATGGGTCGAATTTTATCATAAGCTGCTGTTTGTCCAAATAAATCCACAGCTACAACTGCTTTCGCACAATATTTTCCCTCTCTATTAACTTTTTGAATAGCCTCTTCCAACTTTATTGGATCTATATTATATGTATATCTATCTACATCAACAAATATACAAGTTGCGCCCTCACCAGCCGGACATTCCCCACTTGAGAAAAAAGTAAAATCCGGCACAAATATCGCATCATTTTCCCCTATTCCCCAGGCCTTCAGTGCCAATGTGAGAGCATCTGTACCGTTTGCGCAAGTAATGCAATGCTTAACCCCAACATATTCTGCTAATTTTTCTTCTAATTCTGTCACTTTTGAACCAGAAATATATTGTGCACTTGCACATACCTCTTCGATTTCTCTGTCAATTTCTTCTTTTAACACGTTGTATTGTTTCTGTAAATCTCTAAATTGCATTTCCTTTCCTCCCACAGTAATTGCTTTTTCCCAAATCATTTAGAGTTCTTCGGATACCTTCCTCAATACTAATTTTCGGGCTCCAACCTAATTTCTTGAGTTTATTATTATTCAGTCTTATTCCGCTTCTTCGTTTACTATCATTTACATTCTGGAATATTACTCGAATATCATCTTCATCACTATTCTGATTTACAATGTCTGCTATCATATTTGCTATTTCATCAACTGCTGCATAATTTCCCAATTCACCATTTGACGATATATTGTAGCATTCTCCACTATCCCCTGTTGCTCCAATGAGTAAGGCTGCTGTCACTGCATCGTCTATGTATATATTGTCTCTCCTTGGTAAGCCTGCACTGTTTAAAATTATATCTTCATGAGCTAGTCCTTTTTTAATAAATTCAAAAAAAGCTGTATCGGGAATAAATCTGGTATATCCATATACTGTACTGAACCTACAAATAACAACATCTATTTCAAGTTGTCGGTAATATGCTAATGCAATTACCTCTGCCATTCTCTTCGACTGAGAATAAGGTGCACTTAAATTTTCTAATTTTTCTGTTACGTTCGTATTCTCCTCGCTTACAACAATATCATTGTTCGTAACATTTCCATATACTGTAACCGAAGAAAAAAGAATCATTCTACCGCTTATTCCTTTTTCTTCTTTCTGCTTTCTCAACAATTCCAAACAATTAATAGTTCCTAGAATATTAGGATTTATTACATCTAATGGCTTGTTTTTAATAACTTTACTTTCCATCGGACTAGCTGCATGAAATATATAGTCCACCTTTTCATCTATTTCTAAATTTTCTTGAATATTACCCACTATTATTCTAAATCGAGGATCATTTAAATACTTGGAAAATCCTATTTCTAATTTTTCCTCGTTCCTACTTAGCGCTATAACCCTTACATTATCCAATTCCATAAGTCTATCGACAATATGGCTTCCTATAAGCCCTGTTGCTCCCGTTATCAATACCGTTTTGTTCTCGTACATTAGTTTACTGCTCTCCTATCATTTACAATTTATTCAGCATTTCAAATCTATCATGTTCTAGGTTAGGAATCATTTTCTGCATAGTTTCACCTTTAGGTAAATTCGGTTCTAATTTCATGTCTTTATCGATCATCAATTCGAGAAGTATAGGCTGTTTCTGATTAACTATTATGTCTGTTTCCTTTTTTGTTATTTGTGTAGCCTTTAAATACTCTATTCTATAGGCATCTGCAATCATTTTGAAATTAGGTGCCCCATAGCCTGATTCTTGAGTCGTATGAACCAAATGTTCTCCATACTTCTGTCTCTCTCTGTCCATAATCATTCCTGAACTATTGTTATTAATAATAACAATTGCAATTGGAATTCTCTCTTGTGCTATCAATTGCAATTCCTGAATATTTAACTGAATTCCTTGATCCCCAATGAAACATACAACCCTTTTCTTTTCTCTATAATAAGCACCTATTGCCTTTCCAACAGCATTTCCTAGTGTTCCAAATGTTTTTGAATACAAAATTCTATTACTAATTTGTGCTAACTCATATCCTCTTGAAACCCAAAATTCGTGATTTCCAACATCACTTACCAGAATTTCATCTCCTTTTAATTTCCTAAAAATATTGACTAAATTAGAAACTACTATATTATTATCTTCTTCCACAAGTTCTTGTTTTAAGCATCGGCATATTTCTAACCACTGTCTTTCACATTGAATTCCAATACTGTTTTTTGTCAAATCCGGTAATACTATTTTTAAATCAATCTTTTTTTTACTTTCATTTCCAACTGTTCGCTGCAATTCTTTTTCGTCAATATCCACTCGTATGACTTTTTTCCCATTCATTGTTTTTCGATAGCTTTCAGATTCTATGGGAAATGACATTCTATTCCCCAAAGCTAAAATCATATCTGATTTTTCAAATATAAAATTGGCATAACGAATACCATGACTTCCTATATAACCAAAATAATTTTCACAATCTGCAGCTACATCCTGTGCGCCACGGCTTGATACTATTGGCATATTTGTTTTTTCGCTAAACTCCTTAATGTATCTCTGCGTCCCCGTCTGCTGAATACCATCACCTATTAACATCAAAGGTCTATTTGCAGATTTAATTTCATTAGCTATTTCCAAAATAATTTTATCATTGTTTTCCAATTCTATTATCTTTTTATTGCTCTCGCTAAAATTCTGATCCACTAATTCCTTATTCCATAATTTTGAAGAAATATCTAATAAAACCGGACCTTTTCTACCTTCCATTGCCAACTTTAACGCCTGGTCAATCTCAAATTGCACAGTTTCTATATCATCAATTGCTACGGCATATTTTGTGATATTTTTTACCATATCGACAATATTCAATTCCTGATCTTTATCAAAGCGAGTTAAATTCTCCACTACTTTATCAGCATGAGCTGTAATAAAAACTACCGGAATAGAATCACTATATGCATCCGCAATTCCTGTAATTAAATTAGTAACCCCTGGTCCCCTTGTAGCATATGCAACTCCCAAGCTATGATTACATTGCGCATATCCACACGCCTCATATGCAGCTGCCTGCTCGTTATAACTAAGATGTGCATTTATACCATCTCTTCCGTCTATCGTATAGAGAAAATCTAATACAACACCACCTGGAATCCCAAATACATCTGTAACACCATATTCAACTATTTTATTAACAACAAATTCAGCTACTGTCATATCTACCTATTCCATTTTATTATTGTCTATATGTGACCATCTAACACCTTTTTTAAGTTTTCTTCCGTATATCGCTGTTTTAATTCATATGGAATTGCTGATAAAATATGTGCAATTTCTGCTAATGGCATATTATATTGTATCTTCATTGCAACTGCATACTTATAGGCTGCTTCATTAATTGCTGAAACAAATCTAATTGGTGAATATCCCCACATTTTAATTTCATTTTTTCTAAATTTTTCTAATGTATCACATATATTTAAAATTGATTCTAGCGAGTATTTCTTATTAAAATTTTTATTCATATAATGAGCAATCAATTCTGTTTGTAAATTTCCAGCTCCCTGTCCCATACCTGTTGCACACGAATCTACAATTAAATTTCTCTTTTGCAACATTCCCATAAAGTATCTTGCATTGCTAAATGCCATATCTAAATTATTATGTGCATGAAACCCTATATGAATTTCAGGATCTAAGTATTTGTCATACAACTCGTATATCCTATCAATATCATGTTCCGTCATATAACCATAACTATCAACAAAATATACTGCATATGCTCCCATTTTATTAGACTCGTAAATAAGCCTTTTTAATTCATCGTTCGTATATCGCATTGTAAGCATAGGCTGAACAAATACCTTATAACCTTTTTCAGCTAATGCAGCACAGTATTTTAATGATTTTTCTAACTCTGAATATCTTAAAATTACTCTTATACCATCGCACAATTCATCAGAATGTTCTGGGATTTTCTCCAATTTTGTATCTGGTCCAATATACAATCCAACATACATTTGTTCCTTGTTACGTTTTACAGGAATATTTGCAGATAATTCTTCTATATTTTGATATATTGCAAACCCCGTCTTATTTTCCACGCTTTCTGCCATACATCCAAGTTCAATAATATCTATTCGGGAATCTACAAGATCACCTACAATATGCTCCCTATCTTCCAAAGTAAATATTTCAGTTTTTATGCCATTCTTATTGAGATCTTCCAACCCCTGTCCACCATCTCTAAGAGTGCAATCTAATAATTTTATATTTCCTTGCATTATAATGTAATCCTCATTTATTGTATAATCGAAGAAGTTCTTATGAACTCCTCAATTTGACTATCCATGCATGCCTTTACATTATCTCCACAATTCCAGGCTTTGCTCCATTCAACAACTTTTTGAATTGCAATTTTCAAATCCCATGTTGGACTCCATCCAAAAATCATTTTTAATTTAGAACAATCTAATTTTAAAAAGGTAGCTTCATGTGGTCCTCCATCGGATTGATTTATCCATTGCAGGTTTTCTCCCCAAAGTTTTACAAATATATCTACCAAATCAGCTGTCTGCAAACAATTTGAATCATCTGGTCCAACATTATAGTATCCCGCTAATTCTGGATTCTCATACTGCGCCCCTGCAATAATGAGATACGCAAACAATGGTTCTAAAACATGTTGATATGGTCTAGTTGAATATGGATTTCTCACAACAATAGGTTCTTTTGCTAATGCTGCTCTAACACAATCAGGAATAATTCTATCCTTAGCAAAATCGCCACCGCCAATAACATTTCCAGCACGAGCCGTTGAAATTGCAACATTTGCTGATGAACCAGAAAAAAAGGAATTCTTGTATGCATGCGTTACGAGTTCAGAACATGACTTAGAATTAGAATAGGGATCATATCCATCTAATGGATCACACTCTCTGTATCCCCACTCCCATTCATTATTAAAATATACTTTATCTGTTGTAATGTTCAAAAAGGATTTTACACCCTTTGATTTCCTGATGCATTCTAAAATATTTACTGTTCCCATTACATTTGTCTCATATGTGTATACAGGATTTTGATAACTTTCTCGTACAATGGGCTGTGCCGCAAGATGAAATACAATTTCTGGATTATATTTTTCAAACACACTATATAGCTTTTTAAAATCCCTTATATCACCAATAACAGATACTATTTCTTTCTCAATACCAGCAAGTCTATATAAAGAAGGTTCTGTAGGCGGCTGCAAAGAATATCCTATAACATAAGCTCCATACTTAACTAATACTTCGCATAACCAACTTCCTTTAAATCCGGTATGTCCTGTTATTAATACTCTTTTCCCTTTATAAAATGTCATATCAAACATTAATTATACCTACCTTTTCCATTTCATCCATGGTGCATTATTAATTGCAATCAAATTTTCTAGTTGAATTTTATCTCTCTGTGTATCCATACATTTCCAAAATCCGTCATGTCGATAAGCCACCAGCTGTCCATCCTCAGCAAGCTTTTCCAACGGCTGTTTTTCGAAAACTGTTTCATCTCCTTCGATATAATCAAATACCTGAGGTTCAAGAACCATATAGCCTCCATTTATTACTCCGCCGTCTGACTCCTGCTTTTCTCTAAAATTACTCACTTGACCATTTTCTTCAATATCCAGCACCCCAAAACGCTGTCCTATATTCACTGCAGTCATTGTTGCTATCTTGTTCTGTTTTTTATGAAAATTAACTAATTCAGCAATATTTACATCTGAAACACCATCACCATATGTCAGCATGAATGTTTTATTACCAATATATTTTTGAATACGTTTGATTCTTCCGCCTGTCATTGTATTTAATCCCGTATCAACCAGCGTAACCTTCCACGGTTCTGATACATTTGTATGAATCTCCATTTTATTATGCTCTGTAAAATCAAACGTCACATCGCTGTTATATAAATAATAATTTGCAAACCATTCTTTAATTATATGTTGCTTATAGCCACAACATATAACAAAATCATTGTAGCCATAGTAGGAATACTCTTTCATGATATGCCATAGAATTGGTTTTTCTCCTATTTCTATCATTGGTTTCGGTTTTAAATGGCTTTCCTCACTAATCCTTGTTCCAAAACCTCCTGCTAAAATTACAACTTTCATACGTCTTATCCTTTCTATTATTGCGCAATGCGTAATGCGCGCTTTTGTTTACTACGCTTAAAGGTTCTATATTTATGTCTTATAATAAGATATATTGCCCAAAATGGCAATGTAACAGTCATTCCTAATGTCGTCCACGGTATCAACTTAAGGTACCACATGTAATGTTTTACGGCTTTGTCAAAGTCCTTTATGAATTCCTTCAATAGCAAAAACCATATGCTCACTGCTTCTCTATGCATTCTTGTACGTATCAAGCCAATTATTTCTTTTTCTTCATATCCATTGTTTACCAATTTTAGTAAAACATTATTAAAATTTAATATAACAATGTCATATGCCTCATCCTTCCACAATATATCCTGTCCTTGATCTATCATTGGCTCACTAATTATATACGCCCCTCCTTTAGTGGCCGCGTACATAGTATATATCATTGTACACTGAGGTCCTTGAACTCCTTTTGCAATCAGCTCATCCATCCCTTCTCGTAAATAAATATTGGCTGTGGTAAACAGTATTCCTCCATCTAAATATTTAAAATTGGATAACATTGCTTGGCGTCCATTCTCATAATACCCTTCTATTTTTTTTATCAAATACATCGGCTCGATATTTTTAGCTTGTCTATCTTCATAACCATAATTCATATATATCCAAGCCAAATTTGGATACTGTTGTATTAACCTAAGAACTTTTTGAACACTACCGTCTAATAATATATCGTCATCTCCTACTAGCCAAACATATTTTCCCGTTGCTTTTGTCAGAACCAATGCAATATTATTATCCGCACCTATATTTTCCCTATTTATATTGACGCTAACAAATTTCTCTTTATCTTGTTCACTTAACCATTTTTCTGTACCATCACCCGCAGGATTAACACTGATTATGTACTCCACTATTTCTTCTGCGCAACATTCTTTTATCTGTTTCACAATAGTTGAATATGCTTTTTGTAATTTTTTTCTTCTTTTATACGTAGGCATGCAAATGCTCAACACTCTATCGTTCATATAGCTACTCCTTTTGATGCCATTCTTTGCGTTTTTGGTAAAATATAACCCCTACTCTAGGCATGATATATAAAAAGCTTGACAAATATCCTACAAAAATATATTCTTTTCCCATTACAAGCAAAATCATGATGGTCGCGCTTATGCTCCATATTGCACTAATAATTCCAACATACATTAAAGGTTCTTCCTTGTGTGCTCTTAAATACAATGCTATTGCATTTACAAATACTTGAAAAAAATAAGCACTACCTAACACTACCACTTGTCTAATTGGTAATATTCTTTTTCCTATCAGACTATTCACTATAGGAATATTAAGCATAATGCAAAACATTATCATTCCAAATGCAAAAGTCCCAGCCGCCAAAGGTAAATTAGACTTAAGTGTTTTATCCATTCCCCTCCAGTCTTTCTGCTCTGCCTGTACATTTAGTGCCGGTGTAACCACATACATCCATACATTAGCCATACTGTATATACTGGATATAATAGTAATTGTATAACCAACCTGTCCTGCTGTTTCCGCACCAAACATTCTAAAAGTCAATGGGTTATATAGTTGGAAAGTTATATAATTACTTATCCACCCTATCGCATACCTCTTCAATAACGGCATAATTTCTTCAATCCATTTAATATTAGCAGAACTTACTTTCTCAAGTTGATTGAGCATTTTTTTGAAGACTCTTTTGTACAACATAAAATCAATAAGGCATGCTAATGCCATAGAACACCCCAGAGCATATACCCCAACTCCCATCATTAATAATACTATTGCAAAAATATTTACTACAATAGCATCAATGCACTTAATTCGTTGAACCCTTCCTATTTGGTTGCATCCTTCAAAGAAAGCCAAATTTGCCTGAATATAAAAATTAACAGAATTAAAAACTGCATATATCAGCCAAGGTATAATATACCTAACAAACTGTGAGTCTTTCCCCATTGTAACACAGCCTATTATAAATATTATAGGTGTAATTACTAGCATTGCCTTAGTAAACCACCTCTTCATTGTCTGGTAAAGAGAGCTTAATGCTGCATTATCCCCCAAATAAATTTTTTTCTCAGCATCATATGTCAATAAAGCAGTCTCATGCGCCGCAAATTGTGAAATTATAGTAGTCAAGCCCAAATCCGCAAACGTTGTTAATGCTGCTAAGCTAGTAAATGTATACCAGTATCCTTGTTGTATTTCTGTTAATAGAAGTGGAATTGCTAAAAGTAGTACAGGCTTTAATATTAATCTAAATGCATAATTTATTCCTGTAAATATGACATCATTCCCTCTTTTGTTTAGAATTTTATGCATTTAGCAATTATTCCTTTCATTCAATATTTTTTCTTCCTTGTCTACACAAATGCAAAAAGAAAGAAATGGAATTATACAACTATAACTAAATATCATCATTGATATTCCACCTATCCCTATTGTCACAAGAATAAATAATTCTTGATATTTTTCTTGCAAATAGTAGCCCATAATTAGTCCTCCATAGAAGACTGCATATATAACAAAGCACATTCCTCCCCCATTATGCAATAAAGTAATATACTCTGAGTCACCCACGAATTCATTTCTTACTTGTCCTGGCCCGACTCCGATAAAAAGATGTTCCTTAAATATCTCAAAGGTATCACTTAGATTTCCAGTATGTCGTTCTTTTTCCTCTCCTTGATCTATTTCTTTTTGTCCGTTGTCTCCCTTTTCTGTTTCCCAGGTGTTTTCCGTATAATTGCCCTCTATAAGATTTTCATATCTTGATCCTAAAGCCACCTTGATGTTTGTAGCTTTAAAATAATAGTACCCAACATACGGCCCCAATCCTATCATGCATTGTAATGTTCCAATCACCAAAAATGTAAGGATTGTTATTCCAAGAGTTCTAACATGTTTTCGAATAAATTGAATTTTTCTTTTCATTAATAATAGAACAAATTCTAATATCCAAGTCAAAAATACGCCAATAATTGTAAGCTTACTGAACGCAAGCAGACCTAAGCCCAAGCTTGCTATATAAAGAATAGCATTTTGAGCAAATTTTTCTTCGTCACTTATCAACTCATACGCCATAAAAGTAAGCATTATCAAACTCATTACTCCCAACACGGTGGGAGAGTAAAATGTTCCGAATATCCTTGTAAATCGGCCAACTTCATTTTTCATAGTATTAATAGGTGCATCTTTTCCTCCATATACGTATAGTTGACGCGTTATCTTCTCCCCAAGGTTCCAATTAAACAACTGTATCATCCCTATAATATAATTTAGAATGATAACACCAGTTATTATTTTTCGAAAAACCACCCTTTTGTTTAATCGATGCGTTTTTATGAGTGTTACCAAGCTATATACCCCAACAATATACTGCTCCATTCCTGCAAAATGTATTATATCTCCCCATTTAGGGTTTCCATTTACCAACAGCGCTATTCCTATAACAGCTAGTCCCATATTCATCGCAACGAAATACTGTATTGCAGTTTTATCTATGTAGATTTTCTTGTTCACAATTATATGCAGAATCATCATTACGCATACAAGAGTAAGCAAATATGATGAATTAAGTGCTATTCCATTTCCAGTTTTTATAGCTGGTAAACACACATATGAAACACCTAATATACATACACTTTTCTCATATTCTTTTTTAATATTAAAATAAGCAATAATGAGTACAACAAATACAATAATAAAATTGTTAATCGCCACGTTTTTCCCCTTTCATCATTTGCGAATAAAAGATATTATAGTTTTTTTCTGCATTATATCGCTCATTCCACGTGTCATATGCCTTTTTACACATCGTTTCATACTTACCTGTTTTTTCTCTGCAGTCGGTTAATAAGGAGGATATTTTACTTGCAGCATCTTCTGCATCATCATTTTCTAACAGTAATCCGTTTTCCTCATTCACAATCTCACTCATTCCACCAACATTTCTTGCTATCACAGGAATTCCAAATGACATTGCCTCCATAATAGAAACCGGTATTCCCTCAGAATCACTCATATTTATGAAAAAATTTGCATTATATTCCTTATACTTTTTTAATATCTCCTTATTATCAACATATCCGCATAATTTATATGAGTCCTTAGTTAATTTTTCTTTACAATACCGTTCTATCTCTTTTTCTAGTTTGCCCGTGCCAAAATGATACCACATTATTTCATAATGCTTCAATTTTTCCAAAACATCAACAATCAAATCCAATCGCTTAACCGATATTATGTTAGAACACGATACCAAAACAATTCTTCTATTCAATTCCCCTGTCTTTTGATATTCTCCGTTATAAGTCCCTAATCTTGCAACTTTTCTTATACACTTTAGCTGTACTCCTTTTTTAGGATATTCTGACTCATAATATTTCCTTCCATTTTCGGAAATGAAATAAATTACATCTATACTACTATCTATAAACTTTCGGAACGGTAGATAATGTACTGAATTTCTATCAAAATACAGATCATACCTATGTGCTCTTGATATAATACTATTTATTCTATCATTTTTCTGTTTATATTGAGCCACTAAATATGCAGGTCTACTAAGCCAATATGCATATAAATCAATATCTTCCTGACAATCAACTGCTATTTCTGCATCAATTATACTTTCTCCTTGCACACAATACATTCCATAAAATAAAATATAGGCTATCTTTTTAATTCCCTTATAAGAGATTTCAAAATTATCTTTTATCTCTTCCTTTACATGCTCTTGGTGCAGCCACCTTGCAAATTTCTGCCAAAAAGAAATACTTCCTACAGAAGGAGCACATTGGATATATTTAATTCCGTATTGCTCTGTAATTTTCTTCCCAATTTCTTTTTTTCTACCAAAATCTATTATGCTAACTTTATCATAATATTTTAGTGCTATTTCTAATTCATTTAGAAAAAAAGGGCTGCTTACATTTCCAGGAACCATAATCAATTTCTTCATACCCACTCGTATCCTTATAAATAATTTGCAAATTTCACTTAAAGGTTCCTATCATGTCTGTGCTTGCAAAGTCATTTAATGGCAACTTAACTGGCATCCCAGTCTTCTGGCTCTTATAAATTGCAAGTATCATTTCTAAGGCATTCCTCCCTGCATACGCATCCACATACGGCTTTCTATCGTTTTTTATTGCATCAATCATATCTGCAAAAAGACTCGTATGCCCATTTCCATACACATTGCTGGTTGCTTCTTGTAGCCCCTTATTTCTCTTGTCTGTCTCTGTTTCATCCTCAAAATCCCATACATCAATATTATTTGTTGATTTACCACCTATTTTCACGGTTCCCTTCTCTCCAAATACATATAATGTTTCTTCTAAATTCTGTGGATATACATTAGTGGTTCCTTCAATCGTTGCAATAGCCCCATTTTTAAATTTTACTACCGCCATACCCACATCTTCTGCCTCTAAATAGTGATGAAACTGCTGTCTTGTCTGTCCGTATACCTCCTCTACTTCATCTCCAAATGTCCATCGCAATAGATCAATACCATGAATGCATTGATTCATCAACGCGCCACCATCTTGTGCCCATGTTCCTCGCCAAGGAGCCTGCGCATAATATTCTTGATTTCGATTCCATCTAACATGAATAGAACCATGTGAAAGTTTACCAAATCTTCCTGCTTCCAACGCCGTCCGCATCCTTTGTACAGCAATATTAAACCTATTTTGATGACATGCCGCAACCTTTACATGTTCCTTTTCTGACAAAGCTATAATCCTATCTGCATCTTTCAAAGACATTGCAATCGGTTTTTCAATAATTACATTTATTCGCTGTTCTATACAATGGCATGCTATTTCTGCATGTAATCCACTCTCTGTAGCAATGCTAACCAATTCGATAGCATTTTCAGTAATCATTTGTTTGTAATCGGTATATCGTTTTATAGACGCATCTGTCTCCAGCCCATGTTTTGCCAATACATTCTCCATATGGTCTGGAACAATATCACATACTGCAACAATTTCAAGTTTATTATTTAACGCTGCTTTTATATGATTTGTCGATATTCTTCCACATCCAATTAACGCATATTTCATACTCTTACCTCTTTTCTTACTTTTTATCTATATCTTTCTAATATATTTCCCTTTTCATCAATCCGTCCAACAATTCGAGCCGGCACTCCGGCAGCTACTGCATAATCCGGTATATCTCTTGTAACAACAGCGCCAGAAGCAACCAGTGCAAACTTACCTATTGTATTTCCGCAAACAATAGTCGCATTTGCACCGATAGACGCCCCCTCTTTTACCAAAGTTTTTTTATAATTTTCATGCCCTTTGGGAAATCGCGCTCTTGGAGTCAAATCATTTGTGAACACACAAGAAGGTCCACAAAAAACCCCATCTTCAATTTCTACACCCTCATATACAGATACATTGTTTTGTATCTTTACGTCATTTCCAATAATTACATTATTGGAAATATTAACATTCTGTCCTAATGAACATCTTTTTCCTATTCTGGCACCACTCTGTACATGACAAAAATGCCATATTTTTGTTTTTTCTCCAATTATCACATTATCATCTATGTAACTACTTTCATGAACCATATAATCTGCCATATTTTTTCTCCGATTTATTGCATAACTTCTAGGAATTTTTGCGCCAATACACCATATTCAAAATAATGCATTACCGCTTTACGACCATTTATTCCCATTTTTTCTCTTTCTTCTGGGTTCATATAAATCATTTTTTCTATTCCTGCTTTAAGTGCATCTTCACTTTCAGGCTCTACACTAATTCCACATTGATATTGTACTATGTAATTATTGGGCGCATTTACTGCATATAATATTGGTTTTCCGCCCATCATTGCATCATATACTTTATTCATTGATGTTCCAAATCGATATAATGTAGAATTTTTAGCACCAATATATACACAATCAAATTGTTTTAATAATGCAGGAATACTTTTTTTTGGTACCGGTGGTAAAAACAAGACATTATCTAAGCCTTCGGCTTTTTTCTGTAAGCGGTTCTTTTCCACCCCATCACCTACAAGCACAAATAAAACACTGTTATTACCCTCTAGTTCTTTTGCTGTCTCTATTAATGTGTCCAGTGCATTACTCATAGCATGTCCACCAAAATATCCAATAATAAATTTATTTGTCTTTCTGCGTTCCAATAGTATTTCCTTGTAATCTTCAGATAATTCAGATTTTTTCTTCCAATCCTCCAACACAATGCCGTTAGGAATGCATACAAATTTTTCCTCGCTCATACCATGATTTACCATATACTGTTTTGCATTGGGTAATAATGAAACAACAATATCCGAATGCTTATATGCCGAGTTTTCTCCCCACTGCATAGCAATCACAAATGGATTTTTAGGAGACATGCCTCCTAATTCTATTAAAGTTGCCGGCCACATATCATGAACTTCATGAATTAATTTTGCTTTAGCCTTTTTAGCAATTCTTTGTGCCGCAAAAGTGTCAATAGGATACGTTGACGAAGCAATGACAACATCAGGCTGTATTTCCTTCACTATTTTCGATACATTCCACCATAATTTGCCGACAAACCGAAACATTGTAATTGCACGTTTAGCACCGTTTCCCTGATAAGTTCCCGTTTTTATCCAATGATATGTGATGCCATCAATATCTTCCGTTTGGAAATCATATTTTACGGTTGGATTCATCTTTCTTAAATGTGAATAATCTCCTGCAATAATGTCTACCTTGTGTCCAAGTTTTGTCCACTCACGTGCCATATAGTACGGTCGAAATTCCATTCCCATCTCTGTAGATCCCGCATAATGGTTGATTAGTAATATATTCATCTTTCCTACCTAACTACTGCCAATACAGTCTTAAACATTATTCCAATATCTTTCAGGCAACTAAATTTTCGAATACTCTCCAGATTATATTGCATCTTATCTGGAAGTACTTTTTCTATATACACCCGATCTGCATCCTCTGCATTTTTCAATAATTCCGCCTCATCCTTATATCTGATACTGGCTTCGGAAGTCACCCCCGCCGGAAGTAATAATGTCGCATACATCTCCGGTGTATAATGTTCTACATAATGAGCGCTCTCCGGTCTCGTACCTACTAATGTCATATCTCCCATAAGGATATTAAACAATTGTGGAAGCTCATCCAATCGATATTTTCGTAATTTTTCACCGATTTTTGTAATTCTGTTGTCATTCTGTACCGTTACCTGAGTGCCGATTTTATCTGCATTTGCCACCATTGTACGGAACTTGAAAATACGGAACACCCGTCCATATTGCGTCACTCTCTCCTGTCTGTAAAACACACCACCCTTTGAATCTGCTACGATCATAACAGATAAAATCACCAAAATCGGCGATACCAGGATCAGTAACACAGTTGAGACAACGATATCGAACATCCGCTTCAGCAGCAAACTTGCTCTTCTTTTATTCAAATACTCATAGTATGGACGTACAACTTCCGTTTGCATCATTTTCGGAAGATCTTCCCATTTCCGCAACATAACTATTATCCTATTCCTTAGAGATATTGTTTTACGATTTCAGTATACTTCTTAATGATATAATTCACTTCTTCATCCGTCAATTTTGTATGAAGAGGAAGTGTGATCTCGTTTGCGAACCTCTGATATGCATTGGGGTAATCCGCAATATCAAACCCAAGATTCTTATATGCAGTCATCATCGGCAACGGCTTGTAATGCACATTGCAGGCAATCTCTTCTTCTGCCATTTTGATGATAATTTCATTTCTCTGTTCCAAGGTAATCCCCGGTACTCTGGTAATATACAGATGTCCGGAAGATTGATGTTCCGAAGTATAATGATTCAGCGTCTCGATTCCCAAAGGTCGGAATACCGCATCATATGTTGTAATAATTTCTTTTCTTCTGGATAGTAATCCTGAATACCTCTTCATCTGTGCAAGTCCGATTCCGGCCACAACATCCGTCATGTTGCATTTATACCATGGACCTACAATATCATATTCCCATGCACCTAATTGTGTCTTAGCAAGAGCATCTTTTGATTGTCCGTGTAAAGACAATAACTGATACTGATGATAGATTGTTTCATTGTCCACCCCGGGGATATCACGCCAGGTAACAGCGCCGCCTTCCGCAGTTGTGAAATTCTTCACTGCATGGAAACTGAAATTAGAAAAGTCCGCAATACTGCCTACCGGCTTATCATGCCAAGCTGCACCAAAAGCATGTGCCGCATCTGCCATTACGATAATCCTGCCGATTGCCCTCTGGATCTCATTTACCGGACGAAACATCTTCTCTTTATCCTTTACGATAGAGAAGATTCTGTCATAATCACAAGGTACTCCTCCCAAATCTACCGGGATGATCACCTTTGTCTTCTCTGTAATTGCTTCAGCCAGTTTGTCATAGTCCATTTCCAAAGAATCTGCCTGTGTATCAACCAATACAAGTTTTGCTCCCACGTGGCATACTACCGATGCGCTGGCCGTATAAGTGTATGCGCTGGTGATGACTTCATCACCCTCTCCTACGCCTAACAAACGCAAAGTCATCTCTGCGCACGCTGTCTGGGAATTCAGGCATACTGCCCTACTTGTTCCGCAAAAGGTTGCTACTTCTCTTTCCAATTCTTTTGTCTTAGGTCCTGTCGTGATCCAGCCGGACTTCAATGCTTCTGTTACCTGTGCAATTTCTGCATCTGTAATATCCGGTGGTGAAAATGGTATTTTCATTTTAATTTTATCCTTTCATCTGATATGTCGGTACGATCTCCTTAATATCCTCACGGATCCGATCCGTCTCCGCATAGGCATCCTGATAGATCTTGTCCAGTTGCTTTTTAAACACTTCATCATCGAATTCGATGGGTTTGCCGATGTAGATCATCTTATTGGCAGTCTTCTTCAGTCCCTCTTCGCTCATGAGGAGTTCCTCGTACATCTTCTCTCCGGGACGCAGTCCAGTGAATTTGATCTCGATATCTTCTCCCGGCTTATATCCGGACAGCTTAATCAGGTTCGTCGCCAGGTCTACGATCTTCACCGGCTCTCCCATATCCAATACGAAAATTTCTCCTCCTCTGGCATAGGCGCCCGCCTGCAGTACCAAGGATACCGCTTCCGGTATGGTCATGAAGTAACGGATAATGTTAGGATCCGTAACGGTGACAGGGCCGCCTTCCGCGATCTGTTTCTTGAACAGAGGAATAACACTGCCGTTACTGCCCAGTACATTACCGAATCTGACTGCTACGAAATTCGTCTGCGACTGTCGGTTCATCATCTGGACCACCATCTCGCACATTCTCTTAGATGCTCCCATGACATTCGTAGGGTTCACTGCCTTATCCGTGGAGATCAGTACGAATTTCTCCACACCGTACTTGTCCGCTGCCTGTGCGGTACGATAGGTTCCAAAGACATTATTCTTGATCGCCTCGTTGGGGCTGACCTCCATGAGGGGCACGTGCTTATGTGCCGCCGCATGGTAGACGATGTTCGGACGGTATCTGCGGAAGATATCCTCGATACGTTCCGTATTACGTACAGAAGCGATCAACACGACCAGGTTCAGCTTCGGATACTTCCGAAGCAGCTCCTGCTGGATCTCATAGGCATTGTTCTCATAGATGTCTACGATGACCAGCTGTTTCGGCTGATGTCCGGCGATCTGCCGGCACAGCTCGCTGCCGATGGACCCGCCGCCACCGGTGACTAATACGACCTTATCCTTCACATAGTTCAGGACTTCTTCCGTATTGATCTCTATGGGATCTCTTCCTAAGAGGTCTTCGATCTCCACTTCTTTTAATTTTGCCACGGAGACATCTCCGTTGATCAGCTGATACATGCCCGGAAGGGTTCGCATCTTGCATCCGGTCTCCTTGCAGATATCCAGGATCTCTTTTTTCACCTGGGTATTGGCAGAGGGAATGGCGAAGATGATCTCATCCACGTTATACTGGCCTACGGCATCAATGATCTTGTCCCTGCCACCGACGATAGGCACGCCACGCAGGAATTTACCATGACAGCCGGGGTTATCATCGATAATGCATTTGGGATTGAGATTCAGATAGCTGCTGGTCTCGATTTCTTTTAAGATAGCATTCGCTGCTGCTCCGGCGCCGATGAGCATGACATTGCTGCCGTCCTTCTTCGTCCTGAGTTCCGTCCGCTTGGAATTGATCAGACGCAGGATCCGGTAGCTGAAGCGGATAGCACATGTCATTCCGAACAGCAGAAACCAATATAGAACATAATAGCTGCGCGGCATCTTCTGATCCAGAATATAGCATAAAATCGCTTGTGCAATACTTGCACAGGTGGTAGCGAATACGATGTTCAGCAGTTCTGTGGCACTGGCATAGCGCCATACACTTTTGTACAACTTCCACAATGCGAAGAAGATCAATGTCAGTATGATATTGTAGACAATAATATTTTCAAATTTGATCAGGTATTCCTGAGGGATTCCCTCAAAACTGAAATCAAAGCGGATGTATAATGCGGCAAAGGATGCCACAACGATAGACATGATATCTAATAAGATCAACGCGATAATTCTGTTGATGGGTATTTTCAAAAAGTTCTGTTTCATCTTCTTACTTCCCTCTCGGCACACATAATAATGATCATAAGTCATTTTATTGTACCACGTTGGGAAGCAAAAAGCAATTTTCTCATAAGAATCCACAAAAAATTAAGATTTCGATCGGTCTTTCACCACATAAAACCGGTCATAGATAGAAGTAATCTCATACTTCTCCGGATCGAACAGCTCTCTCTGTCCGGAGTCCACGATATACACTACCCGCTCTCCGGACGCCTCATTGGCTGCTATGGTCTCTGCCGTGACGTTTTCATAGTGGTAGCGTTCTTTATACGGGCGGAGTTCCACGCCGTCCTGTACGTTGCTGATGCCCTGATAGTAATGTGCATCGATCTGGTGGGTGTACATAGTCAGGATCTCGCCTAAGGTAGCGCCGGCATCGATTCCCTGGGGATCCGGATAGATGTAATAGGCATCGCAATCGATGGTATGTGCGTAGTTCAGCGCCTGTATGTAGGGATCGTAGTAATACGTCCGGCTGAGTTCTCCCCAGCTGCCAAAATACATCTGTGCCATCATCAGTGCCATCACACCGTAGACCGCTGCAATGGGTACGGACAGGAGGTGTACCTTCCGGATGCAGCGTGCGATACCGATGCCCCCGATGATCAGTACCGGATAGAATATGATATTGATACGGTTCACTGTCACATTTTTGGTAATAATGCCTACCCACAGTCCCATGCCCAGCCACGCCAGCAGTGCGACATAGGGGTAACGTTCCGTTTTTTCCATTCCCCGGAGTCTGCGGAGGATGCTGACCAGTCCGATGACGAAGAACAGATCCGTGATATAGTACACCGGGCCGAATCTCACCATGGTATTGGTCACGCTCTTGTCCCCGGAGCCCCAGGTGGTGGTAAAGGTCCAGACGATATTCTCCCACAGCTGTTTCCAGGAGAAGTTAGCGAACAGAATATCATCACCGCGGTTACTGGACAGGAACGACGGGATCGTAAAAAGCGGTGTCTCGATTCCGGGCTTTCCCAGCAGGGTAAGCAGCATGGATAAAAATTCCGGCAGCACGATCACTAGGTACAGCACAAAGCAGGCTGCCAGCTCCTTCCAATTTATTGCCTGCTGCCGCAGGAGATAAATAGCAACCACCAGTAAAAACAGCGGTACCGAATAGTCCGCAATTCCGTAGGCATAGGAGCACAGTCCGAACATCACCATGGAAAGGTACAGCAGCGATTTCTTTTTTAGTCCGGCGTTCAGCAGTACGACCGCGATCAGGAACACATGGGGGAACAGGTTACAGTCAAAGGACCACCGGCTCTGCATATAATGCCAGGGGCTGATGGTTCCCAGGATCAGCACGATCATGCCGGTCCATTTGCCGGCCAGCTGTCTGCCGAAGAGGTACAGTGCCAGCAGTCCCAGGCAGCTGATTACCAGCATCGGCAGTCTCGTGGATACCGTGGAGAATCCCAGGAGCTTAATAAACGGGATCATGCAGTAGGACAGTAATACGCTCATCTGGCTGCTGACCCACGCCGTAAAATGCACCGGATACCGCATTCCGTAACGGTCTGTACCGTAGTCCGCCAGTGCTTTGGCATCCACGGCAGCCATGGCTTCGTCCTGATGTACGCCGATGGGCGGCGCTCCGAAATGGTATGCCCGGATGACGATAGCCGCCAATAGGAGCAATGCCACCAGCAGCAGCTCTATTTTTTTCGATTCCAATATCTTCTGTTTCCATGGATATTTCAATGAATAAATCCTCCTCATTCCAAATGTTTCACTTTTCCGGGCTGCCTCTGAACAGTCCAATGTGATCTATCGCATGCGCGGGACTACAACAGATCCGGTGTCCACTCCATATCCACGTCACTTCCGCCGCTGCTGCCGCTGTCTCCTCCGGTGCTTCCACTGTCACTGCTGCCGCCGGTGTCACCGCCTCCTGAGCTTCCGCTATCGGAGCTGCCGGAATCACTACTTCCGCCACTGTTGCTTCCGGAATCGCTGCCGCCGGAGCTGCTGTTGTCATTGCTCTGCGCCGGTACCGGAGTTGCAGTGGGTGCCGGAGTTGCAGAAGGTTTGGTGGTACCGGGTTTTGGGGTGGACGGCTTTGTCGTAGGCTTCGGGGTTGCCGCGGGCTTCTGAATCGTTCCGGAATTTTTGTTGCCGCCAGCTGTTCCGGTGGTATTGCCTCCGGTAATGCTCTGCCCGGCATTTCCGTCTGTTGTATCGCCTCCGGTAGTTCCCGCTGTGTCTCCGGGTGCTGCCGTATCATGGTTCTCTTCGTATACCGCAAAAGGATCCTGTTTTGCCATCTCTTTCACATTACCTGCGCTGACCCAGTATTTTCCGTCGAACCACTGGATCTCTCCGTCAAAGATGCGGATCTGGGGTTTTTCAGTGCCTGTCTCTCCTGTGCTTCCTGTTCCGTCGTCATCCGTTGCCATAGTCTCCGGCACCTCATAGGAGGTATATTCCGGCCGGGCCTCCAATCCGATCAGCTCCCCGCCAAATCGATAATCCGCCACAGAAGTCTCCGCACCGGTTCCCTGCCAGAGGCAGTTCTCGCCGGTGGCATCATAAGCGTAGAGGATCAGATCCGTATCATCTGTTCCTTCCAGCAGTTTTTTCCGGATTTCCTCGGAGGGCTGTTCTACCAACGCCTTTCCCTCGGAATCAAAACTGCCGGTATAAGTAATATATTCCATGCCTTCCCGATTGTTCCAGAGAGAAAATGCATCCAGTCCGCCCTCTCCGGCATGTACGTCACAGGTGTAGTCACCGGTGAGCACACCCTTCTGCATGGTACCCTGTTCATGGGTAATGCTGCCGGTGGCACAGTCCACGTTCCAAGCCTCGAAAGTACCGTTCCAGGCATCCATGTCTGCCGGGGTGGCAGCCCGAGGGGTGGCGGTGTCCTGAATGTCCGCCGTCTCAGCTGTTGTATCGGTTCCCGCAGTCGAAGCCGGATCCTCTACCACTGTGGAGGTCACGGTCACCAGCCGGATGATGGTTCCTTCCTGACTCAAAAAGCGTTTTGTCTCACTTCCGGTATACCACACTTTGGAAAAGCGCTGTCCCTCGCCGGTATATCCCACCTGTGCATAGAATAGCGGCTGTGCATCCCGCTCCAGATAGTAGCTGCGCTGTCCTTCCTTCAGTTTGGGCATCATGGTGGAGAACCAGTCGCCGCTGTCGATGAGATTCACGCTTTCGTCCAGATATTCCGACAGTTCCAGATCATTTAACATTTCCTGTGCACGGCTGCGGATCTCTTCCGTCTCTTCCTCCAGATTTACACTGAGGCCCTGCAATGTGGAAAATGCATCCGCATCTTCGTAAAGCCGGTAATTCTGTTCCAGCATATCCCGCTGTTTGCGGATATCGCCTGCTCTGCTGTAGGCATCTGCCAGTGCGAGGTAATCTGCTCCGGTGAATTCTCCTTATATTATATTTGGTTTCCAGATTAAGGATCTCCAGCTCCAGTTCGGACAGCATCGGCTGTGCTTCCACCGGGGTCACCACATCCTCTGCTTCCCCACCGTTGCCGTCTCCGCAGGCCGTCAGGGAAGTGACGAGTACCGTGCTTATGGCCAGTGCCATGAATTTTGTTGCTTTTCTTTTCATCTTTTTGTCCTGTCTGTTTTTATCAAAATCTATGATCGTTCTCCGATGGCCGGCAGGCTGTTACTGTGCATCGCTGATCAGCTTCCGCAGAAAAGTATCTGCGGCGGATCCCGGCTGATAAGTTCCCATGTTCAGAACCATTTCCGCCAGTGCATAAATGCTGCGGGCCTGTACCGGTCCGTAGATTGTAATGTCTCTGCCGTCCTTGTTCAGTATTATGTATCCGCGGAACGCATATTCCACCTTGTACTGGTTGGCGGGAAGGCCCACCAGCACGGAAGTATAACGGTATCTTCCGCTCACAGTCTCATAAATGCTGTCCTGACGGGTGCCATCGGCTGCAATTCCGTAGGCAGGTCCGCTGATGACCTTTTCCCCGCCCTTGATCATGGGATAGGAGGCGCGGTTGGCATTGTTCATGACCAGCGTTCCATATTCCTTCAGAGAATAGCCGTTTACACCACCGTTCAGCAATCTGGCTCTGAGGTCGGTACTGATACCGGTCTTAAAACGAATTCCCGCTTTCCCGGTGATACGGATGGAAAATCCGTGGTAGGTCAGCAGATCTGTCAGCTCCGGCTGTTCCGTCGCCACATAGGCATTGTTACGGTATTCCATGGTCCAGACATACATGCCGATAGGCGCACCGTTGGCATTATAACGATAGACCACTGCTGCCTGTGCATTTCCGTCCGGAAGGGTAACGATGCGGCGGTTATTCCGCACCTGCGGAGTATAGGCGACACCGTCCACATAGATCGCGGCAGCATCATATCCCGACGGCACCTGTAATACCACGTTGGTAGACGAAGTCGGCATCGGGCAGGGGCTTGCCGGCATATTTTCGTAGACCGGGATCTTGAATACAAAGGTATTCTCCAGTGCTCCGGCACTCTCATACAGTTTTTTGATGCTCAGGGCTTCCGTGGTGGGCGCTGAGATGTTCTGCATATACTGGTGGGTATATATCGGGTTGCTGGCTGTGGGGGATACGTTGAATTTCTGTAAATATAAGGTATCCTGGCCCTTCCGTATGTAATTCGCCGAGATCACTTCCGCTCCTCCCAGAATGGAATAGTAGGCTCCCTTCCAGTTATTATTTTTGGCATAATTCAATCCATTGATGATCACCTGTTCGTTGGTGCTTCCGGAGGCCCCCACATTAAAATAATTATAATACCCTTCATAGCCGGGATAAGTACCGGAAATCAGTGGTGACGTGCCCTGTCCCTGTTCCTGCAGCACTCTGGCTGCCAGATGGAACGGACTGACCTGACGGTTCTCCTCCGCACCGATGGCCCAGAAAATGTGATAGAACTTCATATCCGTTCCGGGCGCGTTCTGACTGCTGTTCATAAAAGTTCCCTCAAGGAAATTTTTAACAGCTTCCTCTGTGTGGTAGCTTTCATTGTACGTCAGCTGTTCAAACTGGAAAATAGCATTTTCCTGTAACGCATTTCTCGGATCCATATACAACTTCAGTACATCCTCCGATGCAAAATACCAGTTAGGACTGTGCTGTCCTTCCTTGCAATAGTCCCCGTAGCTCTTATAGACCAGACTTTTTCCGCCCTGTAATTCATTGTTTACCACCGTCTGGAAATCCAGTCCCGTATTCTGCCGCACAAAAGTCCAGTTGGGATGCTGCTGTTTCAACGCCTGCAATGCCGGGCGGTAGCTCTCCGGGAACTCTTCGATATCCGCATAGACGCCCGTGGCATTTTCCTCTGCCAGCATCACTTCCGCTCCTGGATTCATGCCATACAGTTCTTCCCATTCCAGAAAACGTTCGTCGGAGCATGCCAGATGATCTCTGGGGATGTATCCTACATAGGTCTTACCGCTGATCTCCGCGGACACTTTTTCCCAGACCTGATAGTCCTCATCCACGGCCACATCCAGGATCTCCACCATCTGTCCGCTGGTTGCGGTGCCTGCGATTGCACTGCTGTTATCCGCTTCCGAGCGGATCGGCAGCTCATCACACAGATAGACCAGTGCCATGATTTCCCGTTCTTCCACGATATTCTGCAATGCTTCCCCGGCCTCGTCGATCCATGCCTGATCTTCCTCGTCCAGTGCATGGGTCCGGTAGGTATTGCCCTCGTAGGTAAATATGAATGCCGCCAGGAGAATGGCTCCCAGAAATGCTAATTTTCTTTTCATGAAACTCAATTCTTTCTTTAATATGTGCTCTTCATATGTGCTTCAGTTTCTTGTGCAGCACCCGGATCCCCTTCGGTGCTATGGCAAACAGTGTATGATAACACTTATTCTTTTTTGTAAGGTAAGGGTTTCTCATAGCGCGCCACCATCCCTTCCGCAGGCTCTTCACGACGCTGCGGTAGAACGCATTGTCCCCGGTCATCTGTGCTATGGGAATATGCAGCATGTAGTCCAGTCTCTGGAAGACACCGAAACGGAAGGCGATCTCCGTCAGCTCCGGGTATCTCGCCTCCACCAGCCGCAGTACCATATCCGCGTTATCGATGTTGTCCGCGAACACTCTGGAGAAGCGGTTTTTATCTCTGGTGTTGCTGTCCGGGCGGTAAAAGACATGATAGGTCTGGCCCGGAATGCACGCGATCCCGGGAACGATGTTCTCCTCATCCGTCAGCAGCTTCACCAGCAGGTGGAAATCCTCGTTCAGAGCTCCCACCGGGAATTTTCCCTTTGTGAACAGATCCTTTTGCAACAGCTTGGTACAGAAGGAGCAGTCTCCCCGGTGCATCAGCAGTTCTTTTAAGAAATCCTCTGCCGGGATCACCTGTTCTTCGGATACCGGTTCACAGATATTCGGTAAGATGTTGCCATCCTGATCGATCTCATCCCTGCCTGCCTGTGCAACGGGCATCTGTGTAGTCGCGATCGCCCGGTACAGGCGCTCGTACATATCGGCATCCACATAGTCATCGCTGTCCACGAATCCCACGTATGCTCCGGCGGCCTGCGTCAGTCCGAAGTTCCTCGCAGAAGAGGGACCTCCGTTCTCCTTGTGGAAGACGCGGATACGCGGGTCATTTTCCGCCAGCCGGTCGCACAGCGCCGGAGTGTCATCGGTGGAGCCGTCGTCGATCAACAGGATCTCCAGCTCCGGATAGGTCTGCTTCTGCAGGCTCTCCACGCAGCGGGGCAGATAAGGTATGATATTGTACACCGGCACGATCACACTGATCAGCGGCTGGTTGGTCTCATTACTGTTCACGTTCTGTCCTCTTTATTTCTTTCCGTTAAATATCGATACATCCTTCGCTCCGGGATCACCGGGGCCGGAGAGCAGGGGCCGTCTGTCCACAGTGTGGGGACGGGCGGTGCCGGAAGGCATTGGTCGGGTGCAAGTAGTGCCGGCTCTGCAGGTGTGGTACCGGGGGCACCGGTTAGGAATCCCATCTCACGACTCAGTCTGACCAGTCTCTCCGCGGCGGTCCGTGCATTCCATTCCGTCCGGACGGTCTGCTGCGCCGCTTCTCCCAGTCTGCGGCACTCTGCCGGATCCTGCAGCAGCTCTGCAACGTATTCCTGCAGCTGCTGTTCACAGCCGTCGTGATAGAGGATCCCGTTTTCCCTCTGTCGGATCATCCAGGGAGCCGCTCCGATCATATGATCCGCCACGACGGCGCAGCCGCTGTTCATGGCTTCGTTTACTACCGCTCCCCAGCCTTCCTTCCGGTCACTGGTGACGAGGTAGATCTCCGATTCCTCCATGGCTGCCCGGACCTCCTCCGGGCTCCGGAAGCCTGCGAAGGTGATCTTATCCGTCACGCCAAGCTCTTCTGCCAGGCTGTGTACTCCTTCCTCCAGTTCTCCTCCGCCGATCATCGTAATGTGAAAAGGAATCTCTTCCAGATGTTCTTTCAGATAAGCGGCTGTCTTCACTACCAGCTCCGGATGTTTCCAGTCGATCATGCGGGCCGCCCACAGGATGCTTCCTTTTTTCTTGCGTGAAAACGGTTCCCCCGGCGCATACTCTCTGGTCTCGGGGAAATACCCGAACCGTAGCATTTTCTCCGGATAGGCATGAATGATCCCCAGGTCGCAGGGCACATAGGCTCCGGCACACAGGAAGTACACCGGTGCCTTGCGGTATCTGGTGTGGTCTTTATACTTTTGCAACAGTCCTCTGGGAGAGATGGCTTTCCATTGTCCTTCTTTATACAGCCGCTCGTTGTAGCGGAAGATAGGTTTTCCCGCCGCCAGGCGTTCCCGGATGTAGCTCTCGTCATCACATCCGCCGAAGATCACCACGTCAGCTGTCAGCAGCAGGTTCTGCCATTCCAGTCCGCCCGCAGTCTCTTCGTCTGGATTCCTGCCCATGAATGCTTCCGGGCCGCCCGTAGTCGTACCGCCCGGCTGTACATAGCGCACATACGGTCTCTCCTCGGCCTGCCACCCCATCTTCACCCGTTCTTCTTCCATGGGCTGGGTCTGCAGAAAGCAGAAGCTTCCTTCCAGGAGTTCATACAAGGCGTCGCAGAAGGACAGCTGATGGTGATTAAAATAATTAGAAACGAATACCACCTGCATTCTCAGCCCTGCCTTTCCGCTATCTTTGCATAGATTTCCTGCAATTTTGCAAAATTTTTCTCTTTATCGTGGGTTTTTCTTGCATGTTCTCTTGCATTTTTAGAGTATTCCAACATTTTCTCCGGAGAACTCCACATTTCGATAATGGATTTTTCCATGGATTTTACAATATTTTCCAATTCTGTTGTTTTTAATTCTTTTGAATTGCACGTGTTATTTTGGCTTTTAGTCGCATCTGACGTATTTCTGCTGATTTCAGCCGTTTCTGTCAGCCGGTGTCCTTCACACCACAGGCCGTCCCTTCCGCCGTCGAACAGACTGGGGATCCCGCCCACTTCGGTGCTGACGCAGGGCACTCCCAACAGCATGGCTTCGCCCAGGGAGTTCGGCGAATTTTCCATGGAAGAACAGCACAGGAACAGGTGACTTCGGAGGAATCGTTCCCGCATCTGTTGTTCTGTCAGTCTCCCTGTGAAATGCACGCAGTCTTCCAGCTGCCCCTCCCGGATCAGATCCCGGAGATACTGTCCGTAGGCGGAGATCTTCAGCTTCTGCTTCAGCGTGTGGTATGCCGTCAGATCATTTCCCGCCACATACACCTGCACATCGGGGAATTTCCTGCGGATCCCGGGCAATGCTTTCAGGAGATAATGCAAGCCCTTCAGCGGATAATCTCCCTGACTGACGAAGATGCTGTGGGGTTCACAGTGCTCCGGGTCCCAGCTGCCTTCATAGAAGGAAGCGCGCAGGGTCTCATTCATAGGATAATACTGTGCTCCGGGATTCCACCCGGTGGTCACCTCCCGGTCCCATGCCGTCCTACCGGTGATATTTCCCGCCAGACCGATGGCTTCTCTCTCCATCACACCTCTGCGGACGAATTTCTCCTGCTGGCTGCGCAGGCTGTCCCGTTTTACCAGATCCCGGAAAGTCACTTTGCGCGTCACGCGCTCCGGAAGATCGGCGAAATAGGCTTCCGCACAGAGGCTGCAGATGCCCTGGATCCCCAAAAGGATCCTCTCCGGATACGGATAGACACGGCAGACCGCCAGCGTATGGGGATATTCCGTACCAAAGCAGTGGATCACATCCGGATCATAATCTTCCGTGATCTTACGCAGTTCTTCTTCCAGCTCCGGCTGGTAACGGTCCGGATGCACGGTATCCTCATGGAAGCCGTAGCATCTGACGAGATATCCACCGCCCCCCTCCGGAGCAGAAGCAGCTTCCGTAGCAGAAGTGGCTTCCGCGACACAGGCAGGGTGTTCCCCTTGCACCCGGACTACAAAACTCTGTGGGATCTCTTCCCCCGCGGGAACCGGGAACGCCACTGCCAGCGTCATGCCGGTGTCTTCCCGGTCCACGATCTGCGACAGCAGTCCGGACAGCCAGCCTTCCTTATTGGAAGCTTCTCTATGCAATGCCTCGGCGATCACCGGGAGCATGATATTGCAGACCCACAGTACTCTCATAAATCAAATCCTCTTTTAATTAAATATCCAATTCAGGTAAGGTAGCAATCTGATCTCCACATCGTACATGCCACGTAACAGCATTACAAAATACAGCAGATATGCCGCGACGACTCCGACAATGCACAGGTTGCGGAACCATCCCTTTTTCGCATTCCATAACACGCCCGGGATCAGAAAGATCTGGGACTGGATCAGGTAATAGGCCACACGGGATACCTCCGGGATGAAAGAGCCACAGGTATAGAGCACCAGTCCCGCAAGGTTCAGATAGAAATAGTAACGGTTCCTGCGATCATCCCGGATACTGTCCTTCCAGTAGATCAGGCACAGGATCAGCACCGCCAGGCATTTTCCGATATTCACATAGGACAACTGGCCGTTGTCGAACATGGAATCCTTATAATAGGGATAAAACTTAAAAATAAGATTCCGATAAAAGCCCTGTCCGAAGATCAGGGATAAGATCAGCAGGATTCCGACCGCGTAGTGCCATTTTTTCAGTCGTACCCGCGACAACAGATCTGCTGCGATATAGGCCGGAATGATCAGCAGCACCGATTTATGGATCGTACATCCCAGCAGCACCCAGAGGATGAACTTGCCATACTCGCCCCGCAGTACATATTTCTGCGCATACATGGCCAGCGCCAGTGCAAAATAATACCGCACGGAGTTCATGCTGTTAAAATAGAAGCCCTGGGTCAGCAGTAAAAACAGGGACACTACGTACCAGTCCGCCTGATCATGCAGTGTCTTCAGGAAGAAAAATACCGTGATCAGGGAAAAGAAGCCGAAGATCGGCAGATAGGAGCCCTCACCGAAGATCCAGTGGAACAGCTTCACCAGCCCGACGAAGCCTTTTTCATAGGACACATGACGACCCTGATCGATCAGCTGGAACTTCAGCCAGTAGACCCAGTAGTCACCACCCACCGCAATACGGCAGGCCGAGACTCCCGCCAGGAGGCAGAATACGGCGGTCTCCGCCACCAGGTTCCTCGCCTGCTGACGATCGTACCCCACCGGTGCTCCAGGCATCCGCCTGCCCGACAGGTATCCTGCCGTGTAGGCGCTGTTGCGCACGCAGAAGCCGAATCCCACCGTTACGAGTGTTAATACAATATATACCAGTGCACTTTTTTCCATGTGGGACCCCCTTCCTGCCTACGATGTCTGTCGCAATTTCCGGCGTATTCTCTCGCGATGTCCGCCGCGGTTCGCGCGTATTCACCTGCGATGTCTGCCGCGGTTCAGGCTCAGCTGCGCTTTCCTGCTTCGCGGATGCCGTCCCGCATCCAATGCTTCGCCTGTTTTATCGTTACCTCACTGCACAATGTCCCCTTATGGGCATACAAAAACCGCAGTGCCAGCGGCCCTGCCAGCCTTCCATACAGATAATGATACAGTACACCACGGTCATGGAAAAATTTTTCATTGTAGCCATGGAACCAGGTGGAGTCTCCCGCTTCCTCTCTGCCGATGGTCACCGGTGCCGTGTAGACTTTATAGCCTTTTTGGATAAATTCTGTCAGGAACAGGCTGTCCTCGCCGTTACTGTATTTCGCCCCACCGCCGAACAACAGGGAGAAGGTGATTCCGGATGCCAGCAGGCTGTCCCTGCGTACCGCAAAGCTCACCGCTCCGTACCGGCCGCAATTGTACCAGTGCACTCGTTTCCGCTCCGTGATGTGGTAGGTGCGCCGGGATTCCTCAACTTCGATATGGAAAATGATCATGTCTGCCTGCGGATTTTTCTCAAATTCTGCCAGGATCGCCGTTTCATATCCGTCCTCATACACAATATCTGCATCCGAAAAAAGGCAGATGTCCCCTCTCGCCCGAAGGATGGCTTCATTCCGGCTTCTGCCGATGCCCCGATCCGGGAAGCTATAGAAACGGATGGTTCGTGCCTCTCCGTTTTCCTGGGATATCTGCATTTCCTCCTGCCCGAGTCTGTCGCATTGGTTGATGATCACCGCATCGGACTGCAGGTTCATATGTTGTACGGTTTCACGAAGAGAAGCGTTCATTACCGATGCCAGTACTTCTACCTTCATGCCTGCTCTCCTTCTGCCTGGGTAGTCTTTGTATGTTCCATTTCTGTATTTCTCGTATTCATATCGTTATCTGCTGTATCGGAACCAATCATAGGGAGAAAATAATAGCTCCGGATCAGGATCTCATCCGCATTCCATAAAAAGGCTCCGTCCACCTTACAGTCCTGTGCGGTCAGATACTCCAGCACAGCCTCCAGGCGTTTACCCACCGTCGCTCCGGCCGGCACTGCCAACAGGACCACATCCGCCGCCCGCAGAGTCTCTGCGCTCTCAGGGCATAGCAGCGGACTGGGAACTGCGATCCATTCTCTGTCGATGGGCTGCACTCTGCCGCTGGTCTGCTCTCTACCGGCGGTCTGCAGCTCACGCAGTTTATCCACGGCCTCCTGTGGATCTGCCTCCGGCAGAGCACCGCAGACGGCGATCTTATGGGCATCCGCTTTCTCCAGCAGATATTTCACATTTTCCGCAAATCCCGTACTTTCCACTGTACCCAGACTGTGTAATCCATACCGTCTGCGGAGAGTGGCCGGGAGCCAGATGCTGTCCCGGGACAGCTCCCATAACAGGAAGATCACCACTACGAAAAACAAGGACAGCAGCGCCGCCAGGATCACGGCACGTACCGGACGCACATCCGGCACCACTGCCTCTGCGAGGTCTCCATGATCCAGCACTTTGATCCGCGTGATCTCCGGCATACTCTCTGCGAACTCCCCGCACATGGTCTCTTCCGCGGCATGGGCCAGCGCAATACTCTCCCCGGGATCCTGTGTCGTAGCCTTCGTCACCGGAATACTGAAATCGGAAGGCAGGGCAGCCGACAAAGCTTCGGTCCAGAGGTTTCTGCCCTGTTCCAGCACTGCCGCAGCACCGGTCTCTCCGCGCTCTGCCGCTTCCTGCAGATGAGTCTCCACACCATCCAGAAATTCTCCCGTATGGAGCAGGCTGTTCCAGGTGGCTTCGTTGATATAGTAAGCACCGGCCGCATTAGGGTTCTCGACATATTCTACCTTATAAGTGGAAGAAGCCGCATACCCGGGATCGGGCTGCAGCAACACATTTTTGACATAATAACCGCCGCCGAACAGTACTGTACCCAGTATCGTCAGCGCCAGTATTTTCCATAGATTACGACCCAGCCGCAAGAGCAGCAGCCGCAGATCGAAGGGTTCCTTACCATAGCTTGCTTCCATGAGGCTTCCTCCCATATTGTCATATTCCCATACGTTCAGATCAGTTATCGTCTTTTTCCGCACGACCGTCGTACTCTGCCTTGAAAGCCGTCACCTGTTCGCTCTCGACGCCCTCGGTGCTGTCCGGCCAGAACAGTACCTTCAGTGTCAGAAGCATCAGCTTCAGATCCAGCCATACCGAATAGTTTTCGATATATGTCAAATCCAGTTTTAACTTATCGTACGGAGAAGTATTGTATTTTCCGTATACCTGGGCGAATCCAGCCAGTCCCGCCTTCACCTTCATACGGAAGGCGAACTCCGGCATGACTTCAGTATACTGGGCAATGATCTCCGGGCGTTCCGGTCTGGGACCGATGAAGGACATATCTCCCCGCAGGATGTTGATCAGCTGGGGCAGCTCGTCCAGACGGCATTTGCGGATCACTTTTCCGATCGGAGTGATGCGGTCGTCATTTTTCTGTGCCAGGCGTGCTACGCCGTCCTTCTCCGCATCGGTGCGCATGCTGCGGAACTTCATGATATAGAACTCTCTCTGGCCGATGGTACAGCGCACCTGCTTGTACAATACCGGGCCGCCGTCATACAGCTTGATCGCCAGTGCCGTCAGGAGCATCAGCGGAGAGGTGATCACCAGCAGGATCAGGGAGCAGACCACGTCGATGGAGCGTTTGATGAACCGCTGCTCCATGCTGAGGGAATACTCTCTGGTCAGCAGGATCGGCGTATCAAATACATGTAATTCCTCGGATCCTACTAAAATAACATCTGATATTTTAGGCATTACATACACACGGATCGACTGTGCATAACAGAATTTCAGTATGGTGTTGCGGTCCTTCTCATTAATATCCCAGATCACGACAGCGGTGATCTCACCGTTCTGATAATCACTCAGAATCTCCCTGCAGAGCTCTGCCGCGCCCTTTCTAATATGTTCACATTTCGTGATCTTGTATTTATCCTTACGGCTTTCGAACTTTTTACAGATATCCGCGATGGGACGATCCCCATGGATCAGCAGGAGTTCTCTGGGCGGGAACGCCGTACGATAGATTTTATTCGCAATATTGGCATAGATGATCACTGCCACGATCTGCAGCACTACCATGAGCAAGAACATATCCGGCGGGAACACACTACGCGCCATCATACACAGCTCGGCATAGATCAGTACATCCGCCATCAGTGTTGCAAACACCTGGGAAAATATGATCTCTGTATTTTTCATATAACCCAGACGCATTCCGCCGTAGGTCACGGAGAAAAAGATCAGGATCACGCTGTAGATGCCGTTCTCCAGCAGGAAGCCGCGGTACCAGATCTTCTGCAGCGGGTCTACCAGCTGGAACTGGAAGTGGAACTGCCACATGTAGGCAAACAGAGCAATTTCCAGGAACAGGCAGATCGCCGACAGTCCTATATTGATCAAGCGCTTGAAGGATTCCCTCCTGCGCAATCTGTTCACATAATAATTACCGTTTGTATTCAACACAAACTCCTCCTATATTCTGCGCTTCACCGCACGTACTGCCCAGAAGCAGAAATGCCAGGCGCTGCTCGGCACAGACATTCCCTCTGCCTTACGATACAGATTCCAGATCCTGCGCAGAGCTTCTATCTTGTTGGAAGACAGGGATTTCCCCGCTCTCCGATATTTTACCAAATTTTCATCCAAACCACAAGCTACAGTACCCCCGCGCAGTATTCTCCACCATAACGCGGTATCCTCACTCTTGATCTGCGGCATCTGCAGCTCTTCTTTTGACAGCTGTTCCATGTCGAACATTACTGTGCTGGTGAAGATCGTGGTATTTTTCAAGGCTTCCTTATAATTTATAGTCGCCGGTACATGGACTATTTTCCCCGTTCCTACGCCGTTCTCGTCGGCGAATTCATATCCTGTGAACACAAACGCGGCCTTCTGCTCCTTCATAAAAGCAAGCTCCCGCTCCAGCTTCTCCGGTACCCACAGATCGTCCGCATCCAGATAAGCCAGGTAACGTCCCTTTGCCTCATTCACTCCCAGGTTCCGCGCCCTGGCGGCTCCCAGATTCGTGGGATGGGTCAGCAGCCGGATCCGCCGGTCTCCGGTCCGCCGGATATATTCTTCGATGAGCTGTCTGCTACGATCCGGTCCGCAGTCTTCTATTAACAGCAACTCCCAGTTCGTATAGGTCTGGTCCCGCACACAGTCAAGTGTCTCTTCGATATAGTTTTCCGCCCGGTATACCGGTACCACTATACTGATCAAATCCTCTTCCATATTGTAATCCTTCTGTTTATCCGAATTCTGAGCCGGTTGTTATCCGGCTTCTATCCGATTCCTATCTGATTTCTATCCGATTTCTATCAGGTAATATCCTGCTGTGGTCTTCAGCTCTGTGTCTGTCCCCAGGGTCTCCTGCAAATTTTCCACAGTATCCTCCGGCAGATCCCCCGGCAGTAAAATGTAGTCTACTCCTGCGGCCGCCGCACTGTCAAGGCAGGTTCTGAAATCAATGGTCCGCTCACCGGTATTTTCCTCCGTGCGGACATACTCCGGCTCACCGGTCTCCTCCAGATGGTTCATCCACAGATACAGGTCCTCCTGCCATGTCTCGTAGGTGTCGTACGAATAGCTTCCCAGCGCGGCATCCCAGATGCTTCTCCCATACACGGGATGGATATCGGCACTGTATGCCCTGGCCGCCGCCAGGATCTCCTTCGAAGCCCACAGATGAAGCTCCGTCTCTCCACTCTCCACCAGGTGATATTCCGACAGCTGCCCAAGCACCTCCCGGGGTGTCTCCACCTGTGTCAGCTGTGTGCCAGTCCGGTCCAATACCGGATTCCCGCTCAGGAGCACAATTCCCGCCAGGAGCAATGTAGCTGCCACATTCCGGATACTTTTTTCTCTCCACAGGGTATACAGGAACTCTGTACATGCCCAGGCGATCAGTGCTGTCTGGGGCACTGCGGCCCAGATCCATACATAGGAATAAAACGCGGTCTGGTATTTCATCAGGATCACCGCTGTCACCGGACAGATGCAGGCCAGCGTGATCAGCACCGCATATAAATAGAACAACGGCTGCTTCCCACCGTTCCTTGCTGCTTTGCTTTTCCACAGGCAATACCCCAGATAGAGGATAGCTGCCAGCAGCAATGCTGCATATTTCCCATGCTGCGTATAATCGAGCCAGCCGTTCGTGGCGGACTTCAGAAGTGTCATCATTCTGCGTCCTCCTCTCCCGGTGCTGTCTTCACAGCCTGTGTTTTGTTATGATCGCTGCGGCTGCACATTGTCCACAGCCACCGTAATGCCACCCATGCCACCGTCACGAGCAGGCACACTCCCGCTCCGTACAGTGTCCAGACCATACAGGCTTCCGCCAGGATACAGAGCACCGCACCGAGATATTTTCTCTCGAACAGGCACGAAAACAGATAGGGAAGCAGCACCGCCGCACGGATCGTCACTCCCCGGAAACCTCCGTAGAAAATATCAAATCCGTCCACGCCGGGCATGTAAGTCCCCGCACAGAACAGTATTCCCACTATGATCAGGAAGATATTGCATTTTTCTCTATTATGATCAAAAAGCACGGCACCCAGCCTGCCGTAAGCCAGGTATCCCATACATAAAGTCAGGCAGGGGATCAGCCGGTATACTACCGTTTCAGGGGTCATACCGCTCCAGTGGCTGATGGTTCCGTACAGAGTAGGCAGGCACAGCAGCTTCAGACGGAAAGACATGCCCTGTGTATACGGTTCCCCCGTGAGGGGATCCACCGTATAGATGCTGTTCTCCTTCAGGAAGGTATTGACGGTCTCCAGCGTCATATCGCCGTCCGTCCACACACGTCCTCCCGTGAGGATCCATAGCACCTGCAGCAGAATGAAAAATACAAGTACTACTGTCAAAATCTGTTGTCTTCCGCTCGTTTTGCTGTTCTCCGGTGCCGGTTTTCCGACGATGCTGTTTTTATGTGCGATCAGGCCGGACAAGATCAATACAAGCACCGCTACGGCGATCTCCGCCAGCAGCAGCTCCGTTACAGCCAAAAAAGACCACCCCAGCAGGCAGCCCGCCAAATGGGCGACTTCCGTCAGCCCGATGATGATCAGACAGCCTCTGATCAGTAAATCCGATATCCGAAAAGTCATGTTTTCTCCCGGTGCCCGCTCCGTGGATCCGGGCAGGCTCTCTATTGCTCTGAATCGTTATCATCTTACCATATTTATCGGGACTTGACAAATATTACGTGGCACGCATGAAAAAGCATAAAAAAGCCGCATACCGTAAATCTCTTCCGGCATGCGGCCCTGTCAGTGTGTAAGAAAGAATACTGCATCGAAACGTTAACTTTCCTAATTTAAAAAGAATAAATTCAATATGTTACATAGCCTTATAATCCAGTCGGATGTTGTCCGCAATACGTGCGATATACTCGCTGTTCGTCGGTCTGTTCCTTCCGCTGGCTGCTGAATATCCGAATATTTTCTCAAATGTCTCCACATTTCCCCGAGTCCAGGATACCTCAATGGCATTCCGGATGGCGCGTTCCACTTTCTGGTCTGTGGTCTTGAAATGTTTTGCGATCGTAGGATACAGAAGTTTGGTAACGCTGCTTACCACTTCCATATCTTTTCCTGACAAAATAATTGCATCACGTAAGTAGTGATAACCCTTCAGATGCGCCGGCACCCCTATCTCCAGCATGATTTTGGTTACATATCTCTCCAGTTCAGAATCTTTTACTGCTACAATATCCAAAACAAGTCCCCCTTTATACTTGTCGAGTATTGCTCTCCTACCGTGACTGACAGAGAAATAGTATCATAGCTGTCGTTTTTTGAAAAGACTTTTTTCCGTTAAAATATAGTTAAGAGAGCAAAAATGTTACATTTACCCCCTGTTTTGTAACAGTAAAATGCCTAGATTTCTTCCTTTACCAGGTAGATTGGTCTGCGTTTTACTTCCATATAGGCTTTCGCCAGATACTGTCCGAGAATACCGGTACAGAAGAACTGGATGCCGCTGGTCATCAGGATAATGCACACCAGGGAAGGCCAGCCGGAGACCGGATCACCGAAGATCAACTTCCTCACAATGATAAATACGATCATCAGAAAAGCGATCACGCAGAACAGGATCCCGACAAAAGAAGCGATCAGCAGCGGTGCTGTGGAAAAAGCAGTGATCCCGTCTATGGAATATACCAGCAGTTTCCAGAAATTCCACTTGGTCTCTCCCTTGGCACGTTCCACGTTTTCATATTCCAGCCATTTGGTACGGAAACCGACCCAGCCGAAGATTCCCTTGGTAAAACGGTTATACTCCCGCATGGAAAGGATCGCATCCACCATCTGTCTGGTCATCAGGCGGTAATCTCTGGCACCGTCCATCATCTCGGTCTGGGATATCTTCTTCATCAGATGATAAAATCTTCTGGCGAAAAAGCTGCGGATCGGCGGCTCCCCTTTTCTCGTAACGCGGCGGGTAGCCACGGAATCATATCCCTGCCAGATATATTCGAACATTTCCGGCAACAGGGAAGGCGGATCCTGCAGATCCACATCCATCATGACCACATAGTCTCCCCGAGACTTTTCCAGTCCGGCGAACATGGCGGCTTCTTTTCCGAAATTCCTGGAGAAGGAAATAATATGCACGCGCGGATCCTGCTCGATCAGCTTTTTCACTTCCCGCACAGTACCGTCTTTGGAACCGTCATCGATATACAGCAGCTCCAGTTCTATTTCTTTTTCCTTGAAAAAAGGATCATTCTTCGTCAGTTCCCGGTAAAACAGGGCTACACTTTCCTCTTCATTATAACAGGGCACTATTACACTCAACAGGCTCATTACTGGTCTCCTTAGGCTTTGGTTATAAGAATCCACATGACACTATTATACGTTTCTTTCAACATCATTTCAAGCCATTCTTCCCACATCATTTCAAGCCAGGCACTGTACTTTTTTCTTCTTTTGGATTATACTGAATTTATATATGCCTGTCCTTCCAAACGGGGCGTGGCAGAAACGAGGTTATTTATGACTTTTTTTGAAGAATTTTTCAGTAATCATATTTTTCTGACTGCAGCCTGCGGCTGGTTCGTGGCACAGATCCTGAAGACTCTGATCCATCTGATCATTTCCAAAAAATTCGTGGCGGAGCGTCTGGTGGGCAGCGGTGGAATGCCCAGTTCGCATTCCGCTACCGTATGTGCACTGGTCACTGCGACATGCTACGAATACGGCGCCGGCAGTTTCGAGTTCGCCATCTCTCTGATCCTGGCGATCATCGTGATGTACGATGCCATGGGAGTCCGCCGCGAGACCGGTATTCAGGCACAGGTGCTGAATGATATGATGAAGATCTTCGAGGATATGGGCCGTAGCGAGATTTCCCCTCATGACAAGCTGAAGGAGTTCGTGGGACATACTCCTCTGCAGGTACTCATGGGTGCGCTGTTAGGTATTTTCTGCGGCGTGATCATTTATACTTTTGTGATCTGATCAGGGATAAGGTTTGATGGATTTTTTTGATTGGTAACGCTTTTGGTAAATACCGTATTATGGTCGAGGTGACTTTTACATGATTTCTCATAATAATAAAAAACGGACATGGCACAGAGCCGCCGCGCTTCTGCTGTCCGCCTCTCTGCTGCTGACCGCCTGCGGCGCACAGAACAATAATGATAATATTTTCAGTCCGATCCTGCCGGACAACAGTCCTGCTTCTTCGACGGATCCCGATGACAAGCTTCCGGATCCTGTGACGATCGTGGTGGAAGATGATTCGGTGGCGCCCGCCGAGGGAATGGTGCGCAGTCGTCTCACCAATGAATGGGTGGATGCCGATGTTGCTGCCACGCGCCCTATTGCTGTCATGATCCCCAATGAGGCTGCCGCGATCCCTCAATATAGTCTGTCCGAGGCTTCCATTCTCTATGAAGCAAATGTTGAGAACCGCATGACGCGTATGATGGCAGTCTATGAAGGCTGGGAGGATCTGGACAAGATCGGCAACATCCGGAGTCTGCGTGATTATTATGCCTACTGGGCATTTGAATGGGATGCGTTCCTGGTGCATTTCGGAGGGCCTTTTTTCATCAATGAATTGCTGGCACAGCCGGACACGCAGGATATCGACGGTACCTCCGGCACGGATGAAGGAGCCTTTTTCCGCACCACAGATCGCAACAAGCCTCACAATGCTTATGCTTCCGGAGCCGGTCTGCTGCGGGTGATCGGCCAAAAAGGTTACAGTCTGGAATATCGTGGGCTGTCCGACGAAAAGCATTTCCGTTTTGCCACGAAGGCTGAACCCAATACGCTGGGGCAGTACGGTTCCAAGGCCAAGGATGCCACTTATATCGATATGTCGGGGTGTTACCCTCTGACCAGATGTTATTTTGAATTCAATGAGGATGACGGTCTCTATTATCGTTCCCAGCATCTGTCCGGCAGTACGGACGGACCGCATATCGATGCATTGACCGGCAAGCAGCTGACTTTCAAGAATATTCTGGTGCAGAATACCTTTTATGAAGAGTTGGGCGAGGGATACCTGGCATTCCAATGCCACGACACCACGAGAGACGGCTGGTTCTTTACGAACGGCCGGGGGATTCACGTGAATTGGGAGAAGACCTCCGATTACGGTGCCACGAGGTACTACGACGACAATGGTGATGAGATCGTCCTCAATGCCGGCAAGACTATGATCTGCATCGTGGAGGACGGCGATTCCTTCACGTTCCATTAGAGATGGAAATTGAGAGTTTACGCGAGCAATGAGCCGCGCATAGGCAAAATAAGAACCGTGATTGGGAGCTTGCTCACAAATCACGGTTTTTACTTTTGCCGTGATGCGGCGAACGCCACGCTATTCATAAGATTGGCAGCGTTTTTGCTGACAATCTTATGAATAGCGTGGCTCATTGCGGATGCCATCTGCCACCCGGGGAGATCTGTTTGTATTAAAAACACCATTTTCTGCTAAAAAAATACAAAAACATGAGATTTTGCCATGTAAAAAGCTGTTATTTTCGCTGAGCGTGCAAAATGAAGAAATTCCGTACAAAAATTCCTGATTTAGAAGTTTTTTTGTACGGATTTTGCTATTTTGATGCGATTTTCACCAAAGCAATAGAAAGAGGGCTACGGGGCTGTTTCGCTAACTCCCTGCTTAGTAGGGCAAGCATATTACTGCCCGGAAAGTGATTTTAGAAATCCAAGCGGTATTTTTATCGAAGAATCCATGAAAACGTTCTGACAATTACCGCTTCGGCATAGGATGCTTCCATTCCGGCAGTAAATATCAGTCACTATAAAAGAAAATCACTTCAAACTTACTGCTTCTACAGCACAAAATAGATTTTAGGCGGTAAAATCGGAACATCAAAACAAAAATACCACCCAGGAAGACAACAAAGTCATCCGGGTGGTATTTAACTAACTTTCAATTTACATCAATTCAATAGAAGTAACTTTATATCCCAGCTTCTCCACAGCCTCGCGCAGTTCCTCTTCGGGGATGTCCGCGCCGAGTTTTACGATCGCTTCGCCCTTCTTGAAGCTTGCCTTGGCATTGACCTGGGCCATACCGTTGAGGGCATTCTCAATGCGGTTCTGGCAGTTTGCGCAGGACATTCCTTCGATCTGAAGCTTTTTGGTCGCAACGATAGTGTCTAAGTGCTTCGGCTTGATCTTCACATCTCCGCCTCCACCGCAGCATCCGCCTTCTCCCTTGAAGTGCTTTCTGGATCCCAGTAATGCTGCCACGATCACTATGATCAATATTCCACATATCATATAAGTTCCCATATGTTTCGCTCTCCTTGTTGTTTTCTTTCAAAAAAATAACTATTCAGAACCCCATTCGCAAAATCGCCTCTACGAGGCTTCCTTTTTGCTGCAATATCTGTCAAAATTTCATGCAGATTCGTATTATCCTGCCACCCATATAAATAAAACCGGTGCAGGGTACACACGATCCATCCAGATCTCCTGCCCCCACACCGGTTTTTTACTTATTTCTAATTCCCAACATATTTCTAGCATACCTGTTCCGCACACTCGCACGGTCTGATCGTCACGTTACTCACCCTCTGGTCTACGAGGTATCCACACGACCTGAGTCCCGCCCGGATCACGGAATTCCATTTTTTTGCTGAGAGATGATGTATCGAACCATCATCCAGCTCAATGGTACAGGCATTTTCCATCATGCAATTTTCAGAGTAAGCTACCTTGTACATGTTCTTACGGCTGATAGCACCGATCTCTTCTAACAGGTTGACCATGCGGTATACAGTTGCGACTCCGAGCTTGTCATCCTCTTCCAATGCCCGGTAGAAGATCTCCTTACAGCTGGAGCATTCGTTCTGGAGGATAATATCAATCAGCCGAAGACGCTGTTTTGTAATGCGGCAGCCTTTTTCTTTCAGCTTGGTCAATATGATCTCTCTCTGCATTTTCGTGGTCTGATAGCTTACCTGTTCCTTAGTGTCCACAATGACCTCCGCAGTGGCTGCAATCGCCACCGCACTGAATGGATTTTCCATTCTTTTTGTCTTTTATCATTTTGCGGACAATCAATGCGACTACACCGGCCAGTATCGCCAATACAACTACGGTTCCCATAGACTGCCTCCTTACTCTTATTTTACTTATGCAACCTTCTTGGTGTCAACCTTCAGAGTGGTGCTCTCCTTGTAAGGACGGAAGAGCAGATAAATGAAGCCAATGATCAGAAGGAATGCTACAACAGTTCCAATGCCGAAAGATCCGTTAAGGATCAGGCTGCCGATCTGATATACACACAGGGATACCACGTATGCCAGACCACACTGATATCCGATAGCGATCCAGAACCATCTAGTGTTATTCATCTCACGCTTGATCGCACCCATAGCTGCGAAGCAAGGTGCGCACAGCAGGTTGAATGCCAGGAAAGCATAACCGCTTGCTACGGTGAAGGTAGCGGCCATGTTCGCATATACGGAACCTTCGCCTGCGCTGTAAAGGATACCCATCGTACCTACGATATTCTCCTTAGCTACCAGACCGGTGATGGATGCAACAGTTGCCTGCCAGTTACCGAAGCCCTGAGGGATGAAAATCCATGCCAGGCACTGACCGATCTTGCCCAGGATACTCATATCGATCTCATCCTCAGCCAGCATACGGAAGCCGTCCTCGGTGAATCCGAAATAAGTGGTAAACCATACAACGATGGTGGACAGAAGGATGATGGTACCTGCCTTCTTGATGAAGGACCAGCCACGCTCCCACATGCTGCGCAGTACCGTACCTACGGTAGGCCAGTGGTAAGCGGGAAGCTCCATAACGAAAGGAGCGGGATCGCCCTCGAAGATCTTGGTCTTCTTCAGGATAATACCGGAGCAGATGATTGCTGCGATTCCCAGGAAGTATGCGGAAGGAGCAACCCATGCTGCGCCGCCGAAGATAGCACCTGCTACCATGGCGATGAAAGGAAGCTTAGCACCACAAGGAATAAATGTGGTAGTCATAATCGTCATCTTACGGTCTCTGTCGTTCTCGATGGTACGGGAAGCCATGATACCGGGAACACCACATCCGGAACCGATCAGCATAGGAATGAAGGATTTACCGGACAGACCGAACTTACGGAAGATACGGTCCATGATGAATGCGATACGTGCCATGTAACCACAGGACTCCAGGAATGCCAGGAAGATGAACAGTACCAGCATCTGGGGTACGAAACCAAGCACTGCACCGACACCGGCTACAATACCGTCAAGGATCAGACCTTTCAGCCAGTCGGCACATCCGATCGCATCCAGACCGCTCTCTAACAGTGCGGGTACGCCGGGTACCCAGATGCCGTAGTCTGCGGGATCGGGAGCTTCTGCGCCGTCTGCTGCGTATACATCAACTGCCTCTGCCAGCTCAGCACCGGTGTAAGTAACATCCTCGGTTGCCAGAGTCTCTTCATCTTCCAGGGTGTAATCTGCGGTAGCGGATGCATCGATGCCTGCTGCGAACTCCTGAACAGCTGCTACTGCTGCTGTGGGATCGTAGTCTTCAGACTCGCTGTCGATGACTGCTGCCAGAGCTTCATCACCGTCAGCTTCTACGAATGCGTTGATCACATTCATTGCATCATCATAAGGCTCGGCTGCTTCTTCATAAGCACCGGTTCCGATGGTGAACAGATGCCAGCCATCACCGAATACGCCATCGTTTGCCCAGTCGGTAGCCCAGGTACCAACAGTGGTAACAGATACATAATATACGATGAACATAACAACTGCAAAGATCGGCAGTGCCAGCCATCTGTTGGTCACGATCTTATCAATCTTATCGGAAGTCGTTAACTTCTGGCCTTCCTTCTTGGTGTAGCATTCTTTGATGATAGAGGAAATGTATGTGTATCTCTCGTTGGTGATGATACTCTCTGTGTCATCATCCATAGCCGTTTCCAACTGCTTGATCTCTGCAGATACATCGGGAACGCTCTTCATCTGTGCCTGGATCTTGTCATCCTTCTCTAACAGCTTGATAGCGAAGAATCTCTTCTGTTCCTCGGGAACATCAGTCAGCTTCTTCTCTACGGTCTCGATCACGCTCTCAACCTCAGGCGCAAATTTATGTACCGCAACTGCTGCACTCTTCTTCTGTGCCAGTTCGATTGCCTTTTTGGTAGCGTTCTCGATACCGGTCAGTTTCAGAGCGGAAATCTCAACAACGGGGCAGCCCAGCTTCTCAGAAAGCTTGCCTACGTTAATCTTGTCTCCATTCTTGTTCACGATATCGATCATATTGACAGCCATGACAACGGGGATACCCAGTTCCATCAGCTGTGTGCTCAGATATAAGTTTCTCTCAATGTTGGTACCGTCTACCAGGTTCAGGATCGCATCGGGTCTCTCACCGATCAGGTAGTTACGTGCTACCACTTCCTCCAGAGTATACGGAGACAGGGAATAAATACCGGGTAAGTCCATGATGATCACGTCATCACCGTTACCGCCGTACTGTTTCTTTAATTTACCTTCCTTTTTCTCAACGGTTACGCCGGGCCAGTTACCTACGAACTGATTGGAACCGGTCAGAGCATTGAAAAGTGTCGTTTTACCGCAGTTAGGGTTACCTGCAAGTGCAATCTTAATTGCCATTTTTCTACCTCTTTCCTCTAAAATCATTTAATAACTATTCAGACCCCATTCGCAAAACGCTCTTTCAGAGTTTCCTTTTTGCTCATGTGATTAGCTTTCACTAATTAGTTCCAGCTAACCTTCCTGCTAAAAAAAAGATCATTTACTCAACGCAAATCATCTCAGCGTCTGCCTTACGAAGAGACAGCTCATAGCCTCTGACAGTTACTTCCACGGGATCTCCCAAAGGAGCAACCTTTCTCACATAGATCTCAACACCTTTGGTAATGCCCATGTCCATGATACGTCTCTTGACAGGCCCTTCACCATTCAGTTTGGTTACCTTTACGGTCTGTCCGCAGGGAACTTCCTTCAATGTCTTCATTTTCTCCTCCTATTAACATCTTTTGGTACAGCTGCCCGCTACACCATGATTTTATTGGCCATATCCTTGCCGATGGCTACTCTGGATTCCTTGATATTCACAATCAGGTTGCCTTCGGTCTGGGACACAACTGTCACTTTACCACCTACTACAAATCCGAGGGTCTCCAAAAACTTCTTCGTCTCCTCTTTGCCGCCGATCCTCTGGATCGTGTTCTCTTCACCGGTACCTACCATACTCAGGGGCATCATACACACTTCCTTCCCTTCAATAGTATTGAACTGCTTGTGGTTTCTCATTAGCTCTTAATGAGATTCATTCTCAATTCACGTGGTTAGTATATACTAACCTTTTTTTACTGTCAACATATTTTTTTAATTTTTTTCATAGAAATCTCATAGGAATTGCTTATTGATATTTTTTCTCATTAAGTTGAAATCTTGCATTTCCTACCCTTTTCTGCTATTCTTATTGTAATGCCTGCGGATGGTTAAGTTTCCACATGTAGAGCAGGTATTTTGGTTCAAAATGCTATGTATGGGAAGGGTATGGTCATTACATGAAAATACAGGAATCTGCTGAGAATTATCTGGAAACGATCTTAGTGCTGAAGAAAAAGAACGGTGTTGTCCGTTCCATTGATATTGCCAACGATCTGGGTGTGTCCAAGCCCAGCGTCAGCGTAGCTATGAAGAATCTCCGCAATGGGGAATATATTGAAATGGACAAGGAAGGCTACATCACCCTGCTGGATAAGGGGCGGGAAATCGCAGAGAAAATCTATGAACGTCACACATTTCTTACGGACTGGCTGACTTCCATCGGTGTGGATCCCACTGTGGCTGCCGAAGATGCCTGCCGGATTGAGCATGTGATCAGTGCAGAGACTTTCTCCGCCATGAAAAAGACATTGAAGACGAAATAGAACTCACAGTGAATCATTGCATGTTATTTGAAAGCAAGAACTCCCGACGCAATATTGAATATTGCTCCGGGAGTTTTGCTATTATCATAAGCTCATTACCTGCGCTCATTAAATCTTAATTGTCACCCATTTTCCCTGTCGGAACCGAATCGACGCGAACAGGAATCTAGATACCTGATCCGCTAGAATGCCCATCCAGATACCGGTCATTCCCAGTCCCAGAGTAAACCCGAAAATATAGGATGCCGCCGTACGGATCAGAGTAACGCTGATCGTAGAAGCCACTGCCGTGTATGCCGTATCTCCCGCACCGCGCAGGCAGCCCATGTAGATGACCTGAGACACCTGGAACAGAACAATAATACAAATACAATGAATAATATTCACACCGTATGCAATAATATTTTCCTCTCTAAAGAACATCCGGTAGATGGTCTCCCCACCGAAGAAATAGATAACCGCCAGTGCAACAGAGATTCCCAGACCAATACGTCTACAGATGGCTCCGTAGCTTTTCGCTTTCTCCGGATCACGTTCTCCCAGACTCCGGCCGATCAACGCTACCGCCGCTACCTGCATACCGTCACCGAATGAAAACGTCAGACCGAGGATATTCATGCCTACCTGATGTGCCGCCATAGCTTCCGTACCCATTTTCGCAGCCATCATAGCGGTAGACATAAAACCGATACGCATCAATACCTGCTCGATAAACACGGAATAACCGACTTTGATGATCTCCAACAGCGGTTCCAACCGCAGTCTGATGTGATGTTCGATCATATACGGAATACTGATAAATCCTTCTTTCGGACAGATCGAGATGATGCTCATCACGCATGCCACTACCGTACCGAATACCGTAGCAATGGCGGCTCCGGTGATTCCCAGTGCCGGGAATCCGAAATGGCCGTTGATCAGCAGGTAATTGCCGCAGATATTCACCAGATTGGAGATCAGGTTCGTCCTAAGGGCGATCATCGTATTGCCCGCGCCGCGCTGTGCCGCATTGATTCCCATGGACAATACGTTGAAGATCATGCCACCCATGATGATCCGGTAGTATCTCGCCGCCATGGCATGCGTGTCCTCACTCGATCCGCAGAATTCAATGATCTGATCCGCGAATCCCACCGTCAGTGCACTGATGATCACCGCTGCCACAATGCAAAAGCAGATCGTCATCACCAGAATCTCGTTGGCCGCCTGCTGCCTCTTCTCTCCAAAACGTCTCGCCACCAGGGCGGAGATTGCCACATTCGCTGCAATGAACAGTGCTAGCCCCAGGAACTTCGGCTGTGTGGTCAGCCCTACCGCTGCCACCGCATTGGCTCCGAGCGTACTCACCATAAAAGTATCCACCATACCCGCCAGTGCGATAAAAAAGGATTCACAGACCGCCGGCCACGCCAGCCGGATCGCTTCTTTTGTCAGGGAACCCTGTGTTTGTTCTGTGCTCATATCTATGTTACCTATTACCTTTTCTTGAATATTTCCTGTTTCTGATAGTCATAATGCTTTATTACACTCTTAATCATACACCAAAACCTCCGTTTGCCGATAGTCCCAAATTTTTGTCCTCATTTTATAGCCAGACACATAATTTTTATCTCATTTTCATACAATACTAATCAGACCATACACGGATATTGACACATGCAAAATCGTATTTTCAAAGGAGGCTCCCATGCAACTCTCCGACAAATTTCACAATATTCACTGGAAAAACCTCATCACTGCCGTTGCCATCCCTCTGGCGGTAGGCGGACTATCCGCCTGGATCACCAAAGACGGCATGAAAGCCTTTGAAGCAGTGAGTCAGCCTCCACTGACGCCGCCCATGTGGCTCTTCCCGGTGGTGTGGAGCATCCTGTTCGTCCTCATGGGAATCGCCTCTTATCTCGTTGTCATGCAAAAAGGTGAGGACACGAAAGCCCTCACCCTGTATGCTGTACAGCTTATCTTTAATTTTTTCTGGTCCATCTGGTTCTTCAACCTGGGATGGTATCTTTTCGCCTTTTTGTGGCTGGTCGCTCTGTGGATCCTGATCCTCGCCACTACCGTTGCCTTTTACCGTATCTCGAAGCCTGCTGCATGGCTGATGCTGCCTTATCTGGTGTGGGTTGCGTTCGCGGGGTATCTGAATCTGGGGGTGTGGTGGCTGAACCGGTGAAAAAGTTTTCAAAAAAGCTAAACACTGTTTCACTTATTTAATTTGATTGCAAAAGACTATCTTATAAACGCACGCGTGCGTTTATCGTGCGTTTATTTAATCATTTCATAATGCGCTGATCTGCCATTGCCGATTGTAATCTATTTCTGCACCAGGCTGGTGCAGCTTTCTCCAAATGAACTTAACAGCATGGATTCTTAATTATTTCGCAACAGCCTTGACGTTTACATATCTATACATCCCCCTGAAATGCCGGACACATTCTTTCGATTTCCCCACGGCTGATTCCATATTTTCCGGCAAGTGACCGCCAATTATCTGCTACCGTTTTTCTAATGGCTGTGACATTTTTCTTCGCCTGTTCTGTTGATATCTCATAGTATGGCGCTGCCTCTATTGCCAAATCAAAATCTATCGCAGAATTATCTTCGTCCACATTCAGTGATAAAAATTCTCCATAAATATCCGGATTCACATCATACATCGGAGAAAGTACCCACCCTTTCTCCTCCAGAATAAATCCATGATTTCTAAAATGATCGTCTGTATTGGACACTGCCATGCTAAACACAATACGCTTCCACAATTCCTGTATATCTTTTTTAGGTGTTGCTCCGTTTGCTTTCAGAAAAGAAACTATTTCAAGATAGCTACTTCCGTCCGCTGCGTTTGCACCATCCTTTTTACCAAGCATAGTCATTGCTGAAGAAAAGTGAATTCTTCGGCTTTCTATTCTGTCAAATCGCTTTACAAGAAATGTCGTTCCCAATCTGGAAAATTTTTCAGCTTTTGCCTCCGGAACATTAAGTCCACACATAACAGCCAGTTCATGTACTACCATTTCCCATGCCCCGGAATTAAAATCATCATTTTTAGACGGAAATTTGGCAATCCAAAGTGAGCCATCCGTCGCCAGCACAGAGGCTTTGGGTCTCGCCCCTCCCAAAGAAGATCCGGGAGCAAGTAATTGCTTTAACCATTTCTCATTCAGCCCCTTTTCATCATTTTCAAACGCAATCGATGCCTGTTCGAGTTCTCTTAATGACGTCCACGGTGGTGTTGCAAATTCCCTGTCATTGGACAAGAATTCACCTTCCAACTCCGTTTTAAAACGCAATCCGCCCATTCTTGCTTCATCATACACTCCCAGAAGATAATCACTGTCTAAAAGCTTTCTAGGTTTTTCACCTGCATTTTTGGCACGCAATTCCTCTCTGCGTTTCATCAGACGCTGTCCCCATCTATCAGGGCAGGAATCGGCAAATACTCCGAATATCTTCTTATCATCGTGAATATATTGCCTTCCCTTATACATCTGTAAATCGGGATCTAATATCATATTTCCCTTTTCCAGCCATTTCTGATCATACTCAAAAGAGTAAAATTCCTTTCCTCTCGTCTGCGAAACATAGATTGTACCTATAATTTCTTCGTGATAAGGCTGAAAATCAGCAAAAACAAAAATCTTTTTTTCTTTATCCACTCCCTATCCCCTCCTGGGTGCGCGCTGTCTTACAGGCAAATCAAGATCCTGTAATTTCCGTCCCAATTCATCATCTTTAGCAACAAGCAGTAAATCCTTATCCATATAATTCAATGCATGAAGCACAGCCGCATAGCACCCCATTGCCACAGAAGGTGAGCCTTTTTCTATGGATACTAAAGTAGCTCTGCTGATTCCTGCTCTTTCCGCAACCAATTCCGACGTCAATTTTCTGCGCAGCCTTGCATACTTTATCTGTAGTCCCATTTGCTCAAGTATTTTTTCTGTTTCAGGCAACAACACTATTGTTTTTTTCGGCATAATCCCATCTCCTTATGTAAATATTATTAAACATTTATATCTACTTTGTCAAATTTTATTTACACTATTGAAAAATATCTCTGTCACGGATCCGACAGAGATATTATATAGTATGCCTATTACTCCGTTATCCTATAACGAATAACATACTGTCAAATATTACGCACAGCAATCTGTTAGCTACTCCCCATTATTTTGTAGAAATTAATTAGATTCAACTTCCTGTGCTACATCCGCTGCCTGAGTCTCCGGCTCGGTATCGGCGATTTCAATCTGATCTGCCAAGTCCATGCAGTCTATATAATGATCTCCTATCCGGAACGCATAGAAACTTCTGTAATCCGAGGTCATAGGGTCTGTATCCTGATGCTTTCCGGCATTATTATCCTGAAAATATTTCGGAAGGTAATCAGCCTGCATATGTATGTCCTTTGCGTCCATGTTCTGCAGATAAACATAAATAATGGTATTACTGTCGTCTAGCGTGATGGCATATTCATATCGGTCGATCCAATTTGCCATTGCCACATACGCAACGCTGCAATAATTTTCTTCATCCTGATAGAGCATATTCGTCTGATCCTGATAAGAAAATTCCAAATTCCGCAGACGCTCTGTTTCTGCCTCATACTGTTCCCTGGTATATTGATTTTCCAAATAGATCTGGCAGGTTGCGGCAAATATTTCATCACGGGTCTGATAATAAAAATCTTGTGAAACGGTATCCATATCTGCGGAAGGAAACACCGCTAACGGGCTGTATACTCCTCCCTTTCCTTCTAATTTGTGGTATGCTTCTCCCTCCCGGGAAGTGATTCTTGTCCCATAAATAAAATGATAGCATACGTAAGACAAAATTATCCCCAGCACAATCACTACTGCCACAACCACAAATACTACTTTCTGCTTTTTGGTCATTTTTTGTTCCTCCCCCAATTATCTTCTATTTTCTTCTCTCACAATATTTTCTTCCGTAAATGAAAAATACGGAATCTCCAGCTCTTTAGCATTACCTTCGTTTGCATTCAGCTATTCCATATAGTCCGTCTCATCGCCTTACATATTTTCAAAAAATTTCTAATCCTCTACAATCTCTTCTCCATAATCATAGATAGGCATCTGACCGGAAACATAAACATCAACATTATAGATTTCACCGGTCGCTTCCCCCGGTATGCCGAATTCATGGAAACATTCTCCTAAAGCATAACGATAAATGGTATATCTCTCTTTGCCTATATAAGTATGTTTTTCATAAGAATCTCCATATTGTTCGACCATTTGAGAATAAGTATTTCCGGAATATATGCCTCTCGAGGTATGTGCAAATGTTTCATTACTGCTGATTCTTATTCTGACACATTCTTTTTCAAGAAAATAAACTTGTATAAATTGAACTTCCCCATCACCTACGTTATAATAATAATTATATTTTTTGTTATCCGAATCCTCAACCTTTTCATACAACAGCCCCATCTCATCCAGCTTCCCCAATATTTCCTGCTCACCTTCATATAAGGAAACTGAAAAATCCCCTATATTGATAATGACATCCATATCTGGCTGTGCATTTTTTGCATTCGGCATTTCATCAATTTTATTCCTTATAGCCGCTGCTGTTTCTTCTATACTTTTTTCTCCGTTAAAATAATACAAAGCCTCTGCCTGCGTAATCCCTATTAAAGGAAGGTCACTGCGCTGCATTACCTTCGTATTATTTATCATCTCCCTTACATCCTGTATATCCTCATCTTGTGCCGCATAAACATTTTCATAGGTACTGCCAATTTCGTATGTCAGAATAGGAAGTTTCTCTCTTTTTCCATCCGATGTCTGATAATATTCCTGCTTTCTGCTATCACTAAGCTGTTGATCCAGCACATCTTGCAATATTGAGAAATTCCAATTGGGAGCAATCGTTTTCTGTCCTTCCTCAGTAAAATAGCTTTCCACAAACTTCCATGCTTCTTCTTTGTGCGTGCTTTGACTGTTAATGGCGAAACAGTTGTCAAAAATAAATATTCTTCCCTTTCCCTCTGCTCCCGGAAATCCTGTATAGACTGCATCCTCACCCCATACGGATTTTTTATATAAATATTGTTGCATGTCACCTATGCACTCAAGATTGAATGGAATTTTTCCTTCCCGCATCAAAAGGTCATTCGTTTGAAACATCGCCTGTTGCGGTAATTGTTCTGCAATTTTTATATATTGTTCCAATCTGTTATCTTCCGTTTCCCCGGAATATCCTCCGCAGATTGCCCCTTCCTGTAAAAATAAATCCCGTGAAATCATAGGATCCTCTTCACATTCCCGAACGGCCCGCAAGGCTTCCTCGAAGGTAAAATTTTCTTTGTTACTGCACCATTTTTCTTTTGTTATCAATGTATATAACACAAAATTCGTTGGCAACATATACAAGCCACCATCCGCTGTCAAAACCTGATACGCGGAATCAACGATGTCCTCTTCCCCAATCACATCACTTTTCTCCAGATAGGGAATAAGATTCTCTATTGCGCCCTTTTCTCTAAGCACTTCCACATCCATCTCATCTGTCGAAAAACTAATGATATCAGGTCCTTTTCCTGTCAAAATATCATCATACAAACGACTAATTCCGTCGCTTATATTTTCTTCGTAATAATCATGTATTGTGATTGTTATTCCGTCATTTTTACTATTAAAATCTGCTATTGCTTCCTGTAATGTCGACGCTCCCCCGATATCTCCAAGTATAATCTCCGTTTCAGGTTCTTCCGGCACAATTGTAGCAGTCTCTTTCTCCCACGCAGATGTTTCCGTCCCGGTGTCTATTTCTCCGCATCCCATTAACATCAAAGATGATACTGTACCTACAAGCAATAATGCTATTGTTTTAAAAGTATTCATTCGTAATCCCCTCGCACGTCATCCCAATATCATTCTTTTTCCAACAGGTAAAAAGCACAATCCATCGTAAGAATAACAAACTGCTTATCGCTGGAAAGCATTATGTCTACTGCCGGAGACTTCCCCTTTATTCCATCTCTTGTGCCCCTTATTTTTAAATCCTGTAATTCATCATAATTCAGAATCCAATCATATAGTTCCGGATCGTCTTTTATAGCTTCCTTTACATAATAGATTAAATTACGCTCTTTTATCGGAGATACCTCATAAGAAGGTTCTAAAATCTCGCATTGATAACGTTCATATTTTTCAAGCCCTTCACTGGAAAATACATCTTCATTTATCACAATATGATTGCCTATGATATCATGTCCTTCCGGATAATTCGTATAATCGTTTTGTACGTGTGTAAAGCCAAGCAATTTCGTAACTTTCCACTCACCAAAAAGCAATTCTTTGATCTCATCCATGGATAATTCGTCCACACTGCCATCTGCCGTTTCCGAATCTGGCTCTATCGTTTCTTCCGCATTCAGGTTTTCCGATTCTGTCTCGAGCATATTACTAATTCCGATAATTGATAGTTTCCAAGGTCCTGTTCCTTTATAAACATTGTCAAACCAGATTTGTCCATCCCCCATCATCACCCCTTGCCAATTACAAAACATTTTTCGGCATGTTTCAGCACGAATAGCCTCTACAAATTCTTGATTCAGCTTTCCATCAATATCTAGTTTTAAAAAATCTTCACGATTAGTAACCGTAGTTCCATTTATTACAATAGGATATGAAATCTTCTCAGATAACGCATCCCAATCATGCTTTAAAATATCATTTTTAATCTCTTCAGCAAATTGCTCCTCTGCTGTTACTCCTGTAGATGTCATATAATAATCTTCTTCTGTTTCGCTGCTTTGAATGCTTTCATCACTTTCACGTACTTCATAGTCTTCTGTATCACTCATGGCAGGCATCTTTTTTTCTTCAGGTATACTGTCTATATGCTGATTTTTCATCAAAAATATGTAAGACAAAATCATCCCCAGCACAATCACTGCTGCCACAACCGCAAATACTACTTTCTGCTTTTTGGTCATCTTTTCGTTCATTTTCCTTACCTGAATTCTCCTCCCACAAGCATTCACACAAACGATATTTTTATCACAATTTCATTAACTGATACTAATTATTTTGATATTTTCAATTTAAAATATCTCAATCACATAATCATAGCTATAGGTATGCACATACAACCGGTCATCCTTCACTGCCATGAGGTCCGGCATCTTTTTCAGTGGCAGTCGGTCGATCACTTCTCCGGTGTTTTTATCCAGCTGATAGAGATAATCATCCTCTGCGGTAAAGCCATAACCGCAGAAGATCACGTCCCCTTTCACGAGAAAGTTCATGCTGTTGTAGGTCTGGTCTGCACTTCGCCACAGCAGCTTCTCATTTTCCAGATCGTAGGCAAACATAAAGCAGCTGTCCGGCTGGGCATAGCCGTTCATTACCGATGCCCCATAGAAGATCCCGTTCTCAAGGCAGGCGTTATTACCATTGACGTACCATTTGTCTGTCGGATATTCCAGTACATACAGGCAGTTCTCGCCATCAAAAATGCTGAGTTTTCCATCGTCCCACTGGTAAGTGTAATTCTCATCATAGAAGCAGTCCCAATTTTCTCCGATCATGGGAAGGGAAACGTCTTCCGATGCATTGTACCATTCATCCGCAAAAGTAATATTGTTATACGTCTCGGAAAGGATTTCCAGGGAATAGGGCTGTGCGGGTGTCCCCTCCGGGTGAAATTCCGCGATTCCGGTGAAGTCTATGGTAATTTCTTTGGGAGCAACCGGATTTTCCTGTGCTGTGGTTTCCTGCGGAACCTCTGTCGTAACAGAAGCTGTCTCTGTGAAAGTCTCCGCAGATGTCTCTGCCACCGGCTCTGTCGGCTGCTTCTCCGCCGTCGTATTCTCCAAAGCACTCGTTTCCCCAGCGCCACATCCCGTCAACAGACAGGCAGTCAGCGCTAAAATGCTCAATTTATATTTTTCACTCATAATTGATCCTCTTTTCCATAATCAGTATGTTATTACTTTATTTCCTCTAAAAAAGAAGGCTCTGCCGATATAGCAGAGCCTTTGACATTTTCTTTCAAGACCTACGGTCTCTAGCCAGATTGTGGTAAATGTCAAACCCTTATAAAGCTCATAAGGCACTGCTCTCTGGCACAACACCTTACTTCTGCGCTTGGCAGGCACTCAAGTTGCCTATCGTTAATGTCATATTAACTACCCACAAAAAATATGTCAATCAAAATGCCTAATTTCATAAAGAATTAATATTTTGTATTTGCTGTGGGTTACGTTCACGAGGCATCTGAATCTTGGGGTATGGTGGCTGAATTCCAGGTAATCAGCCGCAATCTTTCCATTCCGGAGGTATTCGGCGCATGTAATGCCAATAAACGTCTCCCTGAAAAGTCTTCAAACAACATTCCATGACCTCCAAATGGACATGTTGGTTCCGGATTTTGTCTCCACGGTCCCCGAATGCTTCCACTCAGGCTATAAGCGGTGCCTAACGCATAACCCTCTTGTGCAAAGCTTGACCAAAGCATTTTCAATACTCCATTTTCATGAAATAGGAACGGTCCATCTGTGACATAATTTTCTCCTTCCGCCTGCACCACATCCCCGGTATCCGGTACGCTCCACGATGCATCTGTTGCATGAAACAATACCACCGGATCGCCCTTTGCAGCAGTTAAATCTTCTGTTAATTCCACTGCGCAGATAGCACCATCATGAATTTGTGTCCACTCATGGGAGAATATCAAGCACGGTATCCCATTCTCTACATACAGAGTTCCATCCAGGCAATCCCATTCAGCCGGCGTGACAGGTTTGTCAGAAATAGCGGTGTATGGTCCTATAATGTTCTCCGACCGGAATATCTGCACACCTCTGTGATGCCCTTCTGCATAAAAACTGGCAATCAAATACCATTTTCCAAGATACTTATGCACCTCCGGTGCCCAAAAGTTCTTATTTGCCCAAAAGTTTTGCGGTGGTCTGAATGCATATCCTTCCTCCACCCATTCTTCTAGGTTCTCACTGCGATAGACCTTGAACCCCTCTCCTTCTCCATTCCATGGATCCGAATCCGTCGTGCCAAACAAAAAGTACTGATTCGTTTCCTTATCTGCCACAATATACGGATCCCGTATTCTAATGTCGGTGTTCCTCATAATCCGTACCTCCTATGTTTTCTTAATCTCTACAAATTCCATCCTTTCCATGTGCTGTCCGCAGTTTTCAAGATCACCTCCCTGAAAACACAAATTTCTGATCTTATGCTCTTCAGAAAACCCTCTCAGATATATGCTGTAATTTTCCGGCAACATAATATCTTTAAACAGAATATCCTCTACCTGACCTGCTCGTTCATCGGAAGACCATTTATCTCTTGTAATTACACAGCAAATTGCGTAATTACTTTCCTGTCGGATACGAATATTACGAAATACAATGTGATGTACTTTTGCAGCATCGCAGATATATACTGCAAGTGCTCCTACTTCCGTTGTCCAATCCGCCATGCTGTGCAGCACATCACAATCTTCAAATATTGCATTATATATATCATGCCTGGATTCTCCGGCTACACCGAAAGCGCGAACCTTATCATTCCATACAATGCATTTTCGCACTGTAATATCATGTGTCTCCACCTGCTTTGTAAGCGCCATGCTTTTCAAACAGATTGCATCATCTCCTGTCCGCAGGAAACAACTCTCAATCAACGCATTCTGCGTATCCACAAGATCAATTCCATCACTGTTCTCCCGATATGCCAACAATCGCGCCCGGTTCACATGAACATTCCTGCAGCCGAAAAACGAAAGCGTCCAGTGCGCTGCACCTATAAATATAACATCTTCAATTTCTATATTTTCACAGTCGCAGAAGACCATGCTTCTCCGTGCATGCCAATCCAATACTGTCAGGTCTATTATTCCTGCACCGCAAATCCGGATATTTTTCTGTTCCTTCGCATAAATAAAGTCCTGATAATTCGTTTTTCCTGCCCAATCATTTTCCACCAGTATTTCATCTGTTTCATCCGGCTGTATCGGTGTCAGAATCGCTCCCGGTGCCAGCACAACTGTCTGTCCGCTTTGCAACTCCAACGTGCGAATTTTGTGAATTCCCGGTTCAAAATACAGTACTTCCGGATCTTCCGGATTATCAATATTCTTAAATTCCGCCCGGAAAATTGCCAGAGGATGCTGATAGCCTTTATTTATCTCAATCATCAAATTGGCAGACTCTGTATCAGCAAAATGAATTTTGTGGTTCTCCACTGTTGCAGCAATATGTAAATTTTCTGGCAGAATCTCTGCGTCCCATACCGGAACCAGTGATTCTGCTGTAAAGTCTCTACTGCCCCACGGAATCACCACAAAACTCTGTGGTCCCCCATGTGTAACCGGCGTATCATATACCGGCAGTTCCTCTTCTTCACTATAAAATTTCCAGTATGAAGACCTTACAATCCCTGTAGGATACGCCCCGTGAGGATCTGCCCCCTGTAGACGATATTTGCATCGGTCCTTTGCCTGTTGTAGTTTTTCCTGCTGTTCGGACGCTATTTTCACACCGTCACCCCTTTACTGCACCGGATGTCATTCCAGACATGATCTGTTTCTGTGCACAGAAATACACAATAATCACCGGCAGGGAAACAATCACAACATCCGTGAACACCAGATTCCAATCCGAACTGTGCGTACTGAAAAAATTATAAATCGTAAGCGGTAACGTGTAATTCTCTGAAGTATTCAGGAAGTAAATAGTTGTTCCGAAATCATTCCAGATATTCATAAAAGTCAATATAAACAATGTCACCGTCATGGGTTTCATCAGCTGGAAAATAACCCGGAAAAACAATGTCCATGTACTACAGCCGTCCAAAATGGCAGCCTCGTCAATATCCCTGGGGATCGACTTCAATGCTCCGATATACAGAAAAATTCCGAGTGGCAGGTTGGCTGCTGTCAGCACTGCTGCCGCTCCGATAAATGTCTTTAAGTGCAGATAATTACACAACATATAAGTCGGAATAATCTGTCCCGGAATGATAAGTCCTATCACAAAAAACGTAATGATCTTCTGACTTACTTTTGTATTTCGTCTCTGTAATACAAATGCTGCCAATGCAGAAAACAGAACAATCAAAAGCACTGACAGTAATGTCACGATGCAACTGTTTCTGAATGCATGCACCACACCGGTCTCCATAACTGCACGATAATTTTCAATAATGTTCCACTGTTTTGGCAATGCCAGTCCCATCTGTGCCGCTTCTTTTTTATTTTTAAAAGAATTCAGTACAATCATTGCAAAGGGGACCAGCATTAACAGACTTAATGCAAAGCCAAACAAAGTTCGTAGAATGTGAGTATGCTTTTTTGCAGGCGTTCTCATACTTCCACCTCCTTACGGGAGATAAAGCGGTTCGTCGGCAGTGCAATCAGCAATACAAAGAATGTCAGAATCATGCTGGCTGCACATCCCCGTCCATAGCTGCCACTGCTGAAAGAGGAATAAATCAGCGTTCCGAACACGCTGGTCGCATTACCGGGACCGCCATTCGTCAGTGACTGTACGATATCAAAAACTTTTAATCCACCTACTACGCTGATAACGACCGCATTATTCAACGCGGGCATGATCAGAGGTATTGTCACAGACCGAAGCTGCTGCCAGTAGGTCGCGCCATCCAGCTGTGCTGCCTCATAATAGGTCTTGTCAATAGATTGCAGTCCTGCCAGGAAAATAACCATGGTGTACCCAGTCCATTTCCATATTTCTACAAACGCGCAGGAGAAAATGGCAATCTTCGCATCTGTAAGCCAGTTGTGCATTAGCATATCCAGCCCCATCGCACTCAATGTCTGGTTGATTAATCCGGAAGGATGCATCATAGACCGGAACACCAGTCCCACAGCAACGTTATTCAGTACCGCCGGAAGGAAGAAAACTGTTCTCATATAGTTCACGCCATGAAAACGTTGATTCACCAGCAGCGCTAATGCCATTCCGAAGATTACTTTTCCTAAAGTCGTTACCGCTGCAAACAGTAACGTATTCTTGATAGCAATGCTGAAATAAGGATTCCGCAATACCGTTGCATAGTTTTCAAGGCCTGCAAATGTAATCGTGGATAATTTAAAAGATTTTACATTAAAAAACGATAACAGCAGACCTGACAGTGCAGGCAAAACAAACAGCAGTGCATAAACCAGCAATGCAGGCAGCATAAGATAATAAGCATATGGACTCTTCAAATGTCCTCGTAATTTTTTCGTCTGTCCCAAGAGTTTTCTCCTTATATTGTCCATGTTTTATAAAAAATGTTTTATAAAAATAACTGGAGTGCAAGCACTCCAGTTATCCATTCTCATCCAATGTTATCTGGCTCTAATTCCAGTTAGGATCATTGGCTGCTTTTGCATTATCTGCGGTATCACTGTCTAACAGGCTGATGACCTGATCAATATCCATACCACCTGCCAGATAATCCTGTACATGGATATGATAATCACCATAGCCATATACATTACCGTTCTGCCATACTTCCATGCTGTTTCCTTTCAGCATCTCATCATAAAGAGTCTGATATGCTTCCGGAAGTTCACAACTTACTTTCTGATTCAGGTAGATTCCGGGCTGTGCTGTAGCATAAATCTGCTGAGCGGTAGAAGAAGCCAGGAAATTCAGCACTTTTTCACCTAATTCCTGATCCTTGCATGCAGAAGTCATAACAACGGAACCGGGCATGGAAGAGCAGGTATAATTCTTCTCATACAAAGGTAAGATAAAGGATCCAATCTTGTCTGCGGATTCCGGATACTTGCTGGCAATCTCATCATATACCCAGGTACCATTGCAATACATACCAGCGGTACCTTCTGCCAGTGCAGTCTGTGCCATATCATAGGTATCTGACAGGAAGCTGCTGTTAACATATCCCTTGTCTACCATTTCTTTGGACATAATGATTGCATCTTTAAAATTTGTGGCATCGGAATAATGACGTTTATTCGTATTCATTTCATTCCAAAATTCTGTATAAGAAAGTCCGCTTTCCACAACATCTTCGTTGAATCCAAAGTGTGTGATGCACTGCAGTGTCCAGGTATCTGCTCCGGAATAATATAAAGGTGTCACACCGATTGCTTTCAGCTTTTCACAGCAATCAAGGAACTCGTCCCATGTAGTGGGTGCTTTTTCAATTCCCGCTTCCGCAAATACATCCTTATTGTAGAAAATACCTACCAGTGAAGTAGAATCCATAGGAACTGCATAAAGCTGTCCGTTATAAATATAATGTCCTTCCTCTAGCTGATCCTGACTGTATTCAGACATATCTACATTTTCGAGAGGGACGATCTGATCCAATACGCCGGCATTGTGATCCAGCCACTTCGGTCCATAGGTTTGTAACAGGTCCGGGAGATCACCGGTTGCAAACTTAGCTCTTACAAGTTCTTCACCTTCGCCGCCTCCTGCGATAATGTCAATCTTTAATCGGAAGCCCAAATCATCGGCGTTCTGATCAATATAATCTGACAGTGCCTCCCAACCGGATTTATACCAGTCGGTGAAAGTCAACATGGTGACGGTAGGCACCTCTGTATCCGTTTTTGCCTGCTCCGTCTTTGTCTCTGTTCCTGCGGGCTGTGTACTTTCCGATGTAACTGCATCCTGAGTGTTTCCACATGCTGCAAGAGATGTTACCATCATAGTTGCCAGTGCTAATGCTATACCCTTTTTCATGATAATCCTCCTTGTAAAAATATATTTGAGTGGTTCCTCATGATTTGATTATAGTGGAGTGAGTACTTATCAAAATTGGATTCTTTTGTGAAAAAATTGTACTTTTTATTCCTCTGTCTTCCGATATTCCTTCGGTGTCATCCCTGTATACCGTTTAAATATTCTGGCAAAATACGCATCGTCCTGAAATCCGGTCATACGTGCGATCTCTTTATTGCTGTACCTGTTCTCTTTTAGCAGTTCCTTCGCTTTTTCAATCCGGTAAGCACACAGGAAATCCGAAAACCCTATATTCAGATCCTCCTTAAACAACCTGCTCAGATAAGAAGCACTGATTCCTATGGCATCCGCAACGGTACTTTGGGATATCTCCTGCGCATATTTTCTGTGAATGATACCAATTGCCTGTTCCACATAAGGAGATTCGGGGCTTTGTGCATGACTCTGTGCAGCTTCAAAAGCATTTTTCATAATACTCTGAAACCATTTCTCAGCTTCCTGCAAATTCTTAAAGCTCCGAAAAATCTGTTGTGGATTCACAGGATCAAAAAATCTGTTCAGATCAATATCTCTCTCAATCCATGCACGTTTCAATGTACTCAATAAATCCAAAAAGAAATTCTGTAAAGAATCTACTGTCGGCTGCATTGTTCCCAACTGTTTGAATATATCATTCAACAGCTCTTCCGCCCCTTCCCGGTTATTCTGGCGGATTGCAGATACCATCCGTCCTTCCCGTGCTGCATCAAATACAGATAATATATCTAACGGGGCTGCTCTTTTCTGCGGTCCGACAGCCTCCGGAAAAAAGCGATTTTCGTACACTTTTTCCGCTCCAAGATAAGATTGCGGGATGTTCAGTATTGATTCTGCAACTTCTCCCTCATATAAACTAACTTCCAAATTCAGATAGGTTTTCAGACAACTGCTGATTCTTGTCTGTACTTCCCGAAAAAGTTCACTCCTTGCCAGATAACTATAAATATTTTCATAATCCATCATAAAAACATATTTCTCGTCCGAAACATGACAGCAGATTCCCATCCGATAATCCTGCAAAATCTCATCAATAATATTTAAAATTGCATACTCCCGCAGATAGGAAGAAATTACATTTTCTTTCCTTGGCTGAACCATTATAATGACCGCAGATACATTTTTCATAGCGATTTTTCGTCCCAGCACACCGGAGCGAAACCTGATCTCCTCTTCGCTGTGATAACACCCGGAAAAAAGATTCATCATAAAATTCCTCCGAAGTGCCACCTGATTGTCCGCGGTAATGGAATCCTCACCTTTCCCAGAATTCTTCCCCGTTTCTTCTGCTCTGGACAATACCTGCACTAATACCTTTTCATCCAGTTCATGTTTTAAGATATAATCAATTGCTCCGTTTTTTAATGCCTGTCGCACATAATCTAGGTCATCGTAGCCGCTCAGCATGATCATTGAGATCTCAGGATGTTCCCTTTTAACTTCTTTCTGCAATTCAAGACCATCCATCTGTGGCATTTTAATATCTGATATGATAACATCCGGCTCTGTCATCTCTATCTGATGTAACGCCTGATCCCCATCTGCTGCCTCTGCTATTATCATATATCCTGCATTTCTGCACTTTTCTGATGTCTCAAGCAATCTTTTCAGATTTGTCCTTACAAGAAAATCATCATCTACAATCATTATTCTCATCGTATTTTTCCTCCTCATCCTGACTGCTCCTGGGAAGAATGATTTCCACGGACGTCAGCAGATTCTCTCCAGATACAATCCGCATTTCCGCTTTTTCTCCATATAACAGATTCAATCGTCTCGATATATTCTGCAAGCCGATATGTTTCGATGCGCCTCCGCAATAATGCTGCTGGCACAATAATTCCGGTGGAAATTCCGGTCCGCTGTTCCGTACCAGTATATGAAGTTCCTCCTCTTCTCCATATACCCTGATCTGTACCATACCTACCGACTGTTCCTTCGAGATTCCATGCTGCAATGCATTTTCCACGATTGGCTGTATCAGCAGTTTTGGCAATACACATCCTTTTACCGAATCTTCAATGGAAATACTATAGGTCAGTTTCCCGACATATCTATACTGCTGGATATCCAGATAATCCTGTAAATATTTTTCCTCCTCGGCAATACTGATAAATTTCCGAGCATCCAAATTCAAATGAAGCATTCTCGATAACGCATCTGAAACTGTCTGGATATTCTCTACCCCCTGCATAATAGATAACACCTTTATAGTATGCAATGTATTATACAAAAAATGGGGATTGATCTGTATGGACAACATTTCAATCTCAGAAATTCTCTTTTCTTCCTCCACCTTGCGAATATTTGTAATCAGATCCCTGATTCTCTCCAACATAGTCCGAATCTGTTGATATAAAATTCCTACCTCATCCCTACGTTTAATAGATATCGGCAATTCCAAGCAGTCATCACCAATCTTTTCCACTGCTCCCGTCAGTTTGCGAAGATCTTTTGTCAGATAATAAGAGACTACAAAAGCAATTAAAGCAAACACAATGACAAATAAGATCACCATAACCGTCATCTGATTCCTAACCTGCAAAAAACCGGCGAGAACTGTACTCTGCTGTACCACACCTACGATTTGCCACGGTGCAACTTCCGAAGTAGTATAAACAACCAGCCAGGTCACCCCGCCCTGTCTTTTTGTGAAAGTTCCATCTCCTTCCGGTATGGAATCACAGAAATCCGATACATTTAAGAAATTCGTTTCTTCCGGACTGTACACAGTCTCTTTGGTATCTCTGTCAAATACATAAAGTGAATATCCTTTCATTTCCCGGATATCAAATATCGTCTCCAACAAGCTGCTCTTGATGTCAGCTTTGATAACTCCCACGATCCGGCTCCCATAAAATACAGGACGAACAATTGAAAATACATAGCTGTTTTTGGGAGACGGCTGTTTTTCTGTATACGCCCGTGGTGTCAGATACACTACGTCTTTCTCTCCGTTTTTTATGCTCTCGAACCATTCCGTATCCGCCACTTCATCATAGGGTGTCGTAATTCCATAGGTACAGGTTCTTCCATCCAGTCCATAGATTGCCATTCCATTCAAATACGCCTTAAAATTGCACCGGTTAAATAAATAATTCTGTGCCGACTGTCTGGACGCAACCTGCATATTCGGTTCCGAAGCCGTCAGGAACTGAATAATACTGTCATTCTGCGTTGTCCGGACTTTATTTGAAATAAACGCAGTTGTATAATCAATCTCCCGCAATTTTTCATCAAACATTTCATTCAATGTTTCAATCACCGTATCCATATGTTCTTCTGCTGTTTCCACGGCTTCTTGGGTAAAACTCCGATACCATGCTATTGTACTGACCGCACAAAACAATAGTAACAGCGAGACCATAATCATCAGAACACGCATTGTGAAACTGTGTATTATTTTCATTCTACGCACCTCCCGGACATGCTTTCTCTCTTATCATAATACATGAAAAACAACTGGTCAAAGTATAGTAATTTTTTAAAATAGAACAAAATAATCCAATTTTGTAATGGAAATATTCTTGTAAAATATACAAATCAGAAGATTGGTAATAAAGAACGATTTGAAAGGAAGATATGATTATGGGAATATTGACACGTATTTGGGAAGGGAATTTCGTATATCAGGAGCCGATCTGTTTTTCTGAAGATGCTGAAGGGCACATTGCCGGTGGTCAGTTACTCTATCAACCGGAACATATTTTGTCTGTCACATCCTTTGACGGCAGTGTCTTTTATGAAGAGGGAACAGATTACATACGGGAAGATTCCAGGCTGATCCTTACAGAGCATTCCCGCATTCCCATTCTTTCCCGTGACATTTACTGTAAACCCTTTACCGGAGTTCCCGAGACAGCATGGGTCCGTCTACCGGATGGAGAACATTACATGGAAGTCGTCTCCGATGTATACCGCTGGCAGATACTCGTTACGTATACACATAAAACTGTCTGGGACAGTTTTTCTCCAGTCGACAGTTCTTCTCTTCTGCCGCAAAGTATGCAAAAATTACAGAATGGTGGAGATTTTCATTTAGTATTTTATGGAGATAGTATTACTGCTGGCTGGGAAGCCAGCGGTTGCAATGAATCTGCAATAGATATGGTCACTTTGGAAGATTATCATGTTACTCTCTGGCACGCCCCTTATCAGCCCGCCTGGGCAGAGCTTGTCAGCAACAGCTTACAGCACCGCTATCCGCAAAGTAATATTATCAAAAAGAATCGGGCTGCCGGAGGCTCCACCGTACAATGGGGCGTGGAAAATGCAAAACAACTGGTATGTCCCTGCAATCCGAATCTTGTGATATTAGGTTTTGGAATGAATAGTATGCAGGAACCTGCTGAAATTTACAAGGCAGCTATTCTGTCCATTATTCAGACGATTCGGAGTGAACATCCCGACTGTGAATTTCTGCTGGTATCTCCTATGATTCCGAATCCGGAGATACGCAGCTTCCAGCATAATCAGCTTCCGGCACAGCAGGATGCTCTTTATCAGATTGCCGCAGAATCAGAAGGCATATGTGTTGCTCCGGCGCACTCCATGTTCCGCGAGCTTGTTGCCCATAAAAAGCATTATCTGGAATTAACCGGAAACTGTATCAATCATCCGAATGATTTTTCGATCCGGATATATGCACAGACGATTTTAAGTATATTGGGGTGCTGATAGCGCACCCCCTTTATTTAATGTTGTCCTGCTACGGCAACACATTTTTACATTATTGCACCTCGATCACATAATCATAGCTATAGGTATGCACATACAACCGGTCATCCTTCACTGCCATGAGGTCCGGCATTTTTTTCAGAGGCAGGCGATCGATCACTTCTCCGGTATTTTTATCCAGCTGATAGAGATAATCGTCCTCTGCGGTAAATCCATAGCCGCAGAAGATCACATCTCCTTTCACGAGGAAATTCATGCTGTTGTAGGTCTGATCGGCGCTCCGCCACAGCAGCTTCTCATTTTCCAGATCATAGGCAAACATAAAACAGGTGTCCGGCTGGGCATAGCCGTTCATTACCGAAGCCCCATAGAAGATCCCGTTCTCAAGGCGGGCGTTGTTGCCGTTGACGTACCATTTGTCTGTGGGGTATTCCAGTACATACAGGCAGTTCTCGCCGTCGAAAATGCTGAGTTTGCCATCGTCCCACTGGTAGGTGTAATTCTCATCATAGAAGCAGTCCCAGTTCTCACCGATCATGGGAAGGGAAACATCTTCCGATGCATTGTACCATTCATCTGCAAAAGTAATATTGTTATACGTCTCGGAAAGGATTTCCAGGGAATAGGGCTGCGCCGCAGTTCCTTCCGGGTGAAATTCCGATACTCCGGTGAAATCTATCGCAATTTCTTTCGGTGCAACGGGTGTTTCCTGTGCTGTGGTTTCCTGCGGAACCTCTGTCGTAGCAGAGACTGTCTCCGTGAAAGTCTCCGCAGATGTCTCTGCCACCGGCTCTGTCGGCTGCTTCTCCGCCATCGTATTCTCCAAAGCACTCGTTTCCCCGGCACCACATCCCGTCAACAGACAGGCAGTCAGCGCTAATGCTGTTAATTTATATTGTTTTTTCATAGCTGGTCTCCTTCTGGCACTTATCCACTTAGGTCCTCAATTTTCCATCAATAATACGCTCTTCCACTCCTATTGTCCATCAAAAGTTTCTGCTGTCAACTGTTTCTCGGTGATGACAGTGACTTTCCCCTGGAATACCGTGAACCAGTAGAGGGTCCCCTGGGCGGTGTCTGCATACTGCCAGATCTCCCAGGGATTATCCCCCGCGGGGGTAAGCAACGTCAGCGAGCCACCGGCATCGGTAACGATCTGCTGTACTTCCTCCAGGGTAGTCTCGTCCACAGTAAATCTTTCATCACGGCTGCTGCCGGTCTGGATCGTAAGTGCGCTCAGTCCACCTGTTTCATCAAAATAGCAGCGATATCTACTGTCTTCGATATTGATTCCGTCGTCTTCTCCGCCGACATAAAATTGCAGTCCTGCATCCGTACACAGCGACCGGACATCCTCTCTGGACATTCCCCATGTAAATTCCGCCAGGATCTCCCGGTTATACTCCGTGGAGTAGACAGCTGCCCGCACCGGCACGAATTCAAAAGACGCCCGGTGGGATCCCGCCTGGTGCAAATCCCCATCCACTACTGTCGTCACGGAATCTTTGCCCAGATTCTCTCCGGCAGCCAGCAATGTTCCGTCCTGCAACAGTGCAAAGTTATCAAAGGTATACGAATGCACTGCCCAGTTCAAGTTCTCCAGCTCCGTATCGATTCCGTCGTCATTTTGCCGTATTGCCTCTAGCCATACCATACTGACATTTTCCAGCACTTTTTGCGGTGCCCAGACAAAATCATGGACATTCTCACTTTTCGCAACGCCGCATTGTCCGAAGATGTTCAGTCCCCACATGTATAAGTCGCCGGTCTCCGTGATCGCTGCACCGTTCCATGCGCTGATATCCACATAGACACAGTTCTCCAATACCTTATGGGGCTCCAGGAACATCATTTTCACCGGATTGACCGAGTTCTCTTCCACCGTCCAGTAGGCATCGTAATCACTGCCATAGGTGCTGGTCGTCGTCCGCATCTGTCCCCACCAGTAGACGCTTCCGTCCTCTTGTAATGCAACGATGGCTTCCCTGCCGGCTCTGGCATATCTCACATTTTCCATCAGTAGCACCGGTGTGCACACACGGTCATTATCATCATCGCTGTACACCTGTTTCACAGAGTCTTTCCCTAACAGGAGTCCTGCCATATTCAGCCCCATTCCGTAAAGCTTTCCATCGTCCGTCAGATAGATGCAGAAATTGTTATTCAGGTTAGCGTCCACAGAAACCACATGATCCGCGATCCGAACCGCATCCATTTTCCCCAGGTCCAGATCCGTCTCGTAGCTGCCGTTTCCCAGCTGTCCGTTTTGATTATAACCGCTGCCCCAGAGGACACCGTCTGCATCAATATAATAATGATTCCATGCCGTGGCACGGTCGGTGATATACTGCTCCACGATCCGAAGCGGGCTGCTTATCTGCAGATCCTCCGCCCGGCGGATATAGAATGTCGGCAGATCCTTTTCTTCCTCTGCATCGCTCTCCGCCGTCACACTGTCAGCAGTCTCTCCTGCGACATTTCCTGCCTCCGGCTCCTGCTCCGTTACGGCACCTTTCTGTGTCAGTAATATCAATGCCACCACGACACACAGCTCCACTGCCAGCGCCGCAAGCTTCCCAGCAGTCTTACGGCATTTTAAAATATGCCGGATCCTGCCCTTGATGTCACCTTCATCGAAGCACACCGGTGCCGCGAAGATCCTGCGTGCAGTCGTGTCGACCGCCATGTATAACAGTGCGGTGGCATATTCCTGTCTGCCCTCCGGCTCCAACTGCTCCGTCACTGCCTCGTCGCAGGCTTTTTCCATATCGCAGCACAGCAGGTAATACGCCAGCCATACCACCGGGTTCACCCAATGCACGATGCTGATCAGATATGCCAGTATTTTCCACAGATAATCCAGACGGTGCAGGTGAATCCGCTCATGCTGCAGCACGCAGTCATAAAATTCCGGATTCATCTCCACCGGCAGATAGATCTGCGGTCGCAGGATCCCGAATACCATCGGTGTACGGATCCCGTCCACGTAACGTACGCCCTCCTCTCCGGGGAGACATTCCGCCAGACGGCGTTTCATTCTTATATACGAAAAAATAAAATACGCGAGAAAGCAGGGGATTCCTGCCAGCCACAGGCATTCAACTGCAAATATTACCCGCAAAAAGGTAGCCGATGCGAAAAATGCGGCTGCCGTGCCGGTGGACTGTACATCCGGTGCCGGAAGTGCGCTCGATTCCGATCCGCGATTCGTACTCTGTTCTATCGTTACATCCGTTCCTACAGTTGTCTGTCCATGCACAGCATTATTCTCCGGCAGAGTACTCTGCCCTGTCATAGTGCCCTTCTCCGGTAAGGTATTCTGCCCCGGCACGATGCTCGTCCCCAGTCCCGTCACCACTGTCGGTCCATCCGCGCTCACCGCCACTACCATCGACTCCGGCTGTGCCCACCAAAATCCATGCTCATTCTCGATCTTCCAGGGAAATATGAGATAGAAAAAGGCGATTCCCCACAACAGCACACAATACCGGTAAGAGATCCGCAGTCCTCTAAATACCATTCTGAGGAGCAATATGATTCCTATGATGATACTTCCCTGAAGACTCATTCTGACCAGTATCTGCATCATTGCCATTACTGTCATTCCTTTGCTCCCCCGTTATTTTCTATAATCTTCTTCAGCTCTTTGATCTCTTTCTTAGACAGCTTCTTCCGGGAAGTAAATGCCGCTACGAAATCCGGCAGAGATCCTGCGAAAGATTCCTCGATGATCTCTTCACTCTGTCTCGCTTGAAACATCTGCCTCGACATCAATGAGGTGACAGTCCCGTTCTCACTGGTAAAAATCCCCTTCTGGCAGAGGCGCCGCAGGACCGTATAGGTCGTTGATTTCTTCCAGTTTAACTCCTGCTCGCATAGTTTTACCAGTTCCCCGGAAGAGACCGGCTCATGCTCCCAGATGATCTCCGCAAAACGCATCTCCACAGCTCCCATGGTATATTCCGACATTGTAATTCCTCACTTTCTGCCCTCTGTGGCATCCGTTAAGTCTTATTATACAAAATGGTTTACAAGTTGTAACACTTTTATATTACATCCTGTAAACCATTTTTGTCAATTTCTATTTTTTACCTACAAAAGTAAAAGTTTCTCTTATACCGGAAACTTTTTTCAAGTGTATCCAGTATAAATTGTTCTCATCCCCCATTCGGTATCAGATCATTGAAAGTGGCCCACGCTTCTTCCGCCGTGTAATCCGCCAGCTTAAGCCACCCGGTGACACCATTCTCGGTCTCCACGCAGAGCCACTGTCTGCCGGCATCCAGATAAAGGAAATAGACTCCGTGATCTGCGTTGATGGTAAAGCGTTCGCTGCCGGCATCCGGAGTCCGGCAGACTTCCAGATCCTTATTGAGCCAGTGCAGGGCCGACTGCTCCGGCAGATCATAGCGGTCTGCGGGAATCTCCGACAGCCTTCCGTCACTTCCGATCCGGTACACAATCCGCAGATTTTCCTTCTGTAACGTATAATCATAGGGCTGGTTGGTGATGATCTGTCCGTTTTCCACCCAGATCTCCCGGATATCCTGCGCGAAGCTTCCTACTTCCTGTAATTCCCCGTTCTCATAGCGGAACAGGAAACTCTCGCACTGTCCGAACTCGTCCCTGCGCATCAGTGCCAGCAATATCTGTCTGCCATCAGGAGTGAAGGCGTAAATACTGTTTCCCAGATTCTGGGTCGTCCGTGTCTCGCCTTGTATGGTATTCACCGCAAATATATATTGATCCAGCGGCGAATGATTCACTTCGTTTACTGCCTGTGCCATTCTCGAACGCAGAAGAAGTTTCTCTGCGGTTCCGTCTCCGTCCAGATCCAACAGGGCATAAGTCTCCTGCTCCGCCCGCTCAGACAGATCGAATACGACTCCCACATTCGTCATAATATCCCGTCTCTGTGCTGCTGCATAAGCATCCGCTTCCTCTGTCGTCAGATCTGCCGCCACCTTCCCGTTCCAGACCGGCTGATTGGACAGAAGCGGAAGTTTCATCTGGGCGGTTCCGCTGCTCTGACTCAGTATCCAATAACCGTCTTCTGCAGTTAGCATGTCTGCGGAGAAATCCTGCGCCCTCGACGGCAGCTTCCAGTCCGTGACCCCGTTTTCTCCGGTCTGTCCCGAAGTATCATATTCCCGGATCGTGTCGATCCAGATGTCCAGATCTCCCTCCTGATAATCAGAAGCTGCGAAATAGTACAATCGGACACTATCCTGTTGCTTCAGATAAGCCATCTCCTGTCTGTAACTGTCAGACGTATAATATTGTCCCATATTTTGATAAACCGTGGAACGTCCCTCTGCCGCACATCCCGGCACTATATATCCAGAAACCATACAATTCAGTCCGGCATCGTCCCCAGTGGCCGCATAAATACCGTAGCTGGAGACCTGATAAGTAGCAGCAACATCCGCAAAAGATCCGGGGGATACCTTTACATACACCCATTTTTTCGACAGTTCTGCCACGGTAGCCCAATCTTCATCCCTGGGTCCGTATTCCGCATAGACCACTCTGGCCTGATTTTCTCCGTCCAGTGGACCGTAAGAATGCCGTCCTTTACTGTCGATATCTCCCAGTGACAGCATCCAGATCTGACTGCTCTCCTCCGCGAATACCATGGGAATATCGATAGCGGATCCATCTGCGAAAATATAATGTACGTTTCCCACAGAGCCTTCGCCGGGTCTTGTGGAATCCTTTTGGTAAAATAAATACTGCCTCCCGGCTTCATAGAGCAGTTCCGTCATTTCCCCGCTGCCACCTTGTAGATTCAGCAGAGCTTCCGCAGCCTTCACCGGATCCTTGTAGGTCTCATGGGCAGTGTCATCTCCGTCTAAAATCCGCTGATGCAGTTTCCGCGCCGCGACACCATCGTAGCCAAGATACTGGATGCCGTCCTGTCCGGCAAAAGACCGGGTATCCTCCAAGGCAGCCACATCAAACAGAACACCGAGCTCTTCCCTGCTATGAATACCCTGCTCGAATACCGCTAGCCATTCCGTTTTTGCAGTCTCATAATCCACTTCATCCGTCGCAAACTCCCCTGTTGCAGCTTCCTCGGTTGCATCTGCCCCGTCGGTTGCCTGCGCCGCATCTGCCTCTGTCTCTGCACCGCTATCCGCATTTGCAACATCCGCTGCATCCGTCCCGCTGCCCGGATTGCTGCACAGGCATACCACCAATATCACAAGCACTGCTGCCGCGCCAATCATGACCCAGAATGGCGGCCTGCGATAATCCAGTACATGACGGATACGATTCTTCACATGGTCTTCGCCAAAAGAAAGCAATGCGCAGATGGAGCCGCCCCGATAGCGTTTCCATTCGCCGCCGGAAGCCTCTTCCAACAATGTATAGGAATAAATTTTCTTGCTCTCTTCACCGAGAAGCTTCACAACTTTTTCATCACAGGACATCTCGCAGTCCATATTCATCAGATAAAATGCCAGCCACACCAGCGGATTGAACCAGTGGACGCAGCAGATCACCAACGCCGCAGGCTTAAACAGATAGTCCCTGCGCTGTAAGTGCACCCGTTCATGACACAGAACAACTTTTCTGCTCTCAGGATCTAAGCCCGAAGAGAGATAGATCACCGGATGGACCAGCCCCATGACAAAGGACAGATGCCCACCATCGATCTCGCAAATCCCCGGTTCCACCTGTCTGACACCGCTGTCGGGTCGGTGAATCCGGTTACGCATACGCAGGTAAGAATAAGCATGATATCCCAGGAAGCCAAGCATTCCTGCCAACCATACCATGGATAATACACGGAACCACACCGGGTATGTCCATGCGCGGGCGTCAGTACCCGTTCCGGCAGATGTTTCCGAAATCACTGCATCTGTTCCACTGGCTGCTACCTCTGCAACCGTAGCTCCACTTTCTGTTCTCGCAGTTCCCAGGGAAAAATCCTGCGTGCCGTCAGCATTCATGACAGTATTGTCATTTCCCACAGCCATCGTTTTTTCTGCCGTCTGGCTGTCCGGTACTTCCTCTGCATCGTACTCCCGCCGCAGGACATCTCCGATGTCCTGCGTATCGTTGGCCTCTGCATAACCATGACTGCCCGGACCGACTGTCTGCTGCCCGGACGTCGTCTCTGTCCCCACAGACAGCAATTTGTCCGGAATCAGACTGATTCCTGTCTCCGGTAGTATCGGACAGCACAACCGCACAAACACGATTCCCCATAACAGATAGGAGCACCATTTTGGTGCTTTTTGCAACAAAAGTCTGGCGAGGATCACCAGCAGCACGCAGTATCCTCCCACCAGACTTAAGTTCCATACACCGTCAAATATTCTGTAGATATTCTCACCCATAAGCCCCTCCTGTCCTGCCCCCCCGGCAAGGCATAGTCGATGTTTCATAGACTCTTTGTAATTATAGTCTACATTCTACCGACCCATCTGTCAAGTAAGAAATCTGATTCCTTTAAAGTTGAAAACGGATGTACTCCCGGTATTTCTGAGCACTCCCCGCGCCCTCTGTTTTCCGGAAGACATCGTACACCATCCGGTACTCTCCCGGCTCCAATACTCCGTAAAGCCAGTCCCATTTGTAAAAGTTTGAGACTTCCTCCCCGCAGCCCACCGTATGACCTATCATCGTAAATCCGTAATCGTCTATGATCGTCTCCGCATCCTGCCATTCTCCTTCGATCCTGCGCTGTAGAATATAGGCATCTCCATAGGTCACCTCTGTCCCGGCATCCTCATCCTCCCGCCGGATGACAATACTGGCGCCTATATTGGAAATATCCCGCAGGGTCACAGTCACACCCGCCTCAGGGTCATAAATCGTTTCTGCCTGATTCTGTTGTCCCTCTTCTTCCGGATTCCAGTCACTTACTGTCAGCTCCGGCTCTTCTTCCGAGCGCAATACCTCCGCATGCATTTCAAAATCCAGCACGCAGTCTCTATGGATTTCCTCTGTCTCCCCGGTAGTCATGGAAGTGCCGGTCCCCCGGAAAGAGATCACTGTCTTTCCATCTCCTATGGTCACATCCGAAGTGACATATAACGGTTTCTGATACTGTTCACTGATCCACACAAAAACCTCATTGGTTGCTTCCCAATACTGCCGCAGTTCCTCACCATACTGCTTCGCATACCCCTGTCCGATGTGGGATCTGCTGCGAATGGAGCAGATGGGATAGGACCGGTAGAGATCTTCACTACGATCATGGCTGAATCTGATCTGTATCTCCGGATGCTCATACAGCCATAACTCACGTCCGCCCAGAATCCCTGCCGCCAGCACCACCACTGCCAAAACGATCAAAATAACATACCTTTTCTTTTTACCGTTCATTTCCGCACCTCTCTTTCCCGTGCTTACTTCTGCACCGCTTCCATCAGACGCTCCTGCCAGTCATAGAAAGCCTGGCCGTCCACCAGGCAGCGTTCGTCCTCACCTATCCATAATCCCTGTTCTTCCGACGCGTAGCGAAAGGTTCTTGTCTCACCGTCTGCATAGACAAACTGAAAATATCCCACACCTTCCACCATCTCTTCCGGCGGGATCGGATCTGACGTCACTTTTCCGGAAAGCCGTATAAATTCCTGCCACAGCTGCTCTACGGTATCGACATCTTCCACATAATCGTAATCCTCCGTGCAGAAGCTGCAACCGATCTTCTGCGGGCACTCCTCCGGCAAAAAGTTCGCACAGGACGCGGTCTTTGCACTGTTTTCCAGCATTCCGGGATACCATACATCCGCTATGACATCGGCTTCTTCCGGTGTTGCCGCCGGATATAAAACGTAGCTGGCGGGATTCTCTATGGATATCATCCCTTTTTCCACATTCTGTACCGCCTGATAAATCGCTACGGTAGTCTGAGCATCCGGGGTTCCGATCCAGCCAGCCCCTCTTCCCTCCTTCAGAAATCCTCTGCTTGCTCCATAGGTAAAGAAATAATTCTGCGGTTCCTCTCCCTCTCCAACGAAAGATATCTGCCCATGGAAAGTGCTGCCGTGGATCCAGGGCAGTACCCGGTAATAATAGGTTCCGTTGACGCTCACTTGTACCTCTTCCTGCTTTCCGAAAGCGTTCTCCTTCGGCATCTGTATCCCCGGCACCGTGAAATCCACCGTTTTGCGGAATTCGATGAGATTCAGCAGAAGTACCACTACCACCAATACGATTGCACTGAGAAAAATGGTTGCTTTTATGTTAATCTTCTTCATAAGCCCCTCCTTTGTTTCCCTTCTATCTATATTGACGACTTTTATACTTCGTTTGTTACAAACAGCATAACAAAATTTTACCCCTGAATCTACTTTTTTCACCCAAGCGACCGCTTTCTGTTATTTCTGGTCTTTTTATAACATAACCACTGTAAATGCACAATTGAGCAGATGGAAACTTAACAGTCTGGAACTATAAAACTGGCGGCATCGGCTTCCCGGTGTCGCCAGTTTATTGTCACTCTATTTTACGAGTGGCTCATAATAGAGCACTGTCTGCGCAGGATCTTTTCCGCTGATCTCCACGCCGTCCGCCGTCGTTCCCTGGAAACCGTCGGATGCGCCGATATAGAGAATGCGACCGTCCGGTACGAGGACCGCACAGGTACCTTCCGTACCGCAGGGCATCTCCCAGTTCTCCTGCACTCTGGTGAATTCCGTCTCACCCAGGCGATAGGTGTCCACGCCGTTGTATCCCCATAGGATAAAATCTGCCGTCTCACTCACACCTGCTGCCACCATTTTCCACGGGTAGATCGTATCGGCACTGCAAACAACATTCTCACCTCCAGCCACCGGAACAAACCTGAGGCTTTCCGAATCTACTGACACTAATGTCATAGCTATATTCCCTGCTGTCGCATCGCCCACTGCCTGTGCAGCCGCATAGACTTTGCCGTCCTTGCCCTGTCCTAATGCTCCGGCACCTTGTACGGCATAGCTGTTGTCATCCGCCACGTTTCCGATCAGTTCTCCTTCCGCAGAATAGATCCGCACATAACTGCCGTCCTCCTGCATCCGCATCCGCATATATAATCTGCCTTGGGCATCTGTTGCCATACTATCAACGATATTCCATTCCCGCTCTCCTACGGTAAAACTGTTCAGAAGCGTTCCCTCCGGGCTGATATGATAGATTACAGGCAGCCAGCCGTGCTCCGCTCCCGGTACAGCCAGTCCCTTCAGTCCCGCATAGATGCTGCCGTCCGGTGCCGTGCACAGACTGTAGACCTCTCCATTTTCTGCAAAATCTTCAAAAAACGTCTCTGGCGTTCCGCTGCCGTAAGGCAGATATTCCACTCTCGCCTGTCCGTCCGTAGTGAAACCGCCCACATACAGACCGTTCTCTGCCACTGCCGCACAACGGATACTTACGTCTCCCTCATAAGCAATCTGCCATTCCTGCGTTGCCGTATCGGCGCCGAGAACCGTACCACTCGTTCCCTGCTGTGCTGCACGTCCCTGCTGCGCAGCATCCTTTTCCGGCTCTGTCTTTACATACTCATAAGAACCTTCCGCAATCTCCTCGCTGATCTTCGCCAGACTGTACTCTCTCTTTTCCTTAAAATCGATCAGCTCCAGCAGCTGCTCATCCGTAAGCTCCTTCTCCGGCAGGAAAAAGGTACTCCGCTCCGCATAAAAAGCCACGCCTTTCTTGTATTTCTCGGGGCTGTCAATCAGCGTAAGCTCCTTTTTCGGGAAATATCCCTGCTCCAGGTATGCCTGCCTAAGTTCTTCCAGTCTTGCCGTCTCGCTCTCTGTCATCGGTCTGCTGTAAGAGTCCGCAGAGGCATTTGCGTCCTGCAACTGGGCAAAATACTCCTCCAGTTTTTCGTGATTCATGCTTTCCATCCGTGCCTGATACATTCCGGATGCCGTCACCGTCGCCGACGCCAGTACCAGACAAGCTGCCGCCAGAATCGCCGCCCGCCGGAAGCTGTAATGGTGTCTGCTGCCTCTGCCGTTTTTCTCCAGATGCTGTAAAATATCATCCACCCTCGCATCCAGATCTTCCGATACCGCCATCTGTTCCTGTTCTGCCATTTTATATAATTTTCTATCTAAAAAATCGCTTTGCATCTCCTGCTCCTTTCCGCTGCTACAACATTGCCCGCAGCTGCTCTTTCGCCCGATGCAGACGGGATTTCACTGTGCCCTGCCTACATTCCAGGATCCTGCTGATCTCCGGGATTGTGCACCTCTCATAGTAAAACAGAACGATTACATCCCGATACCCGCCGTCCAACTGCATCACCGCATCCCACAACTCATGATGCTCATCGTAGAATTCCGGAGACAGGTTCTCTTCCCATTCCACCGGACTGGTGCGCTTGTTCTGCCTATAGATTTTTTTCGCCTCGTTGGCTGCAATCTGCAGGATCCAGTTACGAAAACTGTCTGCTTTTTTCAATGTGTCTAATTTCTCATAAGCATGCACGATAGCCTCACTGACCGCGTCCTCCGCATCCGCACTGTTTTGCAGAATCGAATACGCCAGTCGGTACATGGGAAGCGTGTCACTCTTCACATGTTGCACAAACTCTTCTTTTGTCATGGCTGCCAAGGTACCACCTCCTTCTTATCGCCGGCTTCACTATATATGAGTCGCAAGTGGATAAAAAGGTTCCAAAAAAATTAAGACACCGGATGAATCCAGTGCCTTTTGACTTCAAGTATGCATTAGAAATAAAAGTTAATTGCCGTTTTCCCTTTTTCCCTTTGCGGTGATTTTGAACTCTTTATTTTTTCCCAAAGCTTCTGTTTTTCCTTATTTAGTTCGGAAACAGACATCTTTTTGTATTTCTTTGGTATTATCAATACATCATTTTCATACGCAGTCATCCTCTGTTACCTCCTTAAAATAAATGGAAAATTTCTTCTGCAATTCCTTCAATGCCTCTATCTGTGCTGTATCTTCATTATATCCATTTTTCAAATAGTCTTCAACTGTCAGTTTATAATAAGAAAAATTAATCCGCTGCGGGCGTGAGAAATTCCTGGAAAAGGGTTACGCGGAGGCGAATGAGCGGCAGATCATGGAATATATCTGTGCGCACAAGCAGGAATGCGAGCTTGTGCTGGAGAAATGCTCCGGCAGCAAATACGAAGTCTTCCGGGACGAGGTCTTCTCCAACATGCAGACCGTCTTTCAAGGCTATTATGATATGGATTATCGATTATTCCTGACGAAAGCCATCGGCATCCACGCCGATGTGGGAACACAGATTTTAATTGGACTCTATCCGCCGAAATTCCCGCCAGAAAGCGATGGTCTCCTGCAGATCCGCTTCATCTTCGAACAATTCCATCTGTTTTGCCACTTCGATTGCAAAATCCACATAGCCGTTTGCTCTCGAAGTGGTGATCCGGTCGGAAGTCACCACATCTTTTTCACCGGAGAGCGTCGATTCGATCCCCTCTAACAGTCCTGCATGCTCCACAACATCCACGCCAGCACAGATGGCAGCAATCCGTCCACCCAGGTCATGCACGCTTTTCAGATACTTCCATACATCCGGAGTATCTATCTTCTCAATATCACCTCCCGGAATAACCAGCAGTTCCACATCCTTCGGATCCGCAGAATCCAGCCGATCCTCCGGCACTATCCGGTATCCTTCCGTGGTCGTAATCTCTTTCCCGTCCAGAGATACAAACTGCATTTCTTTTCCCGTTACTTTCAGAAAATAATTCAGTATCACAATTTCGTAAATACAACTGGTATCATACAACAATACTACTGTTTTCATCCGCTCTCTCCTTTTTCTCCCTTATAAGTTAATTTTCACGTAAATCAAAAATGTTTTTGCCTGGTTTTTCACGTAAATCAAAAATGTTGGCATATTTTTATAAAAATATCCCGATTTTCATGTCTTTTAATGTATGAAAATCGGGATACCCTAAATTCCTCAGAATACTACTTTATAACGAAATATCGATTACCGGAGCAGGTGCGACCTGAGCACCGATTCCAGCGGCATCGGCAGAAAAAGATGTCCCGGAGTATCCGGCAGATAAGCTCACGCCGCCTCCGGAGGGAATGACGGGATTGTCCTTCATTTTCTCCAGACGGTCAAACACTGCCTTGAGGTATTCCGCATCTGCCTTGACGATTTCTTTCATCTCTTTGTTGCGGTGTTTGATCTTCATCATCTTAAGGTCTGCAGGATCGATGTCCTTCTTCACAGAGAGCATGGTATCGGATAACTCATCCATTCCCATCTCATCCATTATGTCCCGCATACTGTCAGACAGTTCCTGTATCATCTCGGAAGTAAAATCGCTCATTTCCACCATGAAGTCACTGGTCTGTAGCAAAAACTGATCCAACTGGGGATAATCATATTGTTCCAGATCCATATCAGTCTGTGCATCCGAAGCCTCACAGGGCAATTCCTCTTTGGCTTCCGGGTCCGTATTCTGATCCGTGTCTGAAGTTCTCTCTTCTTCGTCCGTGCAGACTTTTTCACCCTGCCAGATTCCGCCGGCTGCCTTCGCCAGTTCCTCTTCTTCCAGATGCTTTGCCTTTTTCTTCGCCACACGCTCCATGGCTTTTGCATGATCGATTGCTGCCTGGATCTCGTCATCATCATAATTGCCGCTCTGCTTCTGCCGTTTCAGGCGCAGGACTTCTCTCCGCGCCTGCCCGGCTGCCTGCTTTGCCGCCTGGGACGTCTTGCTCCGCAGTATCTTGGACGAGATATTTTTGAACTGGTACTTCAATTTCTTCAGCGCCAGCGTCGTGTTCTTCGTCTGCTGCCTCTGATTGCGCAGCGATTCACTGTAACTCAGGGAACTTGTAACGATGGAATCCTGGCTCCAGCTGTTCGCCGCCTGCATCTGGCCGTTCCGGTCATCTCTCGCCAACATCCGCCGGATATCGGTAACAGAACTTTTATTTTTTGCTCCGAAGATACTCTTCTGATTGTTCTGCGTCTTTCTTCCTCCGGAAAATGCCTGCGGCAAACCGGTATTGCCGCCCCCGTAAACACCTCCGGACTTCCCCATAGAAATCATGCAACCTCACCTTACCCTCTGAAGTCAAAGTTCTGGCCGACCTGCCGTTCGTCTGCGGTCTGCACACTGTCACTCCGTGTGTTGAAATTGTAGGTTTCTATCTTAGACAACAGTTCTTCTATGGAACCGGCGCTGATCGTTACCGTATCCTCTGTGCCGGCTTCCTCCTTGCAGTCTGCTACCTTATCCGACTTCTTGTCTTTTAGCCGTTCTTCCTTTTCTTTCTTAGCAGCCTTCTTCTCCGCAGCCTTTTTCTCTGTTTTCTTCTGCTCAGCCTTTTTCTCGATCCGGGCCTTCTGCTCGGCGCTGGATTTCTTCAATACAGCGAAAAATGACAGTGTTCCTCCATCATTTACCTGCATTCCAAAGCCCTTGACCTGCGCACCGGAACTCTGCAGGCTGGTCTTTAACTGCTGTATCTGTGCAGCGGCACCGCTCAGGATTCCCTCATACTGTTTGCGGAATTTCTCATCCGTCGCCATCTGTTCGATCTTGTCCTCATCAATGAGAACAACCGTCTTATAGCCATTGGCATATTTTGCAGCATTGGCTTTTGCATTCTCCTTCTGATCTCTGCTGACCAGAATAAAATCATAATTTCCGTACTTCTTCTTCAGCTGCTCATAGTATTTCGCAGCCTTCTCCGACAACTCCGGCTGACCGATGGTCCTGCCGTAATTCCCAGTCGTTCCCTTCGTCTGTTTCGCTTCAGAAGTGCCGGCCGTGCCTGCAGCACTCGTCGTATCCTTCATTGTCTTGTTTTTTGTATTCTTGCTGTAATTACTCTGCGCAGCATATGCACCGATGCTGCTTACCCCTATCTCTGTCATACTTATCTCCTCCTTGAAAATAGATGCCAAATCCGTTTGTTTTCACAGTTATCTTACTATGTATATCGTCTTCTTTTCTGAATACATTGATAGTAATAATGCCAAAAGACCACATTTCCGATCCTTGTCATCGATCAGAAATGCGGTCTTTATATTATATTTTTTCTTACTGATTCAAATTGTTGATCGTATGAGATAACTGTCCGAGAATCTTCTTGATCGCTTCACTGGAGGTCGCCATATCTCTCGCCAGCTTCTGGACCTCCGTTGCTACCACCGCAAAGCCCTTGCCCTGATCTCCGGCTCTTGCTGCCTCAATCGAAGCATTCAGTGCCAAAATCTGCTGTCTCTTGCTATAACCGTCGATCTCCTTCGTTCTGTCTTCCGCTTCTGCGATCTGCTGTGCAGCATCTGCAATACCGCCTTTTAATTCTCCCACCAGATTTGTATTTCTACGATGAGCATAGCTTGATCTCACAAACATGTTGATCACATCTCCCAGCAGATTTGCAGATGCATCTATTTGCTCCTTAGTCTTCACATTTACCTTTTTCAGGGCCTTAATATATTTATCCTCGTCAATACCCAGCTCTCTCGCTGTCTGACGGAACTTCTCCTCATCCGGATTCTCCGGCAGCACCTGTCCTCCGATAATACTGCCCAACACGGTTCCATCCTCCAGTGTGATTGGAATACCAAAATCCACAAGTCCCGCATGGCAGGGATACACACCATGACCTTCTCTGTCACACTGCTCGCAGCGCTTTTTCCCCTCTGCGCTTCCTCTCGTCAGATCAATACAGAACTCCGTAAAATTATAACAGTCACTGATGTATTTTCCGTCTGCACCCACAGCCACGGTTGCCAGTCCCGTGCTGCTTGCCCAGTTCTTCATGATCTGTTCAAATTTGTTCATGTCACAAAAATCCTGAATCTTCATATAACTCCCTACTTTCCCGGTTATCTTAACCGCTGAACGTATCAAATCCGGAAATTTTTGATCCCGGCATCATCTTACATTTACATAAAAATTATACCACAAACCGCAATATTTTTCGCCTTTTTTGCCAGTATCACAGAAATGTTGTCGCACAGGTATCCAGATGCTTATTTTTCACACTAGCATTATCACTTAGACACTCATCACAATAATAATAGATATTGTATCCCCCCTTCCCTCGTGTGTCCTCTGTCACCGAGAAATATCCGGCCTGCATTTTGGCTGTCGATCCGTTCAGAAAATGAATTTCACGCTGCTTCAGCGAATCCGGTCTATCCGAAGACATCCTATATATTGCCGGGTTATACTTTCCTGTAGTAATATAATCCAGCTGGATCTCCGTAAAATAGTTCTTCAGATTCGCCTGATCTGCAGCGACCTTTGCCTTATGTATATAAGCCAGATACTGCGGTGCCAATACTCCCACCAGCACTGCCATGATAGCTATTACAATGATCAGCTCTACTAATGAAAATCCCCCGTTTCCCCTCTTTCCTGTTGATTTCTTCATGACTTTTCTCTCCATTACATTACAATACATCCCGCAGGCATCGGGCCTGCGTATAAGAAAGACCCGCATGGTCTTCCCAGGCAGGTCTTTCTTCCGGTCATATATTTAGTTTTATCAGTGCTTTATTATTCGCAAAGCTTGGAAAATGCATCCGCTACGAACTGAACCTTAGGTCCGATGATTACCTGAACGGAGGTCTTACCGGGTTTCATGACACCGGCTACACCTGCAGATTTGATCACCTTATCATTCACTGCGGTAATGTCTTTTACTTCCAGTCTCAGTCTTGTGATGCAGTTGTCAATGCTTGCAATGTTGTCCTTGCCGCCGCAGCCTTCCAGAATGGTTGCTGCGATTGCTGCGAAATCATCATTTGCCAGCTCGATCTTCTTCTCTGCTTCTACATCATCATCTTCTCTACCGGGGGTCTTCAGATCCCATTTCTTGATAGCGAAGAGGAATACGAAGTAGAATACAACAAATGCTGCGATACCCAGAGGGATGATCAGCCAGATTCTGGCTGCTGCAGGCAGGGAGGATGAGAACAGCAGATCCATCGCACCTGCGGAGAAGCTGAAGCCTGCACGGAAGCCAAGAGCTACAGTGATCATGGTGAAGATGCCGTACAGTGCTGCGTAGATCACATACAGTCCGGGAGCTAAGAACATGAATGCAAACTCAAAGGGCTCGGTAACGCCGCAGATGAAGGAACAGATTGCTGCGGAAGCTACCAGACCGATCGCTGCCTTTTTCTTGGCGGGCTTTGCACATTTTACCATTGCCAGAGCTGCACCGGGGATACCGAACATCATACAAGGGAAGAAGCCGGACATATACATTCCAAGGCTCCAGGATACATCAGCGCTTGTCTCACCTTTCCAGAAGTGCTGCAGATCTCCCAGTCCGATGGTATCGAACCAGAATACGTTGTTCAGTGCGTGATGTAATCCGGTAGGGATCAACAGACGGTTCAGGAAAGCATAAATACCGGCGCCGACTACATCCAGACCTTCAATGGCTTCACCGAGAGCTACCAGACCGCCGAACAGTAAAGGCCATACGAACAGCAGTACAACAGATGCCAGAATAGATACCACACCTGCTACGATAGCTACGCAGCGCTTGCCACTGAAGAAGGACAGCCAGTCAGGAAGCTTGGTATCCTTGAACTTGTTGTAGCACATGGAACCGATAATACCGGCAATAATACCGATAAAGGGATTCGCAATCTTATTGAATGCCAGTGTCTTGGTAGCATCCTCAGCGATGGAGGGCATAATGGTCGTAACAAATCCGGTAGACAGAAGTGTTGTGAGCATCAGCCAGGAAGCCAGAGCTGCGATAGCTCCGGTACCGTCATTTTTCTCTGACATACCAACACCTACACCAATGGCGAACAGGATCGCCATGTTGTCGATCAAAGCACCACCTGCTTTTACGAGGAACAGACCGATCAGATTTGCTGCACCCTGGATCTCACCACCCTGCATCGTTGCCGGGCACAACCAGTAACCAATACCCATGAGGATACCGCAGATCGGCAGAACCGCTACGGGAAGCATTAACGCTTTACCCAGTTTTTGAAGAAACTTCATACATTTCTCCTCCTTTACATTATACTAAACCGGAACAGTTCCGGTCAGTTTCATTAGTTGATACGGACGTACCGCTCTTAAGAGATCTGGAGCACGTCCTCGCCGGGAGATACCTCTCCCTCTTTCAGAATACTGATCTTATTATATTCATCGGTATTGCAGACCAGAACCGGAGTGATGATATGCAGTCCGGCTTCCTGAATCTTCTCCAGATCCGCATCCAGCAGAAGGTCGCCCTTTTTGACATGGTCTCCGGCAGCAACATGTGCCGTGAAGGGGGCTCCCTTGAGTGTCACGGTATCCAGTCCGATGTGGATCAGAAGCTCCGCTCCCTGATCCGTTGTCATGGTGATCGCATGGAGCGTATCAAATACCACGGTCACCTCTCCGTCTGCGGGAGCATATATTTTCCCCTCAGAGGGGATCACTGCAAATCCATCTCCCAGTATTTTCTCGGAAAATGTAGGATCCGGTACCTCCGTAAGAGCAACTGCCTTCCCCTTACAGGGAGATCCGATACAATTCCCTTTTCGCTTACCTTTCAGAAAATCTAACATGTGAACTCCTTTCCGTCGATATATACCGCTGCAATGTTCAGTTCCTCATCCAGGAGTACGAAATCTGCCCTCTTACCAACGGATATACTGCCCACTTCATTGAAAATGCCGATCTCCTTCGCCGGATTCTCCGTGGCACACATCACTGCCGTCTCTAACGGGAGACCGACTGTTTTTACTACAAACCGCATACAATCCATCAGATTCGTCGCCGATCCGGCGATCGTGCCATCGTGCAGGGTAGCCAGATTGCCTCTGACGGTAACCGGCTGTCCTCCCAGCGTATATTCACCATCCTCCAGACCCGTTGCACGCATACTGTCACTGATCAGGATCATGCGGTCAGCACCAAACATCGCAAATGTTGCACGGATCACTGACGGATGAATGTGTACACCATCACAGATCAGCTCCGGATGACATTTCTCTGAATCTCTCACTGCTCCGATCACGCCGGGCTCCCTGTGGTTCAGCGGCGGCATTGCATTATACAAATGCGTCGCATGAGATGCTCCATGTTCTATGGCTTCCCTTGCTGTATCATAGCCGGAAGCTGTATGCGCCAGTGAAATGACCACTTCTCCTTTGGCTCTGTCGATAAATTCCATCGCTCCCGGCTCTTCCGGTGCGATATCTACCAGCTTAATCAGCCCGTTCGCTGCTTTCTGCAGCCTGCTGAAATATTCATAATCGCAGTGCATGATATTTTCTGCAGCCTGAGCACCCTTTTTCGCCGGACTGATAAAAGGTCCTTCCATATTGATGCCCACCAGGTGGGATCCACCGGAATACTCATAGCTGCCGGCATTTTTCATGACCTCCAGCAGTTCATCCTTAGGGATCGTCATGGTAGCCGGGCAGACACTTGTCACACCGACAGAGGCTTCATATGATGTGATGACATCCAGTGCTTCCTTCGTGCCGTCACACATATCTGCGCCCTTACAACCATGGAAATGAATATCCACCAGTCCCGGTATCAGATACATGCCTTTGGCATCCACAACAGCTTCCTCACCTGCCGGATCCCCGGTACAGCTTACGAACCTGCCGTTCTCCACGGCTGCATCCCCTCTGACAAACCGATGCTCCTCTGTATATATATTTGCATTTCTGATTCTCATGATCTATCAGCTTCCCCTTTCTTATTCAGAAAGCTTACTGAGCGCTGCTTCGTCTGCCACCAGTGTCACATCATTATGAAGCTGTAATACCGATGCCGGCACCTGCGGTGTGATGGGTCCGAAGAAAGCTTTCTGTACGATCTCCGCCTTGTCTTCGCCGCTGGCTACGATCAATATTTTCTTCGCCTGCATAATGGTCTTGATCCCCATGGTATATGCCTGCTTCGGGACATCCTCCGCCGATGCGAAGAATCTCTTGTTGGCTTCGATCGTAGACTCTGTCAGGTTCACACAATGTACCTGCTTGTCAAAACTCTCTCCCGGTTCGTTGAAACCGATGTGCCCGTTATGTCCAATTCCCAAAAGCTGCAGGTCCACACCGCCCAGTGACTGGATCAGTTCCGCATATCTATGGCATTCTTTCTCCGAATCCGGCTCCATTCCGTTTGGCAGATGTGTATTTTCCACCGGGATATTCACATGGTCAAACAGATTCTGGTGCATAAAATAGTAATAACTCTGATCGTTTTCCCGGCTCAGACCCTTATATTCATCCAGGTTCACCGTCATAACCTCAGAAAAGTCCAGGTCTCCCTTGCGGAACCATTCCACCAGCTGTTTATACAGACCGATGGGTGTGGATCCCGTAGCCAGTCCGAGAACACAATTCGGTTTCATAATAACCTGTGCCGATACGATATTTGCAGCCTTTCTGCTCATATCTGCATAATCTTTCGCTTTGTATATTCTCATGAATCTCTCACTCCATTTCGCATATTTTACTACGAACATTCAGTACCATGGACGGTGCCACACTGAGTTCATCAATTCCCATCTGTACAAATCGTGTGGTCAGTGTCGTATCCGCTCCCAACTCTCCGCAGATGCCGACCCATTTTCCATGCTTATGTGCTCCGTCAACAGTCATCTGTATCATACGCAGGACTGCCTCATGATGTGGATTATAGAATCTGTCCAGTCTGTTGTTCTGCCTGTCGATAGCCAGAGTATACTGTGTCAGATCATTCGTGCCGATACTGAAGAAATCAACATGCTCCGCCAGCTCCTCACTCATCATGACAGCTGCAGGAGTCTCAATCATAATTCCCTGTTCCGGAATTGCGTAAGGAAGCTTTTCTTCCTCCAGCTCCTTAGCCACCTCAGCCACGATTTTCTGAATATCCAGCACTTCCTCCACGGAAATGATCATCGGATACATAATAGCCAATGTTCCGTATTTTGCCGCCCTGAGAAGTGCTCTCAGCTGGGTCTTGAAGATCTCCGGCTGCTCCAGACAGATCCGGATCGCACGGTATCCCATGGCAGGATTATCTTCCTTGCCCAGTCCAAGGTAATCTACATTTTTGTCTGCACCGATATCAAGGGTACGGATGATGACCTTTTTCCCTGCCATCATCTGCAGCACCTGACGGTAAGCATTGAACTGTTCTGTCTCATCCGGAAGAGAGTCCCTTCCGAGATATAAGAATTCACTGCGGAACAGGCCAATTCCCTCCGCATCATTCTCCAGTACATATGCCACATCCGATACGCTGCCGATATTTGCATATACATTGACCTTGCGTCCGCTCTTTGTCACGGATTCCCGTCCCTTGTATTCTGCCAGCAGGCTTCTTAGTCTCTGTTCCGTCTGCTGTGCCGCTTCTGCCTGCCGGATCTGCTCTTCCTCCGGATCCAGGTAAAATACCGCTTCCCTGCCGTCCACAATAGCCCGGGTCCCGTTATGGATTTTCTCCAGTTCCAATGGTACCCCTATCAGTGCCGGAATATTCATCATACGTGCCAGGATCGCAGTATGGGAATTCGTTGAGCCATGTACTGTGACAAAGGCCAGGATCTTGCTCTTATCCATCTGTACCGTCTCACTGGGTGTCAGATCATCAGCCACAATGATCGACGGCTCCATGGTACTCCAGTCAATCTGCTCCTCCCCGGACAGATTACGGACGAGCCGGTTGGAGATATCCCTGACATCCGCAGAGCGGGCCTGCATATATTCATCATCCATGTTGGCGAACATCTCTGCAAAATTATCACCGGTCACTGCCACCGCATACTCTGCATTCACTTCTTCGTTCTGAATCATGCTGTGAATGGCATCCTGATAATCATCATCCTCGAGCATCATCTGATGCACCTCGAAAATGGCTGCATTGACTTCTCCGACCTCCTGAAGAGCCTTCTCGTATAACTGCCCCAGCTGCGTCATCGTACGTTCCTTAGCCGCATCCAGCCGTTTCAGTTCTTCCGCTGTATTGTCGATATGGATTCTCTTAACGAGACTGTCCTTTTTCTTCAAAACACTGACAGGTCCGATCGCTGTTCCCTTATATACGGATTTTCCAATATATTTTTCCATTTTCTACCTTCCAAACTCTGTCGTACAGGTCATCTCCTAGAGGTTCTCACGGAAAAACTTCTGAAGCTCTGCTGCGGCGGTATCTTCATCCGCTCCTTCTATCGTGACTTCCACATTGTCTCCGTGCTTCACACCCATTCCCATGATCGCCATCAGCTTGCTTGCTGCAGCTGATTTCCCCTTACAGGAAAGTGTCACTGTACTCTGATACTTTTTCGCTTCCTTGGCGAGCAGTCCCGCAGGACGTGCATGCAGACCTATTTCATCCTTAATGATATAGCTGAACTGTTTCATCGGCAACATTCCTCCCTATTTTATATTTCTTGCTTTAATTATGTGGCATATTGTACATACTTTTTGCCTGTCGAGCTTAGTATATATACATATTACCCACTTTTTTATTGTTTGTCTACATCACTTTTGATATATTGTATATTTTTGAACATTATCGTAAAATTTTGTAAACTTTTTATAAAAAACTTTATATAAAAAGGCACACCAGCTGAGCTGATGTGCCTGTATCGTTATCTCTCATTTTCATTCGTGTCAGAACAGACATGGCGTCAGGATGGCCGCCGGGGTCTGTGTAATGATTTACGGTCTCACGGGAGTGCCGTCGGGAAGTCTGGAGAAAAGCCAGCTATGGTCCATTTGAACCTCCGGATATTTCAGTGCTTCCTTCTCATCGAAGTCCACACCGATGCCGGGCTTATCATTCACATAAGCATAACCGTTCTTTACTACAGGGCAGCCGGGGAATACTGCCTGCTCTTCTTCGGAGAATCCGGAGAACTCCTGGATTCCGAAGTTATGGCAGTTGAGATCCAGATGCATCTGCGCAGCCATACCGATGGGAGACAGGTCATTGGGACCGTGCCATGCAGTTCTTACTCCATAGGCTTCACAATAGTGTGCAAGCTTTCTCGCCGGAGTGATTCCACCGATATCGCTTAAATGAACACGGATAAAATCGATCCATTGATTCTGTACCAGTGGCTTCCACTCCGTAGGATTGGTGAACAGCTCGCCCATTGCCAGCGGCAGGGTGGTGTGTTCACGCAGGGTCTTGAAGAATTCATCATATTCCGGCGCCAGAGAATCCTCCAGGAAGAACAGCTTGTACTGCTCCAGTTCTTTGGCGAATTCTATGGTCTGCGCCAGGGACAGACGCTCATGCACATCATGCATTACTTCTACGCCCCATCCGATATCGGCTCTCACCTTGTCAAACAGATGATATACGCTGTTCATATACATTCTGGGATCGAAGTATGCTCCTTCCGGTGCATTTTCCGGCTTAACTATGCTCTGACATCTGCCGCCGAAGTTGCCACCATAGGTACCCATATGGCAGCGGATATAACGATAGCCTTCTTCCATGTACTTCTGGATACACTCTTCTACTTCTTCCACAGAGCCTCCGTCTGCATGACGATATACCGTGATCCCTTCTCTGCACTTACCACCTAACAGACTATATAGCGGCATTCCTGCCATTTTACCCTTAATATCCCAAAGCGCTTCATCTACACCGGAAATGGCATTGTTCAGTACCGGACCGTTTCTCCAGTAAGAACTACCCATCATGGTCTGCCACAAGCCTTCAATATCCTCTACCGGTCTGCCCTTCAGCATGGGAGCCAGGTACTCTTCGATGGCCGTTACCACAGCCTTATGCCTCCAGGTGAAGGTTGCACAGCCATAACCGTATAATTCAGGCTCTGAGGTCTCTACTTTTACTACCACCAGATTAATATTTCTAGGTGCCGTTACGAACACCTTAATGTCACGGATCGTAATATGTTCCATTCTTATTTCCTCCTCGTATACTCAGCTTTTTACAGCGCCGCCGGTCATTCCGGCGATAAAATATTTCTGGAAACATACGAACAATATTACCAGAGGGAGACTGGATACTGTCGATGCTGCCATCAGATCGTTCCATTTGATCTGATACTGGGAATTCAGAGCGACAATACCTACGGTCAATGTCTTCAGAGAATCCTTGGATACCAGTACGGAAGAGTACATATATTCATTCCAGCCGTTGAACAGCACGAACATCGCCACCGCTGCAATACCGGGAAGGATCAAAGGGAGAATGATCTTCCGGAAAATGCAGAAGCTGGAGGCTCCGTCCACTCTCGCTGCCTCATCAAGCTCTATAGGCACTGTCTTGAAATACGACACCAGCATCCATGTGCTGAATGCTACATTGGTGGCTGCGTATACGACGATCAAGCCTAATAACGTGTTGGTCAGATGATACTTGGAAAGTACTGCATAAAAAGGTACTACCAGCATAACACTGGGAAACATCTGAGTGATCAGCAGGAAATTCAAAAGCTGCTTACGTCCCTTGAATTTGAACCGTGTGATCCCATATCCTGCCAGACAGGCGCAGGCCACACAGATGACCATGGCTGCCAGACAGGTGATCAGACTGTTCACCGTCATCTTACCAAAGTTGTAGGTGCTGAAGAATTTATGAAAGGATTCCAGTGAGAACGGATCCGGAAGCCACTTCGGGTTCGGATAGTAGGTCTGTGCCTCTGTCTTGAATGCCGTGGACAGCATCCACAATACAGGAACCACGATAAATGCCGCTAATATGATCAGAATTACGTACGTCAGAACCGTATCAAGCTTTTTTCTACGTGTTTTATTCATCATCCTTCATCACCACCTTACTTACCAGATTGATTAGATAACAGATCACAAATACCAGGATACCCCAGGCAGACGCTTTGCCGAAACGCAGATCATTGAATGCCGTACCATAAATACTCAGGCTGATCAGGCTGGTCGCAGTTCCGGGGCCTCCGGCTGTCATGGTGTATACCAGCGTGTACTGTTTGAACCACCATACGCAGTCCAGGATCAGGACAGTTGTCAGGATCGGCTTCAATGCCGGCAGTGTGATGTATCTGAACTGCTTCCATCTTCCCGCACCATCCAGCTCTGCTGCTTCATAATAATCCTTTGAAATACTCTGCAGTCCTGCAAGGATCATGGTCATTACCAGGGGAAATCCTTTCCAGATGCATACGAATACGACCGAAGGGAAGGCAAGCTCCTTACTTCCCAGCCATGACAGATTCGTGCTGATCAATCCCAGGCTTCTGAGGATGCTGTTCATGACACCGTACATAGGATTCATGATCCAGGTAAATAATAATGCCACCACTGCTTCCGGGAAAAACCAGGGAAGCATGAAAATCACACGGAATATGGTTCTCCCTCTGAATTCCCTGTTCAGCAGGCTCGCCAGAATAAATCCCAGAATGAAATGCCCCGCTACTACCAGTACCATGAATCCCAGTGTCAACAGAACCGACTGATAGAATTCCGGCTCCGTAAATGCAGCCATATAATATTTCAGTCCCACGAACTTCCATTTTGTTACCAGGTTCGTATTGAAGAAACTGATATAGAAGCCGTACAGCATAGGATATAGAATCAACGCTCCCATCATCAGCACGATGGGGAAGGAGAATAAGTATCCGTCATACTGGTATTTGATCTTACTCTTTTTGCCGGTTTTATTTCCCAACATTTCCGGTTTCCCTCCTTTTGATAATTCCCGGAGTCCGAAGGCTCCGGGAATCTGTCACTTATTCTTAGTTATAGTCTTCCATAAGCTCAGCTACAGCTTTTTCCAGATCAGCGACTGCCTGATCATTGGTCTTTTCCTTGGAAAATACTGCTGCGTATGCATCACCCAGAGCACTCTTCAGTCCACTGATACCTGCAAAGCTTACGGTAGGACGGCATCCGTCTGCGATCTGCTGCAGATAACCCGCATAATCGTCACCGGTGATGTAGTCAGCCTTCTGTCCCTCTACCGTAGCAGGGATCTTACCACTGCTCTGCCAGAACATCATCTGATCATCATGTTCTACGAAGAAACGGAGATAATCAATAGCTGCAGCAGCCTCTTCATCGGTAGCATAAGCGCTGACTGCATAACCCTCTGTACCTAACATGGTTCCGGGATAATCTCCGGGAAGCTTGAAGGAGCCTAACTTACCCTTCAGATCGGGGTTGTTCGCATAAGCAACACCCAGTGCATTGGAACCGGTCATGAACATGCTGGTATAACCCATTGCAAAATAGTTTGCTACGGTAGGATAATCTACTTCGGTGATACCGATAGGAACGATTCCATCGTTATTCATCTGGGTCCATTTTGCAAAAGCATCAGTAAAGGTCTTATTGTCAGCCTTCAGGTCGGTGCTAAAGTCGCCGTCTTCACCGGTCACACAGTCCACACCGTTAGACCACAGATAAGACATGAAGCGGCTCTGTCCGGAAGAGTTGTTGGAGCCTACCATACCAAAGCCCCACTGGTCAACCTCACCGTCACCATTGGAATCCTTGGTCAGTGCCTTCGCACAGTCAATGAACTCATCCCAGGTAGTGGGTATCGTAAGACCTGCCTCTTCAAAACGATCCTTTCTATAGATGATAGCCTGAGGCTGTAATGCTACAGGGAAATATACGATCTCGTCATCCAGTTTACAGGAATCCAGTACACCGTTGGCAAATTCTCCTGCCAGATCATCGGAGATCAGTCCGGTCAGATCTCTGGTCAGACCCAGGTCGTGCAGAGTTGCAACGGCATCTGCTGAGGTAAAGAATATCTGAGGAAGATCATCCGGGGTGGTTGCCATAGCAGACAGCTTTGTGTAGATATCATTGGTACTGATTGCCTGGATCTCTATCTTTACATTGGGATGCTCTTTCATATATTCCTCTGCGTAGGAATATACATACTGTCCGTGAGGATCCTCACCTGCGTATCCACACAATACAGTCAGCTTAACATCTCCGATGCTGTCAATATCTGTTGTTGCAGCAGCCGCCTCTGAACCGGCTCCGGTTGCTGTTGTATTCTCGTCTGCGGATGCTCCACATCCGGTCAGTGATGCTACCGTAAAGATAGTTGCAAGGGCAGCGGCTAAAATTTTCTTCTTCATCATAAAAGTAACTCCTCCTTAATCATCTCATTGGTTACGTACCGGCCGGTACCTTTCTGATGGTCTTATCATAGCATAAGGGCTTTGGGCAATCTGTATAGTTTTTTGCCCATTTTCATCATTTTTTAGTCAGAACGCCCGGAGTTTTTCAAAACTCCGGGCGTTCTGTTATCTGGTCTGATGCAAATAGTCCATTCTTTCTTTGCGATATTGTAACGGACTCATCTCCATGATCGTTTTAAACTGTCTCAGGAAAGTATTTACGCTGTCATAACCACACAAAGTGGCGATCGCAGTCACACTTTCACCGGTATTCTCCAGCAGTCTGGCTCCCTCACAGACCCGGACACTGTTGATATATTTTGTCAGCGACTGTCCGACGCAGTGGCTGAATTCCTTACTGATCGTTACCGGATGCAGATAGAACTTATCACTCAGGCTGTTCAGATCTAACGGCTCCTGATAATGCTCATCTATGTACTCCTTGATATCATACATCTGCCGGCTCATAGATGAGGTATCTTCCTCTCTTTTGCACAAGCCCCACTGCCGGTAGAGCAGGACTGCGATCTGCGTCATAAGGCTTCTCTCCATCGTCCCACGGAACGTCTGTCTCTGCCGCTGCTCCTCATACAGACATTTTAGCAGTTCTATCATCCTTGAGAACACATCGGTGGGGACGTCCTTAAAATGCTGCACGAACTCCTCCGGGGAAGGTCCCTGCCATACCTTCAGCATGTCTTCCCCCAGATTCAGTCTTCTGTAATAGGATGGATTCACTGCCAGCCCATATCTGGCAAACGGCAGTCTGTCCATCCTCCGCATATGGGATTTTCTGGAGCCGATAATGAGAATATCACCGGCTTCCACATAATATTTCCTGCCATCAATGTAATAATCCGCACTTCCGGATTCCACGATCAGAATCTCTGTGGATTCATGAATGTGATGCATTGCATTTTTCTCATAATCACAGGAATGGGACACATCATAGTCCGCTTCATTCAGAGCCTTAAAATGTTCCGGCTCATAATAATCGTTAATTTTTATATCCATCGCATCTTCTCCTTATGAAATCCCGTTTATTCCATGTAAGCACCCTTCATGGAGCTTACGACATGCTGTGCGTACAGTTTTAACAGTCCATGCTGATATTTGCTCTCAAAGCCCTTCCAGCCGGCTTTCCGTTCTGCCAGGATCATCGCCGGAATACCGCAGCATCCTCCGGCTACTGTTCCTCCAGCTCCTCATAAAACCGGTAATTGTTCTTGCCGTTCTGTTTGACATAATACAATGCCTTATCCGCTTTTATATAATATTCTTCAAAGTTGTCTCCCTGTCTGCACATGCACAGACCGCAGGACAGGGATGCCGGTGAAGTCTCCGCCGTGACATTTTTTGCCGCACCAAAGCTTTCAAACAGCTTTCTCATCCGCATGTTCATCTCTGCTTCCGATACCTCCGGCAGATAGAACAGGAATTCATCTCCTCCCAGCCGGCAGACCACTGCGTTCTCCATGCACTCTGTGAGCACCTCTCCTACCAGCCTGAGAGCACGGTCCCCCTCCTGATGTCCATAGACATCGTTGATCTTCTTCAGATTATCCATATCGACAAATCCCAGACAGCCACCCTGCTTCTGCATTTTCTCAAGGATCAGTGCCTCACCCTTATGACGCATGGGAAGACCTGTCAGATAATCCAGGCTTTCCCTGGCCTCTCTCTGTCTGGCCAACTCCAGCTCGCGGATGCGGTCCATTGTCTGGATCAGAGTAACGACCAGCAGGACCACCAGTCCGGTTGCGATAAAGATTCCGGACAGAGACACAACACGATACACTGCTGTCACCTCCAGCATGACTGCGATCATGGCAGCCACCAGTCCGATCAACGGAAGCTTGTAATGTTTGGCTGTTCCCTGGATAAGATCCCTGCAAATGGTGATAAATACCGTCAGGAAGGTTCCTGCGATCACTATGTGGGACAAAAACATTGTCGAGATAAAATCTGCGATATTCAGTACCTGTAAGGCCGTGCATAGTACAAAATTCACACAAGTGATACACTCTGCCACATGATAGACCTTCCGGTACCTTCCCTGCTGCACACTGTCAACATAGAACAGGATCGGAATCGGGCAGATCATCACAACGAAAAAGCACATATTCGACAGAATAGAAGCATTGGAAACAAACAGCTGGCGCAGCTTCGATTCTCCCAGCATCCACACTGCTCCCAGGATCATGCACCATCCCAGGTACTCCAGATCAAATCTCGTCTTGTATACAATATCGAGCACCAGACTGATGATCAGCACGACCAGTCCGGCAAACAACATCGTACAGGCGATCAAAGTTACCATAAAATAGCAGTGGAACATATATGCCCAGATATCTAATTTATCCCCACAATATACCGTATTGACGACACCGGAATACTTGTGGGTAAAGGACTGCAGTTCGATCCGCACTTCCTTTCCCGCATCCTCGCCTGATGTCTCGCAGAACACATACCGGCTGGCAGAATTTTTCCCAAAGGGCCTGGTATTCTCCGTATCATACACCGTCCTCAGTTCCCCTCCGATGTAAATACGCACATTCTCCAGGGAAGATCTGATGGCAATCGTATTTTCCTTATAATCCTGTGGAAGCACTGACCGTATGACCAGAAGCTCTCCTGCAGGCACATCACATCTGCCCGGGACCTGAATCTCCTGTTCTGTTCCGTCTGCCAGCACCCGGTAAAAGGTTCCCGTAAAAGTGATGCTTTCCTCCGTAACCGTATCCCTCTCACTGGGGTAAATGCGCTGCCCTAAAAAAAGGCTGCAAGCAGCACAAGGATCACCACATAAAATAAAATTCTTTTATACTTTCGGATCGTATATTTCTCTTCTGTCAACTTTTTCTACCTCATTAAATGATACCGGAGCAGCCCCCGCTTTTATTCCCTTATCGGAGTTCTGTCCATGATCTTTTACCCACTTATCAACAAGTTTATCACACGTAGCTGAAAAAAGTAACTATCTATTTTACCCCGTAAAATGTTTATGGAAAATTTATTCGACAAATCATGCTTTCCGAACTAAAATAAGAATGCGATATGATAATTTCATGATCCTATGAAAGGAGACAACATGATATGAAGAATAAAAAATATTCCATCATTTATAGCAGCTTAACAGGTAATACCAAGGTGCTGGCTGATGCGATCCACGAGGCATTACCTCAGGACGAATGTGAGTATTTCGGTGTGTCCGACACAGTGATTCCTTCTTCCGAACTGCTCTATATCGGATTTTGGACAGACAAGGGAAATGCAGATACCAAGACATTACAGCTATTATCGCAGTTAAAGAATAAACAGATTTTTCTGTTTGGAACTGCAGGCTTTGGTGGCAGTGATATCTATTTCCGGAAAATCCTGAATCAGGTTAAGCAGTTCGTTGACGCAAGCAATGTTATCGTCGGAGAGTATATGTGTCAGGGCAGAATGCCGCAGTCTGTCCGGGAACGCTACTTGAAAATGAAGCAAGCTCCTGATCATCCGGCAAATCTTGATGTATTGATCCAGAATTTTGACTGTGCATTGTCTCACCCTGATGCAGATGACCTGGAGAGACTCAGACAAGCCGTTAGGAACTCATCCTTCTGATAAGACCATAAAATAAGGCAGCCTCACATAGCTGAGTCTGCCTTACTCTCTTTATTTAACATGGATGCCACTGGCATATTGTTGTAGGAACTGTTCCTTCCCGCAGGGTCTTCCAAAATAATATCCCTGCAGATAATCCACCTTCATTTCTTTCATTTTCAGAAGCCATTCTCTTTCCTCGATGCCTTCTGCACATATTCTGACATTAATACTATGTACCATGCGGATGATATTTTTATATAATTCATAATCCCTGTCACTGTTCATCGCCTTGGCAGTAAAATCCCTGTCCATTTTCACGTAACTCGGATTCATATCACGGATACAATGAAGGTTAGAATATCCTGTTCCAAAATCATCGATCACGAAGGAGCTCCCGATCGTATCCAAGCTTTTACGGAATTTGCAGAACGAAGGTGTCATATCCATAAATCCGCTTTCTGTCATTTCAACGCATAAACATTCCGGCTTTAAAGCGTACTTTTGTATCACATCGAGAATATCCCGCTCTACATTGCCCTGTAAGATCTGCACATAAGAAACATTGACATTCATCCTGAAACCCGGAATATATTTCTGCATTTCACGGCACATTGCTGCGGCTTCGTTCAAAATATATCTTCCGGCGGGAATGATCAATCCGGTCTCTTCCAATAGTGGGATAAACTCCATCGGTGAAACAAACTCCCGTCCTTCTTCCGTTATCATGGAAAAACGCATCAGTGCCTCTGCTCCAATGATCTGTTCCGTCTGGCAATCCACGATCGGCTGATAATTGACTTCAAAGCCTTCATAATTGTTTACAATAGCATTACGAAGTGCTGCTACGATTCTTCCTTTTTGCAAAAAGGCCTCATAGTCATCCTGGTTAAAAACATAGAATCCGTTTTTGCCCATGCTTTTTGCCTGTTTCAAAGCAAATTCAAACTTTTTACGGCATTCTTCAGTCCCTTCACAAAATGTTGCTGCATCTACAACACCGATAGAAATAGAAAATATAGCTTCATATTTTTCAGCTACTATGAAATTATGAAGTTTATCTGTGATCTTTTCTTTCAGTGCCACAGCGTCTTCCGCGGAAGAAGCGTCCAGATCCACGATCACATACTGATCTGCTACCAGATGGTATATTCTCTGCTTGTCTGAAAGGCATTCCTTCATGCAGCCGGCTACGCTTTTCAGGATATAATTACCATAATCCGCTCCCCTGGAGCTATTGATCGCTCCGAAATCATCAATTCCTACATGCATCAAAAAACCCTTGGAAATAGGTGTTTTTTGTGAACACAGGTAAGCGAGGAATTCCGGCCCGCCAAGCAGTCCTGTAACATTATCGGCTCTTCTCTTGTTGCCGGTCTCGTTCAGACATCCGATCAGATACTCTGCCTTTCCCTGCTGATCATTGATCACGATACCACGGCAGTTGATCCAGACCGGCATACCTTCTTTATCAAGCCACCTGTAATGAAGATTATGTACCTTTTCTCTTCCTTCGCATAGGTCCGCGAGATGCTTTGTAAGCATCTCGCGGTCTTCCTCATACACTACCTTCATAACGTCATTTGCAGCATCTGCCAGGACATTTTCCGATATATTAAACCGTTTTACAGCCGACTGTGAGATCTCAAAGATATTATTCCGCAGATCAAATATATACAGATAATCATCCATACATTCTGTAATGATCTCAAATAAGATTTCTGCTGTCTGCTCTCCAAACACATTAAATATATCATTAATCACAACAAGTACCTTCCTTTTGACAACTTCACCCTATCCCTGCCATTTTTCTAGAATAGCTTAAAGATCTTCACACGGTCTTGCATCTTGGCTGCTCCCTCTGCCAGATTAATACTGATCGCAGTATTCTCTTCTGAGGATGCTGCATTGCCCTGTACCACGCCGGACAGCTGTTCAATTTCCTGACCGATCTGCTCCAAGGACTCTGCCTGGGAGTTGGCTTTCTCCATGGTGTTCTGTGCAAGCTCTGCAAAGGACTCCATATCTGCAATGATCTGATTGAATGCGTCTGCTGTTGTTCTTGTAATGTTATTGCCCTTTTCGATTTCCACTAAGGTCTTATCGATCAGATCTCTCGTATTTACAGCGGACTTTGCACTGTCTGCTGCCAGCTTGCCGATCTGATCTGCCACTACTGCAAAGCCTCTTCCTGCTTCTCCTGCTCTGGCAGCTTCAATGGAAGCATTTAGGGATAACAGGTTGGTCTGGGATGCAATATCCTCGATATCTGTGATAATATTAC